>OCTW011522699.1_pt1 | contig 65201 bp, 48 predicted proteins | sample 1539671 | NCBI WGS metagenome assembly OCTW01 (sample SAMN02144230, study PRJEB22623) | gut metagenome | biome: sheep rumen | host: Ovis aries | place: New Zealand | reverse complement strand
CTCAAGATAAGATTGACGATCTTGAAGAGGAATTTAAATCTGACGATTACATGTATCAATTTTTCTCTTATATAATGTATCTATTTAGTTTACCTAGACGTGCTTCTAAAAAAAATAAACAATTAGAAAAAGATGCTAAGATTAGAGAACACTTTAAACTAGTTAAGTTAACCGAAGATGAAGTAAAATTAGAAAATGAAGAAGTTTTAAATAACTTCCGAAAAATGATTAAAGAAATAAAAGAAGATTCGGAGAAATAATAAATGAATATTATTACAGATATTGAATTATTAAAGCATACTTGCGAGAAAACTATAAATAATGAAGAGGATGCAGAAGCTCGTCAAAATTCATTTAAAGAAATTAAAGAGCAAATGCTCGAAGTATTAAATTCTCAAGAGAATTTATTGGGATTAGCTGCTCCACAAATTGGAATTAATAAGAGAGTTATCGCATTAAAGTTTGACGATAAGATTAAGTTCTATATTGATCCAGTCGTAACAAAGAAAGATAATTATACAATTATTCCAGAATCTTGTTCTAGCTTACCTGGCAAAGAAATTTTAATTCTTCGTCCAGCTGAAATTAAAGTAGTATACACTACTGACGAATTTAAGTACGAAGATAATAAGATGCTAGACAACGCAGCATTCTTATTCGATCAGTTGTATAATTTACTAGATGGCGTTACACCAGATGAATTCGGTTTAGTTTCAGATCCATCTACTTGTGGGTCACTAAAAGACTTATCGGAAGAAGATTTTAAAGAATTAATTGAAGTATATAAGACTTTTATTAAGACTAAGACTGAAACATTTAATTCATCAATCAGTGAAGACGCTGAACTTCAAAACAGTTATAAACAATTACAATTCGCAGAAAAGGTCTTAAACGGAGAAGCTACTCTTGTTGACCAAGAAGGCTGGGAAGTTCAAAAGCAATATATTAAACATCAAAATAAGATGAAGAGAGCTAGCAGAGCTAAAACATTTAGAGAGTTTGTAGGTAGTAGGAGACATCACTAATGTATACTGATGATTTTGTTAAGAATTTTGTCGGAAAAATCGTAGCAATTCAGAGAACAGAAGATAATGGAGATATTTTTCTTTTAGAGTTTCCTTCTAGACGTCCTATTGCTCAGTATATTGCATCTCAACAAGTAACAATTACACTTCCAGGACGAGAACTTGTCTCTAAAGGAAATAAATTGCTATTATTAGTAGATTTAAATTAAAGCAAATTTAAAGGAGAATGCTAATGGAAAATATTAAAGACAAAAGAATTTTAATAATCGTTGAATCTCCTAACAAGAAAAGTACCATTTTAAAAATTTTAAAAACCGCTGGTTACAAGAATGTTTCTGTAATGGCTTCTGTTGGACATATCCAAGAATTAGCAGACGACAGAAGTTCTTGAAAGAATACTGGTATTTGGCCAGATAAAAATTTTAAAATGAATTTAAAAATTTCAGATAGTAAGTATAAAACCGCAAGTGATATAAAACTTGCGGCTCAATCTGCTGAAATTATTATGTTAGCAACCGACCCAGATAGAGAAGGTCATGTTATTTCTGATTCATTATTAAAGCAATTAGATTTACCTAAGAACAAATGTTATAGAATGGTAATGCATGAAATAACTCCGAAAGCAGTAGTTTCAGCAATAGAAAATCCGATTCCTTTTCAATTAAACAGCGTAGCTGCAGGTTTAGCTAGAGCGTGTGTTGATAAATTATTAGGATATGGATTAAGTCCTTGGGCAAAAACTTATGTCGGAGCAAAATCCGTTGGCAGATGTCAATCTGCTGCTTTATTGTTAATAACAGAAAGAGAAAAAGAAATTAGAGATTTTAAACCGACTACTTTCTATGATTTATACTTAAATTTTATGAAGAATGACGTAAAATTTAAAGCTAAATACGTCGGAACAGCGGATAAGCCAATTGAACATCTAAATTCGAGAGAAGAAGTTAAAGCAGTTATTGATAAGTGTAATTCTTCTTATAAGATACTAGATATTCAAAAGAAAGAAAAGTTAGAAAATCCGAAAGCACCATTTGATACACCTTCATTCCAACAAGAAGCTGCATCAAAGCTTGGATTATCAGTAAAAGACGCTCAATCTTGTGCTCAAAAATTATTCGAAGGTGTCGAAGTTAATGGAGATCATCTAGGTCTTGTTACTTACATTAGAACTGACTCTACTGAAATGTCAAAAGAATTTATTCCTGAATTAAAAGCTTATATTAATTCTACTTATGGTCCAAATTCTTTTCATCAACCTAAAGTTGGTAAAAAAGTAGAGAATGCGCAAGAAGGACATGAAGCATTGCGTGTTACTGATCCTAGAATCACACCGGATATAGTAAAACAGTATCTAAAAAGTGATTTCTTAATAAAGGTATATAAACTTATATGGCAAAGAACAATTGCATCTGCATTACCTCCAGCAAAGATTTCTGAAACAACTTATTTAATTGAAAATAATGGACAATTATTCTCATTAGTATCAAATGAAATAGTTGATTTAGGTTATAGAACTATTTATAATTATAAAGATGAATCTACAGAGGACTCTGTTTTAATAACTGAAACATTCAAGAAAAATGAAAAATTGTCTGATTGTGAATTAGACGCTGTTGAAAAGGCAACAAAACCAAAACCAAGATTTAAACAAGCAACATTTATAAATGAATTAAAGAAAAAAGGTATTGGTCGTCCATCAACATATCAAAGTATTCTTGAGACAATTTTAAGTCCAGTTAGAGGATACTGTAATGAAGTTAATAAAGAATTAGTTCCAACGGAGTTAGGTATGCAATTATCTGCTGCATTAACTCGAGCTTATCCAGATTTAATTAATATTAATTATACAAAGGACCTTGAATCTCAATTAGACTTAATCGAAAAAGGAGATTTGGAACCGTTAGATTTCTTAAGAGGTTTCTTTACGAATTTAACTGAATCTATCGATAAAAATAGTGAAGGAAAAGTTCAATCAACAGATAAAAAATGTCCAAACTGCGGAAATTCTCTAGTCGTAAGACGAAATCGATGGGGAAAACTATTCCTTGGATGCTCAAATTATCCAAAATGTACATTTATCGAAAACATAAAGTAAGAATTTTCTTACTTTATTTTTTTTATTTTAATATATGCTAAATTAATTAGTTAATTTTAATAATTAAAATAGAAATAGGAGAAATAAAATGGCAAATTTAAACGACATTGTTCAAGCGTCAGATTTTCCTAAGAAATTGTGGTTAAAGCAGATTTTAATGGCTTCTAGTAAGTACGATCCGATTTTTAGAACCGTTGGTAACCAAATTGCGGCACCAGGCGTTGAAAAAAGTCAATGAAATAATACTATTAAAGAAGGATTAAAAGCTTTATATCATTTTGTAGTTGATTTTGCAAAGTGAAATCCTCAAACTTGGGAAGCTATTGATGTTGCATTCGATGCATGTTCAAACAATATTACATATATATTATATGATAAAGCTCAAGATTTATACGAGGCAACTACACCAAACAGAAGTCAGCTAATCTTAGCAGTTGTTACTTTAATATATAACTTAGGTAAAAAAGTAGATGATACTGCAGCCTCTTCAATGGAAAGAAAAATCTTATTCGATTATGACTGAGGACGTAAGTTAGCTAAAGCTGGTTTATTACAAAGCGGTATTCAAGTACTTAAGACAGATAAACCAAAGAAAACTACTACAGATAATGCCGACGAGATTAACATTAATTTAGGTGGACAACCTAAGTATAATAAAACTCGTGGTCATACTTCTTCAAATCCAAAGAGTTCTAGACAAAAGCGTAAGGATAGACAATATTATACTCATGATAATCATCTATCTCCTTTCGTAAGAGATTTAATTGGAATGCCAAATTCTCCAATTGCAATGACTGGAGAAAATGGACATATCTTCGCTATTGAGCAAGAAACTGATTCATTAAGTTCTAGTAAAACTCCAATGGCATTAATCATGCCGTTAACAAATGTAGCTAAGCCAAATACTGAAAGAAGAACTTCAGTAGATGCTGCTGGTAATATAAAGAATAAAATAAGAATTTCAGCAAGTGTTGATTCACCTCAAACTTTCATTGCTTATTTTAATACTGAAAAAGAAGCACAAGAGATGTTAGATAGAATCTTAGCAACAAGCTATGTTCCATACAGAATTGATCCAAATGCGGATCCATCTAAATTAAGAATTGTTGCATACAACATTGTATCAAGAGATACTAACTTAACACAAAAAGAATGAGATAAATTCAAGAGATTATTCTACCAAGTTGACACTGACTTAGGTCCAGTTTGGATTATGGCTCAACACTTAAATGAAGCATTCATGAAAAATCATGAAATTAATATAAATGAAGTGCTTGAAGAAGCAGACAAGGAAGAAGCAACTTCTGCTGAAAAGTATAGTTACTATTATGATTTCGATGCATACGAAGAAGCATTCGAAAGAGAATTTTAAAAATAAACGGAGATAACAGAATGAGAAGATCAAAAAATACTGAAAAATTCATTTTAACTGAAGCAGAAGATGTTAAAGATGTTAAAGATCAAAATCTACTAGACTCAAACGGAAAAACTTCTGGCGAAGAAGTAAAAGATGATATTGAAAAAGATACTAATGGTGAAGCAACTTATTCTAATGCAGATGCAAATAAAATTGCTTCTGAAATTAATAAAGCTGCTGATGATGTAAATGCTGCAGCAGCAGTAAATACACCAGCAGTAAAGTTAGATGATGCTCCAATTAAGACAAAAAATAGATTAGGAGCATTACTAGACTGATGTTTATATAATTCTTATAAAAATAGAGCAACTTCGCAAAAAGCTACATCAAATTTACTAGTATCAGGATTACCTGGATCAGGAAAATCTGCAACTATCGTAAACTGAGTTAAGGCTCGTGGAGTTCATTTAATTGATATTAACGTTAAAGATAAAGGTGTAGAAGATTTACTATACGGTTTACCTTTAAGAGATTTAACTGCATCTGATGCAAACCAAATTACAAGTGCTCCTTCTAAATTAATTCTTGAAATTGAAAAAGAAGAATACAAAAATAAAATTGTAATTTTCCTAGATGAGTTTAACAGACAAACTAATCCTAAGATTAGAGCATCATTACTTACTTTAATTAACGAACATAAAGTTGTTATTGGAGATAAGACACATTATCTAGATAATATTTTATTCGTCATTTGTGCAATCAACCCAGCCGTTAAAGAAGATCTAGGTGCTGCGGCATTAAATGGTGCAGAGTTATCAAGATTCGTTCAAAACGTTTCTGGATACGATTCAGATAAGGCTGAAACTCAAGAATATTCTCAAAAATCTAGTCGTGCAGCATTAAATCGTATTTTACAGAAAAAAGGTAAGAAATTAAAGGACGATGCTTTAATTGATACATCAACTATCGACGTTTCTTCTTTAAAATTACCTCCAGTAGATTTCGGAGCAAAGCTAGATGAACTAGATAAGATGACTGATGAACAAAGAGAAGCATATTTTGAAAAAGTTGGTTTAATTGATATTGTTAGACAAATTATGTTAGCTGACTACATCGTTAATTTCCCTGGTTTCGATTTCGACCATGAAAAAGATCTTAAAGATTTATATCGTGAAAACAAGACAATTTGGAATAAACGTTTATTTACTGATATTATAATTGCTTCAGAAGGTCAACCAGACTTAGTTGCATACTGGGCTGAAAACTCTTCTAATCTTTTACAAAAGAATGTTGATATATTAGTAAAAGCATGTTCTGAATACAAAGTATCTGCAATGTCTGATGATGAAATTTTAGATTATTTAAATGATATTGTTGAAGGTGGAGTTAATGATTTCTTCAGTGCTGATGTTCAAAACGGAGAGCCAATCGACCAAGAAGATGAAATTGAAAACATCATTGACGATATGGAAGATATTGATGAGAAAGAACTTGATGAAATTAGTGAAGATGAACTAGCAGAAGATGATGACGATATGTTCGGTAGCGGCTCATTTGGCTCAGATGATGATGAAGATGAATTCGAAAAACAAGCATCAAAAGCAATAGACTCAATCTCTTGATAATTAACTAATCTAATATAATAAAAAGATTAGGAGTTTAGTATGAAAATAAAATGAAACAAATTAACTGAGGCTGCGATTTATAGCACACCAAAAGAGAAAAAATTAAAAAAAGAAATTCAAGCTTATTTAATTGATGATGGTTACGGCCATCATCATGCTAAATATGCAAAACGTTTAGACGATATGTATGTAAATATCGTTAGCGTAGACGCAGACCCAGATTTTACTGCAGCAATTAGTTTTGATGACGGTGTAATCTATATTGGAGAAGCATTTATCTCTGATTATACTTTATTTAAACAAATAAGTGTACTAATTCGTCATGAGTTAGCACATAACTTATTAATGCATCAAACTAGAATGATGAAAGAATTTAAGAAGAAATACGGAAAAGAAATTTCTGAACATTTCAGATGAGATTCTTCTATTCACAATTTATTAAATATAATAGAAGATTTTGAAATTTCTAACAGAGTTTATACCACAGAAGATAAATATATTGTTCAAAATATGAAAAATGTTATTAGAACAGTCTGTGGATTAGTTACAGAATCACATCGTCCATGAGACAAGATGACTCTAGAAGAGATGTATAAACAATTAAGCGATGAATTAGCTGAGAATGAAAAGCATTTACTTGGTTTATCAGAAGCTGAAGAGACTGCTTGATTATATAGTCAAGACAAAGACTTCTTAAAAAATGAAATTCGTAGTTTATATTCATATAAACAAGAAGCACAATATTCTTCTATAAATTCTCCAATTGAAGATTTTATGGAAAGAGATACTTATCTTGGATGACCTGATACTTTTAAGAAGTTAGTAGCACAAATTCAATCTAAGTTACATGAATTGGACGAAATGCCATTAGAAGACAAGACAACAAAGTTACCTTCTGAACAAATTTATAAAGACGTATTAAATGAAATTTCAAATATCAAGAAAAGTAGACCACTTGATAAAGTTACAATTTTTAATTCAATTGATATTTATACTCCAGTAGAAAAAATTTTAGCTATTGATGTTTTAAAGAATTTAATCGGACAAGTTGACCAATCTAAATATAAAGTATCAGTTAAAAGAATTGATCATTCAGATGAGTATGTTCATTACTATAATCAAATTGTTCAATTACTTGATAATAAGGAAGAGCATCCAACAGTAGAATTATATCAGATTTTAAATAAATTAGAACAACCTAAACAAGCTGATACTAAGCAAGCTGATAAATTAGATAGTAAAGGAGAATAAATAGAATGGCAGAAAATACTTTTAAAGATTTAACTTCTATTCAAGATATTTATCAAGTAGACGGCAAAGACGGAAAGGCTGCGGTCATAGATGCTATTCATGATATAATTGCAGCGAGACAGAAAAAAGGCAAAAGTCGTCGAGGAAAGAGACCAGACGAGATTAATATAGATCCTCGTCTAAAGAAACCGACTCCAGGTGAAGTTGAACCTGATGACGATGACGATCATACTGAATTAGAGATCGATGATCCAGAAAATTTACTAAAAAATAATGATAATGGAAGTACATCAAAAAAGGATCAATATGACCTTAGAAAAGAAGGCGAAGGTGGAGCTGGTGACGATAAAGCAGACCCAGACAAACACGATTCTATTGATGATGAAATCGATTCAAAAATAGGAAAACACAACAAGAAAAAAGATAGTCCTAATTCTGATTCTCATGATAAGGCAATGGACGATTCTAAGAAACAAAGAAACGATTTAGTAAGAGCAAGAGATTTTGCTGATAAAGTAATAAATCTTGCAAAGAAAAAGCAACAAGAAAAAGGTATCAAAGACGAAGACATTCAAAGAATCATTGATGACAGAGATGTACTTGATCAATTAATAAATAAAATTAAAAATGGAGAAAAAGTATCACCGGACGAGTCTGATGATATTATTAGACAAACTCTAGATGATATTGGTAAAATTTCTCAAGTTGATATTGATAAAAATACTAAGACTAGAGTTCAAAAAATTCAAACAGATATTAAGAGTCCTCGTACTAGAGTTGAATTGGGACAAGAAGATACTGAAAATAAAGTTCTAGATAAGTCTTTTGGTAAAGGTGTTGAAACAAACTACAAACAACGTAAGAGCGGCGATTTTGCAGAATATTCGGACGTTCGTCCTATTGAACAATTCACTATTGATTTCTATAATTCAGTTAGAGACCAAATTCAGAGAGTAGAGGCTGAAGTTGACTCTTACACAGTATTAAATCCTCAAGCAGAAGACGAAGATTCAATTCGTCCAGGTACAGATTCTTATGAAACTTCTTATTATGACAAACCACATGTTTGTATGTATGTAGATAGATCGACTTCATGAGATACAAGTGATGTAGCAAGAGCAAACCGAGCAATTTCATCTGTACTTGACTTTAAAGAGCAAGGTAAAATTGAATTAACTGTAAAATATTTTTCAAATAGTCTTATAACAGAAAATCCTCATGCAAGTTTCCCTGGTGGAACAAACAGCTGAGTTTATATTATGAAAGATATTGAAGAAAATGGATATAATAACGTTGTTCTAGTTACAGATACAGATATGAATGGCCAAGCTCGTGGTAGTGAAGCAACATGAGTGTCAGGCGAAGTATGATTTATTTGAAAGACTCAAGCAAATCACGCTGGATGTACAGATATAATTCGTAAATTACGTGGTGAACGTAATCCAAACACTTCACAAGAATATTGTTTATACGATAGATAATTAAAATTAAGCAAACTCTATTTTATAGAGTTTGTTTTTATTTAATTGCTAAATTATTTAGATAGTTATTGGTATCTTTATTCCTTTCTAACTGATAACTATCTTTATTAAAAAATTAAAATATATTAAATTATATTATTATATAGAGAAGATAGAGGAGAATATCATGCCAAAAACAAAAAAGAAACATAAGAAAAATGTAAATCGTGGAGGTATGGCATACCATTTTATATTAAGTAATCCTGATGGTGGATTTGCTTTTTTTAATCGTTATTCTAAGAAAAAAGACGAAGATGAAGCAGTTGTTCCTACTCCAGAAAATGTTGATGATTTAGATCTTCCTTCTAATTCAGATGCAATTTTTGATCAATCAGATATTTCTGCTAGTGATTCTTCTACAACTGATGCCGGTAATTCAGGTGAAGGTGGAGGTCTTGGAGAAGATTTAGATTTAAATGAAGAAAGAATCTTCGTTGCAAAGAATAGTATTAATGATTATGTTGAACTTCCAGATGAAATTAGATTATTAGAACAAAACCAAGTAAATAGTTTTTTAACAGATTTAGATCCATTAGAAACTGCTTATGTTGGATATATTACTCCACTATATTTTTACAAAAAACTATGAGACCAAGTTTCAGTAATTAAATTAACAGAACTTTATGGTGATACTGGATACGATTATAATGTAGCAACCGCAGGAGCAGATTCTGGCTATCATGACGGAATTCGTAAAACAATTGCTAAAAAGCAAGAAGCTGATCCAAAAGCATTTAATAGAGGACATGATGATAATCAATATTCAGCTGACTATGATGTAACTAATAGAGTTGTTCAACAACATAGAACAGCAGATAATAAATTTACTCATGACAATAAATTAGATGATAAAGATAAAGGTAAAGTTTTTGGAACAATTCTTTGGTACCCGGATACAAAACTTCCTCCAAGAGTTCAATACTTTATGGATGTAAAAGATGGAACTGGTTATCATAAAGTTTCTCGTGATTACTTAAAAAATACTTTATTTAAAAAAGTAGAGCAAGTTATGTCTAAGCTTGACCAAAAAACTAGAGATAAGATTGAAAAAGTTTTAGGTGAAGAAAGAATTTCAGACGTAAATGGTACAAATATAGAAAATTCTTATAACGGAATAACTGTTCATGGACAAAACTTTGAAAAGAATAATGTAAGAGCATTATATACAAATCAAGTTTATTACGTTGCTTCAGAAACATACTCCTTAGGACATTCTCTTTTAGGAGTAGATCCACTACCTAATATTAAATCACGTAATCAAGAAAAATCTTTAGACGAAGATTTAGAATTAAACGAGAAGAGAGAAACTAAGAGATATTATATTAGACCTCAACACATCTTCTGTGCTAATAAGAATGACGTTCTAAAGGCTTTAATCGAGGTTGGTAAAGAGAACTGTTCAGTATATACTTTAAAGAACCTAGATGACCATGACGATGTTCAAAAATTAACAAATAATGATATTATTTATTACTATGATGAAGAAGTTCTTTATGATAAGAACCACGTAAAAGTTATGGATTACGATTTATTCATTAAACATGAAGAAGAGCGTCCAAAATTCAAAGGTGGAGAAAATGCGATGTCAAAATCTGATTATAAAGCTGAATATGATGACAGAATGACAAAAGAAACTATCGTTGAAGATTTAAAAGCAGCATACGATCATAGAGATGAATTCTTAGGTAAGAGAGACACTAGTTGAAGAGCTGATTTAGAGACTTCTACTAACTTAGAAGATATTAATTGGTTATTACAACTTGGTGATGTTGATGTTGAAGTATTTAATCAATATGCAGATGGTGCTGGTCTTGAAGATTTTGCACAGTATATTTACGATCAAAATTCTTCAAAATTTGATGATAAAAAATCAGATGAAGATTTCTGGTGTGAAGATTTTGGAAAATTAGACGAATTCGGTAAACCATTATCTGAAGCAGATAATAACGAAGTTTGTTGTATTTGTGGAGAAGAAATTCACGGATATGGAAATAATGCAGAGCCATACGCTCACGGAAGATGCTGTGATGCATGTAATATAAAATTCGTTATTCCTTCAAGATTAAATTCTGTTAAGAATAATGAAGAAGAATAGGAGAAATTAACATGGCTTCTTTCTTAAATGATATTACTAATTTAAAACAACAATTTAACAAAATTTTATTAGATAGTCCTACATGAAAAGTAACTAATACGATTAGTAGTAACGCAATTCGTTCTAGCTTAAAAGATATAGTTAATAAATCAACTGATCAACATGTATTAATTAATTACTTAGTTTACTTAATCATAAATGATTGTCCTCTAAGTAAATTTGTGACAAAAGTAATTTTAAGCGAATTTAGAAATCGTGGTGTTGCTCAAACACAAGTTATTGATAATGTAAAGGCAACTTATAAGCGTAGCGTACAAGAGATTAAAGATACTCAAACAAAAGTTGGTGATTTTATTACTAAAATAAAATTATCATCAGACTCAACATTCGAACCAACTATCGAAGTTATTGGATGAGCAAGACGTCGTCCAAATGATGGTCCATTTAGATTAGTTGCCTATGATACTCGAGTAAGAGGTGCTAGATATATTCGTTATGGTAAGTATGATAGAAACACTAAAACTTATCAAATTGCAATAAACAGTGCAGAGAGATCTGAATTTGATGGACAACCTTTATTTGATACAGTAGACCAAGCAATGAATTTCGCTCAAAATTTAACTATGGCACGTACTGCAAGAGACGTTTTTAAATATAATATAAGAATTACTTCTCAATTTAATCATCTACCTACTTTACAAAAAGCATTTAAAAATGGAGACTATAAGTTAGTTAATACGTCTTGTGGACCTGCTTATATTTATAAATATAGTTTAAGATTTGTTGAATCTAAATCACACGATGATTATCTTGATAACAATACTTTATTAGAATGAGCTGATGAACTTCAAGACGATGACTTAGATTCTCTATGATATGGTTCTTCTGACGAAGAAGTTATGGAAGAAGATATTGAAGTTCATAATGAATTAAATCCAAAGTTATTTGATGAAAATAATTTATTAAAAAACGAAGTTAGAGAAAAAATTGAGCAAATTGTTACTGAATTCTGCGAACAATTAGCTGAAGATGAAATTAAAATTGCAATAGATGATATTATTTTAGTTGGATCAAATGTAAGTTATAATTACACAAAAGATTCTGACTTAGATATTCATATTATCGCAAATACTAAGAACTTCGAATGTCCTGATAATTTATATCCTAAATTATATTCAGCATATCGTTCATTATTTAATAAGAAACATAATATAGACTTCTATGGTATCCCTGTAGAATTATATGTAGAGACTGAAGACTCAGCATTAGTAAGTAACGGTATTTATTCAGTTAGAAATAATAAATGAATTCAAGAACCTACTAAAGAAAAAATTCCTGAAATCGATCAAGCAGAGTTTGATTCTGAACTTCAACCTTGAATAGATAGATATGAAGAAATCGTTGATGATCTAAAATCTCTAACCGAATCTGTTGAAACAGAAAAAATTGATTCTTATATCGATGATATTTACGCTTTAAGAAAAAAATCTATCGCAGAAGAAGGCGAATATGGAATTGGAAATTTAATTTTCAAGGAAATTAGAAATTTAGGTTACTTAGACGAATTAAAGGATTTAAGAATTAAGGTTTTAGATAATGAATTATCTATTAAATAATTGTATAATATATTATATTAACCAAAAGGAGATTATGTAGATATGAAGATGGTAGAAGTTAAAAAGAATAAAGAAAAACTTCCATTTAATCTAATAACAACTTATATAAATCAAGGTTGACAAATGATTGAACAAATTAATGCAGATAAGGAAGCAGTTAAGTCTGAATTTTCTAATAATAAAATTTTTATTGAATGTTTAGAAGATTTAAGTGATACTTATCTAATCATGGTTGGTCGTCTTCAAAAGTTATTAACTGATGGTAATTATATTGATATGCCAGAAGAAGTTACAGAAGAAGCTCCAAAGAAAGCTGCAACACCAGATAAGATGACCGAAGATTTAACTATTAATATTAGAGACGACGGTTCTATGTCAGTAGCTGGAAATGTAGATTTTAGACCTAATGAGCCTATTCAAGAGCCAGTTGTAGAACCAACTGTAGATAATATAGAAGTAGAACCTACTCCAGTAGAATTACCTGCTGCTAAAATCGATACAACAATCAATCAACCAACAGCAAAAGTTCAAAAACCAATTAATGTTGAAGATAATTTCACATTAGATGATGAAGATGACGATGATGAAGAAGAATCAAAGGACGATTTTGATTGGGATATCGAAGATGATTTCCCAACTCCAGATTTCTCTCAACCTAAGATCACTGATGATGATTTATATAAGGATTTATACGAAAAACATAAACAATAATCTCTACTTTAAAAATACTCTTTTTAGAGTATTTTTTTTATTTATTAAAAATATTTTACGTTTCAATTGCTAAATTATACAAGAAGTTTTGAGGTGAATAAATATGAAATATACCGCTTTTCACAAATCAGCGTCAAAATTTAATAAATTCGATATTTCTTTTAAGAAAACAAGCTCAACAAAATTTGGTTTAGGCTATAATTTTTCTCTTGATGTTAGAACATTAGATGATATAGATTTACCTTATTTATATACATGTGAAGTTGAGTTATTTAATCCAATTATTCCAGGAAAAACAACAATCTCAAGAAATCAATGGATGAGATTTGTTAACGAAATTGAATTAAATTTATATGGTGCAGATAATATTTTTAGAGGAGATGATTTCACTCTATATGTATTTGCTAGCACTTATTATTATGGAAATAAACAGAAATTTTTAGATGCTGCAATTAATATATTAAATGTTGACGGAATCGTAGACAAGAATTCTAATACATTAGTTGCATTTGATTCTGATGCAATTAAAATTAATAAAATAGAACAAGTTGCACCTTTAGTTGAAGATGTTATTGAAGATTCTAAAAAAAGAATTGAAGATCAATTAGGTGTTCCATATTCAAAAGCAATCGCAGATGTTACTGAAATGATTAAGACTGCGTGCTTATACGCTGATGCTGATATCGTTATTGATAGAGTAGATTTTTATGGTTCAAGACGATTTGGAAAGCCAAGACAACGTTCTGACTTAGACGTTGCATTATTTTATCATACTGAAGAAGGTCAAGAACGTCAAAGAGAAGATGATTTATTTAATACATTAAATGATCCAGACGATCCACTTTACTATAATGGATATCGTCTTGACGTAAATCCTCATGAAGACTATGAAGAAGACGAAATAGATGATTATATTAAATCAGCTAGCGAGTTTCGTAAAGACAGAACATCAAGACTTTTATCAGAAGAACCTGAAAAGGCAGAATGTTTATATCATTGAAGTCCAGTAAAATTCGAAGCTCTACATAGTACACCTCAAGGAATTCATTTAGCAAAACATATTAAGACATGTATTGATTTAGCAAAGAATCGTTCTAGAAACTTTAGTGATGGTTATCTTTATAAAGTTTATTTAAAATATCCATTAAATCAATTACGTGCTTTACATTTTGATTTAGATCCGATGTATTGAGATGCTAAGAACATCGCTGTGATGCTTTTAAATAAGATTAATAATCTTCCTATAGAAGGAGCTTCTAAAGGCTTAGATGATGAAGGAAGCAACTGAAAAGATGCGAATAGTGGAGATTTAATTGATACTGATGCTTTTGATAAGAGTGATAGAATTCCATTAAAGAAGATTATTCGTTCAAATGATTTACAAGAATTAGCTGAGCTTCTAAAATCAAAAAATTATGAAGTAATTACTTATAATAACTACGGTGAATCTTCAGATGGAGACCTTTGCTATATATTATTTGACGATTCTTTAATCGAACATACCGAGGTTATTCCAGCAAAATCTAATTTAGTTGAAAGTTTATTTTTAGAAGATACTCGTGCTTCTCAATTAAATAATTCGAAATCTGTAGGTCAGTATAAAGACCAAAGATACGGAAAAAATCGTTTTGAGAGAAGAACAAAATCTAGAATTGACGCGTCCGTTTCTCATTATAATAAAATTGATATGGATAGTTTATTTAAGAGAGACTCTTTGACTATTAATATTCCAGTTATTGGTGAAACAAATAATTATGACGTTACTGTTAGATTAGACGGCGTAATTAAAGAATTACAAAAAGAATTAAAATTAAATCATAATAAATTTGAATTTAAAATTATCGTTAAAGCTGTAACAAAAGTTTTTGGAACATCTGATGTTTATACTCGATGTACTTGTGCTGATTATAAATATAGATTTGCTCATTGAAATATTGTTCATAACGTTTCTACTGATGATAATGCTCACGATCCAGGTCCAGGAAAAGGCGTAGCAAATCCAAATGATAGTATGGGTAGAGGATGCAAACATATTCTACTTGTATTAGCTAACTGTGATTGGATTATGAAAGTTTCTTCTGTATTAAATAATTATATTCATTATATGGCTGAACAAAAGAAGAAGTTATTCTTAAAATTAATTTTCCCAAAATTATTCGGAATTTCTTCTGATGAAATTGTTTCAACAGATTTACTTGGTGAAGAAGAATACGAAGATGCATTGAAATCAACTGAAGATATTCTTAATATCGTTAATGAATATGGTAAGAACCGCGGTAAAATTAAGAAAGGTTCTAACAGAAATACTGCATCTAAGATTGACGATGATATGGTTAAGTCTAATACTAAACCTAAACCAAATACTGATGTTGATAAAAATAAGGACGAAAAAGACAAACCTCAGCCTAAAGTAGAGAATAAACCTGAAGAAAACGAAGATAAGAAAGAGCAAAAACCGTCAGATGAAAATAATTCTGACGAAAATTCAGACAAGAACAAAAAGTAATTAATATTGTATAATATATTATATATATTATAAGTTCTATTGTTCTGAGCATTAAAGGAGTTCAAGTAGATGATGTCTAATGAAATTAATGAAATGAACTTAGAAGAATTTAATAGTTTAACTGAAGAAGAGAAAAAGATTGCCTTAGGAATTCTTAAACAATACGCTCAAGACGGTAAGTCTGAGCTATTGGATCAACTAAAACAAGTTGACTGAGAAGAAATTCCTGTTGATATTCATACTTTTCTACATGAAAAGAAATATTTAGGTAATGCATTATACGATGGTGAAGGAAGATTCACATTATTCCCATATTGAGAAGAAAAATTAAAAGAAGTTTTTCCGACAAATACTACTACAGCTTACAATAATATTGTATTAACTGGAGCTATTGGTATTGGTAAATCAACCTTCGCAGTAGTTTGTCAATTATATTTATTATATAGATTGTTATGTTTAAAAGACCCATATCAATATTATGGAATGCAACCTATTGATAAGATTACAATTTCATTCATGAATATTAACTTAGAGAATGCTAAGGGAGTCGCTCTAGATAAATTAAATCAAATGATTTTAGCTAGTGAATGATTCTTGTCTCATGGAGAAATGCGTGGTGTTACTAATTTAGTTTACCATCCAGGAAAACATATTGAATTAGTTGCTGCTTCAAGTAATAACCAAATTATAGGTCGTGCGCTATTCTGTAATTTCTCAGATGAAATTAACTTCATGGGTGTTAGTAATATTGAACGTGCTAAGAAAAAGATGATTAAGCTTATTACACAAGTAGATGCCCGTATGAGATCACGTTTCTTACGTGGAACTTATCTACCTACATTAAATATTCTAGCATCTTCAAAAGATAGTGAACAATCATTCCTAGAAGATTATATAAAAGAAAAAGAAGAAAATGATAGTAAAACTACTTTAATTGTTGATGAACCACAATGAGTAGTTGACTCAAGAAAAGATTCTAAAGAAAAATTCTATGTAGCAATTGGCGATAAATTATTACCTAATGAACTTTTACCTTTAAATCCTTCATTAACTTTATTAAGTGAATATGAAGGTAAAGGTTATAAACTTAGAAAAGTTCCTATTGGATATCTTGAAGTATTTAGACAAAACCTAGATGAAGCAATCTGTTCAATTATTGGTATTGCTACAGCTTCTACTCTAAAATATTTTGCAGGACAAAAATTAGTCCAAGCAAAAACTGATACATATCGAAATCCATTTAACTTCGATGTAATTAAAGTCGGAAACGCTAAAGATGATTTTTCACAATATTATCATTATTTCGATTTATCAACTGTTGATCCAGATGATATGGAAAAACCGTTATTTATTCATATCGACCACTCATTATCAAACGATAAAACCGGTATTGCTGGAGTTTGAATTATCGGTAAAGATGCTGCTTTACCTGCTCCAGATGAAGCTCAAGCATCTTTTTCGAATGAAGCGCTTGATAACTTAAATAGTTCTATAAACAAAGATTTACATTTCAAAGTGGCCTTTTCAGTTTCAGTTGAAGCTCCAAAAGGAGCACAAGTTAGCTTTAGCAAAACAAGAGCATTTATTCGATGATTAACTGAAAAAGGATTTAATATTAAAGGTATTTCGATGGATACGTTCCAAAGTGCAAACTTAAAACAAGATTTAATTAGTGATGGTTATAATGTTACTATTCAATCTGTAGACCGTGTTCAAACTGAACCTGGTACAAGTAGAAAAATCTGTCTACCATATTATTTCTTAAGAACAATTCTATATGAATGTAGAATTAAATTATATAAGAAATGTGAATTATTAACTGAAGAACTATTATCTTTAGAAAGAAAATCTGATGGACATATAGACCACCCACCTAAGGGATCAAAAGACCAAGCCGATGCAGTATGCGGAGCAGCCTGACTTGCAAGTCATTTCTCTGAAGAATTCGCTTATGAATACGGAGAAACATTAGATTTAAATGTTAATATAAATAAAGCAAATAAAAATACACTTCGAAAAGAAGAGTATATTGAAAATTTCGAATTAGAATTACTAAATGGACAGTATATTGATCCAAATTCTTCTAAATTTAGAGAAATAACTAGACGTAATGCTAAATCTGAAGAAGACCAAGTTTATTTAGATATTCAAGATGGATTCATAATTATATAGAAGGAGAGCGTAAATGGCTGAAGAAAATAAAACAAAAAAGAAGACCAATACACCTAAAACACCTAGTCCATTAGTTGGACGAAGAGCCATTCCTACAGTTTTAGATAATAAAGTTAAAATTGATGTTGATATTGATAATACATTAGAAGATCAATTAGTTGCCGCTTCTTTAACTCAAAAAGTAAACTATAGTGAAATTGATCGATTCAGCACTATTAGTGATAATCGTAATTTAAAGTATCAACAAATTGATATAATGTTCCAAGATGCTTCAGTATCAGCTATTGCTAGAACATTTGCTCAAGAAGCTTGTGAGCCATCTGATAATGGACATGTTATCTGAGCTGAATCTCCTGATCCAAAGATTAGTAAGTGTGTAAATTACTTATTAAATGTATCAAATATTGATGATAATATTTATGGATGAACATTCTCATTAATTAAATATGGAGAAGTTTTCTTAAAATTATATAGAGATTCTGATTATGAAGATAGATTCTTCAGTAGACAAAAGATTGATTCAGTAATGCAATCTAGAAAGCAGTTACAAGAAGACATAATTCTTCATAAGAGAAAATTTAATGATAATTATAGTTACTATATTGAAATGATTCCAGATCCATCTACTATGTTCGAAGTAAATAAATATGGACAAACATTTGGTTATGTAGAAGTTCCAAATGAACATTTATCTTCAATTTTTGAAGATTCAGTTGCTTCAATCGGTTCAAATACTTTACCGATTTCATCTAGTTCTTGAAATTATAAATTAAAAGAAGGCGATATTATTATTCACCAAGCAGACGACTATGTTCATGCTGTATTAGATGATAACGTTTCTAGATTCCCAGAAACAGTCGAATTAATTTATGATGACGACGATGAAGACGAAAAAGTAAAGAATAAAAATAAATTAGATAAGAAGTATGGAGCAAGTTCAAATTTATATGAAGTTAAGAGTGGAAAATCAATGTTCTACGATGCGTATAAAGTTTGAAGAGAAAAACAACTTCTAGAAGCTTCTGCATTACTTTGTAGAATAACTAGATCAAATATTATTCAAAAGGTTCAAGTTGAAGTTGGTTCTGCTAGTAAAGAAAAGAGTGCTTTAACTTTAAGAGCAGTTAAGGAAATGTTTGAACAACGTACTTCATTCTCAGACAAAAAATCAATGTCAGAATACACTAATCCAGGTCCAATTATTAATTATATATATCAAGCAACAAGAGGTGGACAAGGTAATATTTCAGTTGAATCAATTGGTGGAGATTACGATCCTAAGTCTCTTGTCGATCTAGATTGGTGGAATAATAAATTTTATTCAATGTTCGGTATTCCAAAACAATATTATGGATGAACTGAAGATAACGCTGGATTTAATGGTGGTACTTCATTATCAATTCAATCTAGTGTTTTCGCTAAAGGTGTAAGACATATTCAAAATGCTATGATTCAAGCAATTGATAGAGCAATTAATTTATTCTTATTACAAGCTGGTTATCGTTCATATATGCATAACTTCGTTATTAAGATGAAACCTCCAGTAACACAAGAAGAATTAAATTATCGTGAAAACTTAGGAAATAGAATTAATGCTATTTCTAGTATGAACAGTTTATTCCAAGATGTTGAAACTAAGAGTAGACGTATTGAAATACTTAAGGAATTAGTTGCAACATTAAACTATGGCGATCGAATTGGTGCATTGCTTGATGAAGAAATCCAAATGTTATTAGAGAAAGAAGAGAAAGATAGACTTGCTGCGGAAAAAGCTGAAGAGGAAGAAGCAAATAATCCAGGAGCAGAAGTCGAAACTCCTAATGAAGGTGAAGAAGAGTCTGGCGGAGATGAAGGCGCAGATGTCGACTTCGGTGATCTAAATGTAGATATGGATTCTGTACCAGTAGCAGCAGATACTCCAACAGAATCATTTAGTCAAGCAAATGATAATGCTGAAGTATTATTCGAAAGCACTGATTTAAACTCTGACTCTGAAGATAAAAACTCTGATGATAACATTGATGATTTATTAGAAGAAGCTGAGACTGATTTACCTTCTCCAGAAGAATTAGATTCAGAAAAAGATTTTACAAAAAACGAATAATATAATTGAGAAAGGAAATTTTATATATGTTTTCAAAAAATGATTGTATGCAAATTCTTGTTAAGTTAGGAGATGAAGGAGTTGATATTAATCAGCATCTTCGTTTACTAATCACTTCAAAAGAAGTTCCATTAGAGGTTTTAAAATTTATTTCAAAAAATAGAGGAATTGATATTTCAAACTTCTATGATATGTTAAGAAAGAAACATAATGAAAAGAAATCTCAATTATATACTAATATTATGAATGAGGTGGAAGACGGCAATGAAGTTTTAATTACATTATCTTCTCTTTTAACTCAAATATTCTTATACGGAAGTAAATTAGAAAATCCAACAAAATTCTACGATAAGGCTAGAATATCAGATATTACGAAGGTTTTACAATCTTTTGATAGTAATCGTTCATACGATCTTGCTATTAAGTTAGTAAAGTTAATAAAATCAGATATTTTAGTTTTAGAATATCTTAATGATAGAAGAGATTTAATGGGAGCTTAATATAAGCTCCTTTTTTTATTTTCGTTGTTTTAAATAAATTAATTAGCTAAATTAAATAGTTAGAAAAATTAACTTAATGCGGTTAGTGTCTAACTTTTATTAAGTTATAAAATAATATTAATAGGAGAAACCAAATGAATTTAAGTTCTAAGTACAAAGTTTTATACGAAGTTGTTATCAACGGCGTTAGAAAGTTATACGTTAGTGAAGATGCAGCCGCAAGTGCAGACGATGCTGAAGTTAACGTAGAAGAATACAGACAATACAAATTATTCTTCGAAAAGAATGGTAAGATTTACGCTAGAAAAGCAGATGGTACTGATCTTGAAGTAGTATTAGTTGCTGATGGTACAAATATTTTAACTGGTGAGACTAAAGAAGTTGAGGAAGAAACTCCAACAACTCCAGTTAATACAGATCCAACTCCAACAACTGGTGATAATCCAACAACTACTGATCCAGAAAATACTGATGATAATAACGGTAATGACGATCCAGTTGCTGGCGAAAATGAAACTAACCAAAACGGTTCAGAAGATCCAGCTAATGGCGAAACTACTAACGAAAATACCGGAGAATAATTTATTAATTTATTAGTTTAAAAAGGAGTTTGGACGAATGGAATCTAATACTTTAAATACACAACAAATTTTAGAGACTCTGCAAGTTCAAGACTTAACTGAAGAAGAAAAAGCTTCTAAGCATATATTAAAGAGACTTGTTGGACCTATCGCTACGTATAACGATAGTACTAGAAACGGTCGTTTATATAATGAAAAGCTATGGAATAATCAGTTACAAGATGAAATTTTCCAAGAGAAAATTGAAAATAAATCTCTATTCCTAGAATTTGGACATCCACAAGATGGTAGAGAAGAAATTGATCCATTAAAAACTTGTGCATGTATTCCAACTACTCCAAAGATTGTTAATGGAGATTTATACGGAGTAATCGATGTATTAGATACTCCTAACGGAAGAATTCTTAATACTTTAATTGATTATGGATTCAAACCTGGAATTAGCTCAAGAGGTTCTGGTGAATTAGGAGAAGACAATGTAGTTGATCCAGATTCATTCTATCTAGAAACTTGGGATATTGTTCCATTACCTGCAGTTAAGAAAGCAAGATTAAGTGTTTGTGAGTCATTTAATGGAAAGAGAGCTAAGACATTAACCGAAGCTCTAGATGAGACTTACAATAATGCTACAGAAAAGGATAAAGAGTTGATGAAAGATACTTTACAAAACGTAAAAGAAAATTTAATTAAAGAAGATATTGATGACTTCGACGAAGAAGGTTGAGTAGAATTAGATTCTTTACCTAAAGTATATCATGGTATGCCAGTTAAAACTTTATTCGTAGATGAATTTGTTAAAGAATCTATGAATGAAGAAGCTGAACTTGATGAAGCTAAAAAGGATGAAGAAGTTGAAGAACCAAATGAAGATGAAGCTGCTGCAGAAGCAGAAGAAGTAGAAAATAAAGACGATACTGCTGATGATGCAAAAGACGACGACGCTGACGCTGAAGATGAAAAAGATGAAGCTAAAGATAAGGACGAAGAAAAAACTGCAGAAACAGTCGCACAATTAGCTAAATTAATTAGAGACCTTGCTAAAGAACATTGCAAGGATGATAAAGTAGAATTTGGTTTTGAACCAATTGAAATTAATGGTCAAGTTATTAATATTAACGGATTAGATATTTCAGAAGATTCTACTGAAGATAAATTAGTATTTAAATTTATTACTGATTATACTCCTGAGGAAACTCAAGATGATAATATAGACGAACCAAATCCTGAAGACGTAACATCTACAGAAGATGTTGCAGCTGGTGATACCGGAGCAGAAGCAGATGACGTACTTGAGAGTCTAAAAGATTTAATTCGTAAGAATGATTTACTAGAAAACAGAATAAATTCTTTAGAAAAAGAAAAGACAGTTAGTGATGTTAAAGTTAATGGCTTAGAAGAAGAATTACAACGTTATAAAAACGGTTTTGTTAGAACTAGTGAATTAGCTGCTAAAGCAAAAAAGTACGAAAAAGATAACAAAGCATTAGTTGAAAGTTTAAGTGAAACTAAGAAACAAAATGTTGAATTATCTCAAAAATTAGCTAGACAAGCTCAATTAACAGAGAGCTTAAATTCTAACAGTGAACAATTAAAAGCTGTTAAAGACAAGTACTCTCAATTAGAAAAAGATTTCAAGGTATTAAAAGAAAGTACTTCAAGCAAAAATGCTTCATTAGAAAATAAGATGAAGGAATTAGCTGAAGGAAAAGCAAAATCTGACAAGAAGGTTAGATTAATCTTAACTAGATACATTGAATCTAAAGCAAATTTATTAGGCGTAAGCTCTAATATCATTATTGAGAGATTAGGTAAGTCATATTCATTAGATGATATTGACGGTGTATGTGATCAAATTTTAGAGGAAAGTGTTAACTTAAATTCAGTTAAGTATGGTAATACTAGAAACTCATTAAGAGAAACTTCTCCTGCTAAGAGAGTAAACAAGACCCCAGCTCAAGATGATTACTCTGATATTGATCCAATACTATTAGAATTAGCTGGACTTAAATAAAAAATATAAAATATAAAGGAAGACGCAAAATGGAAAATGTAAAACAAAATTTACTTGAGCAATATGGTCGTCAAATCAAGATTGCTGAAGCATTTGCAAAGAGCCGTACTAAGATCGATTCATTAGATGATAACATCAAATTAGCTACAGCTGTTTGCTTAGACAATGTAAACAAGTTCATCTCTATGAGAGAATCAATGAACACTATGGCTACTGAAAGAGCTAACTTAGGTGATTATAAGAAATTCTGCTTAAACTTAGTTAACTTATCAGTTCCTACTCTAATCGCTAACAATTTAGTTATCGTTCATCCAATGACTTCATTCTCTGGTTCAGTTGCTTACTTAGAGTATCAATCAAGAACTAATAAGGGTGATGTTAAACGTGGTCAAGTATTCAACAGTGTATTCAACTTAGGTGAAACTGGTGAAGCTAGAACTAATTTCACTTCTCAAGTAATCATCGAAACTATTACTACTGCTGGTGGTAAAGTTGCATTATCTCCTATGCATTTTGAAAATGGTAGATTCACTGATACTACCGGTGCTGGAAAAGACGTTAAGGTAGTTCATGCTGATGGTACAGTTGAATACTTCGATGTAACTCCATCTGCTACTGCTGGTCAACCTGGTACTATTGCTGGTTATACTGCTGCTAAAGATGATAAGGTAGCTTACTTCTCAGAAGAGTTCCAAATGGAGCATGTTCCTGCTCAAGATATCCCAACTATTGGACCAGTTATGAAGAGAATCCCTCTAGTTGCTGAACCAAGAAGAATTGGTGTTAAATATGACCAAATCTCAGCTTTCCAAGCTAAGACTGATTATGGTTTCAATCTTGATAAGCAAATTGCTGAACAAGCAGTTGGTGAATTAAACTTCGAAATCGATTCAGAAATTATCGGTATGTTATATCAAGCTGCTGTTGAATCAACTAAGCCTGAAGAATTCGCTGAATTAACTTGGTCAAAGACTCAACCTATTGGTGTATCTAAGTTCGAACACTACAACGGTTTCTTAGAGGTAATCGAAGCTGCTAAGGCTATTATCTATAAGAGAACTAAGAGATTTGAACCTACTTACATGGTAGTTGATCCAGATCTATTAAGAGTATTAAAGTTCGTTAACGGTTGGACAGCTAATAAGGGTGCTAAGAAGAATGGTCCTTACAAAGCTGGTGATATCGATGGCTTAGACATCTATGTTACTCCTGATCTAATCGGTACTAAAGAATTCTTCTTCGGTTTAAACGGTTCTGATATGATGAGCTCAGTTGCAGTATATGCACCATATATGCCAATTGTTCCAACTCAACTATTAGGTACTCCTGATGGTGGTTTACAACAAGGATTCTCAACTTGGTATGCAACTGCATTCTTAAACAAGAACTTAGCTGTTCGTGGTAAGATCACAGACTAGTTTACTGAGATTCTAATAAAAAATAAGAGACTTTTTCGGAAGTCTCTTTTTTATTTTTATTTTTATTGGCTAAATTATTTAGTAATCGATTGCTAAATTAATTGATTATAATTAAGAATTTAATGATCGGAGGTTTTTATGAAACTAGACGCTTTAATCGAAGAAATGAAGGTCGAATTATTAGCGTGCGGATTATTAGAGTCAGAGTTAGAAGATGCTCAATTAAAACTAATTGTAAAAAAAGAAATGAGAGAACTTGAGCGTTACTGAGATGAAACAACTAAAAAAACTATTCCAGCTAAATCATGTATAGATTTAAAAGAAGTTGGTATAGATGCTTGTTCGATTAAACATGTTTATCGAGCAACTGGATACGGAAATGGCGGAGAAAATCTAAATAACGTCGATCCAGTATGAGCACAACAGTGATTAGTATTCGGAAATCTTGGTAATATGTATAATGTTCAAGATTATGTTTACAATTATGCAGCATGAAATACAATGAGTCAAATTCGTAATACGATGTCAACAGACCTTCGATTTGACGAAGATAGACATAATAATCTATTATATATTAATGAAGTATCTTGTCCAACAGCTGTTACAGTCGAATACATTCCTCGAATAAAAGATGTAGAAGACATAAAGAGCGTATATTGAATAGATATATTAGTTCAATTATGTGTTGCAATGTGCAAAATAAATTTTGGACGTGCTAGAACTAGATTTACCTTAAGTAACGGATTGTGGCCAATGGATGGAGAAAAACTATTACAAGAAGGTAATGAAGAACTGTCTAAATTAAGAGAAAAACTTGAAACAAACGATTCACTTTGTGATCCAATAGATTAACAAACGATTAAATAGGAGATATACAATGAGCAAAAAAGAAAATGTGAGTACTTTAGACTTTTCTAGAGCGTTCCAAGCTTTAGAGGATATTAATGATGAAGAGACTTATACAGGTAAAACTGAATATGTAGTTAAAAAAAGAAATTTATATGAAAATTTCCAAAAACCAGAATCTATTCTAGATAACTTAATGGAAGATTTCTATAGTTTATCAGAAGAAGATGATGTTGAGCAAGCTGCACAAGATACTCAAGAAGAAATCGCACAAGCAAAGTTAGATAAAATTGAGAAAATCGTAGATTTAGATGCAAAGACAGTTGATGATTTACAACCTTCTTATGTAGGTAAATTTATTATTCAATGTCCTCAATGTTTAACTTTATTCTATAAAAATTCTGAAGACATCGTTCATGATGAGAATGGCGGAGAATTTGTAAATATTAATGAGCCATGTCAACACTGTGGAAACGACACAGGATATACTCTTATCGGTAAAGTAGATGAAGCTACTGAAGATGAATTTAATGAAGAGCAACCAGCAGAAGAGACTCCTGAAGATGTTGAAGAACCAACTGAAGAAGAAACTACACCTAAAGAAGAAAATGCATCTGAAGAGGATTCTGAAGGTTCTGAAGATGACGGAATTGATGACTTAAATGCTATTATGGATGAAGTTGATAACGAAGAAGCAAATGAGTCTTTAAATCTAGCTAAAGCTGCTCCATCAGAGAATGAAACAGAAAATAATTCAGAAAATGCTACATCATTAAATGAATCTGCTGAACAATTAACTGAAGGCCCAATCAAGTGGCTTAAAGGTTTAGCTCAAAATAAAGAAGATAAGAAAACTTTAAAGTTAATTAATACTGTTCAAGGATTTGATGAAAATAAAGTTGTTTCTGGAATTAATAGTTTATTAAAAGCAAAGAATACTAAATTTAAAGTAACTATTCTTGATTTTAATAATGATGAAGTATACAATGTAAAAGATAATTTCTTACCTTTCGTATTACAACACGCTAAAGACGAGAATTTTACAAAAGACCTTAATGATTTTATCGCAGCAGTTACTTATGCAAAGTCTAATACAAAAGATATTAAATCTAAATTAGCTTTAATTTATACTGCAGATAAGGCAGACGGACAAAAATTATTAGCTACAGATTTAATTACTCCTGTAACAAACGGTGTTATTAGTCCAGAAAATAGAAAACGTTTAGATAATTTATACGTTAATTTATATATTGATAGTAAGAATACTACCGGAAATACTGAAACTAACGTAGAAAATAATCCAGAAGAGCAAGCTGAAGATAAAGGAAGAGATGCTAGTACATATTTACAATATTTAAATAATACTTCTTATCCTGAATCTTTAAATGTTTCAGAAAAAGCTCCTTCTGATAACGAAACTAAGAACAATTCTGAAGAAGCTACTTCTTTAAATGAAGGTGCTACAGATACTCTTAAGAAAATCGGTAAAGTTGCTGCTGGTGTATTAGGTGGTGCTGGTATTGGTGCTACAGCTGGTGCAGGTATGACTGCTGCTACTACCGGTAATGGTGTACCTGGTGCAATCGTTGGCGCAATTGCTGGTGGTATTGGAGGCGGTAAAGCTGCATTAGAGAACGAATCTATTAATAATCCTGAAGCTGCTGCTGAAAACGAAACAGAAAATGAACCAGAAAATAAGACATTAAATGAAGATGATGAATTAGTTTCTGATATTAGTGATGCAGACTTCAATAAAACTATCGATTCATTAGAAGACCTTCCAAAAATTTCTGAAGAGGAAGCTCAACAAAATATTGACGAACTTTCTAATGACTCTGCAGATGAAGACGCAGAAGCAGAAACAACTGAAGATAAACCAGTTGAAGAAGGTTTAACTGAAGATGCTGATACAGATTCATTTGAACAAAAAGTAGACGCTGCATTGGCTTCTTTCGATAAATATTTCAAGAATCCAGAGAAAGAAGTAAAAGAAGATTTAGAACAAGAAACTGAGGATGACGATCTTGAACTTGATGAAGAGTCATTTGATGAATGTGTTCTAGAATCATTAACTGATGTTTATTCAGATGTTACTGGTTACCAAACTACTAAAACATCTTGTACAGAAGATAATAAAATTATCGTTGAAGGATTAATTACTTTAAAGAATAATAAAGAAAAACAAACAAAATTCGTATTTGATAAATGTAAGAAAGACGAACAAAATCCAAATAGTTTAAAATTCAGAGGATTTAATGAATCTTTAAATTTAAAAACTATTATCTCAGTCGGAAAAGATATGAATAAACTTTATACAACAGCTTTAAAGTATAAATTTGATATTAAAGGTAATTTAGTTGAAGGATTAAGTAAAAGAAAATAATTTAATCTATTTAAAAGTAAATAGAAGATTATACAAATAGTCTTCTATTTATTTCTATTTAATGAAAGGAGCATTTCTATGTCAGATAGTAATAAAGACTACGGAATTCTTATAAATAAAGATATTAAATTATATAGAAACTACTTCAAAGAGATGACCAGACTTATTGGAATTAATGTAAAGTATAGAGCACCGTTGAAAGAATATAAAAACTTCGACGGCCATGGTGATTTAGACTCTTTATATACTAAAGAAATCACTGTTGGATGTATATTTGAAGACCATCCAGATCAAAAATCATTAAAAAAGATGGGATGAGTCTCTGAATTACAAGAAGGTTCTTCATTAATTCACGTTCCATACGATCTACCTAATCTACAAGTAGGTGCATTATTCACAATTCCTAGTGGAATTGATAATGCTGAAGGTAGAGTATTCAGAGTTATTTCTATGAAAAATATTATGATATTTCCAGCAACAATTACTTGCGAAATCGCACCAGAATATGAAGATATTGATGAACCTGTAATGCATACTGACTTCAAAAATGATAACTTCACTCTTCTTAACGATTTAGAGGAGGATGATTAATGAGAAAAGATAAAATAAATACTCAAAAATACAGACTAAATCTTACTGAAGATATTTCATCAGCAGAAGTTAGTGAAATTGAAAAAGATTTAGCGAAATTATCTAAATATTATAAAAAAGCATCAACTTCTTCTGCATCAACTACTTCATATAATAAAGATCAATACGATAAATTATACGAATATATAAATAAATATGACGGAGTAATCCGAACAACTAAGAATTTAAAAGATGAAGTTAATAATATTAGAACATTTTTAGACAGAATTCAGAATGAAGTATATGGACAAGCTCCAAAATCTTCATCTTATAAATCTGTTGATGATGCTAAAGCAAATTATGCAAATTCAATTGAATATAAAAATGCTCAAGACAATATTTTTAAAATAAGAGCTTATTTAAAACAATTTGTAAATCTTACAAATGAAAAAAGTAAAAAAGCATATGATGAAACTATTAGAAAAGCATGCTCTCAATTAACAAAAAATGCATTAGACTATCTTAGAAAAACTCATTCTAATGTAGACGAGAATCGTTCTGAATTGGTTTCTAGATTAAAAAATGCTATTAGAACATTAGATATAGTCGTAAAATTTAATTCATTAAATCAAATAGATTTAATTACAGAAACAACATTCGATACACTAAAGAAGGCTAGTAGAACTGCTGCTAATAACATTGACACAAATAATAATATATCTTCAAAAGAAGAATTTAATTCAGCAATTAGAACTATTAGTTCATATGCTTCTAATTTATATGCAATTGCTCAAAAGAATAATATAAAACTTTCTGGATCAAATTCAATTGCTTCAAATACTAATTGGTTAGAATTATATCGAAATTCTTCTAGTAAAAAAGCATTCTGGATAAAATATTTTAGTGAATATTGAGAAGAAGACGGAAAAGACGTTGAAAGATTTGGTGGAGACGCTTTCAAAATTCAATGTGAAAATTATGGTTTTAATGAAAAATCAAATCCATTTATTTATTTCATAAAGAATTTTATTTTAAAATATGGCGTAAAGATTACACCTCAGCAATACGCTACAATTCATAATGCTGTCGTTAATCATTTACTTCAAATTGAGTCTTTAGCTAAAAATGATCCAAATAGAATTAATATTATTTGGTGTAAAGACTTATATAAAAGAAAATATACTCAAATAGAATCTTTCTTATGGTATATTTCTCAAATTTGGCAAAGAGATTTAGATTCAATTCAAGTATTACTTAAAGAAGCTGATGATATTGAAATTAATTCAAGAAATCAAGCAATTGGCTATATGTTCTTTGGAGAAAATAATATCAACGTAACCGGAGAAAGCATAATAAATGCAAAACTTGAATCAGAAGACTGAATTTTAGAGAAAGTTAGAATAGTTGTAAAGGAAAGTCAAACAAAATTGGCTATCGGAAAAACTCAGAAAAAATCCGCTATTGGCCGTTTGAGAAATCTTCAAAACACAGATACTGATCGACCTATTATTTATGGATTCTTCCAATCATGATTATTATTTAATTCGATTTTAGATACAGAAAGTAAGCAATACACCGATCTTGTATCAAAGTTTAATAAAATATATCCGTTTATTACTAGCGATATGTATAAGACTAATACAAAATTAGAAAATGTTAAAACATTCTGATCAAAAATTTATGATACAAATATTCCTAATTTAAGAACTGATTCAAATAACGTAATAAATATCCTTTCAGATGCATTAAATCAATTACTAAATACTGATTCCGAAGGAGAGTAATTATGTTCTTTGCAATTCAGATGAAAGGATTTGGACGTTCTTCTCACTTATCTGATAAAATTATTAAGGCAGTTGCCTTACAGACTATTCGTAATTATAAAATGTCTTCTAATGAAATATTATTAGATAAAGTGATTCGTTCAGAGTACAAAGTTTCATTGAAAACTGCCTGTATAAATTTAATTTTAAACAGTAAAATTTACTCTTCAAATTCTGCTGACGAAATTATCGTTACATTCATTGAACGAAAGCATAAGGATTTAGCAACATTAATTACATACGGAAATGGATTAGTTTATGGAAGTCAAATTTTATACAAAGCTTTCGGTAAATTATAAAAAGAAGGGAAAATATTATGGCAATTAGATATTATGATGATGCAATAGCTGAAAAATTAAAGAAATGAACTCCAACTAATTCTACACTAAGAGTTCTTAAACCAGATGAAACTCGAAGATATTTTGAGACTAAAGCCGATGATAAAAATGATAAACCATTAACTTTACCGTGCATTGCTTTATCCAGAAGTAATGATTTAGAATTATTATTAAGTATAAAAAATCCTAGATCATATGACGGATTAAAAATAATTCAAGATGCTGAAGGAACTACACAATTAAACGTTATTCCAGTAAAGGTTCAGTATCAATTAGATATTTATACTAAAAAGTATGAAGAATGCGATGAATATCTTAGACAATATCTATTCAAATTAGTAAATAATCCTAGAATAACTGTTGAGATTCCTTATAACGGAGTTAATTTCACTCACGTTGCTTATTTGAGAGTATTAAATACTATTTCAGATACTAGTAATATTTCAGAACATTTATTCCCTGGACAATTTACTAGATTTACAATCCAAATGGAATTATTAGATGGATTCTTCTTCAGTATTCCGTACACTAATAACTGAAAATTTATTTGGGAAGATGATGAAGAATATGATCCTAAGTATGGACAGTTAGAAGTTGTAGACAATTTAGTTAATCCAACTGAAATAGTCGATAGTGGTAACATACCTTATGGTGTAAAGAAAAGAAAACATAGTTAATAATTTTAAATAATAAAACAATATTTGCTAAATTAATTGATATTAATTTTACGGAAAGATAAAATTAAGTAAAACTTAAAAGGAGAATTATACAAATGGGTAAAAGTGTTGTAAGAGAATATGACAATTCAGCCGTAACTGCTTCATTCTCAGCAGGATTTGCTGTAGTAGTTCCTGGATATGTTAATAATGAAATATACAACCCAGAGGTATTCGACGAAAACGGAATTTACGAGTGCGGATCTCAAGCGGATTTCTTAAAGAACGTTGGAAAGCATAACGGCGTAAGAGTTGAAGCCAAAGGTCCAAAATTCGTTGAATTTGATGACTATTTAACTGAATATAACATTAGTGACGCTGATCATCTAGCAGATTTAAGTTCAGAAACTCCACGTGAAATTCTAAAAAATGCTATTGCTGCTCGTGAAGCTGATAGACAAGAAAGAATTCAAGAGCGTAGTTTCGAATTACAAGCTTTAAGATGTTTAGGAAAATCTATTGCTGCTCATTATGAAGTTACAGGAACTGATATTATTTCAGTTGAATTTGATTCTGAATCTGAAGACGACGAACAATATGCTGAAGTTAGAGCTTTCGTAGAAAACGGAACTTCTGAAGAGGTTGATGGAGTTATACATTTAACTGCCGCTCAAGTAAATGCAATCAGCGAACTTGCTTATGAAATTACACCTTCAATTGAAGATGAAATTACTTTAGTATCATTAACTGCTAATGAAATTATCGCAATTAATCAAGAAGTTCTATCTGATCCAGACTACCAAGCCAAAGTAGAATTAGCTAAGAGTAATTATGGAGTAATCACAGAAGAGTTATTAAGATTATATACTGGACAAATCTATGTTGGAGATACACGAACATCTCTTCTTGGTTATTTAAAGGACAAAACAAATAAGTATACTAAAGCAAATGAAAGCGTAATTGCAAGTGATATTGAAAAATTCGGATTCTCTAAGAAACGTTATTACATTATTAAAGTCGGTAATGAAGGAAACGATGCAGTTATCGAAGACCATATTGGTAATCAAATAGCATATAAACTTTTAGAGTTAGGATATTCTATTTTATATAAATACTTAGATAGTGGAAAATCAGCAGTTGAACAGCTTTCTGATCCAGAATATTGGAATCCATTAAAAGATAAGTCTATTTATAGTTTTAGATATATCACATCTGGTGGATGTTCAGATCCAGCTGTAAGCAATGCAGTAATTCAAGTAGCCGAATTCAATAATAAGATTACAATTGAAGCTGCAGAATCATTATTAGATACTTATGGTAGAGGCGATGTTGTAGCATTAGTAGATTTCGATGAAACAAACATTGATCGTTCATCTATGGCTAAGACAATCTTCAGTATTTCAAAAGCTGTTAATAAGATTAACTCAAGTAAATATGCAGCAATTTTCGGTCCTCAAGTATATTATTCATTATCTGATACTGAAACAAAAGCTTATAATTATAATAATAAATTCCCAGCATCATTCCATTATCTAGCATGTGCACAACATACTTTTGAAAATTATAATGAATGGTACGCTGTAGCAGGTAAACGTGGTGTTAGTGCATTAACAGTTATCGGAACAACTATTAAATTAGGAAAGATTGCATTAAATACATTAGCTCCAAGAGTTCAAACTACTTATACTGAAGGTACTACAGTATTAGCTGATGTTAAACAATGTACAAATCTAGTTATATATGATCATGGTACATATGTTCTAGAAGGAAATAGAACAGCTTATCCTTTAAATAAGATTGATTTAAAGTATAGCCATTTCTTAAATATCAGACAATTATGTATCACAATCAAGCAAGTTCTAAGACTAGCTTCAGATACTTATAGATATGATCCAAATTCTGATGAATTATTTATTAATTTCAAGAGTTTAATTACTCCAACATTAGATTTAATGAAATCAGATAATGGTATTGAAGATTATCGATTCACTAAGATTAAGCATTCTAGAAAAGCATTATTAATGACTAAGTTAAGAATTGTTCCAATTGAAGCAGTTGAAGACTTTGATATTAGTGTATTCTTAGAAGAGTCATTAAGTGGAATTGTAATGTCTGCTGATGAAGAAGAATAATAAAGGAGAGTAGATTATGGCTAAAACATACGATGCAAGTTTAAATGCTAATCATATCAGTAATAGTTTACATGCTTATGAAGCTGCAAGAAGCGGATTCTTCGCTCTTCTACTTCCAGAAGCTGAGTTCCGTAATTTAATTAGACCTGATATCGATCCAGATACAGTAAAAGACGAAAACGGAAATATCACAGATCCTACCGCACTTTTAGATTCAAAGTTAGCTACTCAATATATTAAATTAAATGTTACAAGAGTAAAACTACCTTCTCATACAATTGCTCAACACAATTTTAGAAGAGGAAACCATGTTGTAAAATATGGTGGAGTACCTACATTCAACGATGGTAACATCGTAGTAGATGATATTGTTGGATTAGATACAAAATCTATTCTATATGCATGATGGTATCTTGTATACAACCCAATTAATAAAAAGGGTGGTAGAATGAGTGAATACAAGAAAGATCTTACTTTAATTGAATACACTCAAGACTATGTTCCAATTAGAACTTGGGATTTAAAAGGATGCTTCATTCTAAATATCGATGAGTCAGAATTCGATAAAGAAAACGATGCTCCAAGAAAGTTAACTATTAACTTATCAGTTGACTGGAGTGAACAACACTTAGACCAATCTGAGACAAGTATTTGGGTTCAAGGCGAAATCGCAGATCTTGAAGGTGAAACAACCGAATCTGGTGAATAAAAAATAAAAAAGAGCGAATGCTCTTTTTTTTTATTTAATAAATTTATTAAATATATTTGCTAAATTAACTGTAATTAATTTTATTACTAAGTGAAAGGAAACATTTTATGGGCAGAAAGAAAGTAGACCGTAGTGATAAAATAATGCAAACTTTCGAAGTAACCAAGCCTCTGAAGAGACGTCTTGAGACGATAGCCGCGTCCCGAGGTATAACAGTATCTGCTTTGATCAGAGAAATTTTGGAAAATTACTTAGAAGAAAGAATATTTGTAGAAAATTTTAATTGAAAGGAAAAAAATTAACTATGGCAGAAAGAAACGAAAAGTATACTATCGCAGAATGTGCAGAATTACCTTCTAAGGGATTAGTTTATGAAGAAAAAGTTAATCCATTAGTAGAATTAAGAAGCATGACTGCAAGAGACGAAATGAAGCGTCTTGCACCAAGTCCTTCTAAATTTAAAGTATTATCAGATATTATTGAAGGATGCATGGTAGAAAAACCAGCAGTACACGTATATGACATGTGTTTAGGTGATTATCAATATTTACTACATAAATTAAGAATTATTACTTATGGACCTGAATACAAAATGTTAGTTCAATGTCAAAGCTGTGAACATGTGTTTGAAGCAACAACTAATCTAGAGCAATTAGCAATCAAAGAGTTTGACCAAGAGAAGTTTAATGCATTACAAACATTTGAATTACCAATTTCTAGAAGTGTTATTAAAATTAAGATGCAAACTCCTAGACTTTTAGATCAAATTGATTCAAAGGTTAAGACACTACAAAGACAAGTTAAAGTTCAAGACATTGATTTTAATACATTTGCAACTTTAATGCTTTGTATTGAAAGCGTTGATGGTGAAGAACTAGAGCCAATGAAGTTAGAGAATTTTATTAATAGACTTCCTGCTCGTGATATGCAAAAGATTTTACAAAATATTGATGAACTATCTGAGACTGTTGGATTAGACCAATCATTAATTGTAGATTGTCCAAACTGTCACGGAGAAGTAAAGACATTTTTTCGCTTTGGACCAGAATTTTTTAGACCCACTACGATCTAAAAAACAAGGAGTTCCATACTCAGAATTTAGATTTAAAGAATTAGTAAAGGAATGCTGATATATTAGTAGTAGATTAAATACTAGTTATTCAGACGTTCTAGATTTAAGTTATACCGAGCGTGTCTTACTTATCGGATTTATAAATGATCAAGATAAGGCAACAAAGAAATTAATTGATGAAAAGAATCAAGAGCTTCAAAACTTAACTAAGAACGAAAATTAGTTCTTAAAGGAGATTATTTATGGCTGAAATGAAAACAGTTGATATAAATAGTTCAAGCAACTCTTTTGATATTTCAAAAGATACTCCATCTATGATCAGTGGAATGAAGGATCTTTTGGACGTTTTAGAAGAAGTCGATAAAAAAATGAATGATTCGTACGACAAACAAGTCGAACGAATTATTAATTTATATAAGAAGTCTGGACAAAATGCAGAACAAATTTATAAGATGCAAATTGCTCACTCTCAACAACTTTATCAAAAGCAAGTCAAAGAGATGCACGATCAAATTGAAGCCAAGTATAAAGAAGAAGTTGAGTTATTAATTAAATTAGATAAAAAAGAACAAGAACTTCGTAAAAAAGCTCTTGAAAAAAGAAAAAAAGATGAAATAAAACAACTTGAAGAACTTGCTAAAGCCGAAGCGGCTGCAAGAGAAAAACAAGCTGAGGAAGACAGAAAGAATGCTAAGAAGCAACTTCGAGATGACCTCCATCGACAAGCTAGTACTGCTTTTAGTTTAAATGCAAGCGGCCAAGCTCGTAAAGAAGCTTGACAAGAAATGCTTACTAGAAGAGAAAACGAGTCTAACAAAGAAATGATGGAGAGACTATCTGAACAGCTTACTAGTGGACTTGCTGATTTAGCATTATCTTTAAAAACTACTATCGATAGAGTCGGATTGACTCAATCAAAGATTGATACTAGATTACAAGGTTCAAAAAAATCTAGATTAATGGGTTCTTACTGAACAGCTATGGACTGAAAAGTTCAAGGAGCTGCCGGTATTTCTCCATTTATCAAGCAAGAAACTCTAGTAAATCAAATCGAAAATATGGTTAGTCAAGGTATCGCATTTAATGTTGAACAAAGAGCTACATTAGCAACAATGTCAGAAAAGATTGCTTCTACATTTAATGCTACACACGCAACTTTATTAAGATTAGTTCGTATCCAACAAGAAGATACTACTGCAGCAAGATTAGGTATGGAATCTGCTTTAAATAGTTTCTTAAATAATATGTATGAAACTTCAGAATATTTAAAAGGAGTTTCAGAAAGCGTTAAATCTTCATTAGAAGATGCAATGTCATTGATGTCTGGTGAGAACGCATTATCATTTGAATATCAAGTTCAAAAATGGTTAGGTTCTATGTACTCTGTTGGTATGTCTCAAAGTTCAGTTAATAGTTTATCAACTGCTTTAGGACAAATTGCTTCTGGTAAGATCGAAGCTCTTACAAATGGAGGCAGTGGTAACTTAATCGTTATGGCAGCATCAAATGCTGGTTTAGATTTAGGTAGTATTTTAAAAAATGGTTTAAATGACTCGACAACTAACTCGTTATTAGATGCAGCAGTAGGATATTTAGGAAATATTTATAATCAAACAAAAGAAAATAAAGTAGTTCAACAACAAATGGCATCTGTTTTCGGAATGACCGCAGCAGATTTGAAATCAATTTCAAATTTAATGAAGTCTAGAACAAATATTTCTGAAAATGGATTAACTTATGCTACTGCTATGGGACAATTAAAAGCTATGGCAAACTCAATGGATTCAAGAGTTAGTATGGGTGAAAAATTATCTAATATGTGGTCTAATGTTCAATATGGTATGGGAGCCGGTATAGCTTCAAATCCAGCATTATACGCAATATATAAGATGGGATCATTATTAAAGCAAACTACTGGTGGTATCGATATTCCTCTTCCATTAGTTATGGGTTCAGGTCTTAACTATAAATTAAATGTTGCAGACTTAATGTTAGTCGGAGCAATGTCTGGTGGTGTTATGTCAGCCTTAGCTAAGACGCTTGTTGGTTTAACCGGTGGCGTTGGAGCCGGCGGTACCGGAATATTAAAACGTATGGGTGTAGATTTCAGTGGATCTTCTGATTACGTTGTTAGAGGAACTGGAAGTAATTTAATAACTAAAAATTCATCTAATGGATTTGATACTTCTAACTCTGGTTATGGTGCACAAGGTGATGGTGAAGGTATTAAGGATTCAATTCTTACTTCTGAGACCGATAAAGCAAACCAAACTACAGCAGACGCCGTTGATTCTTCAGATGAAATTCAATTGAAAGATGTTAACACTAGTATATTAGATATTCTTGATGTATTAAGAAGCGTATTGAGTGGAAGCGGATCTAGATCAATCTCAGTATCAATAGATTCTGGTTCACCATTCGGTTACTACGGAAGCGGAAGAGGAGGAAATTAATATGATTAAATTTAATTCAGATAACATTTTCGTCGGATATTTAAAACAATTATTAAATAATTTCAATCTTCCAAAATTAAGAGTATATACTAAAGAGCAAAAAGAGTATGCAGAAAATCGTCGTAATTCAATCGCAGAACTTAGAGAAAAAATCAAAGACTTAAGATTAAAATATCATACGACTTCTGATAATTCTTTAAAGAAATATTATAGAACACAAGAAAATCTAGCGTATTCTCAATTAACTAAGCTTTTAGATACTCCAGAAGAGAAGAATGTATTAGGAACTGTTGTATTAAATGACTATACGACTTACGCTAAAGAAATAATTAGCGGAAAACCTGATATAACTTATCCAAATAAGATGACTTATATTCCTTATATTAAAGATGATGTTATTCAATATTATATTATTGATGTAGATCAAGCAAACGAGAATGTAATGTCAAGTGGTCATTGAATTGAAAGACACGGACAGTTAGGCGCAGCTCATGATAGAACACATGGACCTAAAGAAGATGGATTATATAGTAGAAGATACTATGTATATGGACAAAAAATCTTAAATTTAACTAAAAATTTAAAAATAGATAATAACTTATACGATTCATATACGCATGAGTACTTAGGTGATTATTTAAGATTCCAAAGAGATTATAACAATTTAGACTTAATGTCATTATATAATTGTTTTAGTAATCGTGTATGTTCTCAATTAGACTATTCGTTCTATGTTGGAGGCGGATTCAAAGCTACATTTAATACAAGAGATACTAATTTTAAAATATATATGCTACCAGTAAAGTTATTTAAAGAGTATACTATTGCTCTTGAATGTAATTCTGATGTAGAATTATGTTGCGGAGTATACGGAGCATATCAAAATACAAGCGAAAGATTTATTAATCTTCCAAGACAAACTTATAAATGATTTAGTAATATGAATTTTAATTCTCCAAAATTATATTCAGAATTACTAAATTTAAGTGATATAGATTTAGTCGAATTAGCTCAAAATGAGCCAGATTTAAAATTATTTATTAAAATTCCAGCAAACGCTAAGACTTCAATCGTAGTTTTAGAAGGAAATTACTTAAATTATAATGACGAGTATTTAACTTGTGATAAAAATGGTAAATTTGTTAGAGGAAGTAACACTTCAGTAATTAATTATGAATTATTAAATGAAGAAGATCCAGAAGTTAAATTAATTTCACCATTGCAATTACTTAAATTAAATACTGGAACTCAAATGCCATTCGCAGATCGTTTGATGGAGTATCTAGTTGGCAATGCAGTAACTCATGAAGATGAAATATCTGATGATACTAGTAGAGTTCAATACGTTCTAGACAAATATATTTCATCAATTAATGAGGCAGAGTCCCATAGTCAATTAAAAACATTCATTCTAGACCAAACAGGTTTATGAACAAATAAATTAAATATCTTATTATATGATTATATAATTAATCATAATAATTCTTCACAAATAAATCAAGATATATTAGGTTATTGTGATAAGGATGTAGAAAAATACGTCCATTATGTTAACCCAAATACTAAAGAGCCAACTTCTATTTCAAAAGTTGATATATATTTAGATAAGGATGGTAAACATACATATGAATAATAATACAGATATTAAGCCATTAAATAATAATTACATTTATATTTCACATTTAGACGAAGGTCTACAATATTGGAAACTTCCAAGCTGACCTGATCAGATCAGTGATAGAATGGGTTCAACATTTACTCAAACTACTGCTTTAGGTAGAACTGCTCCAGTTTATACCTTCAGTCATTCAGGACCAAGAGTTGTTCAAATATCAATTCCATTACATAGAGATATAATGGATGAAGTAAATGGACTAGAAGGATTCAATGGACAAATAAGCGATATGAATCCAGCTCTAGGTAAAGGTGAAGACTATGTTGATAATTTAATCAATGCGCTTCGAGCCATCGCAGTTCCAAAATATAATTTAAATAATAAATTAGTTGAACCTCCTCTAGTAGCACTTAGAATTAGTAACGAAATCTTTATTAAAGGAATCGTTTCTGGAGAAATAGGTATTACATTTGAAAAACCAATTCTATCAAATGGAAAATATGCAAAAGTAGATTTATCATTACAAATTTCAGAAGTAGATCCGTACGATGCAACTTCTGTTTATAAGAATGGTGGATTTAGAGGCGTTGTTGGAACATTTAGAGGAACAATGAATGCAGACGGAAAGTCTTACAACAAGATGGGATTCCTTGAAGAAGACTAGTAGGAGAACTATATGGACACTTTAAAAGATAAACAATTTGCAACATTTGATTATATTTCAAGATATACATCAGTTCCATTCTACTATGATACCTTAGCTGATAGATATGTCTATGGAATTGGTGCTAATATGTCCAAAGATACTGAATGAACCTTACATAAAGTAACTCAAACAGATAATTTAGACAAGTTAGCATTAAAATACTATAATAATCCATCATATTGATGAGTAATTGCTTACTTTAATGACATCCAGGATGCTTTTGTTAAGTTATCTGATAAATATACAACCTTAAAGATTCCGTCAATTTCTCAAGTGAGTTTCGAAACCAGTAGATAATAATTTATTTTAGAAAGGAGCCTTATATATGGCTTGAAAAGACCAACGATATTCTTTGATGTCATCGGCAGCTAGAATACAAGTACCTTGAATTAAAGTAAATATTGGTATTTATACTTTCGGTGTTTTTAGCAGAAGAGCTTCTGATAAAAATGCTAAAGACGAATACGGAAATTATTATACTACTTATAACGTTCAATATCCAAATTATGTACAGAGTCTTGAAATTACTAAAATTAATGGACAATTTAATCAATATACATTAACATTAGTATATCCAGTAACAGTTAATGATGATCCAAACTTCATGGATAAAGTTTTATCTAGTGTAAGTAAAACTCGTAAAATAATCTTGAGTTATGGTGATATGAGTATGCCATCTTACATTTATAAAAATGAAGAGGCTATTATTACTAAAGTTCAAAAGCAGATTAATATTCAAACGTCTGTTATTACTTTCATTATTAATGCAGTTTCATCTGCTTCATTAAATACTGGAGGAAGTTTTACTTTCCCTGGCGGAAAAATTAAGCCTAGTGATAGAATAAAAAGTATTTTTAATAATAAAAAATACAAATTACAATCTTTATTTACCGGAATGAATTCAACAAATCTTAATTTACTAATTGAAGGTGACGACATGGAAGTAAATGTTGTTACTAAAACAAATATTTCAGCGATTGATTATATTAGATACTTAGTTAGTTGCATGACACCAGCAAGTGGAACTATTTCGCAATCAACAAAATCTGATTTGTATGTATTAACTATGCACGATGATGCAGTTTATGAAGAGTCATCTGTTCAAGATTTAGAAATTCGTGGTCCATACTTCAGAGTTGAAAGAGTTTCTAAAACTAAAGAACATTCAGATGCATTTGAAATTGATATTGGTGTAGGTAATACTGGAACAATTGTTACAGCCTTTTCAATTACAGATAATCAGAACTATTCATTATTATATGATTATAATAAGAGAATGGATGAGCAAAATTACGTAAGAAGAATCGATTCTAATGGACAAATGCAAGAAATTTATTCTCCAGCGATGTTCTCAAAGACAAGTGATCATTTAGCTCGTACTGAAGATTTAAATTGATGGACTCAAGTTACTCAATATCCGATAAAAGCTTCAATTACTGTTCAAGGTTTATTACGTCCAGCAGTATTAATGAGTTATATTAGAATAAATATAATTTTCCCAGGCGGACATAAATACATGGATTCAGGACTATATTTAGTAACAAATCAAGTCGATCGTGTAGACGGTCAAAACGGATATAAAACAACTTTAACACTTTTAAGAGTCGGTGGAGACACTGATCCAAATCTATAAGAGAGTATTTTTACTCTCTTTTTTAATTTTTATTTTTATTAAAAATATTTTGAAAAAGACGGCTAAATTATATATAAAATTGAGAATTATTGGAGAATATTTGTATGAGAAGCATAAAATTTCCAGATATGTTTAATTCAAATAGCACTCAAGTTTGAAAAAGTTCAGAACAAAGTGAGGCTACAAAACAAAATATTGCCTTAACTCTTAAAAGTGAACGTGGAGAATTATTTGGTGATCCATATTTTGGTTTATTATTAGACAATTTAAGATACGAACCAAATAATTATATATTAAAAGATCGTCTTATTGATATAATCTATACTCAGCTAGCACAATTAGTTCCTCAGATTTATGTTAAGAGAGAAGATATTCACATAGATCGTTCAAAAGGACAAAAAGGACAACTGTATTGCTGATTTAAAGCATTAAATAAGTTAGATTACACAATAAATAATTATAAATTAGCTTTAATTGAAACAAATAGCGCAAAGTAGAAAAGGAGCGACTTCATGATTACAAATAATGAACTAGAAACAATAAAATTATCACCTACAAAGAAAGATTTTTATCAGATTTGAAATGAACTTTTAGATTTAGCTGACAAGCTTTCATTTAGATGATCTCCATCTTCAACAAATGAAGCTGATCCAGGTGTAGTTTTATTGAAAGTCTTAACTGCAGCTGCAGATAAATTAAGTTATAATATTGACAAGAATATTTTAGAAGCATTCATGCCAACAGCTGCTCAAGTAGACTCTATGCGTAAATTATGCGATTTAATGGGATACTCTATGAAATATTATAGAGGAGCAACTTGTAAAGTAACTATTTCATACAAAAATTCAAATGAAGATTCAATTTCATCTTATACAAGTGGAATTTATTTTCCAAAGTTTGTTAATTTAAAAGATATTGATAATGAGGTAAATTACGTTACACTAGAATCTTTTACATTACAGGAAGGAATTACATCTCGTACCGTAGATGCAATGGAAGGTGAATTAGTTGAGTGTGAAACTGATAATGATAATATTATTACATTAAACTATTTAGACGATAATCATCGTTACTTCTTACCAGAAACAAATATCGCTGAAAATGGTGTATTTATTTTTAATGTTAAAGATAATGTTGAATCTGAAGAATGAGCACCAACAGATAATTTAAATACTGAAATTTTAGGTTCAAGAGTATTTAAATTTGGATATGATTCAAACCAAAAATTACCATTTATCCAATTTCCAGATGATATTAGTAATTTAATTGAAGACGGATTAAAAATTAAATATATAAGAACAAACGGAGTTACTGGAAATATTGCAGCTTCAACTTTAACTCAATTAGAAGTTCCAGCTCTTTGGGCAACTGCAGATGAAGACGTTTATGGAAATATTAGTTCACTTACTGCAGATAACTTCAGCGTAACAAATATAACTGCAGCAGTTAATGGTTCTAATCCAGAATCAATTAATTCTGCTTATAATAATTTTAAAAAGACTATCGGAACATTCGATACATTAGTTACTTGTAGAGATTACATGAATAAAATCTATCAATTAACAATGAGTGACGCAGATACTACTCCATTAGTTTCTAATGTTGTAGTTTCAGATATCAGAGATGATATTAATAGAGCTGTTAAATTATGTTCATTCAATGATTCTGGTATATGTTATATTGATACATCTTTAAAGAACGGTAGCTCTGATGTAATTAATAAATTTGACTTATTATTATATCCATTTACAACTGTAAGAGGTTTACAAACTCAATCAGAATACGAAAATTCATTCAAGCAAGATTCTAGTAATGTTAGTTTAATTTTAAGTAAGATTGAAGAAAATAAATCTTTAGCTCATAATATTATAACTCCAGCAGATTCTGGATTAGCTCCTTCAGAAATTTTTTGTATTAAAGTTTATTTAAGACTTAATGCAAAAATTATTACAACAAGAAAAGTTACTTATGTTGAAGAGCAAAATATTATTGATAATGTTAAGACAAGTATTTTTACAAATTTCAACGCACGTCAAGTTGATTTAGGTGAAGAAATTTCATACAATGAAATTCTTGATACAATCAAAAATGCAGACTCTTTAATTAAAGAAGTTATTCTAGATGAACCAACTACTTATGCTGCTTTATGTAAAATAAATAATAAAGAAGTTAATCTTGGTGACGAAGAATTATTATCAAATAATATTGCTTCCGACGATTTTACTAATATCAACGACGAAGGAAAAGTATTCCATAACAAGTTAGCTTTAAGAAACGTCTTAGGTGGAAGAATTTCGGCTTTTAATTATAATAATGAATTTGCAAATACTTATGATGAAACAACTCCGCTATATCAAGTAGAACGCGGTACAGTTACAGTTGATCCAGTAACTGGAGAAGATGTTTTTTCATGAGACGGATCCGCAGCTGATAGTGATGAAATATATTTTGGACGTCCTTCATCTGATTATGTTCCAGGAAGTTCCGCTCTTAGAAATTCATTCTACGTAGAGAAAGCTATTTCAGAAGTATCTATTAGAAGCTTAGACGAATCAGAAAACGGAAAGCCATTTGTATTAAGAGAAAATGAAATAATTCAATTTAAAGCCCCAAATTTAAAAACCACATTTACTTATCCTGCATATGTAAATTACTTTATAAAATTAAATGTATCAGACACTTCAACAGAGAATTCTGCTGCAGTAATGAAAACTATTAAAACTTTCTTAATTGAACATAAAGATTGAGTTGCTAATGCACTTCAACAAAATACTATTAAAATTAATGCTGAATACTTCTCTGGTATAAGAAGTTTTGGAACTGGAGACGATGAATCAAATATTAGTTCAGATATTAATGATTATGGAATAGTTGTTTATAATGGACGTGTAGCTGGAGAAGAAGGTTGGACTTCGGAGACTCAATGAAAAGCTCTTAGTGGTAGTCAACGCAAACCTGCTTCTGAACCTTCAGCTGGTTATTACTACATAGCATTAGATTCTAGCAGCTTTGTTCAATTCTTATACGATATTGTAGATAAAGCTAAACTTGCTTCTGAAACTACTTACTATGACAGAAACTTCTATAGATCAAATGGAGGTTCAGTAAGTAACGTTCCAGGATATTTAATCGATTCAAATAGAGTTAAATATAGTAAAGTTGGATCACTAAGTGTTTCAGATACACCAATAATTATTTTAACAAAATATTATGTATCTAATAACTTAGGAGAAACCGTTGAATTGCAAGGTTTACCAGCAAATGCTGACTATACTTTACAACCTGGTGAATACTTATTAGTAAATTATACTAATAGTACTACAGATGATTCCGGATCAGAAAATGAAACCGTTATTAATAAATATTATGGTCCAGGAACAATTATTCAACCAAACTTCAACTTAGCAGATAGTACATTATATCAAGGAACTCACAGCTTCCAAAAGAAGAGTGGATATAATTTTACTGAACTTACTGTTCAACCGGCTGGTTTATTCAGTTTAGGTTCAAATGAACAAATTTGTATTAGAGACTTCGTTAAAGTTGAATTATCAAATTCAGAATGTTATTTATATTGGATTCTTAAGAGCGATAAATCAGGACAAGACAACGAATTTATCTTCGATGAAACTATCGAAATCGGTGACGTAACTTACTATGAATACACTCTTAAAGATGATGAATATTTATTCTATACCGATAGTAAGAAAACTAACTTAGCATTCTATGGAAAAGGAACAACAGTTAGAAAAAATATAAATACTCCAAAGTTAATTAAGAAGAAAGATATTGGAGAAGCAAGTGCAGACGATATTGTTTCATACGGATTAACAGCTTCAATTCCTTGGACTCAATTCAATTTAAGTGGAACAAAATCAATTACTGTTATTGAAAATCAATTCTTAACATTAACTGAAGGCGATATGCTATATTCATTAAACGTATCAAAAAACATCCCTTCTAAAGAACTTGTTTATAGAGATTTTGATATAAATAATAAATGACATGATGTCAAAGGAGCATGTTATAAATTTGCAGATAGCGACGGATATTCATATCTACCTTTAATTGCTGTTAGTACAGTTGAATGAAAAGTTAGAAGTATTTTAAACTTCAATGTTTCTTCTACTACACCACAAAAACTACATAATAAGAATAATGGTGAAATTTTAGATACAATTACTGTAATATTTAAAAAGCAAGACGGATCAGCTAGAACTTGTTTAAAATTCTCTCCAAAATGAAATGTTAATGAAATTGAAACTGATACTGGTGATGGTAAAGATTATACTACATTATCATTCTATACTAATTATCCAATGCAAACATCTGCTACTGCGATTGATACAACTTGTACAGGTTATACTAACGACGGAGTGAAACGTTCAGATTTAAATAACTTCAGATTAAAAGTTATCGATCAAAAATCAATTTTATGCGAAGATGGTTCAAATCTAAATCTAGATAATTATGGAAATTCATTTACAAAATTCTCATTTAGCGGATGCTCTTCTACTTTAGATACTAATAATACTCCAGTATTTACTTTAAATACTAGCATGAGTTCTTCTAATGGTGATTTATACGGATTATTAATGGTATATTACACTGATGAAGAAGGTACTTTAGGAAAAACACCTGCTAAATTAGTTGTTAGTGGAACAAATGCAACTATTGAAAAATTCAATGCTTCAAGTACTCCATCAACAACGTATACTTTAAGTTTAGGAATAAATGTTCTAAAAATTTCAGTTGGAACAACTAATATTAAGATTTATAGTGATAGTAAAAAGACTTCAACAATCATTATAAGTGACTTATCTATTGTGAAAGGAATTAATGAAAAATTATGCTATTTCATTACTAATAATAATTACGATAATGCTTTAGATCAATTATTAGCAGATATTAGAGCAACTAATATTTCTTCTAAGTTCTACTACAATGTTCCAATCGAGAACAGTAAAGCAATTGAATTAAATCCATATGTAACTAAAGATAATCTATTAAATCCAAGAAGCTTCTTCGATAGTAATAATGTAAATAACAAATTTACTATTTCAGAAATTGATGCAGATTACTTAGATACAGGCATAACATTGACAAAATCATCAAAAAGTTACTAATTAAAATGGAGAAACGTCTATGATAAAATTACAAGAAATGACTCCAGCAATTTACTATAAACAATCGAGAGACTTTCAGTTTCTCGGTCGTTTATACGATATAGTATTAAATTCAGTAAAAACGAATGCAGATTTAATTTATAATTTACCTTTTGGAAATAATTTAGATTTACAAATGTTATCTTTACTAGCATACACTTTAGGATTTAGTCCAAAGCATCATTATACTTCAACTCAATTAAAAGCTATTTGTAGTGTATTACCTACTGTTATGAGAAATAAAGGTAGTGTAAAATCTATTACAATTGCTATAGGCGCAATTCTTCATGCCGAAGGAATTAAAGATTCTGCAGATGTTGTTATGAACTATGCCGAAGGCCTTTTATCTATTTTAATTCCTGATACATTATCTGATATTTCATTAATTGAAGATTTATTAGAATATTTAATTCCAGCTGGAATTAGTGTAACAATTATAAGAACTCTTAAAGAAACTGTTAAAGCTAAAGTTGATGTATATCTTAAAGATATTGTTAAAGTCAACACATATGATTCTAATAGCGTTGCTAATCTTAAGAATTTCAGAAGTCTTTCTCAAGTTCCTAGATTATCAGGTGATCAAACTACTTTCTCAGCAAAAGTTACTTCTAATGAAAATAGAGATAGTACAGACAAACATTCAACTGTTGGAAATTATTCAGAAAAAATTGTTAAGGAGAATAATTAATTATGCAAGAAAATTCTAAAGAGATGAACTTTACCGAAGCAGTTAAATACGTCGGTAAAGTTAGCGTCTGTATAAAAGATAATAATAAAATTATATATGAGAAAAAACAACATAATACTGGAACAAATAACTTATTAAGATTTTTAATAAATTGTGTTGCAGGATTAAACTCAAATGCAAATAACGCTTTGAGACCGGCAAAAATTTCATTATTCTCTGAAGCAACCAACGACAACGGAGAATTATTAGATTATAATAACGATCCAGAAGCATGATCAGAAGAGTATCTATGTTCAATTCCATTATTATATGATACAGTTCCATCAATAGATACTTCAGTATCTGGAGATTATTTCGTAAAATTCCATTTTAGAATTCCATTCTCTTTCATAAGAAAATCTCCAACAGTTGTTACTCGTATGGCTTTATATCCAAAATTTGTTAATAATTATTTTATTGATAGATGTGCTTGAGTAGATTTAGACACTAGCTCATTTCAAATTCCAGCAAATGCTCCATTAGGATATACAATTCTGGTAGATTGAGAACTACACTTTATCAATACAAAGAATCAAGTTACTTCAAATCAATAATTTAAGGAGAATTAAAACATGTCAGATACTATTGTAAAAGTAGACAATTTATTAAATACGTCTATATATTTCTTTCAAAGTAAATTTGTAAAAATATATCCTGCTGGTTTTAGAGGAACATATGGAAGTGATGATGAAATCTACTACTTTGATCCAGAGTCAAATATTCCAACTGAATTTAATTTAACAAAAGCATTTCATAAATTACCTAATATGGATAATAGAGGATATATTATAGGACTTAATTCAGATAATGAATTAGAAGTTGTTCTAGACGGTTATTATTTTAAAATATCTAATTTCGTCAATCAAATGGATCCGTCTTTAGTTAATACTAAATTATCATTAATTTGAAGTTTAGAAAAAATTGATTATGAACTTCCAGACACTCGATGAGATAATGAAAGATCAACTTCAATTTTAAAGAATTTATATAAATATTCTTCAGATGATGCGATGGGATATAATCTAGACTTAAATTCAGATTTAGCTCATGAAACCGGTTCTTACATTTTTACAGGAATTGCATTAATAAAAACTGAAGAGGTTGATGATTTAAAGCCAGAATATAATATAAGTTCTCTACCTTTAGGTACTTATAACTCTAACGCAACATTTACTTTTGAACCTGAGAGCTATTCAATTTTTCAAACAATTCAACACGGAAAAGGCGATTATTCTTTAAGATATAATGACGATACAAATTCTGCTGACGGAAATTATTCTTTCGCTGGTGGAAAATCTACAAAAGTATCAAATGACTACGGATTCGGTTTCGGATTTCATGTTACTGCTAAAAACAATACTCGTATCGCTTTTGGTGAATACAATAAAAATGAAGATTATTTCGAAATCGGTCGTCGTGGAATAAATAACTCTAAACGTAATATCTTCTCTGTAACTGAAAACGGAAATGTAAAATTTACTGGTTCTCTATCATTCCTAGATAATTCAGCTTATATAGATACTAATTCGTTCAAGTATAGAGATTTAGTTTCAGGAACAAACACAGGTAATGGATGAGGCGTTGTTGTTAGTACAAAATCTCTTCACATTCAATCTGATAATACATCTTTAATAAATACATATGGACTTTACTTATCTGCTCCAACAATTACCGCAAATGGCGACGTAAGTGTTACTAAAGGTTTAACTGTTAATAACAAGATTACTGGAAAAGGTGCTTTAGAAATTAATGGTGAAGCAACATTCGGAACTGATACTCAATATGTAAAACTTTTAAGAGGAAATGTTATTGCTTCAGGAAAAATTGGAGCAAAATCAGCATATTTCAATGAAATAGCTTCAGCTAGAGTATTAAGAGCAGTTCATAGAATTGAAGTTCTAGACGAGAAAGATGCAGAAGGAAATATTACTAAAGAGCATGCTGGACTTCGTGCTTGTCAAGCTAAGATCGATCGTAATTTAACTGTTAATGGATTTGCTGAAATTAACGGAGTAGCAAGCGGTGCAATAACTTTAGAGAGAGTTAAAACTGATTGAAAGCCAACAGGTACTTGGATCGCAGGAACAAAATCTAATCCAAGCATTTGAAGACCAGGACCAGCTGTAGAAGTTACTACAGTAATTAAACGTGAATGTTATTCAGAAGATTGCGGTTTAATTGTTAAGAGAAAGATATTAAATGGAAATGGAATCGTAACTCTTGGAGATATCGATGCTCAATACGGAGATGTAAAATCTTTAACATCAACTGTTTTAGAGAAATTAACTGTAGCAGATAAAACTATAATTTCTTCTTCTGGAATTACTGCAAATGATATTACTTGTGATTCATTCTATTCAAAATCTATTAATACTCCATCAGATATTAGATTAAAAGAAAATATCGTAGATTATAAGAATACTAATTCTATTTTAGATTTAAATGTAAAACAATTTAATTATATAAATAATCCTAAAACTCAAATTGGATTCATCGCGCAAGATGTTCAAAAGTTATTCCCAGAATTAGTTGAAGCTGATTCAAATGGATTCTTAGGAATTAAAGAAACTAAGTTAGTATATTTATTACTAGATGAAGTTAAGAAGTTAAGAAAAGAGATCGATGAATTAAAGAAGTAGATTGGAGAATACTTTATGTCTTATAAAATAAATGGCGCAGAGGTACTTAATAATAACGCTGATGAACAATTAAATAAAAAATTGAATTCTAATCAATTAATTTCAACTTCAGGTTATCATCTAGATTCAATTTCTCTAAAGAATTTAGTAACAACTGACTGCGCAACTAATTTAAGTAATAATTGTAGATGAGTTCAATTTACTAATCGAGATTCGAATAATTCATATAAAATCGACGGAAAACCTTTCAAACAGATTGCTGCTGGAAGCTTTCCGTCAGACTTAAATGCCGGTATTTATGAAGCATCAACATCACCAACAGATAATAGAGATTTAAAAAGATCAATTTATGTTTCATTTAATCAAAGCTTCGACGAAAACGATGCAAGATACTTTTTAAGTTTTTGTGAAGTACAAAGACCTTACGGATCATTTACCGACTACACAATTAAACGTAGTATGATAAAAAGTTTTTCTAATTATAATACAGCGATAAAAAGATTAGGAATTGCTTTAACTGGTGCAGGAGGAGGAGCTAGTAGTTACTTCTGCGCTGTTCGAGGTTCTACACGATCTATGTTATTTCCGGGAGCAGGAGGCGGTGCTGGAGATAGTATTATAGGTGTATTAAATCTTGATATGATAAAAAATATTACTAAAATAGATCAAGCAAATATTAAAAAAATAGTTTCTAATATTGTTTCATATGCAACAAGAATAATCTCAACAAAATCTGGATATCGAACTGAAAGATACAAAATTGTAGAACAAGTTGCAAATATAAATCAAGCACAATTTGTTGCGCCAGATATTTATTTAAGATTCAGAATTGATTTAGGAAATGGCGGTAAAGGCGCTAAAAATTATTATTCAGGAGACGATTCTCCAGAATTCGATTCTAATCAAAAATATACATTAGTAATGGGCGATCAAGGAAATAACGGAGAAGATTCTGAAGTTTATTTAGAATTCGTTACTAAAAAACAAAAAGATAATGGTACTTATTCAAATGTTACAACTCAAGACAATTTTAATAACTGAGACTTAATTAAGCAAGTTAAAATTTTAAGTGTTGAAGGCGGTCGAGGCGGAACACCTACAAAATATAATGCCTTAGCAGGAATATTCATAGGTAACTCAAATTCAGTTACATTAGGACAAAACGGAGATTGTGGAAAATCATTCAATATTCCAAATTATAAAGTATCAACTGTATTAGAATATCCAGCGTGAGTTTCTAGTATTAGATATTCAATTACAGAAGATTTAATTTGAGTCGGACAAAACTATCCAGGAAAAAATTGAATTTGAGATTACAATACCCCAAAATATCCATATATTGAGCCTGAAAAAATAAAATTATATAAAGATTTCAAACAATCATATGAAGCAAATTCTTCAGTGTATTCACAAAAACTTTTATATCCAACATTCTCAAACGTATATGATTCATTCGATGAAGTCAGATCTAAATCTTATTTAGAAACAGTAACAGCCGACGGAAAATCTGCTTTTGGTACGACTGTACGTAATTGATATGACTATATGAGAAAGAATTACTATCATAATCTAAATATTCCAGGAGGAAGAACACCTTTCGGGCATGGTGGTGGTTCTATCAACTATAATGGAAGTCAAGTTAGAGTAAATAATGCAACTTACGGTAGTGGTGGAGGTTGCTTTGGCAGTATTGGACTAGATTGATACTCAAAATCAACAGAAGATACTGCAAAACGTACTTCATCATACAGTGATGGAGCTGGTGGATACGTTAAGTTCTTCTATTAAAAGAGACACTTAGTCTCTTTTTTTATTTTTAAAAATAAATTTAATAAATCTATTCTATTTATTGCTAAATTATATAGAATTCTTATTCGAAAGGATGTATCATGTATGGTAACAAAAGGTATAATTAGATCAATAGATTTTAATGGAAATACTTGCGTTGTTCGACTACCATTATTCGAACCTGCTGGAGATAGTGAGCCAGTAGAAATAACTGCAATAATTTCAAATACTCCAGGTAGTTATAACGGATATCTAGTTGATGACGTTGTTCTTGTAGCATTTGAGGACGGTTTAGTTGAACAGCCAGTTGTTATCGGAAAATTATATCTTGGTGCTAATATAGAAAAGAATACACCGAGAGGTGTTGTAAATGTCACAGATTCATCTGCTTCTGAGAAGGCTAATATTCCATTTGATACAACTTTAGGATCATCTCTGGATGAAGACATGCCTAATACTCAAGCAAATTATAAAACAATAAATGAAATATCTAATGAATTAAATAAAACAAATTCAAACTTAGATAATCAAGTTCGTGATATTAATAATGAATTAGTCGGAAAAATTGATTCTGAAAAGAACGGAACATCTTTTGGATGAAAAGTTACAGATAATTCTTGAAGTATTTTCCAAACAGTTAATAAAGGAACTGATGAAGAAAAGACTACAAATATTTTATACGCAGATAAAGATGGATTAAAAGTAACAGGCGATATTGAAGCAACCACTGGTCATATTGGAGAATTTGTTATTGGACAAACTCACGATTGCTCTGAAATTCTAGATGAAAATAATAAACCAACTAAACAATCAGGTATTTATAGTGAAGGTTATATCAATAAATTTGAAGCTATACCAGAGTCAAAAGGTGTATACGTTGGTACTGACGGAATCAAAGTTGGAAAGAGTTTCTCCGTAGATAGTAATGGTCACTTGACTGCTTCATCATTCTCTTTTGAAGGATTAGGAAAAGATTCTTTAACATATTCTAATATAAATTTACAAGATGGCTTAAAAAACGGTAACGGAATATTAATGGCATTCGGTGAAGAATATGGTGAAGAATATAGCGATTCACATCGTGATGGAGATTATAATTATACAAGTTGGTGATTCCAAGATTCATACATTCTAGATTTAACATCTGCAAACAGCGATGACGCTACTATTAAAGATTTTATCAATAATACAACTGGAGATTCTTTCGCAGAAGACTCTGATAATTCTAATTACGAAGAGATACGAGAAGTTAATGCTTTCGAAAAAAGTACCAATACATTCAGAATGCCGGTTCGTGGTTGAGGATTTTTACAATTTCCGGTGTGTGCCCAAAACTTAAGTAGTGACAGTATTCATGTATTAAGTTTTAAATTTAGAGTTAGACCGATAGATACTAATTTATTCAGTACCGGTGATACTTATTACGATGATTGACGACCATCTAGATTTGTACAACTCGTAAATACTTTGAAATTTTTTGGATATGTTGGACGTAAAAAAGATGTACATAGATATGACGGACGTTCAATTGGCTACTGAGAACAAACTATGTGACCTATTTGCTTCGAAGGTAATGATAGATTAATTTCCGCAGTTGGAGATGATGAAGACTTCGGTTATGTAGTTAATGGTGATGTCTTATTTGATAACGAAAAAACTCGTGATGGAGCTGGAGAAATAAATAATGCAATTAGAATAGAAAATAACTGATTAGCTACGACTTCTGTAGGATTTGATGATGTAAAAATTATTTCAACTAAACTAATGGATCCAAGCTTACTTCATTACTACGGAAATACTGATAGAGAAGTTTATTATACGCCAGCATCAAAGCAATTCTATGCTTGAGGACGCGTAGACCAACAAGGTGCACTTCTAAATCCAGATTCAGATGAAGTTAGTCGTTTATATTTTGACTGATTTAGATTAAATGTTGATGGTCCATGAGTAACAGTTAAATTTTATTTTAAGACACCAAAAGAAATTGATGAAAACATGTGTATTCAAATCGGATATATCAATGAATGTTATGATGACGAGGTAAGAAAGTTTATAAATGACGGTTTACCTGAAGATCTAATTATCGACAGAGGAGATTGAAATCCTGAAAATATCTGAGATGACAAAGGTTTATCAATTTTTGAAGTTAAGGAAGTAAAAATTGAACATAATGAAATTGCAACTTCATTTAATTATTCATTAAACGATAGAACAATTTCTTCTGGTCATGGATTAACTGCAATTATTAATGCACAAAACAAAAATGATGTTTACTTTGAATGATACAATAAAGAAAATTCTTTAACTGGATTTAATAGTGGAATTATGGTTTCTGACTATCCAAATAGTAGTGAATTAGGAAGCTTAATTCAAATTGTCGGAACAAGTACAGATACTCAAACAAATTATATTATAACAGTTGAAGTTGTAGGTGTAACTACGGAACTTACTGATCAAGGTGCTAGAGATGTATATTTAGTTAATACAAAATCTTTCATGAGATCTGGCGCATTCACTTCTACTTGGTTAGAAACATCAACTCCAGTTCATACTGGATCTAATTCATCTACTCCAATAACTATTACTGCTAGATCTAAAACTGGAACAATGCTAGAAGCAAATAGTAGTACTTCTACAATTAAGTATAAATGAGAAGGTGATAGCTCATACACTACATCTAGCACAAATCCATTAGTTATCGAACATTTACAGAATAAAAACTTAATAGTAGTATTATATGAAAGCGAAAATTTAATAGATACTGAAACTATTACATATTCACCATTAAATACTCCAATTATCGATTTAACAAACGATAATGCAACTATTTTATATGATAATGATACTAAGTTAGGTTTAGATGTTTCTACTACTGCATATTTATATTTAAATGGTGAAGTTGTTCCAAACACTACTTACGCTTTTACAGCTAATAACTGTATAATTACTACAAGTAATAATACCGTGGTTGTAACTGCGTTATCAGCAAATAGTGCAACAGTTACATGCACTGCTACAGTGAATAATTTTAATCCAGCATATAATGGAAAATCTTATACTAAAGTATTTAATATTACAAAACAATTAAAAGGTGCTCCAGGAACAAATGGACAAACTATTTCAGTTGAAAATTCATTTGTATATGCTCTTGGAAATAATTCAAGTACTGCTCCTAATAATAATTACTCTACTTGAAGTCCATTAATTTTAACACCAACTTCTCAAAATCCATACGTATGAGCAGTTTCTAGACGAGAAACTATTGTTGATGGAGTTTCAACAGTTACTTATGGAACAACTCCATTTGTATATCAAACTTTAGAAGACTTTGTATCTATCTTATCCGCTGATGGAATAGATTTAATTTATAAAACTACAACTGGTGGTAAAGATGCATATCATATGCGTGCAGATAATATCGTCGGATCAATCGGAGATAAAGTTAATATTGGTGGTGTTAGAACTGATAATGATACTGATACCCCAACATTTGACGGCGGTTGAACTATTAAGAGCGAAACAAAAGATCAACAAGGTCATGTAACTACTCCTGCAGCTATTTATAGTAGTATAGAATCTATGGAAGACACCACTCATCATGAAGGTGTTTATATTGGAACTAATGGTATTAAGTTAGGACAAAACTTCAGTGTAACTGATGAAGGAATCGTTTCTGCTACACAATTTAATTATTTAGAAACTTCTGGACAAAATACTTATAAGAATATTCAAGACGGAAATAACAACTGTGACGATGCTTACTTAATTGTCGGAAAAAGTGCTATTGATAGTATTTATAGTGGACAGTCTAACTGGAATGATTCAATATATCAAGTTCAGACCGCAGCGAACTCTTCTGGATTCAACGCAAATGAAGATCGATATGAAATACAATTTAATTCGAGTGATTATACTCCAGAACGTCTTTATGTAAATGGAGAATATACCGAAGTATATCCAGATAAACCTCTTGGATTACACTCAGCATTAGTCTTACCAAAAGTAAAATTACAACGCGACACTACATATACGCTATCATTCAAATTTAAATTTCCTGGAAATGAAAACTGAATGGGATCTACTAAAATAAATAGAATTTGTGCTGTAGTCGATACTGAATCTAATATTAAAAATCTATTACGTAAATTTAGAAACTGATACGGAGCATATAGTAGTTCTAGTGTTGTTGATAATAAAATATTCTCATCAGCATATTCTATATTAGGTAAATTAGATTACGATGCTATCTCCGCTGATATTACAAATAATTGAAAAAATCCTACTTATACTACTACTATTATTTCAAGTTCAAAAGGAGGCTCTAGTTCAGCAGCTGTAATTGATACAAGATACCCTTATACTAAAAGCAAATACTTGTCAGATTGAGACGGTAGCACAAAATACTTTGCAAAATCCGTTAAATCTACTTTGATTTCTTCTTTAGAAAATACTAATATCGTAAGAAGATGTACAGATTTAAGAGTAAACGGCGCTGGACATACCTGAACCGGTTACACTGGCCCAGATAATGGATCAGTTTTATGAGGAAATTATACCACATATTATAACGGCTCTAGTTGAGCTACTCGTAAAGATACTGCAGTAGGTAGATGAGGAGCAGTTGATAATACACTTACACTTACTCATGATTATTGAATTTCAGGTTTAGCAAATTCTGAATGTGAATTCTCAACTACATTTAAAACTGGACTATCTTGAGACGACTCAAATAATTTAAGAACATTAATTTTATTTGAATTAATTGATATAAATAAGACTCATCGTAATTCTAACCAAAAATATACTTTATATGTTAATAATATTCAATTAGAACAAGGTTCAAAATCTAATTTTAAACTTTCTGTAAATGATTCAATTAAAGAATCAGATATATTTGCATTTAAAGCTGGAGACGGTTTTGGAATTACTCCGTGAGGAAAGATTATCGCTAAAAATGCAGAAATTCACGGCGATATTAAATCAGGAACTATTGGTGGATTTACTATTGGTGATCAAGGATTATGAAAATTTAATCCGATCAACGGAGAAACACTTCAAGAAGAACAAGTTACTTCAAAATTTGTTAAAGAAAATTTAAAATTAAGTACTTTAAATTATTATACTGGCGCAACTAATGGAAATAATATTAAAGCAGCAACCTTCAACGGAAGTTACATTGGACGACGCGCATTATATCTTGGTGAAGCAACTACTGCAAAAATTGGTGATAATTATTATTCATTTGGTGGAGATGAAGATTGGAATAAAGAGCAACAGTATGCAGAATTAAATAGAATAATACAAGCGGATACTTCAAGTATAAAAGATGCTTCACAAACTCGTCAAGTTTTACTTACAAGTAATGGTTTATCTATGAGTCAAATCGCAAAACAATATGAAATCACTGCAGTATATGACCATGATGATAATTCATTCGGAGGATACGATGCAAGACTTGTTTCAACCACAAACTTTGGTGAAGTAAACTTTGAAAATGAACAAGATCCTTGTCTTACAATTCGATCTTATGGTGATAAGATGATTGAAGGTCAACATTTTAACCATATGATTAGACTACAAGCGATTAATTCTACTACAAGCGGTACTAGTACTTGAAAAAATGACACAAATATCTGAATTAGTCCGTTATCATTCGAAGTTAATTTAGGAGACAATCAATATGATGCTTGTCAAGAGTATGGTAGATGCAATCGTGGATTTATCATCTTAAACGCTGGACGTATTGAGGTCGGAGCAGGTAGTAATCGTCGTTCATATTGAGAATGAGATTATTCGCGAAATCAAAATGTAAGCAGTCCTGCACAAATATATCTTGGAGGATATGTTTATATTAACGGTACTCAATTCGGAACTTCTCCTAGCACAACAAGTTCAGATATTAATCTTAAAAAAGATATTGAAGATCTGTCTTCTAATTATGACGTTCTATTTGATAACCTAAAACCAGTTAGATTTAAGTATAAAGACGGAAACTCTTCAAGATTCCATACAGGATTAATTGCTCAAGATTTACAAGAAGCAATTAAGACCGCCGAATTGACAGAAAAAGATGTTGCAGCAATCGTAACTGTTCATGATGAAGATCAAAAAACTCATAAAAAGTTTGAATATCTAGGAATTCGTTACGAAGAATTAATTGCTCTTAATATCGATCAAATCCAGAAACTTAAAAAACGAGTTACAGAATTAGAGGAACAACTTAATAAAACAGAAAAAAGCTCTTAAAAAAGAGCTTTTTTTATCATTTTGAGTATTTTTTTATTGTATAATATAATATACAATAAAAAGGAGTTTTTATATTATGGAACAAACACTTTACAAAATTAAATGTCCACATTGCGGAGCTGAATATACTTTAGATGAAATCTTTATTCCAAAGGCATTTTTTGGACGTTCATCAACAGTAGTTAGAGATGCATTAGGTAAAATCTTAACTGTTGAATTTGAAGAAGATCCAGATTATACTGAAACATATAATTGTGATTATTGTAAAAAAGATTTTACAGTTACAATTGAACCTAAGATTAAGTCAGACGAACCAGAAGAAATTTTAGACTTCTCAAAGAAAACGGTTTCTTTATTTGATTAATAAGAGAGATAAACTAGATGATTTATGTAAAAGAAACTTTACCTATAAAAATATCTGGTTTAACTTCATTTTTAGTGTATTCAGATAGATACTCAAAAGATTTTCTAGAATTAATAAAATCATTAACTGTAAGTTATTATTTTGAAAAAGACTATACATGAGAAATAAGCTCAGTAGACCTTAAATTATTTTTAGAAAATGCTACTATTTTAGATGATATAGAGTTAACATTATTAGTAGATAAAATTGAAGAAGATACTACTCAATATGTTACAAAAGAAGAAATTGCAAAATTAAATTTTGAACCAAGAGAACATCAAGTTGTCGCTATTAATTATCACCTAAAACATAAGAAATGGTTATTGCTTGATTCAATGGGTGTAGGTAAAACATTAGAGATAATAGGATGCGCTGAAATTCTTAAAAATAGAGGACTTATTGACCATTGTTTAATTATTTGTGGAATTAATTCTATCAAAGAAAATTGAGCAGCGGAAATTGAGAAATTCGGAAGTTCATCATATGTTATTTTAGGAAAAAAAGTAAATAAGAATGGAAGAGTATCTTACGCAACCGTAAAAGAACGTGCTCAAATTCTTAAGAATCTAATTGAGGAATTTTTTGTTATCACTAACGTAGAAACATTTAGAGATGCAGAAATCGTTCAAGCATTTAAGAGATCAAAAAATAATTTTGGTATGATTGCGATCGACGAAATTCACAAGTGTAGTAATAAAAAATCGGAACAAGGTAAACATATTCTAAAATTAGATGCACCATACTTAATTGGTGCAACAGGTACTCTTATAACAAATAAGCCAACATCTGCATATTTGCCTTTAGCATGAACTCATAATGATAAATCAATTTTATCTACATTTAGACCTCAATATGAAGTTCAAGATGAAAATAAAAGAGTTATTGGCTATAAGAACTTAGATGTGTTACAAGAAGAGATTGAAGCCTGCTCTCTAAGAAGAACTTTAAAAGACGTTAAATCAAATATTAATAAAAAATTAATTGAATATGAAATTGTTGAACTAAATCCAAAACATTATTCTTTTTATAAGGATTTGGAAAATGGTATTAAAGAACAAGTTGATAAAATTGAGCTAGATCCAGATAATGTTTTAGCTTTAAATATTAGATTAAGACAAGCGGTTACATGTCCATCATTATTAACTTCAGAAAAAATCGAGCCATCAAAATTAATTAGATGCAAAGAATTAGTAGAAGAAATAGTATCAAATAATGAAAAAGTTATTATTATTTCATTCTTTGTTGAGCCTGCTAACGAATTAGCTAAGATACTTTCTGAATATAATCCAGTAGTTCTTACTGGACAAACTAATGAAAGTGATTTTAAAGATGGAATTAATAAATTTAAAACTTCATCAAATTGTAATGTTTTAATCGGAACTCACGGTAAGATGGGAACTGGTTTATCTTTCCCTGAGTGTAGATTTATGATAATGATCGATCTTCCATGAACTGCTGCACAATTTAATCAAAGTTGTGATAGAATTTATAGATTAACTTCAGAAAATGACGTATTAATTAAAGTTCTAGAAGCTAAAGACACTATTGATGAAAGAGTTAGAGAAATTGTAGAAGAAAAAGACGCTCTACAAGATTATTTAGTAGATCATGTCGATGCTGCACTAGAAAAACTTGTTCCAAAGAAGTCTTTAAATGATCAATTAAAAGAAATTTTAAGGAAGTTATAAAATGGAAAACGAAGAAAATAAATCTCAAGAAGATACGCAAGAGATTAAATTTGAAGTTATATGCGAAGTTTGCGGTAGAAAATTTATAACAACAGATTTTTTTCAAACAGCATGTAAACAATGTATTAATGAATATGCCGATTTTATCTCTAAAAATGATTAGAGAATAAATTGGTGTATTTATTAACCAATATGAATAAATTAACATATTAAAATAGAAAGATGCCTGGAGGTCATTCTAATGAAATCTAAAGAAGTATTGGAAAAGTTAAAGATAACTCGTCCAACATTAACAAGTTATGTAAAAGCTGGATTAATTAAAGTTAATTCAGAAGTAAACGGTCGTTACAATTATGACGAAGAATCCGTTAATAATTTATATGATAAATTATTTAATAATATAAATAATACTAATATAAATAATAATATATTAATAAATAATATAAATAATACTAATATATTACTAAAATTATTCGATAATTGTTCTATTATATTTGAATATTTACAAAAAATTAGATTATTAGCACCGGAAGCCGTTGTTGCTAGAGAAGAATTTAATAAATTATTAACTGAATTAAAGAATAATTTAGGAGAAAATCATGAGTAATAAAAAACTTATTATAGCTGGTTATGGTAATATAGGAAAACTAGAATATCAAGCATATAGTAAAAAGTTTGAAGTAGACATCTATGATAAATTTAAACCAGAATATCAAAAATTAAAAAATACAAAATATGATTTCTGTATTATCTGTGTAAACACACCACTAACTAAATTTAAGACTTTAGATATTTCAGCAGTTGAAGATGTTATTAAGACAGTTAAAGCAGAAATTTATTTATGTAGATCGACTTTACCTGTCGGAACAACTGAAAATTTAATGAAAAAATATAATGTTAGATTGGTAATGTATCCAGAGTTTTATGGAACAACTCAACATGCTAATAACTTTGAATTTAATTTCTCTATATTAGGTGGAAATAAAGAAGATACTTGTGCATGTCAACAAATGCTTCAAAAATTATTTGATGCAAGACATACATTTAGACTTGTTGAGCCGAAAGTAGCTGAATTAGCTAAGCTTGCTGAAAATACTTATTTATTATCTAAAGTAGCAATATTTGCAGAATTCTGAGATATTTGTCAAAAAAATAATATTTGTTATGAAGATTTTAGAGAGTGTGTAACATTAGATCCAAGAATCGGAAAGCCACATACTTTTATTGACGACGAATATCCAGTAGCGGATAGTCATTGTCTTAATAAAGATGTTCCAGCATTAGCATATCAATTTAATTCTGAACTATTTAAAGACATTCTTAAGAGCAACGATCTAAAGAAATCTCGTTTTTCTAAGTAATAATTTACTGCTAAATTATATACTAATTGACAAGGAGATAAATTAATGATTAGATCAATCCCTTCAGATGGTGTCGTTGCTTTTAATCTAACATCTAACGATACTAAACCTACTCAAAATATAAAAACTGGATCAATGGTATTTGAAACAGATACTCAAGATAGATATTATTTTGATGAAGAATCTAAAACTTGATTCCTTTATACTGGTCCAAAATTAGATTTTTATACTAAAATTAATGAAGATACTTATTGTTATTTCGGATTAAGTACTGATACTAAACCTACTGAAATTGGTTTAGGTTCAATTTTCGTAGAAGTAAATACTAGTAAAGCTTATATAATGGATGAAAATGGATGAGATGTCGCTGAATCAGAAGACGCTCCGACTCCACAAGTTACATTACAAGATAAATCCGTAACACCTACAACTTCTGCTCAATCAATAACTTATGATAGCGGTTATGATGGTTTAGGTGTTGTTTCAGTTGCAGCAGTTACTAATGCAATTGATAATCATATTATAGCTGAAAATATTAAAAAGGATGTAACTATTCTAGGTGTTGTAGGAACTTATGAAGGTGAAGATTCTGAGACTGTTCCAACACCGGAAGAGTGAGCGGAAGAAATTGCTGAAGCTATTAGCTTAATAGCAGCACTACCTAATCCAGAAGAAATTACTACGGATGATAGAGAGCAAATTTTAGAAGCCGAAGCTGCTGTATCAACATTCCTTGCTCACTATACTTCTAAGATTACTAATTATAATAAATTATTAGCTTGTATCGAAGCATTAGATGCAGCTGATGATGAGCCAGAAGAACCGGTAGATATTGTATGTACTTTTACAAATAATTCTTGAACAGCAGTTCCGAGTGATCCGAACATTTATGTATACCACACTAGTATCAAGTCTGGTACATTTGTTATTGATGGTGTTACTTATGCGAATACTACAGCTAAGATTGATAGTTCTGCAATTATCAATTTCCATCAAGACGTTCCATTAATTGTTCGTTTATACGTAGCTCCAACAAAAGAAGCTGCTCAAACTATTCGTATAGACGGAACCGAAATCGGTTTACCTGCAGCAGATGGTGCTACTGTCTCAGAAGCGGGTATTATTGAAATTAATAATCTAGCTACTGGTTGCCACACAATTACTAGAGGAAATGGTGAAGTTGTTATTGGTAAAATAGAATTATTGAGCGTAAATGCGTAAATAATTGTATAATATAATGTAGTTTGATATGCTAAATTAATATGGTAGCAGAAAAGCTACAACAACTTAATATCAATGAGGAATAAGCACCTCAGTTACAATTCATTGGTATCAAGCATGCAAGATAGGACTTGCAAATTTGATATAAAATAATAATAGGAGATTAACAATGGAATATTTAGTAAACGGCGTTAAATACGCAACAATTGAAGAGGCTCAAGAAGCTGAAAAGAAATTAGAAGTTGAAAAAGCTAAGAAAGAAACTGCATTAGCAGAAAAGAAAGCTGATTTAGCAAAGCTTAATGAAGTTGGTAATGCTTATCTAAAGCTTGTAGCTGAAAATGATAAGAAGAGAGCTGATTTAAGAAAAGCTGAACAAGAAGCTTATAAAGCTTATAAGAAAGAATTAAATGATTTTGCAGAAAAGAATCAAGGTTATCATTTAACTTATAAAGTAGATGGTGATAATGTTGAATTCCAAATTGAGGAAGTAAACAAGAAAACAGCTACTGACGTTTATAAGGATATGGAAGATACTCGTAAGCTATTTAATAGTTTATTCGAAAGTCCACTAAACTGGTTCTTATTCTAATAAAATATTTAAAAAATAAATAAAATTCTGAGGTTTTTGGTAGAGAAAATATAAATTCTCTACCTTTTTTATTGTATAATCTAAAGTAACAAACGTCAAGAAAAGAACGAGGTGATGAAATTTGGCAATTAAAGTTACATTATTTATAATATTTATTTTAGGTATTTTAATTTTTGCTGGTTTAGCTGGCTGGAAGGCATATCAACGTTATGATGATGAGAGCGAACATGGAATTGTTGCTCCAATCTTATTCGGTATATTAGCTGTTGCTATGTTAGTTGGTACAATCTTTATTCCTGGAAATATCCATCAAGTTAATTCTGGTGAAGTTGCAGTAGTTAGACACATGGGAACTATTACAGGAACAAGAGAAGCTGGAGTTTATTGGGATTTCTACATGACTCATGATTATGTTATGTACGATAAGAAAGTTCAAGAAATTAGTATTGAAACTCAAACATATTCTAAAGATAACCAAATTATCGGAGTTCAAGCAGATTTACAATATCAAATTAATTCAAGTGTAGTTGATAAATTAGCTACTGAATATGGTACTATTGATAAACTTGAATCGAAGGTTAAGTCTATCGCATTAGATAATATTAAATCAGTATTTGCTCAAAACACTGCAACTGATGTAATTAATAATCGTGCTTCAATTAGTACTAAGATTAGTGAAACAGTAGAACAATCAATGAAGCAAAAAGTATCAATTAAGCAATATAATGAATTTGGTGAATATATTGAATATGGTACTGAACTTATTGCTGTTAAGGAAGTTGCTGAAGATGATACTGAAGTAATTGCATATATAAAGCAAAATGCTTCTAAGAGATTTGATATTATCGCATTTATTGATATTAGAACAATTGTTTTAACTAATATTGATTTCACAGATGATTTCGAAGCAGCAGTAGCAGCTAAGGTTGCTGAAGAACAAAAGAAACAACAAGCTCTAATTGAACAAGAAAGACAATTAGCAGAAGCTGAAAATAATAAGAAGATTGCTATTGCAAATGCAGAAGCAGAAGCTCAATCAGCTCAATTAAAAGCAGAAGCTGAAGCAGAAGTTGCTAGAATTAAAGCACAAGCAGATCAAGATGTTGCAAAGATCGAAGCAGATACAGCATTATATGCAGGACAAAAGAATGCAGCAATTGCATTACAAAAGTTAGCATCTGTAAATGGTTGGACAGTCGTAACATATACTAACGGAGAAAATACTTATAATAAGTTGATTAAACCAGATGAAACATTAGTTACAGCTGAAGAATTAGCTAAGGGTGTTGAGCAATTAGTTAAGGTTTATACAATTGAAACTTGGGACGGAAAGCTTCCAACTTATCAAATGGGAGAAAATGGTTTAATTACTGTAGTAACTCCTACACAACCTTAACCAAAAATTAAAATAAATAAATGAAGAGACTCACAAACGAGTCTCTTTTTGTTGTATAATATTATATAGAAGTGTCATAAAAGGAGTTACTCGAAATGAGATATTTTATTGTTTCAGATATTCATAGTTGTTATCGTCCTTTAGAAAAAGCATTAGTAGATAAAGGATTTAATATAAATAATTCAGAACACGTATTAGTTGTATTAGGAGATGTTTTTGATCGTGGATCTGATACTAGAAAAGTATATGATTTATTAGCTAATACTATTCCTTCTGATAGAGTTATTCTTATTAAAGGAAATCATGAAAGTTTATTCGTAGATCTTTTACAAAAGAATTTTCCAGATAGACATGATTTCACAAATGGTACTGTCGGCACTTTTGTTCAAATTGCGTATAAAACCCAAAAGACTATTGATAAGTATACTAATATCTTAATCGATGGTTATAAC
>OCTW011607773.1_pt1 | contig 65239 bp, 65 predicted proteins | sample 1539671 | NCBI WGS metagenome assembly OCTW01 (sample SAMN02144230, study PRJEB22623) | gut metagenome | biome: sheep rumen | host: Ovis aries | place: New Zealand | reverse complement strand
GATAAGGTGAAAAACAGAATCAAGATGGATCGCGACGCAACCTTGGCGATGCTCGCAAGGAAATTTTTCCGGAGCCGCCAGCCGGCCACGTTGGAGGATTTCGTGTGGTGGTCGGGGCTGAACGTCAACGATTGCAGGCGAGGGATGAAATTGTTAGGTGATTACCTGCATGTGGAGACGCGGCGCGCCACGTCTCCACAACCGAAACGGGAATTCTATCTGACCGCCGATTGCCGCACCCGTGGTTTCCGCAAAGGCAGATACCTCCTGATTCCGCCTTACGACGAATACCTCATCGGCTACAAGAGCCGCGACATCGTCCTCTCGCCCGATTATAGCCACAAAGCGCACAACAACAGCGGCATCTTCCAGCCTATCATCGCCCATGACGGCGTGATTTGCGGTAACTGGTCGCCTTTTGGCAAGGATTGCCAAGCGGCGTTCTTTACGGGCGAGCATAATACGGATTTGCGGGAGGAATGGACGCGATACAAGAAATTTCAAGAGAAATAAACACATAAACCTATGGAAATGAAATTCTGTCAGAGCTGCGGAATGCCGCTCACCGATGAAATCCTCGGCACCAATGCCGACGGAAGCAAGAACGAAGACTATTGCATGTATTGCTACAAGGATGGCAAGTTCTCCCAAGACTGCACGATGGACGAGATGATTGAGTTCTGTGCGCAGTTCGTTGACGAAGTCAACAAGAACATGCCCAAGCCCATGACCCGCGACGAATACAAGGCCATGATGCGGCAGTATTTCCCGATGCTGAAGCGGTGGAAACAATGAAAAAACCGATGATCGGCGTCACCCCGCTTTGGGATGCGGAGCGCCAAAGCGTTTGGATGTTGCCCGACTATTTGGACGGCATCAAGGCTGCGGGAGGTCTTCCCATCGTCTTGCCCCTTGAAATGTCGGAGGAAGACGCGAATCAGGTTGTGGAGACCTGCGACGGATTCCTGTTTACCGGCGGGCAGGATGTCTCGCCCGTACTTTATGGGATGAAGGATGCCACAGGAACCATCGTTGCCAGTCCAGAACGCGACAAGATGGAAACGCTCTTGCTGTCCAAAGCCCTGCACGCGGACAAGGCTGTTCTCGGCATCTGTCGGGGACTTCAGTTCATCAACGTGTTTTTGGGCGGCACGCTTTGGCAAGACCTTCCCTCGCAGCATCCTTCGGAAATCGCCCACCGGCAAGGCAAGCCTTACGGTGTGCCGACGCACAAAGTTTCGCTGAGCGGCGACCTGCAAACGCTATTAGGCAAAGACATCCTCGAGGTGAACACGCTGCACCACCAGGCCGTCAAAGACCTCGGCAAAGGTTTGACAGCGATGGCCATCGCTCCCGACGGCATCGTCGAAGCGGTGCAAATGCTGGGCAAGCGTTTTGTCTGGGCCGTCCAATGGCATCCCGAATACCTTTTCAGGACGGACAAGGACAGTCTGGCGGTTTTCTCATGCTTTGTGAACCATTGCAAGTAGGCCCTAACAACAATACTATGACAAATTAATGGCACTATAATAATCCTCTAATAAACCTCACAAACCCTTCAATATTTCCTTCCATTAGTTTATTTTGCAAGCATCTTCCCTCTGAGGTGCTTCAAAGCCGCTGGAAGCTCCTCTGGCTCCATCATCTGAAGCATGGCGTTGAACTCTTCAAGCAGTTCGGGATAATGCACACTCTGGGCGTATGCCAACTTGATGGCTAAGCTCTTCACGCCGATGGGTTCGTCGGAAAGGATGGCGTTGAAGCAGAAATCGAGGAAATCGGTGCGGGTGTGGTCGGGGTCAAAAGAGGTCCGTTCCAAGAGGTTCATGATGAGGCGGCGTTTGGTGGTGCTTGCCGTGCGCATGGCCTCATCAATTAGGATATCTTGACGTTCAGTCAGCCAGGAGTCTGCGGTTTTGGGCAGGTGGGTCAGCACCCAGGCGGCATTGTCGGAAGTGCGTTTGTCGGGGTCGAAAAGCAACTGAAACAGTTCTTCCTTGAAGTCGGCTTTGGCCAACGCCTTGGCATCGTAGCCACTGATTCTGCCTGATAATATCGCTTTCAGTTCTGACATAATGGTTTATTTCACAACAAATATCGTCGTTTCACTCGTTCAAGTTTGATTTACACCGCAAAGCTACATCTTTTTTCATTTTCAATGGTGATTTGGATGCACATTGTCCACATTATTGTCCACATATGGGTTTCGTTTCGGAACGGATATTGCGCTAATTTTGCGACCGAATTGATATGGACAAAAAGGCACACTTACAATGAAACGAGAAATCAACCCCCAGGAGACGAATCGGGCACAAGCATTTGAACTATGGATGAAGTCGCCTATGCCAATGGTGACGCTCACCAAGACCTTCGATGTGACGCGGCTTTATAAAGTGAGCAGACAAAAAGGGTTGAAATTCAATGCGATTTTGTGCTGGTGCATCGGCAAGGCAGCAAGCCAGATGGAAGAATTCTACTTGCTTCCCGAGCATGGGAATCTGTATAAGTACGACCGACTTGCTATCAACGTGATTGTAAACAACAAGGTTGGTGGTATCAATTCGTGCGATATTCCTTATACTGATGATTTTGAGCAGTTTAGTACCGAATACTTGACTTTGACTCAATCGGTGAGTTTGTCTTGTAAAAGCACTTTCGAGGCTAATTCTATGGTCATCGGGACTTCGGCAATGACTACTACCGAATTGGATGGCATCATCAACCAATACACAGACCAGTTTTGCAATCCGATGGTAATGTGGGGCAAATATCGCAAAGGTTGGTTCAAGGTCACCTAACCCATATCCTTCCAGTTCCATCATGTTCAGATGGACGGTGGACACGCTGCACAGTTTTTGGATGAACTGCAAACAGTGATTAATTCAATCAAATGACATAAAATCATGTGTACAAGCATAGTGGTGAACAAGAAAAAGACTATTGTCGGGTGGAATCTTGACATCACGGATTTTGAGTATCGAATCCGCCCCACTGACGATGGCGTTTTCATTGAGATTAATGATGCCACCGAAGGCTGGATGTCGCTGTTCGGAGCCAACCGCAGGGGCGATTTCGTTGGGATGCCAACCTGCTGGCCGCATAACGAGCGCAGCAATCCGGCTGGCGGCGACACCAATGTTATCATGCTGAATATCGACCTGTTGATGATGAAAAAGACCTTGCAGCAGGTTTGTGATTTTGTGCAAGATAACAGGGTTTGCAGCGTTCCTGAACTCACATTCATGTCTTCGTTGTCGGACAGCAACGGCAATGTGCTGCACATTGTCCCAGGACTTGGGTTCAAGTATTACGAAAAGCCCGATTACAAGATCATGACCAATTTTCCGCCCTTTGTGCCGAACCCGCTACAGCACCCGTGGATGGGACTCGACCGCTATCGGAAGGCGGAAAGTCTGCTCGGTATCGCAACCGACGATTTTGATGTGGACGACTGCTTCCAAGTGCTCAATGAAGTATCACAAACCGTCTGTCCCACAGTGATTTCAATGGTTTTCGATGTTACCGATAAAGCCGTCTATTGGTGTCACAATCGCGATTATGGTCAAATTGAGACTAAAAGATTCTAACTGGATGAGCCGTCTGCCGAATATCCTGTCGTTGTTCCGGATTGTTGGGAGTATAACTCTGCTGCTATGTGATGTTGAAGGAACAACTTTTCAGAAAAAAACTGAAAAAACTCTTGACTCGTCCCTTGGGGCATGATTTAACTTTGCAGCCGCTTAAGCATTAATATCGTACGATGAGCAACAAAACAAAGTTAAAAATCGGAGAGTTCTCCAAGATGATGCAAGTGACTGTGAAGACCTTGCGCCATTACGAGCAGAAGGGACTACTCCTGCCTGACGAGGTGGACGAGTGGACGGGCTACCGCTACTACAGCATCGAACAAATGCAGACGCTGCAAGCCATCCGCGACCTGCAACGGCTCGGGTTCTCGCTGGATGAAATCAAAGAACTGTACGAAGACGGTTCGCACACACCCGACATCCGGCAGATGGACGAGAAGATAAAGGAAACGGAAAAGCAGCTAAAGCAACTGATTGCCCGCCGTGACCAACTGCTCAATTGGAGGGACTCTCGCAAACAAATCACTAAAATGGAAAAATTCAGCATCCAATCACTGCCCGAAATCATCGTGGCAAGCCATCGTGAAGTCATCCCTAACTATGCCGCCCTTGGCCCACTGTGCGTCAACGTCATCGGCCCCGAGATGCAAAGGCTCGGTTGCAAGTGTCCACCGCCCGGCTACTGTTTCACCATGGAGCACAACAAGGAGTACACGCCGACAGACATCGACATTGAGTATCGCGAACAAGTTGAAGAGATGGGCCAAGATAGCGACATCATCCACTTCAAGCGTCTGCCCGCCGTGCCCAAGGCACTCTGCATGAAGCATGTCGGTCCATACGAACGTTTCTACGAGTCGTACACAGAGGCCTTCCGCTATATTGAGGAGCAGGGCTATAAGGCGGTTGGGCAACATCGTACATGCTACATCGATGGAGTATGGAACCAAGAAGACCCTGAGAAATGGCTGTCGGTGATTCAGATACCAATAGAGTAACCCTTAGAACGATGAAAGCCGAGGCCAGTTAGTGGTCTCGGCTTTTCCATTTGCAATTCTGGCTTGGCTTGTTCCTAAATGTCTACATCATTGTCCACATAAGGTTTTCGTTTCGGAACGGATAATGCGCTATTTTTGCGGTCGATTTGATAGAAGCAAACAATGAATTTGGTATTGAACACATTAGGAGCAAGCATTGACAAAGAAACGATTATCGCTCTGCTTCCTGACAAAGAGGTTGAAATCATCGACACCGCCGACATGAACATTGCGCATTGTATGGGTTGCAACCAGTGCTGGCTCAAAACACCTGGCATTTGCGCCATCAAGGACGATTATGAGAACATTCTCAAGAAACTGGTGAAGGCCGATAACCTCTGGCTTGTCTCCGACACACGGTTTGGCTTTCTGGATTACAAAGGCAAACGCATGATGGACCGCATCATGCCTATGCTGAACATGACCATAGGTTTCCGCGACGGCTGGATGCGCCATGAGTTGCGCTACCATGCGCTCAATATCGGTCTTTTGTATAAAGGTGCCGCTGACCAAGCGTTGTTGGAAGATTGGTGCAAACGCACCGCCGCCAACATCGGTGGACATTCGTTGGGTGCTATTCCCTTGGATGCTACTTCCAGCATAGTTCAAAGCTCCAAACACTCAACTCTAAACTCTAAACCAACTCATATCGTTATCATCAACGGCAGCCCAAGAGTGCAGAAATACAGTAATACCGACAAAATCATCCACACCTTCGCCCAAGGCATGGAAGAGGGTGGTGTCACCTGGGAACTTCACAACCTCTCCAACCGTAAAGAATGGAGCGCAGCACGCGAAGCCTTTCTCAACAACGAACGCATCCTCATTGCGTTTCCGCTTTATGTGGAATGTGTGCCTGGCTTGATGCTGGAGTTTTTGGGAACGCTTCCAACCGAGCACAAACAGCCAAAAGAAATCTCATTCTTGCTACACGGAGGAATGGATGAAGGGAATGAATTTCGTCTATGTGAACGCATCCTGCGAGGACTACCCGAACAACTTGGTTGTAGTTACGGCGGCACACTCATCCATGGCGGCAGTTTCCGTATCCGCACTGCTCCAGCCGATCAAGTGGCCAAGATGGTGACCCCATACTTTGAAATGGGGCAACTCTTTGCACAAAAAGGTAATTTCCTCTTTCCCGAAGCCACCAAATTTACAGGCATGGAACAATACCCTTGGCTGGTTCGCAAAATGGTAAGCCTGCTGTTTTTGAAGAAAGTCAACGGGGAGTTTGAGCAGTTCGCCAAAGATTGGGGCTGCACTAGCCAGCTGAACGATCAACCGTATGCTGAACGATCAACCGTATATTGAATAAGAAGAAAAACGTATTGATATGGAATTATCAAATTGGTTTAATGGATTCGAGAAAGGCATAGCACAGCTTTCACCGGAACAACGGTCAGTTTTCTTCGCGGAATGCGGAAAGAACTGTGTGAAAGGCGGTACGCTCTCGGTTTACCAAAAGCTCTATGAGGACGCTAAAGGTGACATGGATGTTTTCTTTGAGATGGCCAATGATTTGTCCGGAGTGAAAGGTGAGGTCGTCGAGAAAGGTCGTGTCTATCGGCTTGTCTTTTTGGAATGCACTTGTGAATTGTGCAAAAAGGGATATGTCACAATACCTTTGCTCTGTGAATGTTCGCGCCAAAGCGTGATCTATTCGATGCAAAGTTTGTGGAAAGGCAAAAACTTTACCGTAACGCTTTGTCACTCCATCTTAGGAGGGGGAGCGGATTGCGAAATGAAAATAGAGGTTGGATAATAAACTCAAAAAGATGAAAACACTTGAGAAAATCCTAACTTTGTTCATCGGCATCGGTGCCGTGGCTGGCGCGGTAATGATGTGGATTGACCCCATTGGCGCGTCATGGGGCGGAGAGCCGCTATTGGAAATGTTGCGGGCAAAGATGCCTTGGCCGGATGTGTTTTTCAAAAACTTTATCCCTTCGGGCTTTGTGCTGTTGGGCTTGAATGGTATCACCCAGTTTGTAGCGGCTTACCTGCTGTTCAAAAAGCACCGTTTGGCTCAACACGCTGTCCTCATCTGCGGCATCATCCTGATGCTTTGGATCGTCCTCGAATGGTGGGTGTGGGGCTTCAACGCCATGAGCAACATCTATTTCGTCCTTGGTTTGGTTGAAGTTGTGATAGCCGTTAAAAGCATTGTAAATCAAAATGAAAAATAAAGAATTGTTCTTATGAAAACACTGAAATTGATAACGCTTACTGCTACACTGCTGATGACATTTTCAGCATTGGCTCAAAACCAAAACTTGGTCGGCCTCATCACCGATGAAAACGATAAACCTATGCCATTCGTGAACGTAGTGCTGCTTTCGCTTCCCGACTCGACCTTTGTGCAAGGCACTGTGACCGATGAGCAAGGCTTATTCGAATTGCCGACCGACAAAAAAGACGGCCTGCTGAAAGTGTCGTGCGTGGGTTATCAAACCCAATATGCAAAGCCCACAAACGGCTTGACCATCAAGATGACGATGGATGCACAAATGCTCGGCGAGGTGGTTGTGAAGAGCCAGTTGCCACAAACGCGGCTGATAGGTAACTCGATGATTACCACCATCCAAGGCTCGGTGCTTGAAGATTCGGGGACGGCACAAGAGATGTTGACCAAAGTGCCTGGAATGACCGGCAGCGAGGATGGTTTGGAGGTCTTGGGAAAAGGCTCACCTATTATCTATATCAACGGGCGGCTGATGCGCGACGACAGCGAACTGCGCCGTCTGCGCAGCGACGACATCCGTGATGTGGAAGTCATCAACAACCCGGGAGCGCAATATGATGCCACGGTGAGGGCAGTGGTCCGCATCCGCACCAAGAAACAACAAGGTGACGGCCTCAGCCTCGACCTGAACCTGACCGACGACCAAGACTTACAGTACGGTTTCAACACGCCACGAGGGAAACTCGGTTTGAACTACCGCAAAAACGGTGTCGATGTGTTCGGCTCGGTGTATTACAGGCATACGGACTACCGCCAATACAGCAGCTTGGAGGAAATCGCCAACACCACCAAAGTGTTCCGCCAGGCAGGTCCCTACACCATGACTTGGGAAAACGACCAACTCGTTTATACCGCTGGCGCCAACTGGCAAGTTTCCGACAATCATTCTTTGGGCATCCGTGCCGATTTGACACATTATCTTGGCGGCGAGAACAAGGTCATCTACGATGAAGATGTCTTCGAAAATGATGTCTTCCTCGACCATCTCTACAGCGTGCAGACCAGCAAGGAAACCAAGCCGCTCGGTATCCTCACCAATGCCTATTACAACGGCACAGCGGGCAAACTCGGCATTGACTTCAACTTCGACTTCCTGAACACGGCGACCAACACCGACCGCGAAAACGTGGAGCAGAGCCAGATAGAAGACGACTTTGTCAGAAGCAGGTCGGGAGCGGAAAGTAGGCTCTATGCCTCCAAGTTGGTGCTTTCCTATCCCGTTTGGAAAGGCAGCATCGAGGCAGGCACGGAGATGACCTTCGCCAAGCGTCACAACACCTATTGGATTGATAAACAAACCATAGCCAACACCGATGCCGACATAAAGGAAAACAATATCGCTGCCTTTGCGCAATACGCCTGCGACTTCGGGAAATGGGGTCAAGCCAGTGTTGGGATGCGTTACGAACACACACTTTTGGACTATAGGGATGTGATCAACGATGATTTCCTGTATCGCCCGCAGGACGAGTTCTTCCCGACGGCCTCCTATTCCGTTGCCTTGGGCAAGGTGGAGATGGGACTGTCGTATGGCATCAAGACCAACCGTCCGAGTTTCTTCGCGATGAACGACGCCGTCACTTACATCAGCCGCTATTCGATGCAGGCGGGCAACTCGCAACTGCTCAACGAGCGCATTCAAGACCTTACGCTGAATGTGGGCTATAAATGGCTCGCGTTCACGGCTTCATATTCGCATTGCAAGAATCCCATCACGCAGTGGGCCTATCTCACCGATGGCGATGCTGCGCTCATCAAGCATATCAACCTCGATAAACCTGTGAATACGATTGGTGCCTACATTTCGGCAACGCCAAGAGCGGGTATTTGGTCGCTCAACGCCACCGCAGGTGTGGAGAAACAAGACCTTTGGCTCGACCTTGAGGACATCCATGTTCCCGCAGGCACTCGCAGGGTCTATTTTGACAAGCCTGTCTTTACCTTCAACGCCTTCAACACCTTCAGTTTCAAGCATGATTGGAAAATCGACATCAATTTCGTGTTCCGCTCGCGCGGCCATCAGCTGAATTTCTACAACGACTACAACTACATGAACCTTGGCGTTGTCGTGCAGAAGACTTTCTTGAAGGACAAGTCGCTCACCATCCGTGCCGCCGTGCTCGACATCCTGCGACACAGTGGCATGAACGAATACAGCGACATGGGCTACTACCAAATCCAGCAGAACAACGTTTTCTCGACGCATAAGTTGCAAGTCTCGGTGTATTATCGCCTGAACTCGACACGCAGTAAATACAAGGGGACTGGCGCTGGAAAGGATGCGCAGGAAAGAATGAAATCATAGGTGGGAGGAGGATTCATCACATTCCCAGTTTGGCCTTAAGCCTTTGTCGTGCCTTAGTAACTGAGGCGGGCGAAATACCCAAAAGAAGGGCTTGCTCGGTCACGGAAAACTGAAGCCGGGAAAGCATGATCAGACGAACATCCCCACGGGTGAGGTTGGGATGCTCCTCCCGAAGGGATTCTGGAGTGAGCGAGAAACTGTTTCGGAACACACGTTCCATTTCAACCCATTCGCCGTCTTGCACATATCGAGGATTGGAACGTAGTTCTTGTATCAAGTGGTTTTGGCTCGCAAGGGAATGTAGCAGAAGATAGGAATCGACATCGCCCTCGGGTCCTGCACCCTCACGAGGCACGAAAGATTCGCGCTCATCGGCACCGGCGCGGATGACCATCAGGAAGGCTCGGACATTCTTGCCCAAAACCGCCGCGACCTGCTGCAGATGAAGCACAGAGCCTCCTTCCACGCAGGTGTGCGCCAATCCCAAAGCCACAATAACCATTTGATAATAAAGCATTTCCGCATCCTTTTCTTCCAAAGAAAACGACTGGTTGATAGCATCGAGGCATTCCTGCTTGAAGCCTATGTTGGTGTCGATATACTCCTCGAAAGACGTTGCCGATGCGGTGTCGGCCATCACCATTTTATAGAGTTGCGGTTCGTCCATCGCAAACCATAAAAAGGCTATGCCAAAACCCTTGAAAGGCGGATTCAAGGAAAACCCCGCACCAACGCGTTCCTTGAACAAACGGCGGGCTTCGGTACGGACAGCTTCCAGAACGCCTTCCATTGAGCCAAATCTCGAGAAAACGGCATTGGCACCGCAACCCAACGCCGAAGACAAACTTCGGGCAGTAAGTGCGGTAGTGCCACTATTTCTCACGATGTCAATAGCAGCAGCAAGTATTTTTTCTTTCGTTACGCTTGTCGGTCGTGCCATAATAAAACTAATGTTCCGTTATGATTCGCTGCAAAAATATGGAAAACAAGCACATATTTCGCGTAATTTGCCACAATGTCCATATAATTGTCCACATCAGATTTTCGTTTCGGAATGGATAATACACTAATTTTGCATCCAAATTGATATACAGGAGCGATGAACATCAGATTAGAGCAACCACAAGACTGGCGCGATGTGGAAAACCTCACCCGCGAGGCTTTCTGGAACGTTTACCGTCCAGGATGCACGGAGCATTATGTACTCAACCAATATAGACACAATCCCGACTTCATCCCGGAGTTGGATTTCGTGATGGAGGAGGATGGCAAAATCATCGGCCATGTGATGTTCTCGAAAGCCGAGATCATCCTTAACGATGGCAGCCACTTCCCTTCATGGACTTTCGGCCCAATTAGCATCCATCCTGATTATAAGCGCAAAGGCTATGGTCTGAAGTTACTGAATTATGCCTTAGAGAAGGCCAAGGAAATGGGAATTGGCTTGCTACAGATGGAAGGCAATATCGATTTCTACAAACACGCGGGCTTCGATTTGGCCAGCAAATTCAAGATCCACTACCACGATGAGCCTCGCGACGCCGATGTGCCTTATTTCCTTGCCCAGGAGCTCATCCCCGATTGGCTTTTTACGAATGGAATCGTGGAGGCAACTTATTGTCCACCGAAAGGTTATTTTGTTGCAGATGAGAACCCTGAAGCTTTTGAGGCTTACGATGCCACGTTTCCAAAGAAGGAAAAACTTCGTGTGCCAGGACAGTTGGGTTACGATGGAACGATGATGGAAACAAACCGGCTTCTACTCCGTCCCTGGCGTGAAAGAGATGCCGAAGCCCTTTTCAAATACGCCTCGAATCCTGATGTGGGTCCCCGTGCTGGTTGGCCGCCTCATAAGACCGTGAAGGAAAGTAAGGAAATCATCCGCACTGTATTTCACAACGACACGACTTGGGCCATCGAACTCAAGGAGACGGGTGAGCCCATCGGATGCATAGGCTATCTCCCCTCGGACGGCTGCAAAATCCCTGCCCGTGATGGCGAACCTCTTGTGGGTTATTGGATTGCCAAACCCTATTGGAATCAAGGCATCTGCACCGAAGCTTTAAAGATGGTGGTAAGGCATGTCTGTAAAAGCACCTCTATTTCCTCGCTCATCAGCGGACATTTCGTCGACAATCCCGCATCGGGTCGGGTGATGGAAAAATGCGGTTTTGTGGCTACGGGAGAAACCTATTTCGATGAAACGCAATACCAAGGCGAAGGTAAGCCCATCAGGGTGTTGAGGCTGGAGATTGAACGATAAATGTAGTTTTTTAGAAAAATTCAATAAAAACACATATATTATGGAACAAAAATTCTGTCAGAGTTGCGGAATGCCGCTCACCGATGAAATCCTCGGCACCAATGCCGATGGCAGCAAGAACGAAGACTATTGCATGTATTGTTACAAGGACGGCAAGTTCCTGCAAGACTGCACGATGGACGAGATGATTGAGCATTGCGCCCAGTTCGTGGACGAGGTGAACAAGGGACTACCACAACCCATTTCGAAGGAAGAATACATCGGACAGATGAAGATGTACTTCCCACACCTGAAACGCTGGCGTACGGAGTTGACAATAGATGAAGACACTCCTGAAAACCCAGCCTTGATGGGTGTCAAAGACCTTATCGCCAAGATGGCCGACACGCTTCCCATCACCATGATATCATCGGTCGATGAGGAGGGCTTCCCTTGCACCAAAGCCATGCTCTCACCACGGGTTCGTGAAGGCATTAAGGTGTTCTATTTCACCACCAACACTTTCTCGCTGCGTGTGGCCCACTACAAGGCCAACCCCAAGGCCAGCATCTATTTCTGTGATGCCGAAGGCTTCAAGGGCTTGATGTTGCGCGGCACGATGGAAGTGTTGACCGATGCCAAAAGCAAGGAGATGATTTGGCGCGACGGCGATACGGAATACTACCCTGGCGGCGTCACCGACCCGAACTATTGCGTCCTGAAGTTCACCGCCACCGATGGACGTTTCTATAGTGATTTCTATCCGAGGAGCTTTGTGTTTGAGTAAGGTTTGTTGATGAAATCCCTGCCAGATGCTATATCGGCACTTCGATTTTTAGGGGCCGTTTGCCTTCTATTTTTCGGAGTCGAGAGTTGTGCTTTCTGGGCCATTTATTTCGTCTGTGGCCTAAGCGATATGGCAGATGGCTATCTCGCCCGAAAACTCGGATGTGAAAGCAAAACGGGGGCATTGTTGGACAGTTTGGCAGATTTGGCCTTCGTGATATGTTGCTGCTTCAAGTTGATACCTGTTTTGGCATTTCCAAAATGGTTGTGGATATGGGGCGGAGTGATTGTCGCCATTAGGGTCATCAATCAAATCTCTGCGTTAGTGATGTGCAAGAAATGCCTTTTTCCTCATACTGTTGCCAACAAAGTAACTGGGGTTCTGCTTTTTCTTGCTGTTCCAACAGCATTTTGGTCTTTCATTCCCATTGTCATTGTGGCAGGAGTTGCTACTATTGCTGCCATTCAGGAAGGACATTTCATTAGAACGAAAAGGGTGCACTAATCATTACTCACAAATTCGTCGTGCCAAATCGTTAAGCATGAGGCATTGGTTTCTGCTGATGGTTATCTGCTCGTTGTGGTGCTCCCATGGGGAAAGGATGAGCAATTGGCCTCGGGCACAAGCCTCCATACGGGTTCCGCTTGGCTTAGCGAGTTCGGTGAGGCCGTTTTCTTGTAAGTAAATGAGTAGCAAACCCTCATTAAAAGCTGCCCTCATCACCGCTTTCTCACCGGGAGAGATAGCAGGAGAAACAAGCACTGCTCCTTGTCGGGCTGCTGCCAGGTATTCCTGCACCTTCGCTTGGATTTCTGCTTCAGTTAGACGACGAGAGCATTGCACAAATAAGCGAACGGGGCGGTTAAGCAGAAAACAATTCCCAATGGCAGAAAATGAAACTCCAGCAACAGTTAGGTTTCGTTGGACACGGAATAAGTCGGGATGCTCGCGTTTCATGAGCAATCGGCGAGGGTTGTCGGACAAATAACGGAGCCATGTTTCAAGTTGTCCTGCTCGTAGCAGGAGCTTGTCATTGTAGCCACGGGCAAAGAGCATGCCGTGGGTGCGGTCTTCGCCTCGTCGGTCTTTGCGGGGTGCGGGTTGGGTTTGTTGCGTTGGCAACGCAACGGACGGGACGGGCGGCAACCCCAGCACCAACTCGCGGTAATGCTTGTTGCAGCTTTGCTTAAACCCACGCAATGCCAAGCCAAGCGGTTTTTCCATCTTTTCTCTCACAAAAAGGATGCCGTGCAAGTGGTCGGGCATCATTTGTAAAGCGATAACCTCCACCTCAGGATGGTGCAATGATGCCGCCCACCACTCGTCAGCAACGCGCTTGCCTAGTGCCGAAAGCTCAATGCGCGGCTCATCAGAGCAGCCTTCATGAGCATCGCTTTTCCCTACAACTTGCCCAAATAGAGCACGACGCCCCTCAGTCACCATTGTAATCATGTAGATTTGGCGGCCAGTATAGTCGTGCCCAACACAGCGGCGAAGCATAGAAGGCTTCTTCTCACCAGCAAAGGCTTTTTGTGCTTCGTAAGTTTCTTTTTTCATAAAGAGGCTCCTTGTTTTAACACTGCAAAGGTAGAATTCTTTCACAAACAAACCAAAAACTTGTTGAAACGAGGCTTATGTCGTTTTTTTGCAAACAAATTGGTTTATAGAAAACCCTAACCGCCTTTGGACGGGTAACAAACTTCAGCGTTCCTCAAAACCGACATGCACCGTATCGCCGAAAGTCTTCCCGATCTGCTTGCGGATGTCTTTTCGGATTCCAATGATGAAGCACGGCGTGCCCATCTTCACGATTTGTCCGTCGTAGGGCACTCCATCGAAGGTGGCATGTACCAACAATCGGCCCTTGCCAAACATCGCCTTGATGTCGAAGGGCACCTCGACATAAGCGGCATCCATACCTTCGTTTTGCAAGATGACAGCATCAAATTCCAACAACTCCGACATACCTTACATTTATTGCGGCAACCGCTTCACCGGGAAAGTGAAATAGGTATCCGGGAACGGTTCATTCTTCAAGGTGAAATGCCACCATTCGTTGCTGTAAGGCTTGAAGCCGTGGCGCATCATGGCCTCGCGCAATATCATGCGGTTGTGGAACTGCTCGGCGGTGATGTCGGCATTGCCTTTGTATTCGCCAGTCTCAGGGTCGCCGCCATAGTCGGGGTGACTCTTTTTGCCAAACCAGTCGAAGGTACCACCCATGTCGAGTTCTTTCTCCGTCGCCATATCGAACAAGGTCAGGTCGACGGTGGAGCCGCGCGTGTGGCCGCTCTTCTCGGCAATGTATTCCAACTCAAACAGCTTGTCGCGAGGCACTTCGGGGTAGAAATAACGCTTCATCAGCGTATCGCTGACATCGGCACCCCAGCGCATGAAGTGGTCGACGGCACACTGAGGACGGTAGGCATCGTAAATCTTCAAGCGATAGCCTTGTTTTTTCAGGTCATCACTCACGGCACGAAGGCTGTCGGCGGCCTGACGGGTGAGCAACGCCACAGGCTCCAGATAGCCGTCCACACGGGATCCGACAAAGTTATAGGTGCCATAATACCGTATTTCCAAGATGGCATCGGGAACGGCCTCAGCCAAATTCACGAATTGGCTATAGTCGTCTGTAGCTAAGACCTTTCCTGTCAGCCGTTTGAACTCGTTTTTGGCCTTTTCCATTTGGGCAAGGAAATCGAGGCTGGTGTGTAGGGCTGCATAGCCAATGCTGGCCCCCACACGAGTGGCATCGATGTCGCTTTGCCAGTGGGCACCTTCGATCACGCGGCTTTCGCAATACATCCAGCCTCGGGCATAAAGGGTGTCGGCCCGCTCCGGGTTGATTTCCGCCAAAAGCAGGGCCGTCAGCCAGCCTCGCATCGTGTGGCCTGAAGGATAACTGCCTTCACCGCTCAACTCGGCCTCTGTTTCCGTCGACAGCAGGTGCTCTTCGTACATCTCGAACGGACGCAACCTATGGTAATAAGCCTTGGGTGCTACCCGCATCTGGTCGGTGGTGGACAAGCTGTTCACCATAAGTCTCCATATCTCAGGGGTTTCCGTTCTGGAGATGGTCATTCCAAAGGGAACGTTGAACTCGGCCAACAGCGCGTCGTATGACCAAACGGCATCACGTCGGGCGATGGCAGCCCGCACCGAGTCGAGACGCTGGGTCTTGCCCCATTGGTAGCGCAACACATCGTAAGCAAATTCCGGACTGTTGAAAGCAGGCGGAGGTGGCAGGCATTTGATGAGGTCGGGCATTTCCTTGGTGCTGAAATACCGAGTGATGTCGTCGTTTTGTGCTTTCAGTTGAAGGCTGCCGCAAAACAGGATGGCGGCAAGAATCGCTAAGGTAGTACGTTTCATATCTAATCTAAAGGTTTGTCTGATTTGTTTTTCTTTACGGTTTAACCGCGCAAAGATACGGAATTTGGGCGATAATCACGTCACAACCGCTTCAGCCAAAGGCCCAAAAAGCGGTCATAAACGATATAGCCTTTGGCGGATTGATAAACCAAATCCTTGTCAACCAGTATTTTCAACGCTGATTTGACACTGCTGGCACTGGGCAGGTCAAAGCGTTTGATAAACTCATTGCCCAAGGGCTGCTCAACGACATCCGCATGGGCGATGGCCTTGAGGAGGCTGAATTGGTTGTCGGTCAAAAACGAGACAAGCATTTGATAATGTGGTGCCAAAGTGTTGACATGAAACAGAATAGCCTCAACTGCTTGCTGGTTTGTCTCCACTTTTTTGCCCTGTTCGTAAAGCCGATTGAGGATGGCTTGCAGATACCAAGTATAGCCGTCGAAGCGCTGATAGATGTCATGGAAAACATCTTGGCTGAGCGAGCCTTTCTTTGCCTCGAAGAACTTTTTGGCAAATTCATAATAAGTCTCCTCTTTTAGCGGCTCCAGATTCATCAGCTGCGTACTCTGAAAGAAAGGCCTGTTGGGGGCGCAAAACATCTCTTCCATCAAATGCTTCTTGCTTCCCGAAAAGACAAACTTCACATGATGGATAAACTGGATATAGGAACGCAGCATAGCCTCAGTGCCTTTTTCGGGATATTCCGCAATCTGCTGAAACTCATCGATGGCCAAATATACTGGTTTGTTCAAGTCGTTGAGGTGGGTGAAAATGCCCTTGAGCGTATGTTCAGCCTGCACTGGCACCACACTGACCGAAACGGTGGGCATTCCCGTCATAAAATCGGGGGTAATCGTAGGCCGAAGTCCCTTGAAGAAATCCATCACCTTACTGCCAAACGACTTTTCCCTGTCCAAGGCATCTTCAATGACTGCATTGCAAAGGGTTTCCACAAACTCTAGTAGGTTTTTGGTCGAAAAGATGTCAACATAAATGCAAATCGCATCCTTGTTTTCCTTCTTGATTTGATGAAAAGTATGGTTTATCAGCCCAGTTTTCCCTATCTTTCGTGGAGAAATCAGGGTTAAATTGCGTCCGTTATCGAGTGCAGAGATGATATTTTTCACTTCTTCCTCACGGTCGCAAAAGTATTCTGGCCCTTCATATCCTTGATAAACAAACGGATTATCAAGCTGTTTCTGTTTTATCTTTGCCATGATGTTTGATAATTTCATTGCGTAAATCTCGTAACGAAACTTTCGTAACGAACTTTTCGCAATGCAAAAATAGACATTTTTGGTTTACCCAATGCCTATATCCATAGTTTTTTTCGAGAAACCATTGTCTTTTTTGCCAGAAACAAGTCAATGAAGCCAATGCTTGGGGATGAATATGCTTTGCACGATTTACAGCAGTTGTGCCGCATGGTTTTTCGTATCCACTTTGCCGATGGCATCAATGATAACGCCCTCTTCGTCAATGACGTAAGTGGTGCGCAGTGTACCTTCCGTCACCTTGCCGTACATCTTCTTTTCGCCCCAGGCTTCGTAAGCCTTCAGGATGGTCAGGTCGGTGTCGGCGATGAGGTGGAAAGGCAGGTTGTATTTGGCGATGAAGTTTTGGTGCGACTTCGCACTGTCGCGGCTGACACCCAGCACGTTGTAGCCCAAGGCGAGGAAACGCTCGTAGTTGTCGCGCAGGTTGCAAGCCTCGGCGGTACAGCCCGGAGTGCTGTCCTTGGGATAGAAGTAAAGCACTAATTTCTTTCCTGCAAAATCGCTCAGTTTCACGATGTTGCCGTTTTCGTCTTGCCCTTCAAAATAAGGGGCTTTGGTTCCTTTTTGTAGCATGGTATGATTGTTTGGATACTCAATTGGGCGCAAAAATAAGGAATTTTGCTTTTGGGACGGAGGCAAAGATAGTACTTTCTATCCACCCCGCTTAAAGGAATTTCAGGCGGGCTGGATTATATCGTCACAAAAAACATCAAAAAATCCATGAAGAAACGCATACCTTTTTCCAAATATCGCCAATCCGTTTAACTAAATACTCATCACCACCATTATTCGTCGTAATGGAAACAAGATAGGCATCCTCTTCATCATCAACCTTGAACAATGGAGAAATATGTAGTTCTCTCATCGGATAATAAAACTTCGCATTTTTTTCAAATTCGACTGTCGAAAAAACAATAACCCGTTTCGATTGTGGCAGAACAGATTGAAGGTCAGGATTGTCCGTAACAATCAATACAGGTTTGGTCTTGTCGTTTGCATAACACATTTCTGGGATTGTTATATGGATGGTGTCTGAACGATAATCATCAACAAGGGACTCGAAAATGGCTGTTTTTTCGGAGCGAGGCACCGACATTCTCGGATTCAAGTCCAAGCCATCAATAACTCCGTCCCCGTCGGTGTCGCTATTGGAAGGGTCTGTTTTGAATCTGGATTCCTCAATATCCGTCAGCCCGTCTCCGTCAGAATCCTTGCGCAGCGTCGACAAATCAATTGTCACAACCAGACCGTCTTTTACAAGTTCATAATCAGCCGCATGCCCCAGTGTCAAAGGTGAAACTTGGCGTAGCAGGCACACCTCCAATTGCAATTGTCCTTTATCATTAAACAAAGGCAATTTGGACAAAGGCTTGAAGCAAAGTGGTTGGCAATACGTAATGCCAGTATAATAAAAGCTCCAACTTGTACCATTATCCGAAGAATAAGCCACATAAACACTCGGTTCAGACGCCAGGAAAAACTCGTAACTCTTATACACAATGACTTCCACTGAATCTCTGGTTTCGTATTTGATGACCTGTCGCTTATCAACTTTAGCTGCAAGTTCCTGACAAGAATCAAACCTCGATCTTAGGCTTTCATAGTAAAACCTTTGATGTTCCTCTGCTTTTTGGTATGGAGTAAAATCCTTAATTTCCTTAATTCCAAAAAAATCATTCGTGTAGTTCAGGATTTCGCTTTTATCCAAAGGCTTCCAAGGCTGGTAATTCTCCACCCTTTCACGATAATACTCATCTTGCTCTTTACTCTTGTATTCTATTTTCCCCCATTCTTCCTCTTCCTGCGCCAGCAAAACCGCCGGAGCCAGCAGGAACAGCAACAGTGCCAAGTGTTTTTTCATGGTTCTGGGATTTTATTGCCGCAAAGATAGGTGTATTTTTTGAAAACACCAACTTCATGTTATAAATATGTGTATTTTTGCACCTAAATATTCAGAACAAATTCATTTAAATGATATGAAAAAGCTTAGTTTAATCGCTTTATGCCTGATGGCCAGCCTGTTTGCCACGGCTCAGACCATCGAAAAGACCTACTATTTCGGTCAACCCAACGTGAGCCAAATCCAAGGCTACGAACAAATCCAATTCGACAACTGTATGCAAAGCGCTATCGCAGGTCAGCCCTCGCTGCCCTGGCAAAGCATCAGTCTGATGCTGCCACAAGGCCAAGAGGCCGTTGCCATCGAGGTGGAACTCTCCGATTTCCAAACGATTGCAGGCTCGCACAACCTATTCCCGTACCAATCGGCCCGCACCTACTCCGACCCTGTGCGCCGCCAGTTTGAGAAAGACGAGGCCCTTTATGCCTCCAAGAGCGTCTACCCTGCCCAAGCTTACGGCAAGCTGAGCACGCAATACCTCAATGGTGTCGGTTTCGCCTTCTCGGCCTTCACTCCCGTACAATATGTGCCTGGCACGGGCGAAGTGAGATACGCCACCAAAGCCACCGTGCGCGTCACCACCACTGCCTCTAAGGCCGACCAAAGCCGCAAGCTGTGGCTCACGGGCGGCAATGCCCAGCGCGTCAAGAGTTTGGCCCAAAACCCTGAAATGCTTGAAAACTACAACACCCGTGGCCGCTCTGTTGGCGGTTACGACCTGCTTGTGGTCACCACCACGCCCTACGTCAGCGCTTTTGACGAATATGTCACTTTCTACCAAAACCGTGGCCTGCGCGTCCGCGTCGCCGATCTCTCCGACATCATCGGCAGCATGGAAGGCCGCGACAACCAAGAGAAGCTACGCAACTACATCATTCAGGAATACGAAGAGAACGGCATCATGATGGTGAACCTCGCCGGCGACGTGCCTGCCATTCCCTATCGCGGCTTCTACTGCGACGTGCTCAGCGGCGGTAGCCACATGACCGACAGCGGCATCCCCGCCGACATGTACTACGCCTGCCTTGACGGCACCTGGAACGACAACAACGACAACAAATGGGGCGAGATTGGCGAAGACGACCTGCTGCCCGAGTTGGGCATCGGCCGTATGTGCTTCAGCAACCAAGGCGAGCTGAACAACATGCTCCACAAGACCTTCACCTACCAGGCCGAACCCGTGCTTGGCGAGTTCCGCAAGGTCATCATGGGCGGCGAATTTCTTTATGACGACCCGTACAGCGTTGGAAGCCAATACCTTGAACTGCTCATCGGAACGCATGACGACAACGGCTACACCACTACCGGCATTCCCGAGGACTACGACTTCACCCGCCTCTACGAAGAGGAAGGCAACTGGAGCGGCAGCCGTCTGCGCAACGCCATCAACCAAGGCGCACAATATGTGCACCACGACGGTCACGCCAACACCAACTACGTGGCCGGCTGGACCAACAGCAACATCACCGACAGCCAATTCAGTGGCGCCAACGGCATCGACCACAACTACACCTTCTTCCACACCTCGGGCTGCATCTGCGGCGACTTCAGCAGCGACTGCATCCTTGAACTGATGACCAAGATCAGCAACTTTGCTGTGGCTACCTTCGGCAACTCGCGCTACGGCTGGTTCAACGAAGGCCAGACCGAGGGTCCAGCCATCCACCTGCACCGCGAGACGGAAGACGCCTACTACAACGACCGCATCCCCTACGGCGGCATGGCTTTGAGAGAAAGCAAAATCGCCACCGCGCCTTGGGTAAATGCCCCTGGCCAATGGGAAGAAGGTGCCCTGCGTTGGAACTTCTACGACCTCAACATGATGGGCGACGTGGCCGTCAGTGCCTGGCACGACGAGCCGTTCACGCCCAAAGTGGACTACTCCTTGCCCGTGGTCACCGAAGCTGTCACCACGCTTGACGTCAACGTGACCAACGACAACGGCGAAGGCCTGAAGAACTTCCGCTGCGCCCTCTTCGACGGCGAAGAACTGCTTGGCGTGGCCTACACCGACGAGAACGGCTTGGCCGTCATCGAGTTTGGCGAGCCTGTCGAGTTGGCCGATGGCATGAACCTCATCGTCACCGGCTGCGACGCATGGCCGCAGAGCATCGTCTTCGACCTCACCGCCACTGCCGAAAACGCCATGGCCGACGTGAACATTTACCCCAACCCCAACGAAGGACAGTTTACGATCAATTTGCCAGAGGCAAATTGCGACATTGTTGTGGTCAACAGCCTTGGCCAGACGGTGCACCACACCGCCGCCAGCGGCCTGACCACCCTCAACATTGAAAACCTCAGCGAAGGCGTGTATTTCGTCACGGTGAAGAGCGAGAGCGGCGCGAGAACGATGAAGATGGTTAAGCAATAAGTATATCGAAACACAGACGCAACGTCTTTCCTTTATGTCAGAAAAGCCCCAGGAACTTGGTCTTGGGGCTTTTTGGATTATGGAAAAACCAACGCCATGATAAGATGTTCGGTTTTTCCGAACTACTGACAGCTTCCAGAATGAAAATAGTCCAGATGTTATTGCATAATTTGCAACAACTGAAGAAAATCGGACATACCGATTTTTCTCTAAGACAAAAGGACAAACTTGTCGGAATTTCCGACAGGTTAGTATCCATTTCATCCAAATACCTGCGCTTGAATCTGCGGCTGCCACAAATCGAAAGATTCGACGACGCGAAGCGAGTCAATGCGACAGCCCTGCAACCCCAACGGTGTGGTTGTAGGGCTGTCGTAGCACGGCAACCGCATTTGTTCTCGCATTGAAAATGCTGATATTCTTGCCTTCCGAATTGCAAATGTCAGAAGCAAAGTATTATTACTCAGCTACATGCACAGGACGGATTGACAAACCATCACTACGAGTCGTCTCATATAATTCCTCCCCCATCAGAAGATAAAAATACGCCGATGAAACGCTAGTTGATAACTTATTTGACCAATAGGCACCATACAAACCAGTTATTCTAGATGTATCAGGGAAGAAAACACTATTACCGTTTCTTCCTGTACACAACATTCCATTCACTCCATTTAGAGTTGTATATAATTGCACAGTTTGGCCGATCAACTCTTGCCACTCTGCACTTGTAGGCATACGCCATTGGCTGCCCCAATTCGCCGTAGCTGCATCATCTTCTGGCTGGAGTTGGGTCAAGCCATCAGAAGTATTGTACTTCGTATAAGACCCAGGTCCATTATAAAAGCGGTATGTCGATTCAGTGAACTCCGTCTTAGTCTCTGTCTCGCCCCAAGCAAAACAATCGCCAAAGCCTTCGGGTGTTGTTGCGCCTAAATTACAAGTAGCCCACAGTGTGCCGCTCGGCAAGCCAAGGTTAACATATTGAGGCACATAAGTGGACACATTGACAGCAATCCCCGAAACGAGGTAACCGTTCTCAACGATATTGGGCATCGCGCTGCGCGAACCTGTCCAGCCACCGTCTTCGGAATAGGCAGTGCCTTCAGCGCCAGCCTCCATTGCTCCTTGCGGCAAAAGAATGGCCCATTTCTCGCCTTCACCCGCCGGCAAGGTGATCACTCCTTCGCCTTCCATACTCGGTGTCAGCGTGTTGGTGGCGAAATCAACCGTAACCTTGTTCTTCATCCCCGTAATGCAAATGGGCGCTTCTGAAGTAGTGGTGACATTGAACTTCACCAAGGCGCATTTGTTAAGCAGCATTGCGGTATATGCCGAAGTGGTAGCCGAATACGTTTCGTTGGACGGTGCATATTCTATCACAGGCAGACCGTCTTTTTGGTTGCCGATAAGCACCGAACACGATTCCGTGGCACCAGCCACAAGGTCCTCCAAAGGAACCTTGTTGCCCAAGAAAAAGAAATGAAGCGGCTGGCCTACAACAGGATTCGTGATGTTGCCATTGAAGTTGGTGCCGTTATTCTGCAACGTGCCAATGTATTTGCCTCCGCTGGCCACATAAATCACATCGCCCGGTTGATAGGTGACCGCACCTGTACCTGTATTCACTTCCACACGGGTTCCTCCGTCACCATTAAGCGTCAACGAAATGGCCACTGTTCCGACTTCGGTGGTCGGTTGTTCCTTTTTGCATTGTGTCATGATGGCCAAGCACAACAATGCCAATAAGAGTGTCTTAGTTGTTTTCATAATTGTTTATCCTTTCTGTTTTGATTGTGTTTTTTCTTTGTTTTAAATGCTGAATAACAAGCCACAGCAGCAAGCATGACCATCATGCCGCTGCCCAAGGGTGCGCCAAATGTTTGTCCAGTGATGCCACCGTTGGCATTTCCCGAACCAAAAGTCTGGCCCGACAGATTACCGTTCGTTTCACCATAGATGGTTCCAACGCCAAAAGTTTGGCCGAACAAATTCCCGATTGTTGTCCCCGATCCAAAAGTTTGGCCGAACAAATTCCCAGCTGATGATCCGGCTCCGAAAGTTTGGCCGTTAAGGCCACCATTTGCGTTTCCATTGCCAAAAGTCTGCCCCGAAAGGCTACCTTGCGATGTCCCTCTTCTTCCCAGCAGACCCTCTGAAGACTCAAATGAAGAATTGCCAAACATTCCTCCGTTTTGATGTTGAGCGGAGAGCGCAATAGGCAACAACAATCCAGCCAAAATCATCAACCATAGATGAGATTTCATTTTAGACTTCATTGATGTTTTCTCATGTTTTCGGTAGGCTCCCAATACCTTTTGTTAAACCCATTGTCAGCCGAAACACAAAAGAAAAAGCGCGGGAGTCTGAACGTTAGTGCAACGCCTTTTCTAATATGTTCACCACACGCAAATTAGCGTTAGGCACGACAAAGAAACAAAAAATAATTGGAATGGAAAAGAAATTATGAAAAAAATGTCATTTATTCCAAATACCCATCTTCTCGAATAAGCTGCTCCAAAGTGTCAAGAAAGACTTCAACAGTGGGTACCAAAGGCATTACATCAACCTCTGTAACCACCTTCCAGTCGTCATAGTCCCCTATTTGTCGCAGTTCATAAAGCTGGCTGTAGAATTTACCTAATTCAGAAGAAACGATACCTGTTTTGATGAAATGTAATCCGAACAGGCCAATTGTACCGCCATGAGTATGGCTACTATGTCCATTTTTCAGCAACAAAGCCGTAACCATATAGTAACAAGTATAATACATTCTGTTGGCAGCGGCATGCCAGAACTTGTTTTCAATGATGCCTTGGGTCTCCATCCAAGTCTCTCTTGAACGCCTTACCTTGTTGGCTACCAGTGCTTTTCTTTCTTCATCCGTCAGCATAATATCATCCCTTCCCTATTGACATTGTCATAAAAAAGTGTCCCCTTTCGTTTTGCCCATTCCGAATAGGTGTAAATCTTGGGGCTGAAATAGGTGCCGTATTCCCAACCCAACTCAACGAATGGATAGGCGTATGCTCCAAAAGTATCGTTATTCAATTGCTTGTCGTTGAGCAAAATAAGCAAATCCCAGTCGGAATCCTCATGCGCATCGTTGCGAGCCTGCGAGCCAAACAAGATAAGCCTCGCTCCCTTAGGCAACACTTTCGCTCCCAAAGCGCGAATGGAACTCAATATGGTTTCTTTTTCCGACATTTTTTTACTATTTTGTTGCAAAACTACGAAAAAATAACCATTCATCGCAACTTTTCCCTTTCTTTATACCAATTTATCGTACTTTTGTCCGTCAAATAACGTACTGGACTGCTTCGTGCCTCGCAGTGACGCAAAGCGACGACAAGGATAGTCCCGAGTCCATCGAATCTTTGAATCTTGAATCTTAAATCTTTAAAGCAACCATAAATGAAAAAATTCACCTTATTAGTCATGGGCACAATCACCCTCTTCGGCTGCAACCAACAACCAAAGCAGCCTGAACGCTATTCCGTCAAGGCTTATCCCGAGACGCGAAAAGACACCACCGTCGTCGACGACTACTTCGGCACGAAGGTCGCCGACCCGTACCGCTGGCTCGAAAACGACACTTCCGCCGAGACCGCAAAATGGGTCAAGGAACAGAACGAGGTCACACAGGACTACCTCAGCCACATCCCCTTCCGCAGCGCTCTCAAGGACCGCCTGACGCAATTGGTTAACTACGAGCGCTATAGTATGCCATCGAAAAAACACGGCCGCTACATCTACTCGAAGAACGATGGCCTCCAAAACCAGAGCGTCATCTACATGCAGGAGACCCTCGACGGCGAGCCTACCGTCCTCCTCGACCCCAACAAGCTCTCCGACGACGGCACCGTGTCGCTCGGCGGCATCAGCTTCTCCAACGACGGCAAGTACATGGCCTACACCATCCAACGCAGCGGCTCCGACTGGGTTGAGATCTACGTGAAGGACATGGCCACACTCGAACTCCTCCCCGACCACATTGAATGGGCCAAGTTCACGGGCGCTTCGTGGTACAAGGACGGCTTCTTCTATGCCGCCTACGACCGTCCCGAAGCCGGCAAGGAGTTCAGCAACGTGAACGAGAACCACAAAATCTATTACCACAAGCTGGGCACGCCGCAGGAACAGGACGAACTCTTCTACCACAACCCCGCCCAGCCGCGCTATTTCCACCAGGTGGACCTCACCGACGACGAGCATTACATGTTCCTCTTCGAGAGCGGTCAAGGCGCAGGCAGCACGCTGTGGATTCGCGACATGCAAGACCCGAAGGGCCAGTTCGTGCAAATCGCCGACAACATGGATTACCAATACAGCCCCATCGACGTCATCAACGATACGCTGTACATCTTCACCAACTTCAACGCGCCCAAGGGCCGCATTTGCAAAGTGTCTGCCAAGACCCCGCAAATGGAGAACTGGGTGGACGTGATTCCCGAAAGCGAGAACGTGATTTCGGGCATCAACCTCGCCAAGGGCAAGATGATCGTGACTTATGACAAGGACGCCGCCAACCATGCCTACGTTTACACCATGGACGGCCAACAACTCCACGAAATCGCCCTGCCGACCTATGGTGCCGTGGGCTTCAGCAGCCGCTACGAGGAGCCTGAAGTGTTCTACGCCTTCACTTCCTTCGCCTTCCCGACCACGATCTACCAATACAACATCGACGACAACACCTCAACCGTATTCCGTAAGCCCGCCATCGACTTCAAGTCGGACGACTATGTCACCGAGCAGGTCTTCGTCACCTCGAAGGACGGCACCAAGGTCCCGATGTTCCTGACTTACAAGGCTGGTTTGCAGAAGGATGGCACCAACCCGACCTTCCTCTACGGCTATGGCGGCTTCAACATCACGCTGAATCCCGGTTTCAGCACCAACCGTCTGCCTTTCCTGGAGAACGGCGGCATTTATGCCCAGATGAACCTTCGTGGCGGCAACGAATACGGCGAGGAATGGCACCTTGCCGGAACCAAGTTGCAAAAACAAAACGTCTTTGACGACTGCATCGCCTGCGCGGAATACCTTATTAATAATGGCTACACCTCGCCGAAGTATTTGGCTCTGAACGGCGGCAGCAATGGCGGTCTGCTCGTCGGTGCTGTGGTCAACCAGCGCCCCGACCTCTTTGCCGTGGCCGTGCCTCAAGTCGGCGTAATGGACATGCTGCGCTACCACCTCTTCACCATCGGCTGGAACTGGGCCAGCGACTACGGCACCAGCGAGGACGACGAAGCCATGTTCAAGGCCTTGTACGCCTACTCGCCGTTGCACACCATCAAGAGCGGTGCCGACGTGCATTATCCCGCCATCATGGTCACCACTGCCGACCACGACGACCGTGTGGTGCCCGCCCACTCGTTCAAGTATGCGGCCACCTTGCAGGCAGCCCAAACCGGCAACGAGCCTAAGATCATCCGCATCGACACGAAGGCTGGTCACGGCGGCGGCAAGCCCATCTCAAAGGTTCTGGAAGAACAGGCCGACATTTATTCGTTCATCCTGTATAACATGGGATTAACCTATCCGAAGGAGGCGAAATAATCGCCGACTTTCAGGCACAAAATCGCCCGCCAGAAACTTTTCCGGCGGGCGATTCTATATAGAAGTCATAGTGGACATATCTACCAACAATACTTCACCGCATACCAAATGGCCACAAACTGCTCGATGGTGACATCGCCAGAGAGCGTGAAATCGACGTCCGAGGAATACGAGGAGTTGTTTTTGTACACCTTGAGGCCTCGCTTGTTGGCAAAAATGTCTGACGAATAACTCGAATTGCCATCATAGAGCTTGCCGTCTTTGATGTTGAACAAAACATCGGAAGAATACGACGACGAGCCTTTGTAAACCTTCCTTTTTCTGACGGTGTAAAGAATATCGCTACTGTAGGAAGAATTGCCACGATACACTTTGTTGTCGTCGATGCGGCAAAGTACGTCGCTGGAGTAGGACGAGTTACCTTTATAGACTTTGTCGCCACGCAAAGTGCAAATCACATCGCTGCTGTAAGTGGAATTGCCTTTGTAAACCTTCACCTGTGCAGAGGCACTGATGAAAGCAAAACAAAAAATCATGGCAATCAATACTTTCCGACTATTCATAACAAACTGGTTTTGAATTTAATCCATATCAAGCTCTTCGTATGCGTAGGTCACCTTCTCCCCCACATTGGCCACCACATAACTCGGATTGACCTTGGTGTCGTTGAGGTTGTCGCTCATGACGTAATGAACGCCTCCAAACTGGCGTTGCTCGCGCATGTGAAAGTGACCCATCAGCACCATGTCGACGTTATGGTTGCTCATCAAGTCCATGAAAGCGTATTGCTCATCCTGCGGCAAATTGGCAGCAGGTGTCGTCGTATAATTATAAGAGGTGCGGAACAACCAATTGTGGCTAACGACGATGCAATGGCGATATTCGTCGCGATGCGAGAGCTTTTCCTCAAGCCATTCCAACTGACGCTTGCCGTGGGTGCCGTTGCCCGAATCGAGGAAGATGAACAAATCCTGATAGCCACTGACGGTCTTGACGGTGACGGTGTAAGTCGAGGTGTGGAAATACTGCTTGAAATATTTGGCACAATCGTAATAGACATCATGGTTGCCGATGACGGGGAAACATGGGTCGTTTTTGGCTTGGGTCTCGGCATTGTAGACCATAGCCTCGGCTGACATTCTGAAGCCCGCCTCGCCGCTTTCGTTCGCCAAGTCGCCAGCATGGATGGCAAACAGGGCGTTCGGGTCGTTGCGCTCGGCGGTGATGTATTTGTACAAGCGGTCTTTCGGGCCTTGTGGCGTAATGCTGTCGCGCTCGGAATAGTGCGAGTCGGAAGCGGAATAGACGCGATACTCGTCGGGAGCGTTCTCGATGACGGGTTCGCTGTTTTGGGCGTTGTAGTCGAGCCAGTCGGCCACGCGCTCTTCGGTGTCGCTGCGGTTGACGACCATGCCTGCGATGTCGAGACGGTTGCAGCCAGTGGAAAGAATTACAGCTGCAGCGATTAATGATATAATATGTCTTTTCATTTTTGTCAAGAATTTAAGAATTTGAGAATCAATAATCTGAATTTTTAGGAATTAGAGAGGAAAACGCAGGCGTTTTCTATGGTTTCCAAATCAGTCCTACGTTGCCGAACCAGCCGTTGTATTGCGAAGAAAGGTTGAGCACACCGCAAGGATGCAGTCCTGCTTCGGCAGTGATTCTCAACCCGTTGCCGAAATCGTAATAGCCGTTCACGCTATAGAAAAACAAGGTGAAACGCTCGATGACGAAGTCGCGGTAGTTCGAGATACTTGCGCCCACGTTCCACGGATGCGTTTGGTCGAAAACGTTGCCCTCAACGCAGAAGGTGACATTCATCGGCTCGAAGGTCACATCCATGCCGCCGTTTTTGCGTAGCGGAATGGGTGCGGTGAAACGGTTGGTCAAACCCAACTGGAAGTTGAAATGCCGGTTGCGCCATCCAAGGTCAAGCAAAGCATTGAACTCCTGCAAATCGTATTTGGGGAAAATGCGGTAGAGATAGCGGTTCTCCAAATACAAAGTGCCACTCTTCGCCTTGAGCAAATCGACCTGGTATTGCAGGTTGATGGCATGGCGGTTTAGGGTCGAGGCTTGATAGCCCAAGCCGATGTTGAAGTTGTCGGCAAGCTGGTAGCTGCCTTTCAAGGCAAGCGATGCCGAGCTACCCGAAGTGCGGGTGTAGTCGTACTCGCCATAGGTCTGCAAAGTCCATTGTGCCCTCGCGACAAATGCGAAGAGCAGCAGACCAAGAGTGATTGCAAATTTCTTCATAAATCAAACAATTAGGTTGCAAAAGTAGCGAAAAAGTAGCCAACTAAACAAAACCAGCCATTCTTTTTCCTATTTTTGTGCCTCGATTTTAAACTTGAACCCTATGAAACGTTTCTTTACAAGCATTCTAATCCTTCTGTTTTTTGGTCTGATTAGCCTTAACCTCAACGCCCAATTCGGTCCTCAAATCGAGAACCGTGGCTTCGAGCAATGGACTTCTCGTGATGAGTTATCTGTCAGCGAGCCAGTGCATTGGCACTCGGGCGGCACGGCTACGGGAACCTTTTCCGGCTTCGTTTCGAGCCAGATCGAACAGTCGTCGCAAACACGTCCAAGTTCCTCTGGGACAAAGAGCGTAAGGGTCTATCCATCAAGCGTTTTAGGAATCACGGCCAACGGCAACCTCACCAACGGTCGTATGAACGCAGGCAGCATGTCGGCCACGGGTACAGGTAACTACAACTACACACAACGTGCCCAAAGCGCCTTCAACTCACCCATCTCGCAACTTCCTGATTCCCTTACGGTTTGGGTATGCTTCCGAAGCCAAAGCACGTCAGACAAGGCCCAAGTGAAGGCCGTCGTCCATGGCGATGCCGACTATAGACTCGTCGCTGACGGCACCGAAGACCCGGCCAATATGCATGTGGCCACTGCGGCCCTGTCATTCACCCGCACATCATCGGCTGGCGGTGCCTACAATTGGCGCCGTTTGAGCATACCGTTCAACAATAACGGCCCTTGCACGGATGTTCGCTATATCCTGATGACCGCCACCACCAACGAGACGCCTGGCTCCGGTAGCACCAACGACGATTTGTTCGTCGACGACTTGCTACTGGTCTACAATCCCACCCTCACCATGAGCCAACTCAGCGCCACCCAATTCAATGCTGGCTCTTCCATCACCATTCCCTTCACCCTGACGGGAACCATGTCGCCCGACAACCTCAATGCATCCGCCAACCAGGTCATTGCACAGCTTTCGGATGCCAATGGCAACTTCAACAGCCCCACCGAGTTAGGCAGGACGACAACCAACACGAGTGGCAGCATCACGGCACAAATCCCTAACGTGTCGGCAGGTAACAGCTATCGCGTGCGTGTGGTGTCAACCAACTATCCCATGATTGGAACCAACATTCAGGGAATCAATATTTTGCCCAACACCTATAACATTACAGCTACCGCCGACCCAAGCCAAGGCGGCACAGTGATTGGTGCCGGCGAATACAATCAAGGTGCTTCCTGCACTCTGACTGCCACGGCCAACACGGGTTACACCTTTATCAATTGGACTGAAAACGGTGCTCAGGTCTCGTCGCAAGCCGAATATACATTTAGCGTCAACGGCAACCGCAACCTCGTGGCACATTTCATTTCGACAGTAGGTGTTAAAGTAGACATGACTTCAGCCAACATCTACCCCAACCCATTTACTTCGGTCGTGAGAATCACCACCGAAAGAACAGCCCAAAACATTAGCGTTTACGACGTCTTTGGGCGTCTGCTGATGCAACAGCCCGTATCAGGCATGCAATTCGAAATAGACCTGAGCGAATTAAGTCCCGGGACCTATCTGTTGCAAGTGGATTACGGCGACAGCCGGAGCACCCATCGGATACAGAAAACCAACTAAAACAGAAATCGCGGTGAGGGTCGCCCCCGCCGCGATTTTCGTTTTTCAGCAAACTTGTCGCTTACAGTCTTTCGTTCACCACGTCCCAGTTGACGATGTCCCAAAGGGCTTTCAGGTAGTCGGGACGACGGTTCTGGTAGTCGATATAATAGGCATGTTCCCACACATCGAAGGTCAGCAGGGGCTTCAAGCCACGCTGCACGGGGTTACCGGCGTTGGTCTCCTGCGTGATGACGAGTTTACCGTCTTTGTCGGCAGAGAGCCATACCCAGCCCGAGCCAAACAGACCTGCACCTTTCTTGGCGAACTCTTCCTTGAAGGCCTCGAACGACCCGAATTGCTGGCCGATCCATTGTGCAATCACACCTGTAGGCTTGTTGTCGGCCTTCGGAGCGCGGAATTGCAGGAAGTACATGTTGTGGTTCAGGATTTGTCCGGCATTGTTGAACACGCCACCTTCGGCGGTCTTCACAATCTCCTCAAGCGGCATGTCCTCGTATTTCGTGCCTTCGATGGCAGCGTTCAAATTGTTGACGTATGCCTGCAAGTGTTTCCCATGGTGGAAGCCAATCGTCTCCTTGCTGATGACGGGCTCCAAAGCGTTTGCCTCGTAAGGCAATTGGATAAGTTGGTATTTCATGATTATTGCGTATTGATGTGGGTGCAAAGATAGAAAAAAAGTGGGACTCGGCAATAGGAGTCCCACTTTTTTTACTGGTTCATGTACATCTGGTAAAGTGGCGAGTTAGGCTCGCTCTTCAGACGCTTCAGGGCGCGGTCGCGGATCTGGCGCGTGCGTTCCCTCGAAATGTCGAGCTTCATGGCGATTTCTTCCAGTGAATACTCGCGCGAGGTGCCGAGGCCAAAATACATGCTGATGATGGTGCGCTCCTTCTCACTGAGCATATCGAGCGAGCGGCGAATGGCATGGCTCGTCGATTCCTGTTCCACCACCGAGTCGGTCTTGGTCTCGTCCTCGTTGACGTAGACATCCAGGAAGTTGGCATCGTCCTCGTCGTCCAAAGGCGCGTCGGTCGAAACGGCACGCGAATTGAGACTCAGCAACTGGTCCACCTTGTCCTCGGGCATGTTGACCTCTTCGGCGATCTCCTTCAGTGTGGGCCGACGTTCCAGCTTCTGCTCGAGCTGCGAGACGGCCTTCTTCACCTTGGCCAAAGCCCCCACTTGGTTCATGGGCAGGCGGATGATGCGCGCCTGTTCGGCCACGGCCTGCAAGATGCTCTGGCGAATCCACCACACGGCATACGAGATGAACTTGAAGCCACGTGTCTCATCGAAACGCTGCGCAGCCTTCACCAAGCCAAGGTTGCCTTCATCGATAAGGTCTTGAAGGCTAAGACCTTGGTTTTGATACTGTTTGGCCACCGAAACGACAAAGCGTAGGTTGGCCCTGACCAATTTGTCCAACGCAGCCTGGTCGCCGGCCTTGATGCGTTGCGCCAACTCGACCTCCTCGTCAGTGGTCAGCAACGCCTCTTTCGCAATGTCGGAGAGGTACTTGTCCAAAGTCCCCGTGTTGCGGTTGGTGATCTGTTTTGAAATCTTCAGTTGTCTCATTTCTTCAAATCTTTTTATTGTTTTACATTTCCGTTAGTTTTCTTCTCTCTCATCATACCAATCTCCTCTTTTTGATTTTAGCATAATCTTTCCGACTGGGAGAGACCGAGGTTCGTCAATCTCTCCCAATCTAAACTTAAAATCCTATCAAAAACCGTACCGAAATTTCTGGTTTTCAAGAAAAAGTGATACTTCTTTGCAATTTTTAGTTGAAATAGAAGTTCACCACCATGCCGTTCGGGTAAACACCTTCCATGCTGGTGCGACGCGAACGGTTGTTCTTCAACGCACTCTCCAAATCGGTCTTGCTGTTCACGGCATTCCCGTTGACCTTAGTGATGACAAAGCCTTCGGTGATGCCCGAACCCATGAAGCGACCTTGACGGATTTCAACGATCTTCAAGCCGCTCTTGATGTTGAGGCGGGCCTTGTCGTTCTGGTTGACGGGTTGCAGCATCAGGCCAAGGTCGGAGTTGAAGAAGCTCTCACCATTCTTGACCACGTCAATGTTACCCGCTTCATTGAGTAACGTCAGCTCATAGTGATGATGGCTGCCATGACGGTTCACTTCCACATCCACCTTGTCGCCAGGACGATATTGGCCAACGGACTCACGAAGTTGCGTGGTGGAGTTCACCTTCTTGCCAGCAACAGAGGTAATCACATCGCCAGCCTTGATGCCTGCCAATTTGGCAGCGCCGCCTTCGGTCACTTCGGCGACATACACGCCTTCAATGTTTTCCAAGCCTTCCTTCTCGGCCAACTCTTGGGTCAGCTCAGCGATTTGCACACCAAGATAACCGCGTTGGGTGGTGCCATAAAGCAACAGGTCGTCGACCACCTTACGCACGATGTTGGACGGGATGGCAAACGAATAGCCTTCGTAAGAGCCTGTGTGCGAAGCGATAGCCGCATTGATGCCGACCAATTCGCCTTTGGTGTTCACCAAAGCGCCACCACTGTTACCAGGGTTGACGGCAGCATCGGTCTGGATGAACGATTCCACCGATGTACCTTCACCCAAAATGCTGAGGTTACGCGCCTTGGCACTCACGATACCCGCCGTGACCGTTGAAGTCAGGTTGAAAGGATTACCCACGGCCAGCACCCATTCGCCGATGCGGACATTGTCGGAATCGCCAAAGGTAAGGTACTGCAAGTCATTAGCTTCCACCTTGATAAGAGCCAAGTCGGTGGTGGGGTCGGTGCCAATAATGGTAGCGGTCTTTTTCACCTTATTATTAAAGGTGACTTCCACCTCATCGGCGCCTTCAACGACGTGATTGTTGGTGACGATATAGCCATCGGGGGTCAGGACAACACCCGAACCATAGGCCACCATCGTATTGTTGCGCGTTTGACCCGGATAGCCGTAAAGCTGGCCGAGCAAGGCACCGAAGAAGTCGTTGTATGTGTTGCTTTGTCTCACAACCTTGGTCATGATATGCACCACAGCATCGACACTGCGCTCGGCGGCGTCAACAAAGTCGGGCGTGTTTTCGGTCGGCAGGAAAGCCGCACGCTGTACTTGGGGTTGCTGCTGCACCTGCTCCACTTGCGTGACAGGCTGTTGCTCAGCTTGTTCTGTCGCTTCGTTTGTCGGTTGGGTTTGGTTTCCACACGATGCCAGCACCATCATTCCAGCCAGCATCCAAATCATACTCACTTTTCTCATCTTATCTCAATTTTATGGTTTCTTTACTTCTTTATAGTCTCATTAATGCCATTTTTCAACCTTTATTGCACCAAAATGCGTATTTTTGTCGAAAATTTTGGCGGATAAAGGCAATCAAAATGCGTGCCAGCCTGCCGACAAACGAAGAGTTTTCAACGAATTGGAGCAAATGTTCATCAAAAACGAAACGATAACGCTGCGCCCTGCCGAGCCGGAAGATGCCGAGCAGATTTTCCTTTGGGAGAACGACCGCGATGTGTGGCGCGTGAGCGGAACGCATGCCCCCTACTCTCGCTTTCAGATCGAGCAGTTCCTGTTGGGCGACAACGACTTGCTGGCCAACAAGCAGCTCCGTCTGATGATTGACCTGACGGAAAACGGTCAAACCGTCGGCTGCATCGACATCTACGACTACGACGGCTTCAACCAACGCGCCTGTTTGGGCATCCTCGTCGACAAGGCACACCGCAGGCAGGGCTATGCCAAAACCGCGCTTGCCTTGAGCATCGAATACCTTTTCCGTGACCTATTGCTCCACCAAGTGCATTGCACCATCGACGTGTTGAACACCGAAAGCCAACAACTGTTTGAAAGCCTTGGCTTTGCCCTTTGCGGACGGCGAAAGGAATGGATAAGGACGGCAAAGGGATTCATTGACGAACTGGAATACCAACTTTTGAAATAGATTTGAATATGGTCAAAATACAAACCACCCTACCCGACGAGAAAAAAGGCAAGAAGAAAAGCAAAAAGAAAAGCGGCAAACGCGCCTCTTTCACCGTGTTATTAGTGCTTGGCATCTTGTTGGTCTTTGCGGCTGCCTTCGGCTTCTGGCTCTATAAGACCGTCATGTCGCCCAATGTGCAGACCGCTGATGGAAAACCCGTTGAGCTGTTCATCCCCACCGGCTACGACTACGAACAGATAAAAAAGCGCCTCTCCAACGCACAATGTCTCGTCAACGAGAAGAGTTTCAACTGGGTAGCCAACAAAAAGGAACTGCCCGCCAACATCCATCCTGGACGCTACATCGTGAATGACGGTATGAGCAACAACCAATTAGTCAACATGTTGCGTGGCGGCCTGCAAACGCCTGTCAAGGTGAAGTTCAACAACATACGCGACATCGACCAATTAGCCGGACGTATCGCCTCGCAAATCGAAGCCGACTCTGCCTCCATTTCCGCAAAGCTGCACGACCAGCAGTATATCAACCAATTAGGCTTCAACAAATACACCATCCCAGCCCTCTTCCTGCCCGACACATACGAGTTTTATTGGAACACCGATGCCGAGGGCTTTGTCGTCCGCATGTTCCAGGAATACAACAAGTTCTGGACTGAGGAACGCAAACAACAGGCCCAAAGCAAAGGTCTGACACCTGTGCAAGTCAGCACCTTGGCCTCCATCGTCAACAAGGAGACCAACATGACCGACGAGATGCCGCGTGTGGCAGGCGTTTACATCAACCGGCTGAAGAGCAACTGGTTGCTCCAAGCCGACCCCACCCTCATCTTCGCCTGGAACGACTATACGATACGCCGTGTACTCGACCGCCACAAGGAGATCGAGTCTCCCTACAACACCTATAAATACATTGGCCTGCCTCCAGGACCCATCTGCATCCCGTCCATCGCCGCCATCAAGGCCGTGCTCAACGCCGAGGACCACAATTATTTCTACTTCTGCGCCAAAGAGGACTTCTCAGGCTACCACAACTTCGCCAAGACCCTCAGCGAGCACAACCGCAACGCTGCGCGATACAAGCAGGCATTGAACCAAAGGGGAATTATGAAATAATCGCCAACTGGATTGCTTCGCTCCGCTTAATCCCCCTCCCCCTTAGAAGGGGGAGACGCGAAGCGACACTTGCAAAAGCCATGAAATCGAGATTAAAAAACATCGAATTAAATAATTATCACTTACACCACCTTGTTGCGGGGATTGAAATCGCCCGATAACATCTTGTCGTCCCTTCAGGACTTTGATGTAACGAGAAGAAGAAAGCAAGCCAAGACTTGTCCGACTGCACGATTTTCCATATTTTTGCATCTTGGAACTTTAGGAAGTCCTGAAAGGACGACCCTAACACATCGGGGATTTCAATCCCCGCCTAACTGAACAACTGACAACTACAAACAAACAACTGACAAAAATGAAAGCCTTCAAAGCATACGACATCCGTGGCGAATGGGGCACCGACCTCAACGCCGACATCGCCTACCGCATCGGTTACTTCCTGCCCGACGTGCTCGACACCGACACCTACCTCGTGGGTCGCGACATGCGCCTCTCCTCGCCTACCCTGTTCGAAGCCCTCACCCGTGGCCTCACCGACCGAGGCAAGGACGTAGACAGCATCGGCCTCTCCACCACGCCGTTAGTCTATTGGGCCACAGCCAAATACGGCTACGGTGCTTCCATCCAGATAACCGCTTCTCACAACCCGAAAAACCACAACGGCTTGAAAATCTCAGCCAAAAATGCCCTGCCCGTGGGCTACGACACTGGCCTAAACCGCCTCGAAGCCTTGGTGGAAAGCGACAAGGCCACGACACCATGCAAGATGAAAGGCCAAATCCGCGAGAAGAACGTCTATGCCGACTATCTGGCTTTCCAAAAGCAGTTTGTCGGCGAACATGGAAACCTCAACATCGCCGTGGATTGCTCCAACGGCATGTCGTCGCTCTTCGTCCACGACCTGATTGGCAAAGCGCATTACATCAACGACAACTTGGACGGCAACTTCCCCAACCACGAGCCCAACCCATTGGAAGCCAACGCCCAAGAGCAAATCAAAGCCTTGGTGCTGAAGGAAAAATGCGACATCGGCCTGCTCTTCGATGGCGACGCCGACCGCATCACCTTCATCGACGAGAAAGGCCGCTTCATCAGCCCTGACCTCATTATTGCCTTTCTAGGCGACTATTTCATCGGCGAGCAAAAGCAGAAAGGCATTGTCTTGCAAGACATTAGAAGCTCGCGTGCTATTCAGGAATACTTGAACAAATACAAAGCAAAAGTGGAGACTTGGCGTGTGGGTCGAGCTTATGCAGCACTGAAACTCAGGGAATTAGACGGATGCTATGGCGGCGAGTTAGCCGGACACTATTATTTCCGCGATTTCTATTATTCCGATTCCGCCCTTTTGGCCGCCTCCATCGTTTTGCGCCTTTTGAGCGAGCGCAAAAAGGAAGGCAAAACGATGAGCCAGATCATCGACAAAATCACACCTTATTATAATAGTGGCGAAATCAATTTCAAGATTGAGCGCAAACAAGAAGCCATGGACGCAGTTCGCGACCATTTCACAAGCATCGAAAAACCTGAGCGTTTCCTCGACTTCGATGGCTACCGCCTCGACTATCCCGACTGGTGGCTCAATATACGGCCTTCAAACACAGAGCCTTACCTGCGTTTTCTCTGCGAAGCCAAGAGCGAGATAAAACTGAGCGAAATCATCAACACCGTGAAACAAATCGTAAATCGATTGGCATAATACCACTATTTTGCTTACCTTTGCAAAAATTTGAACCAATGAAAAGACTGACTTTGTTATTATCGACCGTGCTGCTTTTGGCTTTGGCCTCATGCGAAAACCCTGCTAAATCAAGAGTTTACACCGAGGAAGGCTCCAAATTGCTCTTGCGTTACAGCAAATTTGACGAAGCCGAGGAGACCTTGACCAAGGCCATCAGTTACGACAAGCACAACTTTGAGGCCTATTATTATCGTGGATGTGCCAAGGTCAACGCGAAAAAATACCAGGAAGCCATTGCAGATTTCGAGAATGCCATCGAATTGAAACCCGACTATGCCGATGCCTATTTCAATTTGGGGCGCACCTATTATTTGATGAACAACGAAGACAAGGCCTGCGAAAACTATAAATTAGCCGCGCAATACGGTCGGGCCAACTTGGATGACTACCTGAAGCGGTGCAACTGATCACTCTATGATTTCCTGCTCGCCAAAGGCTTCTTCAGCGATGACATCGCCATCTTCGTTGTAGGTTTTCCAAAGCCCCGTTTTCACGCCCTTGGCATATTGTCCTTCCTCTTTCAAGGCGGTGGAAGGATAATAGGTCTTGGTAGGGCCATCAAGCACGCCGTTATGATATTGGCATTCCATGATTTTCACGCCCGAGTCAGAATATTTAAGGCACTTTCCTTCCGGCTGACCTTCAACATATTGCATCTCCTCTGCAAGCACACCGTTGTTGGGATTGTAGAGCCTTGACCAACCATGCACCTTGCCGTTTTTGTTGTCTTCAACAAGACGAAGCTGACCCGTTTTGGCGTCAAAATACTTCCACTCACCGTCCTTCTTTTGGTTGAGGTAATATCCCGTGGCAATCACACGGCCATTCGGGGCGAAGGTCTTGTTCAAAGCCTTTTCTCCTGACTTATCGAACTCGTTGGTAGCCTTCAAGTTACCCTGTTCGTCATAGTACTTGAACGTGCCCTTGCATTTGTCGTTCTTAAACTGTCCTTCATAGCGCAACTGACCATTGGCATAAAAGTCGCGCCATTGGCCTTGCCGCCGGCCTTTGGCATCGGTACGATTGAAGTCCTGCGCCATGGCTACGACCGTAAACAACAGACTCACAAGGAGGAAACAATATCTTTTCATGATTTATTCGGTTTTGACGATGCAAATTTACGGAAATAACTTAATTTTGCACGGTTTTATTGTATGGCCGAATATTCATCCATATTGCTCGAAAACGCGGTGGAGTCGCTTTCCAAGTTGCCTGGCATCGGAAAGAAGACGGCTTTGCGCTTGGCCTTGCATCTCCTCAACGAAGACGACATGGAGACTGAGCAACTCGCTGATTCACTGCTCAAAATGAAGCACAACATCATGCTTTGCGAGCGGTGCTACAACATCAGCGACACCAAGATATGCTCCATTTGCAGCAATCCACGCCGCGACGAAAACACGCTTTGCGTGGTGGCCGACATGCGCGACGTTTTGGCTATCGAACGGACGGCTTCATACAATGGGCTTTACCATGTTTTGGGTGGTGTCATCAGCCCGATTGAAGGCGTTTCGCCCAACGATTTGAAGATTGCCCAATTGGTGCAACGTGTTCAGAAAGAAGACATTAAGGAAATCATCTTGGCTTTGCCTGCCACCATCGAAGGCGACACGACCAATTTCTACATTTTCAGGCAATTGAAGGACTTTGAAGGCAAGATTTCCGTCATTTCCAAAGGCATTGCCGTTGGCGATGCCCTGGAATACGTCGACGAAGTGACGTTGGGGCGGTCGATACAGAACAGGATTCCGTTTAATCAGAAATGACAAAAACCATGCGGACGCATGCGATGCGTCCCTACAAGGATTCCTCGAACAGATTCAATTGGTTTTCGGTGAGGTACAATTCCTGCGGCACTTCATATTCGTAGGCTGTGATGAAACGCGCTATATTCTTCTTAATCAACTTGATGGGTGTCGTCTTTCGAGCTTTGCAATAATTGCGAAGCGAGCGATATTGTCCAGCCGACAACTTGAAGGTAATCGCGTGGTAATGGTAATTGCGACATTTCCGTTTCTTGTTTTTTCCCATAACACCTTGATTTGATGGCACGAAATAACAAAAAATCGACATAATATCCAAATTATCGCAATTTTTTCTACCTTTGTCGACCCAAAACACAAGCAGGAAATGAAAATCGCCGTCATCGGAGAATCCAACATCGACATTGCCGTGAAGCCACATGGCGAGCCGCGACAAGGTGGCTGCACGCCTGCCGACATTCGTTTCCATCATGGCGGCGTGGCTCGCAACATTGCGCACAATCTTGCCATGCTGGGGCATGAGGTGCAATTGGTCTCGGTTTTCGGGGACGACCGTTTTGCCGAGCAAATGATGGCGGAATGTGAACAAATAGGCATCGACCTTTCGCTATCCACGCAGTACGAAAATATGAAAAGCCCTGTTTTTTTGAGTTTCAATGACGAAGTAGGCAACATGCAATCCGCTGTTTCCGACATCGAACTCAACAGTTTTCTGGATTTGGATTGGCTCATGAAGCGAATTGATGCCATCAATCGCGCTGACTTAGTCGTTGCCGACACGCTTCTAAGCATCGAAGCCCTTACCTTCCTGATTGGCCATTGCCTTGTTCCGCTCTATATCGACACGGTGTCGCCCAACCGCGCCATGCATCTCGCTGAGGCCATGAAACAATCCTATAGGAAGTCGTTTTTCGCCTTGAAATGCAACCTTGCCGAGGCTCAAGCCGTGACAGGCATTGCCGACGCAAACGAATCCGCAAGGTTTTTGGTCGACAAAGGCATTGAAAACGTTTATCTTACCTTAGGCGAAGACGGTGTCATTTTCAGTTCACGAAAAGAACATCATCGTTTTTCCGCCATAGAAACAGAAGCCGTCAATGTGACTGGTTCGGGTGATGCCTTTTTTGCAGGCGTAATCCATGCCAACGCCACTGGAACCAACGATGAAACAGCTGTTGCCTACGGCCTGAAAGCCGCCTGCCATAACGTAAAAAGCGAAGCACCGGTCAACCCGGAGCTTCGCCTTTCCGTTTTCTATGATTGATTTCGCTTAGAAGCTGAAACCGATGCGGCCCAAGATCATCACGGGACGAATTGTACCATATGTGTTATAATTATTGTTAGTGGTAGTCTCATTGTTGATAATGGACTTGGTCTTAACAATTTGGTCGCCTTTCACCTCAGCCTTGCCAAGATCATAGAAGCTGACACCAACCACAAGGTTCTTGGCCACTTCAAAGCCGGCACCCACCTGATAGGCAAAGCTGAAAGCATTGTCATACTTCTGGGTGGTGGTCACCTGCGATTCGATATTGCCGATATTGCCTTTGCCAACAGTTTCCATAGCGGTGATGAAACGAAGGTTACCACCGGCACCAGCCTCGACATAGATGCCCAAATTGGGGTTGAAATGATAGATGTAGTTCAAGCCGAGCATGGCAGGCACGTTGATGTACTTGGGAGTGGAGTTGTATGTGAAACTGCCGCCCACCCATTGGTTGCCCGCTTGGCTTTCGGCATTGCGATAAGCGGTCTTCAGGTCACCGTTAGGGCCATTGTAGATACCATCGACAGAGAGCATCACGCCGAGACCTTGGACACCGACATTGAAATACCACTTGAGGCCGACATTGAAGCCAATGCCAGCACCGCCATCGTCGGCATCCAAGTCATACGAAGTCAACGCGAAGTCGTCAAATCCATCAAAATCGGCATAGTCTTTCAGCGGGAAAGCTCCACTGAGGAACATGGCACCACGGGTTTGGGCCATTGCCTGACCGCCCATAATCATCAATGCGGCCAAAGCGAAAACTTTTACTAATTTCTTCATTTTTAGATAATTTTTAGGTTAGATTTTCCGTTTGATTTAAAACGCGGCAAAATTACGAAAACTTTCGTACTTTTGCGTTCCAATTCTAAAAATATGCTCCAAAGTCTAAAACAGTTCAAAGAACGCCATCCATTTACCTCGCTAATGTTGCTCGCTATCTTGGTGAGAATCATCACAGTAGCCTTTGTCCCAGGCTTCGGTTCGCGTGGCGAGTTGCAACATCCAACCCTATTCATCGGCTTTTTGGACAAGATGAAAGACCTTTTCGGCATTGGCGAGTCGCAAGGCGTGATGTTCGCAAGTCGCGCACTTTACGCCGCCGTGTCGCTGTTCACCGTCTCGATGATTTACCGCATCGTCGATCTCACCGCCGGCAAAAGCAACGCCTGGCTGTTGGCACTCATCCCTACCTTCAGCATCATCATGCCCTCGTTCGGCATCATCGAAAATGCCAGCGCATTCTTGGGCTTGCCTTTGGTCCTTTATGGCTCCAATGTGGTGCTGCGTCAGGAAATTCTGCGCAAAAACAACCTCACCGAAAATGTGCATCGCACCTCATTCTTTATCGCAGGCCTCATGCTCGGTTTGGGCATTTGTTTCTGGTACGAAAGCGTTTTCGTTGTTTTCAGCATCCTATTGATACTCTGTTTGAAACGCAACTTAAAGGGAGCATTGATGACATTGATCGGTGCTCTTGTTTCCATCATCGCCATTGGGCTGTTGCTGTTAGTTCTTAACGTCAACCCATTGAAATACATCGTATTATGACCAAAGAAGAAGCCCGTTTGCGCATCACCGCCCTCAGCGATGAATTGGAGCAGCACAACTATAATTATTACATCCTTGCCAAGCCGACCATCAGCGACTATGAGTTTGACATGAAACTCGAAGAACTGGCACGCTTGGAAAAAGAGTTTCCCGAGTTCCTCTCCCCTGCCTCGCCTACCCAGCGCGTGGGTGGCGGCATCACGAAGGAATTCCAAAGCGTGAAACACCGCTATCCGATGCTTTCGTTGGCCAACAGCTACAGCCGCGAGGAGATTGCCGACTTTATCAGTCGAATCAAAAAGACTGTAAATGAAGAAGTTGAGTTTTGCTGCGAACTGAAATTCGACGGACTCAGCATCAGCCTACAATATGAACAAGGTGTGCTCGTCCGTGCCGTCACCCGTGGTGACGGTACACAAGGCGACGACGTGACCACCAACGTAAAGACCATCCACACCGTGCCACTCAAGCTGCACGGCGATTTCCCCGACTTCTTCGAGATGCGCGGCGAAATCGTGATGCCTTTCGAGAGTTTCGACCGACTCAACGAAGCCCGTGCCGAGGCTGGCGACGACCTGTTTGCCAACCCGCGCAACGCCGCTGCGGGAACGCTTAAATTACAGGACAGCAAGGAAGTAGCGCGTCGCAAACTCGACAATTACTGCTATTACATGATGATGGACGGCCTCGAAGACCGCTACCAGACCCATTACCAAAGCCTGCAAGCCGCCCGTAAGTGGGGCTTCAATATCTCCAACTTCATGGCCCTCTGCAAGACCATCGACGAAATCTTTGAGTTCATCGACTATTGGGATGTGAAACGCCACGAACTGCCCTTTGCCATCGACGGCATCGTGCTGAAAGTCAACAGTTATGAGCAACAGCAGGCATTGGGTTTCACTGCCAAATCGCCGAAATGGGCCATTGCCTACAAGTTCAAGGCCGAGGAAGTGGAGACCGAGCTGCAAAGCGTTGATTTCCAAGTGGGACGGCATGGAACGATAACACCTGTGGCCAATCTTGCCCCTGTGCAATTGGCTGGCACCACCGTGAAACGCGCCACCTTGAATAATGAGGACTTCATCCGCCAGTTCGACTTGCACTATGGCGACACCGTCACCGTGGTGAAAGGTGGCGAAATCATCCCGAAAATCATTGGTGTCAACCTCAACAAACGTCAAGCTGGAGCGCAACCTGTGGAGTTCGTCAAGACTTGCCCGATTTGCGGCACACCACTCGTCCAGAACGAAGGCGAAGCGGCTTGGTATTGCCCCAACAGCTCGGGCTGCTCGCCACAAATCCGTGGCCGAATCGAGCACTTCATCGGTCGTAAGGCCATGAACATCGAGAGTCTTGGCGAAGGCAAGGTGGAACTGCTTTACGAAGAAGGTTTGGTGCGCAATGTCGCTGACTTGTATGACCTCACGTTTGAAAAACTCTACGGTTTGGAGAAAGTCATCACCATCGAGGACGAGTTTAGCCTTATGCCTGTGGTCACGCGCAAGGTCAGCTTCAAGGAAAAGACCGCACAGAACATCTTGGACGCTTTGGAGAAGTCGAAGTCGGTGCCGTTTGAGCGGGTGTTGTTTGCCTTGGGCATCAAGTTCGTGGGCGAGTCGGTGGCCAAGGTCTTGGCGAAGGCCCTACGCGACATCGACCATGTCATCAGCGCCAGCGTAGAGGAAATGACTGAAATCAACGAGATTGGCGAGAAGATTGCCCTTTCGGTGAGGACATTCTTTGACGACCCGCAAAATATCGAAATTGTTGAACGGCTGAAAGCCAAAGGTTTGCAGTTTGCCATGGCCGAGCAAGCCGTTCCCAACAAGGAACAGGTGTTGGCGGGCAAGACTTTTGTCGTCAGCGGAGTGTTCCAGCACTACAGCCGCGACGGCATCAAGGAAACCATAGAGGCCTACGGCGGCAAGAACTCAGGCAGCATCTCCGGCAAGACCGACTACGTCCTCGCTGGCGACAAGATGGGTCCCGAGAAACGCAAAAAGGCCGAATCATTGGGCGTTCCCATCATTACCGAGGCCGATTTTGACGCTATGATTGGCGTTTCAAGATCAGCGGAAGAAAATGGATTGCTGTTTTGAAAAAAACACTACATTTGCACTTCAATTTGAATCTCAAATTTTGAAATGCGAAGCATTCGACGAAGTCAATTTTAAATCTTTAAATCTTAAATACTTACGATAATGAGAATAGAAAAAATCATCGCCCGCGAAATCTTGGATTCGCGCGGCAACCCCACGGTGGAAGTGGATGTTATGCTTGAATGTGGCGTGATGGGTCGCGCCTCGGTGCCTTCGGGTGCCTCGACTGGTGAACACGAAGCCCTCGAACTTCGCGACGGCGACAAGAAACGCTACGGCGGCAAGGGTACGCTGAAAGCCGTCGACAACGTCAACAAAATCATTGCCCCTGAAATCATTGGCATGTCGGCCCTCGACCAACGCGCCATCGACCACAAGATGCTTGCTTTGGACGGCACCAAGACCAAGTCGAAGCTCGGCGCCAACGCCATCCTTGGTGTCTCATTGGCCGTGGCCAAAGCTGCCGCCAACTACTTGGACATCCCGCTCTACCGCTATATCGGCGGCACCAACACCTACACGCTGCCCGTCCCGATGATGAACATCATCAACGGCGGCTCGCACAGTGATGCCCCCATCGCCTTCCAAGAGTTCATGATCCGTCCCGTGGGCGCTCCTTGCTTCCGCGAGGGTCTGCGCATGGGCGCCGAAGTGTTCCACACCTTAGCCAAGCTGCTGAAGAAGCGCGGCCTCAGCACCGCCGTCGGCGATGAAGGTGGCTTCGCCCCTGCCCTCAACGACACTGAGGATGCCTTGAGCATCATCTGCGATGCCATCAAGGAAGCCGGCTACGAGCCTGGCAAGGACGTGAGAATCGCCTTGGACTGCGCCGCTTCGGAATTTGCTTACAACGAAGGCGACAAGTGGTTCTACGACTATCGCGAGCTCAAGAACGGCACGAAGAAAGACCCCAACGGCAAGCGCTTCAGCTCCGACGAACAGGTCGACTTCCTTGAGGAACTCATCAAGAAGTACCCCATCGACTCCATCGAGGACGGCATGGGCGAGGAAGACTGGGACGGCTGGAAGAAACTCACCGACCGCATCGGCGACCGCTGCCAGCTCGTCGGCGACGACCTCTTCGTCACCAACGTCGACTTCCTCTCGAAGGGCATCCAACTCGGCTGCGCCAACTCCATATTAATTAAGGTGAACCAAATCGGCTCGCTGAGCGAGACCTTGGACGCCATCGACATGGCCCATCGTCACGGCTACACCACCGTCACGAGCCACCGCTCGGGCGAGACCGAGGACGCCACCATCGCCGACATCGCCGTGGCCACCAACAGCGGCCAAATCAAGACCGGCTCGCTGAGCCGCAGTGACCGCATGGCCAAGTACAACCAACTGCTCCGCATCGAGGAAGAATTGGGCGATTTGGCTGTTTATGGGTATAAGAAGCTGAAGTAAGCAGTCACACGCTGAAAACGCAGAATGAAAAAATCGCAGCCTTCGGGTTGCGATTTTTTCGTTTTTATCTTATCGTAACTCAAAGTTTACTATATTTGCAAAATAATCAGATTCGGAAAAGTATGCCACCTTAACAAGAGAAAGCCATCAAAGTGACACAGATGTCGTAGATAATGTCACAAAGAATGTCGTGAAAAAACTTACTGAAAGACAGAAAGATATACTAAAATATATCCAACAATGTGACAAAGACGATGTCACAATGATTGTCACAATGAATGCCACCACATTGGCACAATATTTCAATGTGTCAAGAAGAACCATTATGAGAGACCTCGATGTCCTTATATCGGAAGGCCTGATCAAACGAGTTGGTTCGAGAATGAAAGGCCATTGGGAAATTGTTTCCAATTAAGATTCTTTTGTTACCTTTGCACCCAATAAAACCCACATATAATGTAAAACAGACAAATCAACATAACGACATAGTAGAATAGCGTTTGTAGCTAGTTCTTGGCACTCAAATCTACCACCAAGCCCTTCTTATGAAGGCCATACACCAAGAGCAAGTTATTAAATGCCGTGTGTGCACGGCGTGGAATACTTGTTTGGTGTATGGGGTGTGGTAGCCCTGAGTGTCGAGCAAGAAATAGATTCCACGCTTTTTTTCGTGTCGTCGCCCAAAACGACAACGCGCCATGGCCACACAGCATGACTTCCATATCGGACAAATGATCAAAGCCGTCTTCGACGAGAGCGGGATGACCGTGGCCGAGTTTGCTCGGCAAATCCACCTGGAGCGCAGCACCATCTATGGCATCTTCGAACGACCAAGCTTGGATTCGATGCTGCTGGCACGAATCTCCTTGGTGCTAGGCCACAATTTCCTTTCCGACGTGGAAGAACACTATGGCCTGAAAGCCAAAACCACTTCGTTCACGTTTCATCTCGACCACATTAGTCCCGAGCTTGCCCGCCGGTTGGCCGCCTTGCTGAACGAAACCGCAGCCTTTTGAACGTTGCTTTTTACAACTGAAGCGTGGCTTTTACCAACGGTTTCCACCAAAGTTGGGCATGGGATTTGGTTAATTTTGCCGTGTTTCTATAATCGCAATTATTGTAAGATGAAGTACAAATTGTCTCAATATAACATCTATAAAGCCAAAGATGACAAAGCAATAGTTTTCAATACTTTATCTGGAGCCATGGTTTTACTTGATAATTTGGAATACAATGATTTGCTACATATTAATGGCTCGGAAACAGAAAATGCAATAATCAAAAAATGGTTACAATTAGGACTTGTAATCGAGGAATCTTTCGACGAAACCGAATTGCTGAATTATTGCAGATTTAGAGACACCTTCATAAAAAGCGATGCTATTTACCGAATTCTGACCACAACAAGTTGCAATGCAAGATGTTTTTACTGTTACGAAGAGAATTACGAGAGAAAAACGATGGATATAGAAACGGCAAAAGCTGTTTCCCGCTTCATTGTAAACAACTCCAGGAGCCTCCGTTCCATTACTTTGAATTGGTTTGGTGGCGAACCATTATTGAATCCCAAGGCTATCACTTTAATTACAAATGATGTAACGGAAGGGCTAAAAGGCTCAAAAACGAAGATAAACGCTTCATTAATCACCAATGCTTCTTTGTTTTCGGATGATTTAATTGAAATCGCAAAAACACAATGGCACATCAGTAATGTTCAAATCACCTTAGATGGATTAAAAGATGAACACGAGAAAAGAAAAAACTACATAAACTTTCCACAATCCTATGAAAAAACTTTGGATGTAGTTGGGAAGCTGTTGTCAAAAGAGATAAATGTGTCGATTCGGCTGAATTATGATAAAAACAATGTTAAAGATATACTCAATTTAATCCCATTCATTAGGAAAAGATATGGCGAAAACACCCACTTACATTGTTATGCATACCCGTTGTTTAATCGAGAGAGCAACCCAATCGATGCTTTAATCAAGAAAGATGAGGTTGCATACTACGACAGCATTATAACACGCTCATTAATGGAAAATGGCTTCTATAATCCGCAACGTATTTTAAAGTCGAGACGAACGACAGGCTGTTTTGCGGTATTACCAAACAGTTTTGTAATCAATTCTAACGGAGATTTGTATAAGTGTTCAATGAACATGAAAGATGAATCCAAATCTATTGGAAATGTGTATAAACAAGTAGATTTATCAAAACAATTCATCGAATGGTGCAATCCCATTTTGCAAGAAAAATGCAATGATTGTATTGCCCTGCCACTATGTCAAGGAGGATGCAGAGCAGCACAGAAATCAAATACTGATGAAAATTATTGCAATTTGAAGTTGAAAGACATAGACATAGCATTAACCTCAATATTGGAAACAGTATAACCCTTTAATACAGAAAACTATGAAAGTAATTAGAAACGCCAATTATGGTATTTGGAATGGAATCCAAAACGGAAGAATGAGAACAGACATTCGCAGCTGTTCATGTGATAACCAATGCACTTGCGACAATCAATGTTCCTGTGAATACCAATGCAGTTGCGACAACCAGTGTAGTTGCGACAATCAATGTTCTTGGGATGGTGAAAACGGTCCATTTGATACATGTACGGGGTCTATTAGTCACTAAACAATCTAACAATCAATCAAATCAAACAAGTAATAACAATTAAAAACTTATGAAAATGAAAAAAGTAACAAAATTCTTCATGGCAGCCTTATTGGCTGGAATGTACAATTTCGGGTATGCGCAAGATTACCTCAATCCACCTAAAGCGGGAGAAAAAGTAATAGGAACTTTATCTGTAGATTGTTTTGAAGCATATCCTGGAAAAGGAGACAAATTTAGCAAAAAAGAATGGTACGATGCTTTATTGAAAAAAGCAATGCAAGAATATCCAAACGAAATTTGTGATATTAGAAGTATGGTAACAGGTAGTAATTACGATCAATACAAATACTACGGTCCAGCTGTTGGCAGAGTAATAATTTTAGTTTCTTCAGAAACCCAAAGCACGGAGAATCTTTCCAAAGCCATGGACAAAGCACTTCGCAATGTACGTGAAGGTTCAAGGGTTGCCATAGATATGGTAACGGTAGCAGGTGGCGTTTCAATTAATCGAGAAGACCTGAAAGACCAAATCATAGATGCCTTATTGGATAAAGGTTACAAGGTTGTTGCCAAGGATTATCTTGAAAAGATGTATGAGGAACAAGAAGCCCAACAAAGCGGCATCTACAATGAAAACACTACAGTAAAGGAAAACAACTTCTCCGCCCTGGGCTACTACATCAACGTGAAGGTCACAGAAACCTCGCTGCGCGTGCAGGTGGTCAATGTGAGCACGGGAGAATACGAGGGCAATGCAACGGTGAACTTCTAAAAGACACGAGACTATGAGACGCGAGATACGAGACGCTGGTCTTGTCCCGCGTCCCGAAGTCCCGTGTCCCGTGTCAAAAATAACACAATCAAACACATATCACCAATGAAAGCAACAAGAATCATCATCATGGCCTTGGCCCTGCTGCTCGGCTTGGGCAATGCCATTGCACAAGAAGACTGCAACCGCGCACAAAAAGCACCGCAAGCCAAGGAAACGGTGCTCACCAAAAGCACCCGCACCAAGAAGGGCTACGACAGCTATTCGTCGGCCTACAAAGCCGCCCTGCGCGAGGCCAAGCAAGCCCACCCCAACAAGGAGGTCGGCATCCGCAACATCAGCAAAGGCGACGTGAAAGTGAACGGCGACGGCTCGGTGTCAAACTACTACAACTACACCGTCGTGGAGCTGCCCGGCATCGTGGCGCAAAACCTCTTCAACGCCATCAGCCAAGCCACGCGCGAGATCGACGAAGGCAACCGCTTCGCCTTGGACAAGCTCACCATCACCGACGGCCAAACCGACAAGGAAAAGACCAAAGGCCAAATCGTGGACTACCTCTTGGGCAAAGGCTACAAGGTGGTGGCCAAGGAGCATCTGGAAAAGCTCTACAAGGAGCAGCAAGGCCAGCAGAGCGGCATCTACAACGCCGAGACCACCGTTGAGGGCAACAACTTCACGGCGGTGGGCTAATTCATCAGTGCCCGCATCACCGAGGAATACGTCCAAGTTCAAGTCGTCAACGTCAGCACTGGCGAGTTTGAGGGGAATGTGACGGTGAATTTGTAGTTTTTTCTCACGCAGAAATCGCAGAAAACGCAGAAATTGTAGAGACGTGCCATGGCGCGTCTCTACTTTTTTTCTAAGGTTTCAATAAAAAAAAAGCCTTATTTCTCGTAATAGCCTTTCTTGCTATATTGAGTCCAGCGGATGTACATCTCTTGATAATGATCCTTGATAAACTCCGAAATCTTGGCAATTTCGCGATCATTGAGGGATGCCATCTTCCATACGGGTAAAAGCATATCCATTGACGATGATGTCGGCCTTGTCGGCAATAGTCTTAATATCAAGCATAAGCAACACGCACAGTTTTAATCGGTTTCAGAAAATCAGCGGAGTCGATATATAATCCGTCAAGGATGGGCTTGAGGTCTATGTACTCCTCCTCCGGCTCGGCATTATGGCGGTACTTGGCCAGCACTACCAGATAGCCGTCGTCCCACTTCACAACATCCACATAGTGTTCGAGGCTGTAAGGAGCCTTAAAACGGATATTATAGCCTCCGAAGCTGAAAGCCGTAAAGCCCTCGCTGTTGCTGAGAACAGCCTCGTTCTCACTGGATTCTATGTTGTTACGCTCTGCCATTTGTTTTCCTATTCGGGTACAAAAATACAAATAACATTCCAAATCGTGTTTGTTTTTCAAAAAAATAAAATATGCGCGCGCATCACCGAGGAATACGTCCAAGTGCAAGTCGTCAACGTCAGCACCGGCGAGTTCGATGGGAATGTGACGGTGAACTTGTGATTTACCCAAACACTGCCTTCAACCGCTTCATCGCCTCTTCCACCGTGCTACGCGGGCAGGCCAGATTGATGCGGAAGAAGCCGCTGCCAGCCTCTTCGCCGAAATCCTTACCACGGTTGAGGCCGAGTTGGGCTTCTTGGGTCATCTTGTGCCACAACTCTTCCTCCGAAAGGCCATAGCCGTTGAAGTCGAGCCACATCATGTAGGTGGCCTGCGGCTTGTGGAACTTCACCTTGGGCAAGTTGGTCGTCAAGAAATCGGAGACATAGTCGATGTTGCCTTGCACATAATCAAGCAGTTGGCCAAGCCATTCGTCGCCTTGGGTCATGGCGGTTTGGGTGGCCACCTTGCCGAAGATGTTGCCGAGATGGGCTTCGAGGGCCTCCACATAATCGTTGTAGGTCTTCCTCAGCTCCTCGTTGGGGATGATGGCCGTCGAAGTGGCCAAGCCAGCAAGGTTGAAGGTCTTGGAAGCCGCATGGAATGTGATGCTGTTTTGCGCAAAGGTCTCGTCAAGCATGGCAAACGGACGATGGCGATAGCCCGGCAGCACCAAGTCGCAGTGGATTTCATCGGAGATGACCAACACGTTGTTCTTCACGCAGATTTCGCCCAGCAGAAGCAGTTCGTTCATCGTCCAGCTACGGCCTACGGGGTTGTGGGGATTGCAGAGAATCAGCATCTTGGCGGTCTTGCATTGCTCCACAAGTTGGTCGAAGTTGAAGCAGTAGCCGTCGGCCCTATTAATTAAGGTGTTGTAGACGAGCTTCCGTCCGTGGCTGGTCACGGCATGGTGGAACGGCGGATAGACCGGCGGCTGGATGATGATTTCGTCGCCAGGCTTGGTGAAGGCCAGCACGGCCATGTTGAAACCACACACCACACCCGGCACAAACGACATCCATTCCGTCTTGACACCCCAGTGGTGGCGACGCGCCAGCCAATCCGCAATCGACTGGAAATAAGGCTCATCTTTGAAGTGGTAGCCATAAACGGGATGCTCAGCCCGTTTCATGACCGCCTCGCGGATGAAATCGGGAGTCTCAAAGTCCATGTCGGCCACCCACATGGGCAGAACGTCGGGGTTGCCAAACACCTGTTGGCGCAAATCATACTTAACACAGTTAGTATCAGCGCGATTGATTATCTTGTCGAAGTCGTATTTCATCATTTTTGAAGTTTTGGAGGCGCAAAGTTGCGAAAATTTTTCCATTTTTGAGGTAGGGTAAGGAAAAAAGATGTACTTTTGCAGCCGCAAATAACGAAGTATCGTTCTTTCAAATCTTGGGGGAGTCGCATAGTGGCAATTGCAACAGACTGTAAATCTGTCCGGGTATCCGTTCGGTGGTTCGAGTCCACCCTCCCCCACTTTCAAGAAAACATGATGGAAAAGAGACATAACAGTGCGACTTTGATTGCACTTTCCCAATGTAGAACATTCAAACACTAAAATTGCAATTAATAGACTTAAACATCAAATATTCAATAAATTACAAACACAGAACAAGATTAAATATATCGCAAACGACTGGAAATAAAAACAAAATTTTCAAAATTTTTTCATCTTGTTTTGTATCATCCAAGGTAAATATTACATATCTTTGCAGTAAATATTGAGTTTATGAAGATATTTGTCGCCAAATTAGCATTTAAGACCACATCGGAAGATTTGAGGGCTTTGTTCGAACAATTCGGAACGGTTGACGTTTGCAAAGTCATCATGGACCATGAGACGGGTCGTTCGAAGTGTTACGGATTTGTTGAAATGCCCAACGATGCCGAAGCATACAAGGCCATCGTGGAGACCGACGAGACCGTTTTCATGGGTAACGAACTGCAAGTCAAGAAGTCGCGTCCGCAGACAGCTACCGCACAAAAGCCAGAGAAGACCGTTCGTCCGAAGCGTCAGCGGAAGCCTTTCTATCCGAAAAAAGAGGAATAATCCAAACTGTTTTGGATTTTTTTCGCAAAAGGCTACCAACACTTGAAAAAAAAGTCGTACCTTTGCAGCCGCAAATCGCAAGATTCAACGCAGTTAAAGCGATGGTCTGGTAGCTCAGCTGGATAGAGCAACAGCCTTCTAAGCTGTGGGTCTTGGGTTCGAATCCCAACCGGATCACGACAAAAGGGACTTCTTCGGGAGTCCTTTTTGTTTGTTTCCACCTCACTTTGCAACATTTTGCCTATTTTTGCAGCCAAAATAAATAAGGTATGATCCAAGCGACAGGCATACACAAATCCTATGGCAGCCTTGAAGTGCTCAAAGGCATCGACCTCCATATCAACAAGCGTGAAATCGTCAGCATCGTGGGCGCATCGGGTGCCGGTAAGTCGACCCTGCTTCATATCATCGGCACCTTGGACAAGGCCGACCGTGGACGGCTTCTCATCGACGGAACCGAAGTGAACAAATTGAACGACACACAGTTAGCGGCTTTCCGTAACCAAAAAATAGGCTTCGTGTTCCAGTTCCACCACCTCTTGCCCGAGTTCACCGCCATCGAGAATATTTGCATCCCTGCCTACATTGCCGGTACGGGCAAAAAAGAAGCCATGACGAAAGCCGAAAAGCTACTTGATTACCTGAACCTTACGGCGCGTAAAGACCACAAGCCCTCTGAACTTTCGGGTGGCGAGCAACAACGCGTGGCAGTGGCCCGTGCACTCGTCAACGACCCTGCCGTGGTGCTGGCCGACGAGCCTTCGGGCAACCTCGACTCGAAGTCGGCGCAAGAACTCCACAAGCTCTTTTTCCGCCTCCGCGACGAGATGAACCAGACCTTCGTCATCGTCACCCACAACCCCGATTTGGCCGCCATGTCGGACAGGACGATTACGATTAAGGACGGGAGGATCTGATTAGTTTAGAGTTTAGAGTTGTGTGTTGAGTGTTGAGTATTTTATGGGAGAGTTACAATAATATTCGAAAGGTTCCGTTATAACCTAATTAAAGATAGAATAATGAATAAAAGATTCTTTTTTTCCATATTCTTTGGTGCCTCGCTTTTGATGGGTGTCAACGTTGCCAAAGCCCAGAACGCCGAATCGTACGAGTCGCTGATGAAGAAAGGCAACGACAAGTTCAACGCAAAGGACTACATCAGTGCCAAGACCTATTACGAGATGGCCTTGAAACAGAAGTCGGGCGACGCCACAGCCAAGAAGAAACTTGACGAAACCGTCAAGAAAATCCAGGAAGACGGTGCCCGACAGGAGGTCTTTTATGCCCACCTCGATGCCGGCGACCAACTTTTTGGCCAGCAAAAATATGAGGAAGCCCTTGCTGAATATGAAGCAGCTCTGAAAGTCTTCCCCGAAGACAAATACGTTGGCGGTCAGGCCGATGCGGCGCGTGCCATCCTCAAGGAACGGCAGGACAAACAGGATGCCTACGACAACGCCATGAGCCTTGGCGAAAGCCTTTTGGCGGAGGACAACTATGACGCAGCCATCATGCAATTCGAAACAGCCAGCCAAATCTTCCCCGCCGACAAGCTGCCCAAGGAAAAACTGACCGAAGCCCGCCAGAAGAAACAACTCTATGAAGAAAAGGTGGCACGCTTCGACAAGCTCATGGAAGATGCACGCCAACAAGGGCTGCGCAAAAACTACGAGGCTGCCTTGGAGAAAATCAACCAAGCCCTCGAACTCTTCCCCAACGACATAGAAGCCAACGCCAAACGCAACGAATTCCAAAACGCCAAAGGCATTGCCGACCAATACAATGGCATCATCGCCGCTGCCGACCAACTTTATGAGAACAAGGCTTATAAGGAGGCCAAAGCGCAGTATCAGAACGCATTGGACGTCGTAGCCGGCGATGCCTACGCCACCGACATGATTGCCCGCCTCGACCCGCTCATTGCCGAACAGGACGCCGAAGAAGCAGCACGCATCGCTGCCGAACAAGAAGCTGCGCGTTTGGCTGCCGAGGCTGAAGCAGCACGCTTGGCCGCCGAAGCAGAAGCCGCAAGAATTGCAGCCGAACAAGAGGCCGCACGCATTGCAGCGGAACAGGAAGCGGCACGTTTGGCTGCCGAAGAGGCCGCACGCATTGCAGCAGAGCAAGAAGCAGCCCGTCTCGCTGCCGAGGCCGAAGCTGCGCGCTTGGCCGCCGAAGCAGAAGCTGCGCGACAAGCAACCATCAAGAGCATGCTTGATGCCGCTGATGAATTGTTCAACCAACAAGACTATGCCAACGCGAAAGTGAAATACCAAGAAGTGGTGGCTTTCGACGAAGGCAATGCCTCGGCCACGGCCAAAATCCAACAGATTGATGGCATCTTCGCACAAATGGCGGCTGAAATCGAGGAACACTACAACCACGCCATGGGCGCTGGCAACACCGCCATGACTGCCGAGAAGTTCGCCGAAGCCATCACGCACTACCAGTCCGCCTTGATCTACAAACCCGAAGACCCAACGGCTACCGCTCAATTGGCAGCTGCCGAAAAGGCCGAAAACGACCGTCTTGCCGTTTTGAGGGCCCAATACGACAAGTTCGTCAAGGAAGGCGACGCCAACTTCAGAAGCAACACCTTCGACAAGGCCATTGAGGCCTACACCAAGGCTGAGGAACTTGGCTTGGAGACCTACCCCACCGAGATGATTGCCCGTATCGGCGAAATCATCGAGCAGAACAAATTGTATGAGCTGAACAGCGAGCCTTTGCTGCTGGCTGCCGGACAAGCCCAACGCTTCGAGTTCAACAAGATCGAAGTGGCTGTGCGTCGTTCCAACTACATCATCATCAAGGTACGCAACCCGCACCCCGAGAAGACCTTCCCGATGATCGTCTCCTTCGGTGGCGAAGGCGGCAAGAACGGCGGCTTCGTGTTGCCCATCGCGGCCTCTGCCGATGAGAAGACCTTCATCTTCCGCATCGGCTCGCAATACAAGTGGTTCAGCGAAGACAACACCTGGATTGAGATCATCTCCGAGAACAACGAGGTGGAAATCGGCAAGTTAGAGGTTTCGAGAAGCAACTAAAAAATCTCGGTTGGTACTGTTACCGGTGTGTGTTCTGGCTCGCTAAGACTGGTGACCGATAGCACGCTGTCGACCACATACTTTTGCATACCGCGCCAAGGCAAAGCGCCTTTGTATTCCTTGTAATGCACTTGCACAAACTTTCCTGCACTGGCTTCCAGCTCTTTGGCCACATTCTTGTCGGCCACCGAAAAGTCAAAGGTATTCGATTGTACGCCTGATGTATGGGACTGGTTGTTGTAACCGGCCTGAATGAGCAAGCCCTCATAAGTCTTGAAGACATAGCCTTTGTAAACGATGCGGTTGAGCTCGCCAGCTTTCACGCCTTCGCCAAAGACGAAGTAAAACTTGAAATAGAAGAATCCAGCCGCTACCAAAAGGATGAGGAACAACAAAGTCCCAAAAATCTTTCTTCCCGTTCCTCTTTTTTTCTTAGGTTGTTCTGAGTAATCGTAGTCGTTCATAATAATTATTTATTTGATTTTCAATTTCTTCTGGAAATAATCACATATCCCTGTAATACCGCAGCTCTCGCATTTCGGCTTGCGCGCCAAACATGTGTAGCGTCCATGCAAAATAAGCCAATGGTGTGCCTTGGAGACGACCTCTTGGGGCAAATGCGCCACCAAAGTTTTTTCGGTCTCCAACACATTCTTCGAGTTTTTCGTCAGCCCGATGCGGTTCGACACACGAAAGACATGCGTATCCACTGGCATCGCCGATTGATGGAAAGCCACGGCGAGCATCACGTTGGCGGTCTTGCGGCCAACGCCTGGCAGCTTCTGCAAGTCCTCCAATGTGTCAGGTACGATGCCGTTGAAGTCGCGCACCAAGGTCTGCGCCATGCCCAACAGGTTCTTGGCCTTGTTGTTGGGATAGGAGATGCTCTTGATGTAGGTGTAAATCTCTTCTACCGAGGACGTTGCCATGTCGTTGGCCGTCGGGAAACGTTCAAACAAGGCCGGCGTGGTCATGTTGACGCGCTTGTCGGTGCATTGCGCCGAGAGAATCACTGCCACCAAAAGCTGATACGGATCCTTGTAGTGCAACTCCGACTCAGCCACAGGCATATGTTCGGAGAAATAGGCTACAAAAGCATCGTATTTCTGTTGTAACTTGGTTTTCATTTTTCTTCTCACAAAACCTGCAAAACCTACAAAACTTATCTGATATGGAAAGCATACCAACCGGCTGCTTTCCAGCGGCAAGGCGGTTGCCGAGCCGCATTCAAATGCAGGTTTTGCCTTGTTTTGGGTGTTTTGTTCCTAAATGATTTCCCCTTGTTCGTCTACAAGAACGCCCCAACTCACCGCCGTCATCGTATCGCCTTCAAAGAAGAAGTCGACCATGGCATCCTCGAACGAAACGCGAAGCTCGCCGTCTTCCTCTTCTTCGGTCAGATCCTTGAACCCGTTGGCTTTCATCAACTTGACGACATCGTCTTTCTTGAGGTCAAACACTTTTTGGCCGTACAACGTAGCCGCTTCATTCTCCGTCTCGAAGCAAGCAACCACCGACTTGGTGACACCTTCGAAGTAGATATTGGTCTGAAGCGCATCATATTCGTAATAGATGGAGCGGTTGCCTGTTTCCTCCATGTCGTTCAACTCCTCGTAGAAGTCAGGCATGTTCAGCAACTTGACGGTCTCGTCAAGGCTCATTCCGAAAGGTATTTCGCCGTAGCCTTTCAGCGGCACAATGGTAAAGTCTTTCATCACGCTTATTATATTGGGCGGCTAAGATAGGCATTTTCCCAATGTATTCGGCAATTCCCGTAAAATTTTCTTCATTCAAACCGAATCGACTTGACGGGACTGATGCGGTTGATGACCGACGTCGGGATGAGCAACATCAAGACCCACAGCAGGAACGTGCCGATATTGATGAGGGCTACCGTGCTGAAATGCAATTCGATAGGTACGGCTGAGAGATAATATGTTGCGGGATCGAGCTTGATGAAGCCCGTGTATTGTTGCAAGAAACAGAAGCCCAACCCAATGACGTTGCCGATAATCATTCCGATGAGCAAAATACGCAACGATCGGCGCAAAAACACCTCACGGACGAACTTGTTGCTCGCACCCATCGCCTTCAAAAGGCCTATGGTAGAAGTGCGTTCGATAATGACAATCAGCAACATGCTAATTACCGTGATGCCTGCCACAAGCAGCATCAGCGCCATGATAAGCCAAACATTGGTGTCGAGCAGGTCGAGCCAGTCGAACACCTGCGGGTTGCTTTCTCGGGCGGTGTAGGAAGCCAATTCGGAAGGCAAGGCGTAATACAGTTTCTCATTGATCTGGTCGGCATCGGCACCGTCATTCAGCGCAATCTCAAGCCGTCCAGCTTCGTCGTCGGTCCAGCCGTTCAGCTTGCGGATTTGGTTGAGGTCGGCGAAGACGAAGCGCTCGTCAAATTCATACAGCCCTGTCTCGAAGATGCCTTTCACGGTGAATTTACGGCCACGCGCCTGCATGTCCTTGTCGATGAACCACACGCGCACGTCGTCACCCACATGGAGCAGCATCTTGTCGGCTATCACCTTGGAAAGCAACACCTCGGTGGAGCGTTCGTCGGCCTTGTATTCAGGCGTTTGGCCTTCAACGAGGCAGTTGTGGAAATAGCTCCAGTCGTAGCTTTCGTCAACGCCCTTCAGCACCACGCCTTGAATCTCGTCGTCGGTCTTGATCATGCCCGCCTTGTTGGCCACCATTTGGTAATGACTGATGCCTTCGATAACGTTCAATCTGCTGATTAACAGAGAATCCAATTGGAACGGGGTTTCCTCCACCGACTCATTTTTGTCCAACGACTGCACATGGATTGGGGCCACGAAGCCTATCACCTTGTCGCGAATCTGGTTCTTGAAGCCCACCACGACAGCCCAAGCAATGAGCATCACAGTGATGGCCAAGGCCACACTCGTGACGGCAAGTCGCATCACCGTCGAGGAAAGGTTTTCCTTCGAGAGCGAAAAAATTCGGTCTGCTATGAATTTTGGGGCGGACATTTTGCCTTTTCAATTGAAATTGACCGCAAAAATACAAACATTTTGGGAAACGGCGAAACGATTTCTTGCGACGGCAAATCGCATATTCAGCCCACCAAATACTCCCCAATGGTCATCGTGTCGCGATCGAACTGCACACCCACTTTGACGACCTCGCGGCCCTCGGTCTGGTATGGCAACGCATAACCCTTGCCGTTGATTTGGTCGAGGGCTTCCTGTGCCGTTCCGTTTACTTTCAGCTCAAAGACCCATGTCGTTTCAGGCATCTGCACCACGAAGTCGATGCGGCCACCAGTGCACTTCACTTGGGTTCGCGCATATACGTTTAGCATGTTGAATATCAACCAAAAAGTGTATTCGTAGAAACCTTCGTAGTTCTTCACCTCGGCCAATTTCTTCTGGAAGCCTTCGACGTAAGGTATGCCCGCGAGGAAGGCCTTCATCTCTTGCATGGCCGCGTCAAAGTCGTTGCGTTTCAAGGCTCTCCAGAACTTCAAGGCGAAGCCATCTTGCACCCGACTGCTGTCCAACCCGATATAGGAAGGAATCAACCCATCAATAAGTCCCACCCTGACTTCCTTGTTGGGAATGGAAAGAATGTATGAATCTGTCTCCTTGTCGTAATCCTTGATGGTGATGTAGCCGCTTTGGTAAAGCAGTGGCAAGGCGTTCTCCATGGCCTCCGTCGGGCGGTCGAAAGCAGAGGCCGAAGCCTCAATCCACTCCATCGTGGTGATGTCCGTGCGGAAATGCTGCATCTGGCGGATAAGGAAAGTCGGAGTGCCGCTCTCAAACCAATAGCTAGCTATTTTTTTCAAGCCGAAGCACTTCAACAGACTGAAAGGGTTATAGATATCGGGCGAAACATCCGCAAAACGGTAACCGTCATATTGCAGTTTCAGTTTGGCGTGCATCTCTTCAGGCGTACATTCGTACTCTTGTGCTAACATGGCAATGTCGGGGGCCATATCGGTGGCAAACTCTTCCTCGGTAATGCCACAGATGGCGGCATACTTCTTATGCATCGACACATTGGTGAGGTTATTGATGGTGGAGAAGATGCTCAGCTGGCTGAACTTGGTGATGCCCGTGATGAAACAGAACTTAATCTTTGCCTCATTGGCCTTCAATTGGACATAAAACTCCTGCATCACGTTGCGGAACTGGTCAAGCAGTTCTTTGTCGTGAAGTTTGTCCAAAAGCGGAGCGTCATATTCATCGACGACGACAACCACCTGCTTGCCGGTCTTCATAAATGCACGATGGATGATTCCACTGAACTGGCCTCCTGGGGATGTTTCATATTCTCCGCTTTCTCCGTAGATGGCCTTAAAAGGCTCCAGCAGACGCAAAAGCACATTCCGCAAACCCACAACGGTGGTCTCGGCCTTGGTCACGCTCAAATCCAAATGGATAACGGGATAGCTTTCCCATTCCTTCTCTAACGCCATGATTTTCAGACCTTCGAAAAGGTCTTTGCGTCCTTGGAAATAGGAATCCAAGGTCGTGGTGAGCAAGCTCTTGCCAAACCTGCGTGGGCGACTAAGAAATACATACGGGCTTTCTCTTGTCAACTCCCAAACCAAGTCGGTCTTGTCGATGTATAGGTAGTTCTCTTTCCTTATTCTCTCAAAGGTCTGGATTCCAATGGGATATTTTCGTTCTTGCATGGCCTTGACGTGTTTGATTGTGCAAAAATAGCAAAATTTTCCGGCTTGATGGAATTTAGGCTCGACATTTGCAGTATTTTCGATAATTTTGCAAAGGCAAAAACAAACCCAAATGAAACGACAAATCTTTTCAATCGCTTTGCTCTTGCTGGCTTTCATGCCACTCGCCAAGGCACAAATCTTCAAGATGGACGACAAACCCCAATTGCAGTTCGTCGACAAGGCGCATTATGTCTCCGCTGCCATGCAAACCGATGATTATCTGCCACTTCTACAAGGCAAACGCATCGGCATCGTGGGCAACCAAACGAGCATCGTGGGCGAGACGCATTTGGTCGACACGTTGCTATCGTTGGGCATGGATGTAAGGAAAATCTACACGCCCGAGCACGGTTTCCGTGGCACCGCCGACGCCGGAGCCAAGGTGAGCAGCGGCAAAGACGAGAAAACAGGCTTGCCCATCGTATCGCTCTACGGCAAGAACAAGAAACCAACGCCTGAAATGCTGAAAGGCATCGACTTGATTCTCTTCGACTTGCAAGACGTCGGCGTAAGGTTCTACACCTACATCTCCACCATGAGTTATGTAATGGAAGCCGCCGCAGAAAACAACATTCCAGTCATCGTCCTCGACCGTCCCAACCCTAACGGCTTTTATGTGGATGGTCCCGTATTGAAAACTGAAAATCAATCGTTTGTTGGAATGCACCATGTGCCCGTGGTTTACGGCATGACTATCGGCGAGTATGCCAAGATGGTGAATGGCGAAGGTTGGCTGAAGGGCGGCATCCGCTGCGACCTCACCGTGATACCTATTAATAACTACAACCGCAACGCCATCTATGAGCTGCCCGTAAAGCCCTCGCCCAACTTGCCCAACTGGGAATCGGTGTACCTCTACCCTACTCTCTGTTTCTTTGAAGGCACCATCGTCAGCGTGGGACGCGGCACCGAGACGCCTTTCCAAGTTTTCGGCCACCCCGACATGAGAGGCAGCCACACCTTCACGCCCAAAAGCACCAGCGGCGCATCGAAGCCCTTGCTCGAAGGGCAACGCTGTCGCGGAGAGAACTTGGTTGAATTTGCCCACGACTACACGCACAACGCCAACCAATTGCATCTTGATTGGATCATCGAGGCCTACCAGCAACTGAAAGACAAAGGCTTCTTTACCAACTATTTCCGCCTGCTTTCGGGCGACAAACAGTTGCAGAAGGACATTGAGAACGGGAAAAACGCCAACGAGATTCGCGCCTCATGGAACTATGATTTGGGGGCGTTCAAGACAATCCGCGAAAAGTATCTGATGTATTGAGCGGCTAACCGAAAGTCAGCTCAAGAAGCCACACGAACTCCTTGTAGGCCAACGTCTCCGAGAGGTCGCTTAAAGCGTCGCCCAACGAACGATAGTACCACTCAACATCGGCTTTGCCGCCTGGCGCATGGAACAGTTTCCACGTGGCATCGCCATAAAGATGATAGTCGCGGGCAATACCGCGAAGGTTGGAGAGCTTGTCGCCAATGGCCACCACCTTGCTGTCGTAGGGAGCCAATGCCAGTTGCTCCACTTGCATGGCACGCTTCTCCCTCCATGTGAGATGATTTGATTCGGGAGCCGTCTCATGCTGGACAAGGAGTGCCACGCGGTCGCCAAACTTCTCCCGAATCTGTTCCAAGGTCACGTCGGTGTCTTCAACAGTATCGTGCAAGACGGCGGCGGCAAGCATTTCGGGATCGCTGGTGACGGTGGCCACAATTGCAGCGGCTTCCATAGGATGAAGGATATAGGGGTAGCCTTTGCCACGGCGTTCAGTGCCGCGATGGGCTACGATGGCAAACTTGGCGGCCTCATCGAAGAAAGAGGTCTCGAGGGGATTGTTCATGGGATAAGTGTTTAATTGATAATTATTTGACTAAGGGACACGAGACTGCGAGACGCGGGAAAAAGTCACACCAGATTAATTTTCTTAGCTTGATCGATGAGGCGTTGGGCGCGTTGGACATTATAGTCGTTTTCGCCAAAAAGGGCTGCAAAAAGACGAACCAATCCGCCCTCGCCGAAGCCTTGCTTGAGGATGGCGACGATGCAGATGTTTTGCAATGCAACCGAATAGGCCACAATGTCGAGACCCGTGCCAGCCAATTGCAAAAGCGCCAACTGATAGGCACCGTCACTATAGGTTTTGCGAAGCCGCTCGATGTCGCCGATGGTCTGCATTCCCATATGGAGCAGCACATTATAATAAGGAAGCAGGCTGTCCTCATAAAGCTCCGCCTGGTTGATGCCCGCTATCTTCTCCGCGAGACGATGGAAAGGCTTCAGTTCCAAGTAGCTACGGAAAGTATCGCCATCAAGCGGCACCTCGTCGAAATTGCCGCTTGCCACCAACGATTGCACATTGCGCCGGTAGTTGTTGATTTCCTTGCGAATGCGGCTGAATTGCTCATCGGCAAGTTCGAGCATACCGGCCAAGCGGTTCATATTGCGCTGATACTCTTTCGGAATCTCGACGTCGCTCTTGTAGCCCATGTCGTGGTACATGTTGGCCCACATGTGTTGTAGCATACTGCGCATCTGCAACTCGAAACGGATTTGGTTCAGCTGGGGCATGTCAGGGTCATGATACATTCCTTCGGGTATGCGGCAGATATAGTGCAGCGACATATAGCCGAAACGGTCGATTTCGAGCATCTTGCGCTTGTCGACGGAGTTGTCCCAGTCGATTTCGAACATTTTTTCCACCAAGGCCGAGATGACATCCACCTCATCATTGAAAAATGTGATGACACGTATGCCTACAATATCAGTTACATCACTGATTGTCTTGTACTTATACCCTTTCAATTCCAACTTGTTCGTCAGGCTGTCTTCCGCTTTGATGCGCGACTCAAGCCCGGCAATATGAAGATGGTTTTCGTCGAGGCACTGGCGCAAACGCTCAAGCACGATGGACGAGATTTTCTCATACACAGGAAGATTCTCGCGATATTCATCGAGTATCATTTCGCTATGGAGATCGAGTTTCATAGGCATCAGAGAATGGTGATGATGTTCGAGAAACCGGTGATGTCGAAGACTTCCTTCACTCGCGAATCCATGTTGCGCATCACCATGGTGCCTTGATGAGCCATGACGCTTTTTTGCAACAAGAGGAACATGCGCAAGCCTTGCGACGAGGTGTAGGTCATGCCCGTGCAGTCGATGTCGATGTTGGGGCATTCGTCTTCCATCAACGGAGCGATGTCATGCTGAAACTGGTCGGCATTGGTGGTGTCGATGCGACCTTCGAGGGTCACGAGCGTCTTTTCGTTTTGTTTTTTTATTGTGACTTTCATTTTTTTGATACGCAGGGACTTACGTCGCCTGCTTACAGATATGCCGTCCCTACGGGACTGGATTATACTATCAGTTTTTAACTATCTTTCTCATTATCAACACATTGTTACCATCCTCATAATGGTATTCGATGCTATCCATCATATTTTTGCAGAGGTAAATGCCAAGACCGCCCACTTCGCGCTGGTCGGCGGAAAGGTTCACATCGGGGTCGGCCTTTTCCAAAGGGTTGAAAGGCACGCCCGCATCGCGCAGTTCGATGGTCAGCACCAGCGACTCGTGGTCGAGGCTTGTGCCGGCCTCAAGCCATCCAATGCCGCCTTCGTAGGCGTAGTGCACCACGTTCTCGACGGCCTCCTCGACCGAAAGCTCAATCTTGAAGCGCAGGTCGGGGTCGTCGGGAATGTCGGGCGACGCCATCAGGAAAGCGATGATTTCGCTGGATTTGTCGGTTATGGGGTTGAATCGTTTCTTAATCATACCTTATGGTCTAAAAAATCAGGCCACAAAGGTAATGCTTTTTTCGAAAAAACATGCCAATTATTTCAATTCATGGAATCCCTTCACCCGCTTGCCCCATCTCTCCAAGCGGCAGGGGTATTATTCAGCGAACATTCCGTCGATCAAATCCTTGTAGTGCTCGGCGATGATCTTGCGGCGGATTTTGAGGCTCGGCGTGACTTCTCCATCCTCGATGGTCCACTCGTGGTCCATCAGCTCAAAACGCTTGATCTTCTCGAAGTCGCCGAAGAACTTGTTGTAGGTGTCGACCTCCTGACGGTAACGCGCCACCACAAGGTTGTGCCTCACCATCTCCTCGTTCGACGCAACGATAATATTGTTCTCATCGCACCAGTTCTTCAAATACTCGAAGTTGGGAACGATAAGGGCAGCGGCGAACTTCTGGTTCTCGCCCACCACCATCATGTTGCTGAAGAAAGGCGACTCAACGAAACGGTTCTCTATCAGTCCGGGCGAGATGTACTTGCCCATCGAGTCCTTGAAAACCTCCTTCATGCGCCCTGTAATTTTCAGCAGTCCGTCCTCGTCAAACTCGCCGATGTCGCCAGTGTGGAAGTAGCCGTTCTCGTCAATGGCCTCGCGGGTCTGCTCTTCATCCTTGTAGTAGCCCTTCATCACGCTCGATCCCTTCACGAGTATTTCGCCTGTCTCAGGTGCAATCTGCACGTCGAGGTTGCGACAGGTGACGCCAACGGTACCTGCCTTAACGATACGCCTTGTGATGCTGTTAACGCTTATCACCGGCGAGGTCTCCGTCAGGCCGTAGCCTTCAATGATTGGGATGCCCATGGCGGCGAAGAGCTTCACCAAACGGGGATGCAAGGCTGCACCTCCTGAGATGATGAACTCCAAATTGCCGCCAAAGGCCTTCCTCACATCCTTGAACACCAAGCAGTTGGCCAAACGCAGCTTCAGCAGGTAGAACCAGCCGTTGTTGCGTCCTGTTTCGTCGTAACGGTCGGCCAATTCAAAAGCCCAGTTGAATACCTTTTTCTTCAAGCCCGTCAGTTTGTCGCCCTTGCGCATGATGCTGTTGTAGGCTTTCTCGATGACGCGCGGCACGGTGAGGAAATGGTTGGGCTTCACGTCGGCGATGTCGCGCATGATGGTACCGAAGTTTTCGACGTAATAGGTTGAATTTCCGAGAAATACATGCGTGTAGAACACCGAACGTTCGAGGATGTGCGACAACGGCAGGAAACTCACGATCTTGTGGCTCGGCGGCACGGGGAAATGCGGTCCGTAGTAAGCCACGTCTTGCATCAGGTTGCGATGGGTCAGCATCACGCCCTTGGGCATTCCGA
>OCTW011609432.1_pt1 | contig 65340 bp, 105 predicted proteins | sample 1539671 | NCBI WGS metagenome assembly OCTW01 (sample SAMN02144230, study PRJEB22623) | gut metagenome | biome: sheep rumen | host: Ovis aries | place: New Zealand | reverse complement strand
CTTGATATCGCCTATGTGCTTGTATGATGTGGCGATAATTCTCGCGTGGTTGCTTTTGTTCCTGATTTCGTACTTGTTGTACTTGATGTCCAGACCTTCGTCGAACCATGCTTGCGGCAGTTTCGTCAAGGACAGGGTAAGCTTGGCTATCATGTCTCCTGCCCATTCTTTGCGCGTCGTTACCAGGGCGATGACGCAATCTGGTTCGAACAGGAACTTGTGCATGAGGAACAGAAGCACTTCCGCAGTTGAGCCAGACTGTCTCGGCTGTTTCAGTATCATGTTCGTCTTGTTGCCGCAGATTGGGGGAAGCTGCAACAGGGTCAGAACCTTCCGCTGGTAACCCCTTGTCGAGAGACGTACTATGCCGTCCTTGTTCTGGACGTAGGTGAATTTCGCAAGGTCGAAAATGTTGTCCTTGCACTTGATGAAGTCATTTTTCATGGTTTACCTCGTGTGTTTATTTTTGCCAGTAGACGGAATTGCCGACTGGCCGAAGCGTTAATAAAGTATATTTTCTCCAAGTCGGTTGACATTGACGGGATTTTATGCTATATTTCAGGTGAGGTTTATATGAAAATCAGATTACCTAGAATTTACTACATCCTTCGCCGCAAGTTCTGGAGCTTTGCCGCCCGTAACTGGCGTGGATGCGAATACTGTAACGAAGAAGTCCTCGTCAAGCTGCTTGGCGTGGATGTTGACTCTCCCGAGAAACCGATGGGCGACCAGTTCAACCAGCTCCTCGACAGCGTTCCTATCAACGGGAACAAGAGGAACATTGCCTGCTATTTCTATCCGAGGCGTGGCTGCATCGAGGTTACCGAGGTCGATGAGAACAGGAAGATAACCCCGCTGGAATCAATCTTTGTGAGCAACTGCCCAGAATGTGGCAGGGCCCTTCACAAAATCCATTTCAAGAAGAAGGGGTCTAATGTTTGAGGAATCCAACAAGATACTTGAAGATGCCCGTAGGCATCGTTTGACTGCCAATTCGGAAACGCAGAAAGCGATTAAGTCGGAATCAATGTATATACCCGCATTGGCCAAGGATGCGAAGTGCCTTGAAGGTAGCTGGTTCGTAACCCGTGATGCCGACGATAGGCATACCAAGTTTTACCATTGTTTGAAGATACGTCCTTGCAAGATAATTCCTTGGGGTAGTGATACTGTAGACAATTATTTTACTGATAGGTTATCCATAGTCTTTGATGCCATTGGTGTAGTGCTTAAAGAAGATTGCGGACGTGTCTGGTATGGAAATCATGAGGGGAAAATCGCTCCATCTGAATTGCGGAATGCACAGCAGATGACCTGGGAAGAAATTAAGAAAAAGTATAATGTTCATGAGGAGACTTATGACGGAAAAGGAACTTGACCGTATCAAGGCCGAATGGTTTGACCGTGGATGGCGGTTTGGATTGCTTGTTGGCATAGCCCTTGCGGTGCTTGCTGCAATTATAAATTCCGTTTTGTCGGGAGTTGCTTGATGGACTTGGAAAAGGAAAAAGACCGTGTACGACGTGAACAGGGCATAACGGGGTGTGAACACTGCAAGCACTTCGTTGAAACCCAAGGGACGGAGAAGAAGCCTGGTTGGAGGCAGTATTGCGGCCTCGGGAACTTCAATATCAACCGTGCCAGCTTCAAGGTGGAACAGAACACCCACGGCAAGAACGTGTGCCGTACACAGGACTATTACGAGTGGGAATTTGCTATTCCCAACCGCTGCCCATTACTCAGGCAGAAGGAGACGAAATGACTGACGCAGAAGCAGAACAGTATTCAATGCCGCTTGTCATCCCCGCAGGAAAACGCAAGATGGCTCCTCCACCGTGCCGTGTGAAACCTATTCCGTACTCTCTGAACCCAGGTAAACAGTACCGTAAGACAAGGAGAAGAAAATGAGCGTTTCGTTCTTCCCGAGTGTTCCGTACCCTGAGAAAATCGGGGTCAACATGTCGTATTCATCCTTCGGTGAAGTCAGGCAAATCATTGCAGGGCTCATCGACAAGGAGTTCTCAGACCTTATCAAGGAAGCTTACAGCGAGCATTTCCCCTCGGATTTCTACACCCGTTACGACAAGTGCTGTGACCGATTGAAGGGAACTGTCGGCGACGGCTTCTTCGAGTTTTTCAATAAGAGCGATTGCGACGGCGAGATGAACAAGGATGCCTGCAAGGACTTCCTCGCAGCGATGAAGGGCAAAGACCTTAACGAAATCGAGTGGGACTACCGACGGGGACAGGTAGAGAACATGCTGAAAATGATGCAGATTGTGGTGGATTCCCCGAAGGAAGACGCCGTTTTCAAGTGGTGGTAAAATCTGATACAAAGGCTTAATTATGAAAAAACGAGGTAAATATGCGTAACATGCTAATTGGATTCGTTTTAGGTATTATGATGTGCGTCCTCCTTGGCAACGCCGAGCATCATCCCCGCAGGATTTCCAGCAAGCTGCCATACCATCCATATATGGAAAGTAATCCAACCTCCTGGGGATTGGATTATACACGGGAAGTCATTGAAAGCAACATTAAGGTTCTCTTGGAGAACCAGGCGAAGATTTACGACCTCATCTATGACAGGTGCGGTTCAAACAGGGATTAAATATACACATGCATTTTAGACAAGAATTCAAGTTCAGGCTTGGCGACAGGGTTGTCTACAAGGACCCGAAATCTGGTGAAACCGAAGAGGTCACCATCCGTCAGCGAACCCTCATGATAGACAAGGACGGACAGAAGGTGTCCTATGTGTGCAGGGAAGGTGACCACAAGCATGTCGCCTACTGGGATGAAATGTCCGAGGAGGACCTGTCCTTTGCTGGGGAAGAACATGGCAAGGACGTGGTTGCTGGCGACATCATTGACGGGCTATGTGAACAGCTCGAAATAGGTGACACCGTGTTCCATGACGTGTATTACTGTGCCAATGGAATAAGCGTTAAAGACCGTGTTCCTAACGTCGATTTTACATTTGCAAAAGAGTTCAAAATCGACCACTTCAAGCTTGACTGGTATATCGAAGTAGGGTTCAAAGACGGTAAAGTGGTTGACAACGTGGATAAAGTGTATTACGACCAGCATGTACACGGAAAGCTTACTTTCGAGGACCTGACCGTTGGCGAGAAACGGTATGGAATGCCAAAAGGATTCCCGTTGCAGGAATGGGCTAGGTGTACCCATAAGGCCATCGGCGAGAACTTCGCCCAGGAGTATGTCTCCGCCTTGGACAGGAAAGGTTACGAATTGATTGGAAAGGACGATGCGAAGAAGGCATGGGAAACACGGGACGAGAAAGAACACCGTTTCTACGTTATCAAGCGCTGGCTGACCCATATAGGCAAGTTCGACGAGGTCGCAAAGCTGATGGACGAACGCAAGTCTAACCCTACGAGAAAAGTCAAGAAGAAACCCGTGAAGAAACCCGTGAAGAAGTCTGACAATACCGCCTTGGATGACATCATGGCTAAGTTGAAGTCCGACCCGTCCTTGCTTGCCAAGGTGAAGAAAATGTTGTAACCAAAACAAACTAACCTAATATCTAACCATAAGGAGTTACCATGAAACGAGGAATACTTATTTTGCCGTTATTGATTGTGAATGCCTATGCAGGAAATTGTTACCGTATGTCCCATGATGAACTTCACGAAATAGAATCATCATATTGGGACAACTCGTCGCTATCAGTGAAGTTTCCTTCTGGGGTACGATGTGACAATGCGGTGTTTCTCAATGTGAGCATGATTTCGAGGTCTGGCTGTATCTCTGAGATTGGAAACACACGAGATATTATTCTGAATGGACGCCATGATAGAGTTGTTTTTGATGAATTTGGAATGCCCATAGAAAATATTGATAACATGGGTCAGAACGCAAGCTGCGAGAAACTGTACTTGGAATTCAAGGCAAAGGTTAAGGACATGCGTTAAATGCACACATGAAGGAGTGAAAATGAAAGTGAAAGAGTCTAAGCCCGATTACAGCTTGCGTGCGCTTGTACACGTGATGGTTCCGAAATATGGTACTCTCCAGTGGGCATACATGCCGAAGGCCCGTTTCGTCATACTGGTGGATGCTGCGTATGAAGACATCTCTGCTGAAAAATGGCTGGAATCGAACAGGGTAACCAACGAGTTCATCGAGTGCTGGCGTACTGTTGCCGAAGTCAGGGAATACGCACAACGTTTCCACCTGCTTGCAATCCCATCGGATTTTCTCCTAAAGGAAATTTTGCATGGCTATTATCCAGCGAAAATTGATGGGAAGATTGTCGATGAGCTTATGAAATACCCTCGCGAGCCAGACAAACTGCTATCTAGCATAGCAAGAGGGTTAAACAGCGCTTATGAACAGATTTAATACTGCTTTAAGGAGGCATTGTATGGAAGAAAAGGAAGAAAAGAAACTTTACAAGGAAAGACCAGACTTGGTGGAAGCGTTGAAGGGAAAATATTTCCGACCGTTTTCACTCGTCAAAGGATACGATGGGTATGAATCCGACTCATTCGCCGAAATCAGGTCAATCTCGGAACTTGTCGGTCAGAGAGAAGTAAAGTTGATTCTTAGATTGGTATCTTTTGGCAAGGGTGATAGATATAGCGGAATCACCGCCGAAACATCACTTCCGTGGTGGATATCCAAGAAGTATGCTGACGACGAACTGACGGCGAATATGGTCATTGATAAGATGAACAAGACACAAACCCGTGAAGAACTGGTCGAACTGGCCAGAAAGACGCTAAACCAGTCTTTACAGGTGATGGAAGACATGGGTATATCCAAAGAGGAAATCCTGAGGTAAGCGATGACGGACATGACAATCAGACTGTATATCGAAGGCAATTACCTGTGCGGCAGACTCTCTATCAATGAGTGGAATGCCCTGTGGACCCGCTATGAAAACGACCCGAACTCGAAAATCATCGACCACCTTGATGATTCCGAGAACGACCGAGACTACGCCATTATCGAAACCACGCTGCAAACCGTGCTTGACAAAGGTGCCGTCATGGACTTGCAGTTCCTTAGGGCAGTAAAAGAGGGCGACAAGTGGCAAACCAAGTGTTTGTACTAGCAATATAAACTATTGTTACTATGGAACAGTTGGACTGTATAGTTAGCATCACCAGTTGGAAAGGACGCATAAGCGATAAAGATACCGCCTATGCGTTATTTTCGTTGATTCGGCAGAAGACGAAGTACAAGTTTAAGGTAGTTCTTACTCTATCAAAAGAGGAGTTTCCGAACTTGGAGAATGACTTGCCCGAAGACATACGACTGATGTATGAGGGGAACGCTATTGATATAGTCTGGGCCGATGGTAACTATAAAGCCCTGAAGAAGCTATATCCTGTGTGCAAGCTCTATGATTGCCCCATAATGACTACCGATGACGACGTGCTTTGCAAAGACAATACCATAGAAGCCTTCATGGATGCCCACATACAAGACCCAAAGGTGGTTTTGTCGGAGTGCGGTATCAATGTGTTGGGTATGCCACTAACAGGGTATTTTAGACTGTTCCCAAAGGATTCGTTCTTGGATGTAGACCCGAAGTATTTCAAAGAGTGCTTTCAAACCGCCGAAGATGACTTGTATTTGGCAACTCTGATGCGGCTTAAAGGAACCCACCTGAAATACCTGCATACTGGACTGGTAATGGAAATTCCTAGGAAAATGAATGACGGAACTGCGTTAAGGCACACGTATAACCGTATAGATAGGAATGCTTGTGTAAACAATTTGATTGGACGGTTGAAACAAGATAAAATTATAGAGTAGATGATTATCTAAATTGGGTAGAAATAGAAAAAAATTATTTATCCAAATCTGATATAATTTTTTTAATACTTTCTTTATGTTTATTCATAAATGAAGAATGCCAACCATATTCTTCATTAGCCCAATTATCACAAACTGGTAATTGGTTTATTTTTTTTTAGATAAATCTAATGTTTGATTTGAAAATACTAATCCATTATACTTTTTATATGTAATTGCATCTACAATTTCTTGATGATTTTTAATTTGATTATACGGGTCATAAAATAAAACTAAAACATTTTTTTCTGTTTTCATGCGTTCAGTTCTTCTAATAAAATTATCAATGATATATTCCCATATACGATTATATTTTATATTATTGCCATTTGGCCCGAATGCAGTTGGTATAGTAGCATTTGCATCGAAGAACATGTGGTGTTGGAAAATTTTATACTTTTCATCTATCTCAATAATAAAGTTATTATTTAATCCATAACCTTCTTTTGATAACATTATATTTTCAAAATTTAATTTATCAAAATCTTTTATAAATGAACTATATTCTTGTGGGTTCACAAAAGCATGCCATATTAGCGGATTGCTATATGGCATTTGCAAAACTTCTTTATATACAAACCCACCTAAACAATTATTTGAAATTATATTCATAGCAATTTATATTGTTCATCTAAAATGTTTTTGTATGCAAAATTATCACAAACTGATATATTGTTTACTTTGATTAACTTTACACCATCCATAATTGTTTCTTCAGATACTATGTTAAAAGTAGTCTGTGCATAACCATCAAGTTTTGAATCTCTAGTTTTATTAGTCTTAGCCAATCTTTCATTTAATTGCGTGTTTAACACATTATTATTTATGTGTGTTGGATGTGTAATATGGCCTAAATTTTGTGGAACTCTTACATAATCAAACCGTGAACTGTATTCATTATCCTCATATCCCCAACCTACAAATAAATTTGAAAATCCATTAAAATTAACAAAGTCTGTTTTTTTCATGAAATTAAACGCACCAAAACCTGTAGGGCATACGTAAGTTTTAGTAATTATTGGTTTATTATCTTTTAAAGTTATTTGACTTATGGATTTAAACCCTATTAATGGTTTCTTTACTATATCATATATGTCAATCCAGTCTACTTTTCTTAAATGAAAAATGTCATTATCAGATAGTGCTATATACTTTCCAGTAGCAAGTTTAACTCCTATATTAAATAATTGTCCTCTTAAAAATGGCAAGTTATCAGCTTGTTCGATGACAATTATCTCTTTATTCATCTCTGTATAAGTATCTTTGATACTTTTAATGCAATCTATAAGATTTTTACCACCACGGTTTACTATAATAAATGAGGTTAAGTCTTTCATGTTTATCCTAAAATTCGTTAAAGTTATAATTCGGAAATGCTATTTTCCATTTCTCCTGTAGTTCTGGAAAAGCCTTTAATATGTTATACTTTAATACATGTTGTTTTTTATAACATTTTCCGTTTATTTTTATTATTGTATTATGCATTTCTTGTAATAAGCCAACGTCTTGTAATGATTGTATAGTTTTAGCTTTTTCTTTATCACTACAAAAGTATATCTTAATTCCATTTTTAATTAAAAATGGGTGAATAACACTTTCATCACATTTAGGGCAAATTTCTTTTATTCTATTCCAATATTTATCTGTAAAGATTTCAACTGGAAATGCGCCAGGTGTAAAACACGTTTGCCCCAAAAAATAATTCGTAATACTCGCAATTTTATATGAAGAAATTGGGCACCAATCATAAATTATATTCAGCGTATCAGGTTGTAAAACACAGCCTGGTTTTTGCCAAGATATTACACACGGCGCTTTAATTTCTTTATACCGATTTATGCAGGTTTCAATTAAATCGTTATCATAAATTATATCATCATCCATCGAAAATACAAAGTCATTATAATGTTCTGGATAGACACGCCATCTTTTAAAACAATATTCATTATATTTCGTCCATTTTATTTTAACATCAAATGCTTCACATGTTAGTAATAAATCATTAGGAAGGTCTTTTTCTTTATTTGGAAATTCTTCTTCCGCTAGCCAAAGATAAAATATATCTGGCTTAATTGTTTGTGATTTCAAATATCGATAAATTGCTGGACCTACTTGATTTATTCGTTTAGTCCAAGAAGTCATTGTAACAATAATTTTATTTTCCATAATTAAACAATCTCTCGTATTTTTCTTTTATTTTAGGAAAAGCATCAAGCACATTTGCAAGCCAGATATCTCTTCGTTCTAAGCCATTTGCTTCACGTTGATGTGTCATAGGAGCTAGTCCGTTCCACATATTTATCCCTTTGCTAATCTGTGTTCCCCACCCAAAATTTAACCAAATAATAGGTACATCAAAATAGACAAGCCAAGGCATTATCCAAGACTCATCGCAAATAGGTGTGCATTTATCTCGTGTTTCGTAATAGCCTGTTTCGTATATTGCCTTAGGGGTAAATTTGACTGGAAACATTGAATTGCCATTTATTCTGCCAACATTAACATGCGGACCACCAACAGGTGAAACTGGATATAAAATATGTTTTCCACGATAACTATGCAAAGACGCTACATTATAAGATATGACTGCGTTAGGATATTTTTCATGCCATCTCATTACAGTATCAATAAGTGAATTTGCGTAATAAGTATCATCATCAATGATAAATATACAGTCATCTTCTTTTGCTATGTGAAAAATCTCATGCCTTTTGTGGCAGTAAGTATTCTTTGGTAGCCAATGAAGAAATACATTATCTACATTCAGCATAGCCTGTAAATCTTGTGGCAAATCCTTCTCTCTATTCGGAAATTCAGGTTCTGCTAGCCACAAATGAATTTCATCAGGGGTTCTTGTCTGTTTCGTCAATAGCAAGTAAATAGCCTTACCTACATTGGTAATTCTGCCAGGATAGCTTGTCATTGATACTATTACTCTTTCACTCATACTCTCAGTTCCAATTCATTTCCGCCTCAAACGATAACATCATTCGTAGTATCGTCCTTGAACTCTGCGTTTGACTTAAGTTTTTTCTTCTCCATCAACTGTGCAATGAACGCATTGTACTCATCATCATCAAATGCGTCCATGTTTGCAAATGCGTCGGCGTTTCCGTTAAAAGCAGGGTCGCCAAACCTCATTTCGGGATGCGGGCTGCTAGAGATACGTTGCATCAGCTGGTCGAACGAGCTTCCGCTTCCGTAGTCGGCCTTGGGTTTCGCCCGTTCCCTTGCAGCATATTCAGCCGCATCACGTTCGACCTTTGTCGGCACCTTCGGGTTAGTAACAGGCGGGATGCCGACGTGGGGTGCGTTCTTCATCTTTTTCAACAGGTCTTCAAGAAATGATGCCATAATGATAGTCTCCTTATGTCAATACCTTTCTAGTTTATAACCTCTTGCAAACTGCCCCACTTTTTGTATATTTAGGAAAGTTTTACTGCAATGTCAACCCTTTCCTTTCAGCAGATATAAACTGAAATGTAATCTCATACGGACCTTATGACAGAGACCTTTTGCTGGATTTGCGGCATCCTCGGCGCCTTCTTCTTCGCAATCAACCTCGCCCCCCAGATAATCAAGTGCTACCGAACCAAGTCGTGCAAGGACATCAGCCGCATGTTCCTTGTCTTCGCCTTCTGCGGGAACATATTCAGTGCGGTATTCGTGCTGTACACGAACATGAAGACTGGGCTGTGGCAGTGGCCAATCTATTTCAATTACGGCACGGCTACGGTTCTGACCGCAGTCCTCACCATCCTGAAGATTCGCTACAAGTAGGCTTTCGGTTATAAACTCAATGTGAAAGCCCGACAGGACACAGGACATGAACGACACGATGAACACTCCCGTCACCCCCGAGATGTTACAGGAGAAGGACAGGGAGATAAACGAACTCAACGACACCATTACCGAACAGAAGTGCAAGCTTAAACGCAACCATCGTGTTGACGAGGATGGCAGGATTAAGTCGGGCGGCGACCTGATACACAACATTCGGGATTTGAAACGCCCTATTGCGATGCGGTACGTGTTTTCCCAAAATTCAAAGGATACCCCCATGTCGTTAGACCTAGGGGAATGCTTCAAGTATTACCTCGAAGATGTATGTGAAGAAATGCACCGCTTCGTGTCTCGTTACATTAAGGGGGATATGTACGTGTGGGTTGGACCCCATGAATTCGAGGTTGACCACATCGAGAACAACTACGATGGTCTCAGCCCGCATGAGTTGGCCGAGGAACTTGCCAAGAAGGATGCCGTTATCGCCGACAAGAAAGGGGCTATCGGCATTATTAACAGCTTGCTTGCCGAAGTGGACAAGTGGGAGCACTTCAAGTATAAGGTCGGGATTGCAGATACCGAACTGCTTCCTATGTACGACAAGGTTGAAAACGCTTCCAGCAAGACGCTGGACCTCGACCTTGCCGAATGGTATCGTGAGGCATTCTTCACTGTGGTAGATTATCTATACAAAGCGATTGAACTGGAAGATGCTTGCGAGGAATTCAGGCAGTAAGCTTAGCATACTCCCACGGCTAAATAGCGAAAAATCTAGCAGGACCCCTTGACAGTCCTGCTTTTATTATGTATATTCTCTTTGAAACATAAGGAAATATACAATGAAAGCACCTTACTTACGAATTTCCATCGCCGACAGCGACTTCACCTCGTATTACGAAGCCCTTGCCAAGCCCATTTACGAGCTGCTCGAATTCAAGGGTTTCCCCAAGGTTGACGACATGATGCTCCAGCAGTTGAAGGAGCCTATCGCAAGGCTGTGGAACGCAGTCGAAAACACGTACTGTGCCTTGAGCGGTCGTCCCATTACCGACCACTACCCGTACTTCCTCAGTGAACTCAGCCTTGAAGTGGTTGACTTTGCCGACATCGAGTGCGAAAGTGCCGAAAGCATCTATGTCGCATTGTTCAAGGTTACCAACGACCAAGATTACGCAATTCTTGGATAGGGGGTTACCATGGCGGAACATTACGAAATCACTGAGAACTTCAAGGAACTCCAAGTCGGCAGGACCGTCAAGTTGACCTCGGTTAACCATCAGGAGGTTATCGACATTGCTGTTGGCGTGGTGAAAAAGATACACAAGGACTGTTTTGGCTACGTGTATGTAACCTTTTCCGACTACATTGATACACGTCACAGGGAAGGTCTGTTGAAAACCCATACACGCAAGTGGTACGACGGCGACATATGTGATGACTACTATCAGGGAGAATGGACAATCAAGACTAGCGTCAGCCTTGGTAAGGCATCTGACTACAAGGAGGTCGCCAAGGAACTCGCTAGGCTCAACAAGATATGGATTAACACCTATACGGATAGATTGGCCGTATGCAAGAAAAATGTTTCCGAATACACCAAGTATCTAAGGAAAGAGAAGAAACTGCTCGAAAAGCTGAGCGAACAGTTCGGAATTTAAGGAGAACACCATGCAAGAAATTACCGCAGTCTGCAAGACGACAGACTATAACAAATGGGGAATGACCGATGACCCCAAGGATTTGACAGTCGGTGCGAAATATACGGTTGACTACGTGGTTATCCACAGCAGTTACACTCAGGTTTACCTCGTAGGTGAAAAGCCGCAGCATCCGTACAACTCGTGCAACTTCGAGTTCTTCGACAAGGACGGCAAGGAAATCGACATCGTGGAATATTTCAACATGAACTGCGGCATGCACAGGTGCTGATTGGGGGACGGCATGAACAAAATTGTAAAGTTCTTTAACTATATATTTTCACTTTGCGCCGTCGATACCGTATGCAAGTATATCTTCTGGATGGGCATGTGGGCGCTCAACGCATTGTGTTATGAGACCGATACGGCATGGTTCAAGATATCCGTTGCAATGCTTGTTATTGATACGGTAATGTTCATCTGCTACATGTACGGAAAGCATACTGGTAGGTCATGAAACAGGCCATGAAACAGGTCATGTAGATTATTAATAAGGAGATTATCACCATGTTCTATATCGAAAGAAGCGTACAGGGCCCGTGCCTTTGTAGCGACCTGCACGACTGCTTGGGCATGAGTTCCAAGGGTCTCGGATGGTTCAGTGACGGAAGCATAGCGCTCGCCTTCCTTACCAAGGAGGAAGCCGAGGCTTTCTGTAAATCGCATAAGTTGAGCCTTGACGCTGACAAGAATGGTTATGAACCCCGTTATGTCATCGTAGAGGAACTCCGTCGTCCCGAGGTTCAGGACATTGCGGACAAGTACGGGTTGCTTTTCCGTGGCACCGATGTTTTCATTACATGGGGTGCGCAGGATTACAGGATACGTATCGTCATGAACACCGACGTTGCAAAGTTTCCGTTTACCCGTTCACAAAAATACGAATACGTTGTCGGGGCACGACTTGTCAAGACAATTCATGGCAGCAATGCGTCACCGACAATCATCGAAGAGATTCACAACCCTAGCTACAAGCAGCTTGACGAGTTTGTAGCCAAGTGCGTACGTGAACATAAAGTTGGCTGTGCACCGCAAGGAGACTGAAATGACGACAAACGCACCGAACAAGTGTAAGCCATTGAAGAAGCCTAAGAAGGCATCACCCGCACCTCCCCCGATGAAAGGTGTGCGTGTTCCGTTCTTGGACATCTTTGCACTTCAGGAGGAAGTCAAAAGGCTCCGCAAGGAAAACGAGAATATCAAGAAGGGATTACCCGTATGGAGGAAGGCATCTGGTCTCGACAATGTCGATGACAATACATGGTGCATCCTGTACAGCAAGCTATACGGCATCGGAATCGGGTATTGGAGCACCCGCTACGGATGGATGTTCCACAAGGAGAACCTCATCCAGACGGACAGCGTGACCCACTGGATGCCGTTCCCTGATGAACCCGAGGATTAAGCACAATCAATCATCGAAGAGGTACACAACTTATGAAAACCTACAAAGGGCAAGAACTAATCAAGGCCGCTAAATACCTGCAAAAGATGGGCAGCGTCCGTTCTAAAATCGAACAGGACTTCACACTGGATTCAATCGACGTTGAAGACCGTGAAGCGACAGTCCACTATCTCGGCAAGGTAGAGGGCGAAGATGCCAAACTTAACGTGACCGTGTACAAGGCAAAGACTTACGGCAATGTATATGCGGCCTATCTTGCTGGACAGCGTTTCGAAGAAAAGGAGTATGACAGGGTCTACATCTGGCTGCATTCCATAACAAAGCTCGATACGGAAGAGGCGAAGACTGGCAAGCTGCAGCTCCTTCCAGAACAATGGAAGAAAGTTCACAAGGACTTCATGAAGAAGTTCTTCAAGGATTTCAACATCGACAAGCATGACCAGAAATGGTCTGAGTGCTTTGTTGAGTTCCGTTATCTAGGTCATGGCTCATTCAACGATGTCGATGATGAATTTGGGTTGATTCTCCTTTCCTACGACCCTGCATTGAAAGATTTCAAGAAATCTTCAGACGATTATCAGTTTGACATAGATATCGGCATTTCCAACGACACCACGAAACTCGCTCTTGGCTACTATATCCACGATTACGCAAAAGAATTGAATGCTGCATTCAAGGCTGTGCTTCCTATGGCTGAGAACGGCATTAGCAAAATCATTGAATATGGCGGCTCTTCGGGTTATTACTATGTCGAGGGAACCTATGACGAAATCCTTGAAATCTGCAAGGGAATGAAGGAACGCCTGTTCGCATACTATGACGAAATCATTAAAGCCCGTGGTGGAAGCCCGAACTGGCGTTCCGCTATCAGATGGGAAGAAAGTGGCCCGATTTATCCTGCAGACTCGGAAGAATCCGCCAAGGCAAAGGAACTGCTTGACGCAAAGGAAAATGCCTTGAAGGCGGCAAGCATCGAGCGTGTCGTAAAAGTGGCTAAATCATTTTACAATGTCAATATTGTCGGGTTGTTCAAGGACAGTACCATAGAATGCAACGGCTACCGTTTTGCCGACAGCGTTACCATCAAGGTTCCCTACAAGTTTCCGAAGATTAAGGGGTCCAAGGTGGTCATGCAGGATAAGGTTCTCGAAATCGACTTCTATCGTGATGACTACCCGAGGTCTTACGGAGAAGGTCGCTACAACGAACTCACTGTCACATACTCTATTCCTGCAATCTACGGTACGATGAGCGGTGAGTATGTCACATTTGATGAAGCGCTCAAACATGACAGCGAGAAGCTGATGACATTGAAGCCGACAAGGAAGAAAGGCAGGGCATTCAGTAGTGAAAAATGGGGAGCATGCAAGAAACCTGTATTCACCTACATTCAGAACCTGATTGATGACCTGGACAAGTATCTCAAATACAAGGGTTTTGCACCCAAGGCATAAAAGAAAGGCTTCCAATCATGTTGGAAGCCTTTTAAATATCCTGACTTGGTTAGAACTCGGGTTGGTCTTCTTCATTGCCACCAATCTTTCCTGCATCATCGTAGCCTGAATAGTCCAAGTCATTTGGCATCCAGAAGCAAATCGATGGCCTACCCAAGCACGTCCATTTGAAACCATAGACATTTCCATCGTCACTTGGGTCAAAGCTAATTTCTCCTTGCATATATTGCATAGCGGTGTCCGTTATTTTATCATACGGAGATATCATGCTGTATTTTTGTATATCCGATGTGACCTTGCATATAGGAGCCGCATGTAAGAGGTTTTCTCTATGTTTGGCCAATTCTTGTAAAGGTACGTTCTGTGACAGAACTTGGACAACAGGCGTTCCATCCTCCACATCGTATGTGCATATTTTACCAATGTCGCTTTTACCCAGCTCGGATGAATTTTCTTCTGGTCTAAATTCATTTCCTTCTTGTGTAAATTCCTCAGTTGGGTCATCGGAGATTCCTTCCATGCAAACGTTGGTTATCTTTCCGATTGCATCGACCTGATTTTTGCTCAGTCCGAGCTGGCTTACGCCTTCCATGAAAATCTTGATTCTTTTATTCATATCGTTACCATAGGTGGATTCACCTATTAGTTTATAACATGATGGGTTGAAACCATCGGAGCGTGGCGTAATGTTATCGTACTTTACGTATCCATTGGCGTCTCGGCAGGCATCCAGCCGTTGGAACTCCTTTAGGCAATAAGGGCAGAACAGGCGCCCGTTGTACTCTTCGACGCCATAGGCGCTACAACCGCAGTGAGAACATGCTGCTTCACCTTCGACTGATTCGCCGAAGATGTGCATGTGTTGCAGGTGTTCTTTCGCCTTTTTCTCGGATTTGTGTGAAGACAGGATTTTACCTGTTTCGTGGCTCTTGATAACCCACTCGGCCAGTTCGCCCTTCGAGTTGCGGTGGCCTTTCATGTGGCAGACATATTCGTACAGTGGTTGCATAGGGGAATCCAACATTGTTTCCCCTACAGTTTATAACTAAAATGGTAGTGTGTCGTCCTCGTTGACAAGTAACAGTGACGTTAGCTCTGACTGGCTTAACGTGAACGGAGGGTAGTATTTCCCCTTCAAGTATTGCCTCGGTCTATTCCATTTCTCGTAGAGCAGGAACGGCATGAGAACACGTGATACGAAACGGTATGCCCGAATCATCTTGGTTACGAACGGGCTGTGGAAATCCTCTGGGTACATCTCGTTTAGGCGTTTGTAGGCTTCCTCGTCGGAAACCTGTTCGCCATAGTAGTCCCCAGTGATGCTTCCGTAGATTTCGCTGAAATAGACACACTGGCGGCAACATGATGTTGCGTAGCGACGGCAACGGTCACAGACGTTCATTTTTCAAACTTCTCCTTCAATTGGAGATACCGCTTGTACTCTGCTTCTTCTTGTGCCTTTGCGAGGGCTTCCTTTTCACGGCGTTTCGCCTCTTCCTCTTCACGCTTCTTCTGTTCCCAGTATTCCTTGTGCCACTTCTGGAACTCCTTGGTCGCTTCTTCCTTGTCGCCGTCAAGGTACTTCCTGATGATGGAACTCGGGACAGGGAAAGTGTAATATTCGCCCTCGCCCATAATGACTTCTTCTACACAAAGCTTGATAATTTTGGGTATAGAACCTTCGGTAATAAGCCCGTCATATTCAAAGTCCTTATAATACCAAGAGCCATTGCAATCCTTGAAAAATGCATCCACCATCTTGTCAAGTTCGCTTTCTACCTCGTTGACAATCTTCTGTGCATCGTGGTATGCTTTAAGTTTTTCCATGCTGTTCATGTTAACTCCTTGTTTTCTAGTGTGTTAAGATAATTCTTGTCATGTTCAAAATAACAGATATCTTTGAAATGGACCTTATCGTCAAGCAAGTCCTCTGGATTGAACTCTGGTATTTCTACATAGTCTCGGTTTTCGGTGTCCCATTTCCATTTCTTCGAGCCAGCCCTGAAACATTCTGAAATTGATATCTGGTTCTTAATCATCTTAATCAGCAGTTCATTGCTGACTTTGGCAAGAATCTCATCATCAGGGATGTCGTTGTATGCGATATAGGCATCGCCGTCAGTGTCCCTGAGGGTTTCAATCAACGGGCCGTCATACCAGCACAGGACTTCTTCTTGGATTAATTCTTGATAGTTCATTTTATTCCTTTCAGCAACACTTTGGGTGGACATAGCCTTTATTTATAGTAAGTTTTCCATTCACTGCGGGTGTTCTTCACTTGGAATACACCCCATCCATAAGTAGTCTCACGGAGTATCTTGTTGTCGTAGTCATGGTATTCGTTGTACTTCTTCCTGTAGTGACGGAAGTAGCGTTCCATTGCGTGTTTTGGGCTTGCCGCACGGACTACATAAATCGGGCGGTTGCTATCCCAGAACGAGCCGAACAATTTTTCGCTCCTGCGGATTTCATAAACGTCCCAGGTCGCCACCGCTTCACGGAGACGATGGAACGCCATCTTGTTGTCACGCTTGACCAAGATGACACCAACGATGATGCTTACAATAACAGACACAGCTACAACTGCTGTTACCCACATATATCTATCTCCTTATTTATGGTTGATTGGTTCTTTGTAATGGTGGACTTCCACCGTTCTCTTCACCGTGTCAACGATGAGCAAATCCAGATTGGAAAATGGGAATCCCTTGGAGTTGATGATGTCGTACGCACTGATGCCCGCATTACCGTTCACGTAATGATAGATATAGCGGATTAGCATACCGTGCGAAATTGCGATTACGGCGTTCGTGCTGTTCTCGTGACGGATATCGTTTCCCATGTCGTGCAGCACGATTTTCGCCCGTTTCTCCATCGTGGAAGCGGGGAGGAACACCAGCCTGTTGAACTCCTGTTCCGTAATTTCCCAGAACTTCTTGTTCCCGAGAGCCTTGCAATCGAATTCTCCTAGGCTCGTGGTCACTTCGGTCGGGAGACGGTCGAAAAGCAGTTTCGCCGTGCTGATGCAACGCTTGGTCGGGGAGCTGACGATAACCTTCCTGTCTGCTTCTGGGATGAACTTGCCGACACGCTCTTCCCAGTCGTCTGGCTTGTCATAGAGGTTGATATCGGTGTTTTCGTACCCAGCAACCATCGAACCCGATAGGTTGGCCGAAGTCGGTGCATGTCTGATGAAATAGAATTTCATTATTTATACCCCATTATTTTGTCAACATATTCGCACAACTCTTCAAGGTCTTTGTCGTACTCGACATCCATAGATGCGACGCTATCCATGTCCAATGCGAACACTTCTTTGAACTTGTCATCTTCCTTTACATACCGCTTTGGCAGGCAGTCGGAATAGATGAATTTGCTGCTATCCGAAGGGTCTACCCTGCAGTCTACGCCATAGAACATATTTCCGCATGGGAAAAGGGCGATATACCATTTACCGATGTCCGACGGTTCGATAACGAGGTCCGATTCACGGTTGTAAATCAGTTCCTTGACGATATCCTTCTTAATCCACTGGCAGAACATGTAGGCTTCTTTAAGCTGCTTGCCCCAATTCTTGGTCAGGTCAAAATCGTAGTAACTTTCTTCGCTCAACATGTTAGCCATCCCTCTTTACAACATCGTCAAAGGTATTGCACGGTTCAGGCGGAGGAATTGGTGCACCGCACGACGGGCAGTAATAGGTGCGCTTGAAGGGGGACAATGCGGCCTTGTTGAGAGCGGCGAGTACATCCTTCGTGTAGATGAAGTAGCACGGCTTGTTCCCTGGACGGAATGCACCCTCAACCTCGAAATGGTAGAGCGTGCTATGGTCATTCACGTTCTGCAATGGCTTGTCTTCGGAAAGGAGGTACAATCCAACGCACTGTTCCCCTTCTGGGATAACGGGGATTTCCTCTGGGAAGTGGTGAACTGGGATTGACGACTTCCTTGATTCGAGTTCGTTGTACATGTGTGCCAAGTCGTTGTACTTGTCCACCAACTTGTTCAACTCGTCTAGTTCCTTGTCGGCCCTCTGCGATTCCTGACACGATTCGCACCTGCTTACCTGGAAGGCGTTCGCGGACTCCTGCAATGCGAGGATGTGCTCCTTCAAGTTGTTGTTTGCCTTCTTGAGCTTTTCCATCTCTTCAAGGTCGTATCGGTAGCTTTTCAGAAGGGTGATGATTTCTCCTTCTGTTGCCACGCCGATGTCCTGCTCGTCGAGAAGGACGGTTACAGCGTCATCAGTATGGGCCTTGCGGTATTCGTCAATAAGGATTTTGAACACTTCGTGGGAAACGAGGACGCTCTTGTCCATTGTTTCAATAGCATTTTCAAGCGAGCACATCGGAAACTCCTTTTTGTTGTTTGTCAGGATGGTATAAATATATTTTATTAATGTATTTTTGTCAAGGGAAAAAACATGCTTCCATACGAAACAAATGAACCCAAATTGAAATCAGTTTTCCAAGCCGAAGGTCACAACCCCGTGTATCAGGCAGAATGTTATAACCCCGCTATCAAAGCCGAGTGTTATAACCCAGACATCAAGGCCGAGGCATGCCCGTTCCAGCCGATGCCGAAAGAAGAATGGTAGGATGCCTTGCCAAATTCGGAAAGATTAGTTATATTTTTGCTGATTACGTGCATTTTTAACAGGATTTGATTTATGATTATCATTGACCCGCACCCGTTTGTGTTCAAACAGGTCAAGGCTATGTTGAAGGAACTGTGCGACAAGCCGAAGTACGAGAAAGTAATGGTCGTGCTAGGCTACAACATCATGCAGTGTTCCGAAGCGCTTGCCCTGAAAAAGAAGCATCCCGATTACAAGCTGGTGGTTTACAACTTGGAGCAGCTCTATGTTGGAAGCCCTTGGCTGAATGCCAATACTAGGGGATGGTTCATGCGGGCCGACGAGATTTGGGACTACAACTTGGAGAACATCAGGTTCTTCTCTGATGTCCTCGGGTACAGGGCCAGCTACCATCCGATTAAGTGGGTCGAGTCCTTGAAGACGCTGGAACAGGTGAAACCAGAGGAAATGCTGTACGATGTCCTGTTCTACGGCGAGGAAACCCCGAGAAGGAACAAGCTGATAGGCGAGATGAGGGCCGCACACCGCAACTGGGCAATCATCACTGCGACGGGAGTTACTGGCCCCGCACTTGACTTCCTTATCGCCCATTCCAAGATTATCCTGAACATCCACGCTTTCCCGCAGTACCAGTGTCAGGAAATCGTCCGCATGTTCTACCCGCTAATCAACGGGAAGTGCATCGTTAGCGAACCGTCCAAGAACGACAACTATGCTGGCGACTCCGTGGTGTATTCCTCCTATAACAACATGATTGAAACTGTGAAGGGTCTTCTTACCGATGGCAAATGGATTGAAGTCGCTACTGAGGCGTCTGATAGGTTCCGCAGACACACCACCAAGCAGTGAGCCTGCAAAGGAAATCAAGCCTCCTCGTAAAGTGTACAAGTACACTGTCATCGAGTGCATCCTTGACGACTATGAACCCGTCAGGGAAGTCAAGCACTCGAAGCCAGATGTCCATTACCTGTTGATAACCGACAACAAGAAACTGAAGAGCAAGACATGGGATGTCCACCACATTTCTGAATATCCCTGCCTCGAAGGAATCAAGGATGTCATCGGGATTCTGAACTACGTGCGCTACCATACATTCGAGTTCGCAGACACGATGGTTTCCATCTATGTCGATGCGAGCATGATGATTAACAAGCCGCTTGACAAGCTGTACGACGACTTCGTGAACTCCAATTCCGACATCGGGCTTGCCATACATCCTTACAGGACGAATGTCTATGATGAACTCCGTGCTTGGCAGACAGCCCGTGGGCTTTCACCCGAGGAAGTGACCGCACAGCGGAAACTGTTCGGGAAGACGGGCTTCAACAAGTCCGTATTATTCCAGTCTGGAGTAATCATACGCCAGAATGTCAAGATTGTGAACATAATCGACGAAATCACATGGTCTTTCCTGAAACTGACTGGTGTTGACTGCTCGTCAGCAAGGCTGGACCAGACCGTTCTCACCTATGTTCTCGCAACCTATTTCAGCGGGGTCAAGTTCCTCCTGTTTACCCAGCATCTGATTCAATCGAGTTACATAACGTGGTGCAAGCACGGTTCGGACCAGCCTATTCTCATCGACAAGCGGTATTACGTCAGGCCATCGGTTTTCGGCGTCTGTGTGAACCCTTACATGATTGAACCTGTCGAAAATCCGAAAAATAAGATAATTTAATGACGACGGCGGGAGCAGGCCGTCAAGGATATTTGAATGCAGTTTGGTGTTATTGAAAAGAGAATCACTCGTTTATGGTGCAAGACCCCTGCCTTGCTTATCGGACCCCCTGGTATCGGAAAGACCCAGTTCTGCCGTTCGTTAGCAAGAATTCTGAAATTGGAGCTTGTCGTACTGGACTGCTCTCAGTCTGGTGACTCGGGCGACCTTATCGGCTTGCTTGAAATCGAGAACCATGTCCACCACCATACGAAACCTGACTGGATGGATGGAGAAAAACCGAAGCTGGTATTCATCGACGAAATCAACAGGGCCAAGGGGGAAATCATTGCGGCCTTGATGAAGCTGTGTTCTCCCGAGCAGTCGTTCAACGGGTTCACCCTTCCAGAAGGCTCCCGTGTCGTCCTCGCCATCAACCCGTCCAATGTTGACTCCAACCAAGTCATGCCGCTTAACCGTGCGCTGTACACCCGCTTCGCCCGTTACCGTGTCGAAGTTGATGCAAACTATTGGCTCAAATGGGCTGCAGGCGCTGGCATCAACCCAATCGTTTGCCGTTTCATTTCGGGTCACAACAACGCTTTGTACGTGGATGACACCGAGCTTGACTCCGAGGATGAAAACACCGCCAACCCACGTTCTTGGGAAAACTTCGCCCGTCTTTTCGACAATGCGTACAAGGCAGGGGATTATGTCGATACCTACGGAAACCCTGTTGCTGGCGGCATGGAAACCCTGCTGATAGACGCAACTTCCACCCTTGGGCCTGACATGGGCAAGACATTCACGGAATGGTTCAGGAAGAACGGCAACACCCTCGATGCTGACATGGTTCTTAAAGCGAAGGAAAGTGACTGGGCGAAATACAAGGGAATCATCGACGGTATGAGCGTTCCGCAGCTTACGAAGTTGAGCGACGGGGTTATCGCAAAGATGGACGAGGCGTACGACAAAGGAAAGCAGTCGAAGGAAATGTCGCTGAACTTCTGGTATTTCTACTTTGCCGTCCAGCCCGAGATACGGGCCCAGATGTACAACTTCCACCTGATACACCTTGTATTCCAGATTTCAGAGAACAAGGCCAACTGGCTTTCCCTCCTCAGGGAACATGTCGGTGCGGAGAAGAAGGAAATGCTGAAAGCAAGTTTCAGCGAGTTCAATCAGGTTAACTAATGTCGGCTTTATACAAGATAGAACAGGCAAAGACGATTCTGGGGTCGGTGAACGCTCCCGCCCTGTGCTATATCAACATGGCGGAACCTATTGTCGAGGATGACAGGACGAAGACGCTGATGATTGACGCACACCTGCCAGGTCACCTTTACCTTGTCGTGAACAGCCGTTGGGCCGAGATGATGGACCTGAGCGACCTTGCGAAGATTCTCTACATAGAGGCTTCCCGCATCGCTCTCCATCACGTTACAAAACGTGCCGTTGACAATAGGTTCAACCTTCTTTCGAGCGACATCATCTGCTACTCCATGGCGAGGGGATGCCTTACTCTTACAGGCACATCTTTCCCTGACGCTCTCGACAAGAGCAAGTCCAGCATCTACTACGAGCAGGGCAAACTCCTGTACAAGAACGAGACTGGAAAGGAATGGGATGACGAATGCGATTACCACGAGAAGGTGGCGATGTGGATGGAACGGGCTGCAAACCAGTCTGGTGGCGGTGAGGGTGACGAAGATTCGGACAGCGGCGATGGCGAAGGTGATAACAGCGAAGGGCCAGCAACCCCGCAGGAAGCCCTAGAAGACTACTTCTGTGACGACACCCGTTCAGACAACTGGACTCCGAACGAGACAATAGCGAGCGACATCGCCTTTGAGACGAAGCATCTGGAAGAAAACGGCGGGTTTGCGGGTACTAGCTGGGGTCTGAGCGCTGGTGACATCCTTATGAAGATTCTGGCCGCACAGAAGCCTCCCGTTGACCACAGGCGCATCATCCGTTCGTTCGTAGGCACGGTGGTCTCACAGCGCACGGAATCGACGAGGACTAGGCAGAACAGGCGTTACAACCTGTTGTTTCCCGGTCAGCGTTCCGTTTACGACTGCAATCTGCTCCTTGCTGCAGACTCTTCGGGTTCGATGTCCGATGAAGACCTGTCCGATGCGGGATGCTTGATAGCCAAGATTGCCACTGGGGCCAAGATAGACTTTTCGTGGTGGGATTGTAAATGCACCCTTCCGATGACGTTCAAGCCAGGTAGTTCCCGCAAGAGCTTCGACGTGACTGGGCGTGGGGGAACCAATCCGCAGTGCGTATTCGACATGCTCAGGGATAATAAACTTGTGAGGAAATATTCGGGCATCATCATCTTTTCGGACATGATTTTCGACGAGATACCTAAGCCTAGGGAAATCCCCGTTGACAACATGCTGTGGATATGCACGGCTGACGGGGGCAACCCTCCGAAATGGGTTCCACGCCGAAGGATTATGCGTTGCAAGGAGATTATGAGCTGCATTAAAAAGGACCCTTGACTTTTAGGGAAACAGTGGTTATATTTATCTTGATATAGTTAGCTTGTTCGCAATATAGTTAATTAAATAGGTACAGCATGAGCGAGACAGTAGAATTGCCAAAGAAGAAGATGTGGTCCACGATTTACCACGATACGGCCAACGACCAGATGTACATGTGGTATGTGGACGGCACAAGCGAGGTATTGCCAGTCAGGCACCGTTCATATACGAACCGACTTGGCGAGTACGGGGCCGTAGAGTGCGGGATGAAGGACATCTTCGGAAACGACGTTTACGAATTTTACCTTTCACATAACGAAGAAAAGGAAATCAAGAGACAGTATCAGGGTTCGGCAAACCATTTCAACGAGATTGACATTGACCCCCGATGCCGCTTCCTGCAACAGCAGTACGAAGGCTACGACATCGAGCCGCCGAAAATCAAGGACATGAACCTTTGCTTCCTTGATATCGAAGTCTCGACCGAGGGTAGGTTTCCTGTCCCTTGGTTGGCCGAATACCCGATTAACCTCATCATCCTCAACTTCGCAGAATACTCAGTCCAGTTCGGAACCCTAGAAGTTGACGATGCGACCCTTGAAAAGTACAAGGATTTGAACTGTACCTATATCAAGTGTGCAACCGAAGCGGAACTCCTGACTGGCACTTTCAACTACATCAGGGAGCATAACGTAGATATCCTCTCTGGTTGGAACTTCGCATACGATACTGAGTTTATTTACCGCCGTGCAAAGAAGCTTGGCGTCCCCCTCAAGCTCATGTCGAGAATGCCCGCAGGAACCGAAAGGGCTTACTTCGACGAGAAGAAGAAAGAGCTTCATGTCGCTGGTACGGAAGTCATGGACTTCTACCTCCTCTACAAGAAGTACACTTTCTCCGAAGAGCCGAGCTACAAACTCGATTACATCGCAGAAAAGGAAGTGGGCGAGAACAAGGCTCCGCTTCCTGATGGATATCTTTCGTGGAAAACATATCCCTCAGAGTTCTCGTACTATAACGTGATAGACGGTGTCCTGTGTAGAAAAATACAGAACAAGAAAAAGATGTTCGACCTTGCGCTTATGTCCTCTGCTGAGGCACGAGTGCCGATTACATCCGTGTTTGAATCCAAGAAGATGATGGTGGGCTTCGTCCTGAACCACCTTCACAAGCAGAACATGGTGTTCCCCGTTTACAGGCCTACTGCAAAGGAGGAATACCCTGGCGCATTCGTGTATTCAGTCCCTGGATTCTACAAGATAGAGGTTTCGTATGACTACCGAAGCCTTTATCCGTCAATCATGATGACATTCAACATCAGCCCTGAAACCAAGGTTATCAAGCCTATCGACTATGTGCTGACCGAGGAGGAAAAGAAGGTACTCATCAGGTCGCCGTGGACGCACAACGGTCAGTATCAGGTGTTCTACCGAAAGGATGTGGAAGGTATCGTTCCTCAGGTTACTAGAAAGCTGTTCAACGGTCGTGCCGAACTGAAGATTAAGAAGAAGCAGGCCGAAAAGGACGGTAACGAAGAGCTGATGGAAATATACGACATGATGCAGAAGGTGTACAAGGTGCTCGGTAACTCCCTGTACGGCTTGCTCGGTACTCCGTTCTTCGCTTTCTACGATATCGACAATGCCGCATCCATTACGGCTTACGGACAGAGGCTCATCAAGTATACCTGCAAGAACCTTGCCGAGTACATCAACAACGACTTGTCCAAGGACCAGAGGTTTATCAACACGTTCGGCTACTCCCCGAAAATCAACCCCGACTACTGCGGTGAAATCTTCTGGAACGAAGCGAACGTGGACTTCGACGATGTCGAAAAGGCTACTGAATGGGGTTACGACATCACTAGCGACATCCTGCAAAGAAGAATGTCCCACGGTGATACCGACTCCTTCTACGCAAAGTTCGACGACATCTACGAGGAGTTCAGCAAGAATCAGGGCAAGAAGGTTCAGGTTGTCGTTTATGACGGGCACCAGATTATCCACAAGGATGAATTCGACGCTGGAAACGAGATGGCCTACAAGAAGCACTTTGCCCTCATGTCCCATACGTACTGCCCTGATGTCTACGACAAGCCCAAGAACAGGGAGCCGCAGGAAATCAAGGGTAGTAAGTACAAGTTCTCCAAGCTGCAGATTATGTACAAGGATGGCATGATTTCGAACAAGCGTTACCGTGTCATCCTCAACCGTTATCGCTTGACCGACTTCTGCCGTATGTTGGATGCTTCCATTCTCGAAGAGAAACTGGATGAATACATGCTTGGTTACGCATCGTCTTGGGGCTTCCGTACGAACGAATTGTTCCTGAAACGTGAAAAGTGCATCTACAAGACCATCGTGACCGCCAAGAAGAAATACATCTGCGTTGCCGAATCCAACGAAGACATCGTGTACCTTGACATGAAGAAGGAAGACCTCCCGATTCATCCGCACTACGCAATCACTGGTCTCGAAATCGTACGTTCATCGACTACCATGTTCTCTCGTGAACGTATGATGAACACCGTGGAGCTCATGATGGATACCATGGACAGGGAAACCCTCCGTAAGCGTGTCGTGGAAATCAAGGACGAGTATACCCAGAAGATTATGGACCATTCGTACCTCGATATTTCCTGTCCGTCAGGTGTCAAGGAAGAACCTCCTGAATACACAGAGATGATTAACTTCCCTAAGGAAGAACTGAAGAAAATCGACTGGCGTAGAAAGGCTGCCTCTGTTTGGAACTACCTTATCCTCAATGACCGTGAACTCATGAAGAAGCCGTACGAACCTATCCATGCTGGCGACAAGATGAAGTACATCAAGGTGTGCGACAACCCGTTTGGAATCACGGCTATCGGTTACACTGGCGATGTCGTTCCTCCCCGTCTTCTCCAACTGTTTACACCAGACTGGGAAGGCCACTGGAAGGTCACCGTGTCCAACATCCTCGGTCGTCTTTTCAAGGCCGTTGGCTGGGGTGAGAACATCGAGGAAGACCAGACTGAACTGATGTGCGACCTGTTCTAAGGAGGTGAAATGAGACACGCGAAATATCCAGAGTATAACCAGTCGTTCTTCGGAAAGACGGCTGTTGGCGAAATCGCATGGAAATATCGTGACAAACACCCGACGGTCTTCATCAAGTATAAGGACGTTGGGTTTACAAACGAAGACCCGTGTATGGAGGCGTCGTTCAGCCCTATTTCACATGACGAGATGGGAAGAAACATCCCTGATGATGTCAGGCGGTTCTTTTTCTCGCTTAATAGGTTTGTATCGATATTTTCGGTACGAGTTGAATACGACGGTTCAGAACCGAACGAACGCTTAACAGAAATCTATTTTGAAACCGATTTCCCACACTAAACAAAAGAGGCGGCCCTTTCGGACCGCTTCTTTGTTGCATTGAGTTAAGTAGAGTTATGCTCCGCCGAACGCCTTCTTCGCTTCGGCTGTCTTTTTCTGAACCTCTGCGATGCATGTGCAGATTTGGGTTGCGTGTGACAGCAGCGCTGTGCTATCGCTGTTGTTAGCGGCTTCGAGCATCTTGTCGGCATTGCCAAGAAGTTCGCTTAGCTTGTTAACACAGTCGTCACGGTCCTCGGCTGACATGTCGTTGGAGTGGGCCTGCTTGAACTTTTCGATGTTCTTCTTCATCGCTTCCTTGTAGTTCTCGATGAGCTTAATCCAGTTGTTCTTGTACTCGGTCTCGTCGAGGCGTTTCAGGCCACCTGCGAACTGGTTCATTTTCTGCGGGTCGTTAATTCCCATGAATCCGAAGAAGATTTTGAGAGATGTCTTTATCTTGTCTCTCTGGGCCTTTACGATTCCGTTGATTTCTTTTTGGGCGTCCTGCTGTGACATTCCGCCTTTCATGAACTTGTTCTTGATTTCGTCAACTTTCTTTTGGTCGTCTTCGTTAAGAATCTTCTTGTTCTTCAAGTTGAGATAGTCATCGACGTTCTCGCTCAAACGGACGTTTACAGATGCTTTATCTTCGGGACTAGCCCAATCGAGCGCACCCAATGTGCTGTCTTGGTCCTTGTAGTCCATCTTGATTCTTGTAAGATGGTACTTTTTGACAGCAATATCCATGATGTATTTGGACATAGCTTCAGGAGTAGGATTTCCGTCGCATGCCTTCTTAAAATCATCGTCTTGCTCGGCAAGCATGCGAGCAAATTGTGTGTATATCGGGTTACCTTTAAACTTCAATGTATCGATGGCCTCGTGTATGTTTGCTAGTTCGTCATCGAAATCATTGACTTCGTCATAGAATTCCTCGATTTCACTCTGGTCGCCAGACTTGTAATAATCACCGATTGCTTTAAACATGTCCTCTATAATTGAGGTCATATCCTTTTTAACTACATCAAAAGCCCACTCCCTACGAAGCATTTTGATGCTTGTCCTTGATGTACGGAGATATGTAGCAATAGCAGTAGGAAGCTCGCCTTCTGTCGAGCAGTATTCGTTGTAGAATTTAAGGAACTCGTTATACAGGTACAGAACACGTATAGCGTTTTTCTTCATCGCAACGTTTCCACCCTTCTTTCCTTCGGTAATTGAAAGCTGGTCTTTATGCGAATCGACAAGGCTTGCAATGTTGTCTGGGATTTGGTCCAAGTTGTCTAGGGTTGAGTTCCATCCCTTTACATCCTCGGTGATGCTTGCCTTGTGTACGTCGTTCTTTGATGAGAACTCGTACTGACTGCTGGTGTCTTCCTTTGAGTTGAACTCGTCGTTGGCTTCCTGGGGAGCGCCAGTGTTCTGCTCTGTGGGCACTTCCTTGTAGTCGTAGGTCTTGTCCATTGCTTCCCTGTCAAGTCCAGTTTCCTTCATGAGTTCGTAAGCCTTCTTGCTGAACTCCTCTTTTGTGTACTGCTTGTCGTCAATCGGCTTTCCGTCTTTTTTGGTGACGATGATATACTTCTTTTCCATAGTTCACTCCTTATTTTTCATCGGCAAAATCCATGAAGGATTTCTTCTCGGTCTTAGCGGGTTCAGTGTTCTGTGTCTGCGTACCAGAACCAGCTTTTGCTGCACTTGGGTCAACGCAGTCATTCTTGGTAATATCCTTGCCTAGCATGAATGTTCCCTTTTTGGCCTTGTCTCCCTTGTCGCCAGAGCAGGTTCCAACCCACCAGTGGAACTGGTCGCCAACAATTGGGCGAACATACTTGATGAAATATGTACGGGCGGCAGCCTTTGACTTGAAGAAGCCGATACGAACACGCCATACGTCTTCACGGGTAGTGTTCTGTGCAAGGCCGTCGAACTGGTATGTGTACACACCAGGGATATTCTTCGTCTGTGCGAGGAACCTTGCCTTTGCCATTGCCGAATCACGGTCGTCCTTGTTGTATGAAACGAGGTTGATTGTGAAGTCGTAATCTTTGTCGCATCCTTCCTGCTTTATCGGATGGAAATCGTTTTCGTTCCATTTGTAGCTTGGTTTCGGTTTCTTCTGTGCAGGTGCGGGCTTCTTTTCAACAGGCGTTCCGATGTTTTGTTCTGCTGGGGCAGGACATACAGGCGGGCATTCAACCTTCGGCGGTTCAACCTTTGGCGGAGGCGGAAGCGGTGCCTGCTGGCGTACTGCCTGCGGAGCTGGCATCGGAGGGTCAACCTTTGGTGGAGGCGGAAGCTGCTGGGTTGACCTTTCCCAAGAGTCGTCATACATCATGTTGTAACGGTTTTCATAACCTCTTGGGTCAATCTTCTGTCTCGGCTTGTTCATTTCCATCTGTTCGTAATGCCTGTAAGCGGCAGTGCCCTCAGGGTTCTGCTTTTGCCAAGCAATGACGTTTGAACTCGTAGGCGGCTTCAAGAAGGCGTCGTTTCGTACAGCGTCGTTTCCGTTGAAACGGGTCTTGGTGCTCCAATTGTTCGTCTTTCTAGGGTCTGTTGCGGGAGCGCCCGAAAAGAAACGGACACCGTCCCGTGTAACACCGTGAAATCCCTCAAACAGGGCGTTGTGAGCCGTAACGACAGCCTCGACGAGCTCACGGGGAGCGATTGTGCTTACCGCCTCGATAAATGCCTTCATGCGCTTTTTGGCAATTCTCTTTGGGCTTACACCTTCCATAAGAGCCTTATCGTATTTCTGCATACTGTTCATAGCATTCTCCTTTAAACTTTATTGTTCCGCATTTTCAAGATACATTTTCTGCAACGCATCTGCATACTCAGGAATTTCCAGAGCTTCGTTGATTAGTTCTCTGTCCTCATCGGAAGCGTTGCTGTATTCTTGAAGCATTTCCTTCGCATTGTCCTCGTCACCGCCGTTCAGGAACATGAAGTAGGCGATAAGGAGGGCGCCTGCCAATGTACCGACGGTCTTTCCAGCAGTGCCGTTAAAACCAAAGAGGCGTGCTGCGATATTTCCGCCAACACCGCCAGCGAGGACTGCAAGAGCCTTGAGCAAGGTTGACTTGGTGTCGCTGCTACCGTCGTCCCAGTCGATGTCGATTTCGTCTGGTCTGGTGAAGAAGTCGTACAGCTTATAACCGCCGTATGTAAGACCGCCGATGACACCGCCAGCAAATGCGAGTTTGAGGGCATACCATGCACCGATAAGTCCAGTCTTGATTTTAGCCATCGTGGAGAACCGTTTTGTGAACAATCTCCACATGTTAGGATTGGTGAATATTCTCGGGTCGATTCCGCCAGGGAACTGATATCCCTGAGGTGCGGCTTCGACATTTCCATGAGTTGCTGTACGCTGGTTGAACGGGTTGTTCCTTCCGTTGCGTCCAACATTGGCAGCACCGTTGTTGATGGTTGCACTGTTGGTTGCAGCTGGTCCGTATGCACCGTAGCGGCCTTCTTCCTTGGCCATGCTGATTTTATAGTTGAGGTCGTTGAGCTTCTTGCCGTTCTTTGCATCAAATGTCTTCTGGATGTTTTCGCACTTGTTCTCGTAATCAATACTGGCTTGGCGGAACTTGTTCCAATAATCTGGGTCTTTCGGGTTCAACGCCTGTTTGGCCTGATTGAATTCGGCCTTAGCCGCTTCGAGGTCTCTATTCAGCGGCTCCATCAATTTGTTCTTTTCTTTTTCGAAAACATCAACGGTGAAATTGCGGGAACCTTTCTTCAAGCCGAGCTTCTGCATCTTCTCGTATTCTTTTGCGTCATTAGATGCCTTGTACATCAGGTTGTTCATCTTGCGTTCGACTTTATCCCTTTGCCTGAACAGCTTGCTTGCGTCCTTTGCGTTCCTCTTGCTGAGGGTGGCTGGGTCAAGGTTCATGATTCTGTCAAGTCTGCTCGTCATGTCGGCATCCTTTGATGCGAGCCTGCCGTACTTGTCGAGCCTGTGTGCTTTGCGGCCTTCCTTAGTAAGCAGTTTTAGCAATGACTTTCCCCATTTTCCTGCCCAAGCCCCGAGACCTTCCGTAAGGATTTGGGCCTGAGTGTCGTCAAGGCTTTCAACGAAGATTGCTTTATCGTCATCGCTCATGTCGGAAAACAGTGCGGTCAACCGCTCCTTGTCTTCGGGACTGATTGTTACTGACGGGGCGTTTTCAATGTCTTCCGAAACCTTCTGGTCAGCAGCCGTGTCAACCACATCGTCAACTGCGTCCTTTACAGCGTCTGCCACGGTTTCCGCCGTCTGTTCTGGGTCGCCGCACTCGAACAGGGCTGTATGGAGTCTCATGACCCCTTCGAGCTGATTCGCAGAAAGAATCTTTCTGGCGGACTGCTCAAATAGCTGTTTATTGTTCATAACTGTACTCAATGCTTAACTGAAAATAGTTTATAACTTTTTTGACCCCATAGTTGACAATCTGGAACTTTTTTTGTATCTTTCCACAAAAAGGGAAACTCATGACTAAAAAGGTTCCTAACTTATATGAATTAAGCGATATTCTCTGGAGTTCCTTCCGAGATATCTATTTTGAGGATGAGGGTCACCGTTACACCGATTCTGATGGTAACGTGTACAAGTCCGTTTCTACCGTAATTGAAGAGCATCACGACGAGTTCAACGACAAGGAAGTGGCCCCGTTTACAGCAGCCAAGATGTCCAAGAAACTCGGCAGGACTGTCACTGCGAAAGAAGTTCTTGCCATGTGGAAGGACAAGAACGAATATGGAAAGGATATCGGCCATGAAGTTCACAGCGTGATGGAAAACCTGTGGGCCAGAAAGTCGTATACCCATAAGTTTAAAAAACATTACAAATACGACGATATTCAGGCTGATTTCGACCGTCGCATCCCTAAGTGTAAAGCTTTGTTTACAAAATTGTCTGAACGCTATGTTCCCATCAGGACCGAACTTCCCGTATATGACAAGAAGCACCTGATTTGCGGAACGATGGATATCCTCCTTTACGACAAGGAATCGGACAAGCTTGTAATCGGTGACTGGAAAACGAATTCTCACCTTGATTTTGAACCGAAACCGTACACTACGAACATGTACGCACCGTTCGGAAACTTCTATGACATAAACTATCATCACTACTGCATCCAGTTGAGCATGTACAAGGCGATACTGGAGCTGAACACTCCCCTGAAAGTCGGTGCGATGTGGATATGCCACATTCCTGCCGAGGGGGATGCGAAACCGTATGGAATCATAGATGTTTCCGATGTAATAAAGAGGACTATACTCGCATGACGTTCGACGAGATAGACAGGATGCTGCAAGGTTGCGGGCTCTCCAAGAGCGTCGTTCGGACGTGGAAGGAGGCCAGCTCAAGCGCATATTATTTCTCGTGTGCGTCTGACTTTGACGACGCTTCGCTTCTTCCGAAAATGTCCAAAATATGCGTAGCGATGCTTACCGAGACAACCCTTCGTCTATACCCGTTCTACGGCGTCGATGAGCTTAACAGTCTGTCTGTCAACGACAGCAGTCCATTTAACAGCAGCATCAATTTGGATAAATTGGATGATACTCCGCAGGCCAGTTTCGTTGTGGAGTTCTATGAGAAATATGCCAGAAACCCGATGTTAAACCGTATCAACAGCACGGTGACGGTCAGTTCGGTGTCGATAAACGATGTGAAGCCAGGGTTCAGGACATTCGTTATCGACATGCTGACGATGCAGCGTAAAATAAGACAGTTAAAGGCGGATAAGATACTTGCTAACTTTTAAACGGCAAAGCTGATTCCGCACAGCCAGCACGCCGAGAAGTTGCTGAATAATGCGGTTCACCCAATACAAAGGATGCTAAACATGAAAAACGAAGCATACATGAAAAGGATAGCCGAACGGTCCCACAGGACTGTCGGATGTGACGTTAACAGCGACCTCGGCAAGATTAACCTCCGTGCCGCACGACATCTCGAACGGGTCATCAGCAAGTGCAATACCCAGACGGAAATCCGCCACGAGATGAAGCGTCTTCAGGACAGTGCAGACTGCATGAAGAAGCGTCACGACAAGGAATACTATTCCCGCATCGTCGCCGTCCTCAGGGAAGCGAAAGATGCTGTTCTTGCGTTCCAGCAGGGTGACATGAAGGCTGTGTATGGAATACACTCCAACTTCATGAAGCAAGCTGCTAAGCATACCTAGTATTTAAACAGGAGAGCACATCTCCCGCCTGTTTAATGACGGGTGGGAGGCGTTGCACTAAATTTATGAGTAAAGAAGAAAACAAGCGTATACCTATTATACCAGAAGAAACTTGGATGATTCAGGAAGCCCGTACAATCGGACTTACCTTCCTGCATACAAAGACGGAGGACTGCGGTCCAAACGAAGTCCTGTACGTGTTCATCCACCGTTTCAACATCGTGAAAATTAAGTTTAATGTTGACCACAAGAACGGCATATTCTATGCAGGACATGTCGAACAGATTGGGCACACCCACTACAAGGACGGTGATTTTTCATTCGACGCTCGGCCCAAGGCGGGATTGGTTTTTGCAGTACAGGACGAACGAGAAACAATCGACATTTTCTTCGCCGTTTTGAACAAGAAATTGCTCGACCCAGACCCGAATAATGTATTTTAACTGCGTACTAACTGAGGTATTTTATGCAAAACAATGATGATGCCATTTTAACTGCGGCATTGAGGGAAATTTTCGGAATTGACGACGAGAATTACTCGGTCAGCTCCATACAACCGCCCCGTGGAGGATTTCCTGCGGGATTCCTGTTTACTCCTGTACAGAACACACAGAGATTTCGCCCTGCCGATATGCTTGCACCTAGGCAAGAACAGTCTGGTTTTAGCGGCAATCAGGAAATGGCCAACAAAATCAACGAGCTGTACAACGAGCTGAACCAGAAGGACAAGGACTTGAAGGAAGCTCGTGATACAATCAAGCAGTTGCAGCAGAACATCCTAGATTTCAGAAAACGTGCTGAAACCGCCGAGATGAACGCTAAACGAGTTCTGGCCAGTCATAACGAGCTTTCGGCAGCGTATAACGGGCTTGTAGAAAAGTACAATAAGACTACGCTTAAACTACACGAGGCAAACAAAAAGGTCGATTCGATGATTAAACAAATCGATACTGAACAAAAGGATTTAACCTACGGTGTAGACCTTGGATTCAAGGAAGGCGACAAGCATGTAGAGCATAACAAAGATGTAGATGCCATCAGCATCCCTCTTTCGGAAGCGGAGGCAATCATCAACCAGTTTAGGGGTGTGTGATGGATATATCCAAGTTTCGTAACGAGGAAGGAATAATCCCCACGGAGACCTACAACAGGCTCTACAATGAGTACAAAGAAAAGTGCGACAAGATTATACCCCTTGGCGAAAAGTATGTCTTGAACAAGGCTGGGACCATCGGGGATGTAAAACTCGCCGAGGGCGCCACCTTCGTAATCGAGCTTGCATACACTTTTGCATACACCCCGCACATCAACAGGATTGACCTCGTAGTTTCGCTCGAAAATGGGCAGTGCGTTGTGTTCGATGACATCGACGAACTGCTTTCCGTTCTCAAAACGCTTGATTTTTCGGTTTACAAGAAGGAACTTCTCGAAAAACTCGACTTCCTCAGGGACGAGTCAATCAAGCTGTTCCGCATGATGCAGGCTAACGATGTCGAACTCCTTATCGACATGAAGAACATCTTTCGCAAGCTTGAAACCCATGCCGAAAATGCCAATTATTCAGTAAAAATCCAAGATAGGTAGAATATGCTAGTTAATAAAATCTTGAAGCTCTGCAAGGATTGCGGGCTGGAAAACGACCCAGTGAAAGCTGGGTTTGACATGGGTACTACGATGCCGTTGAAGAACGGCAAGTGGACAGAAAAGAAATACTTCGAGGGAGAGTCTGGCTACGCCATGTGCCTTACGGAAAAGCACGTCCCAGCAAAGTATTTCGACCGTGGTGGAAACGAAATACTTTACATGGACACGTTTACATCGGATTCGACGGGCACTTTCGTTAAGAATCTCACGCTGTTCCTCCCGATGATGAGCCGAAGCGGAAAGTTGAAGTTCGTAAAACGTGCCGTTGTTTCGGAAATTTACCAAAAAGACCTTATTTTGAAGGGACTTGAAGAGTCATTTATTCTCGGAGAAGACTCGTACGAATCATTCATTCCCGAAATTCAGGTTCCTGAATGCGAGGATGCCGTCGTAGAAATTGTCAAGAAATACATTACCAATGTTGCAGCCGTATGCCGCACGTTGGTATAAACTGTAGTTAACTTAATGAGGAATAAAATGAGTGATATTAAACCCAATTCACAAGAACTTTCAAAGGAACAACGGGAGGCAGACCTTAAAATATTGAAGGCGTCGGTGACCGACAATCCCAACAGTCCCGTGGCGATATTCGTTCCAGTCGTGACCAACTTCACTTGGGAACCAGCACTTAACGGTGAGACAAAGACAATCGCCCTTGTGTCTAACTACGGTGAGAACATCGACAACGGATGTATCGTCTACAACCCAGCATATATTCACAAGCTTGTAAAAGAAGGCGACTTCGGTACATTCTATGCTATCATTGCCACAATTGGTCTTGCCATAAAGTGTGGCTACTATGATTACCGTAATGGTAGCGAAGGTTTCGCACATACAAAAGCCGTACAAATCATGATGGCTCATTCAGGTATATATAACACGATAAAAGGAAACAATGCAGCATTCAATACAGCTATTAGCGCATTGGCAAAACAGTTTGAGTGGCCTGACTATATGGGTCCCGCTATGCAGGCTTTTTTAAACCTGAATACAACGGCGGTGCAGGACCCAAACGACCCGTCAGGACAATATACGATAGAGAAGCCCGAGTTTACCGATGACGACTGGAACCTAGAAACAATCAGAAAGTATCTATCTATTGCTCTTGCAGGAAAATCTCCTCAGTCTTTGCCACAGGCAATGCCAGGTGCCATGTCTCAGGCACAGCAACAGGCCATGCAACAGGCCAAGCAACAGCAAGGACAGCAGGGCGGTAGCCAGCAATCCAGCCAATGGGGTTCTGTCCGTCAGCAACCTCAATCTCAGGGTCAGCAACAAGGTGGCCAGCAGTCTGGTCAGCAACAAGGCGGTCAACAGTCTGGACAGCAGCAAGGTGGTCAACAGAGTCCTCAGGAGATTGCTAAGCAGGCTACGGAAGCTGCAAAGGAAGCTCAAAGGGGTGCTGCTGCTTGTGCAAGGGCATGTAATTCCAAGGCAGGTCAGCTGGCTGGAAGACAGATGATGCAGGCATCAGCGAAGATGATGAAATCGGCAAACGAATATAAAAATGCGGCAGAGAGCGGAGACCAGCAGGGCATGGAAACCGCTGCACAAAATATGCAAAACGCTGCACAAGAAATTCAGAATGCAAAACAGCAAATGCAGCAGGCGATGAAATCAAGCGGTGCAAAGTCAGCTGATGGCGAAAAGGCGATGGAATCTGGTTCGTCAAATTGTCAGCAGGCTTCCAACTCCGCAAACTCTGCTGGACAACAGGGTTCCGACAATGGTTCTGGTCAGCAAGGCTCTTCTGGACAAGGTGCTGATAATGGAGAAGCTGTAAAACAACAGGCTTCCACGTCTGCACAGAATGCTCGTAACGCAGCTGCACAATGTGCTAAGGCATGTGGCAATAGCCAAGATGCGAAAAATGCTCAGAAAACCATCGAAGAGGGCGCACAAAAACTTGAAGAAGGTGCTAATGAATATGCTGAGGGCGCTCAGAACGGAGACACCAAGAAAATGCAGAATGGTGTCAACAAGATGAAAGAGGGTAACAGCAAGATTCAGGAAGGCACCCAGAAGATGCAGGAAGCTTTTAACAAAGCTATGCAAGAAGGTGGCCAACAAGGTGGCGACGACGGTAGCGACCAAGGCGGAAAGCAAGACGGAAAACAGGGTGGTCAGCAAGGCGGAAAGCAAGGTAGCGGCCAAGATGGTGACGAAGGATTCCCTGGCAGTCAAGGCGGAAAGCAAGGTGGCAAACAGGGTGGCCAGCAAGGTGGCGACGACGGTAGCGACGACGGTAGCGACCAAGGTGGTGACGAAGGGTTCCCTGGCAGTCAAGGTGGTAAGCAAGGCGGTAAGCAAGGCGGCAAACAGGGTGGCCAGCAAGGTGGCGACGACGGTGGCGACGATGGTGACGGTAGTGACCAAGGTGGTGACGAAGGATTCCCTGGCAGTCAAGGTGGAAAACAGGGTGGTAAGCAAGGTGGTCAACATGGTGGCGACGACGGTGGCGACGATGGTGACGGAAGCGAATGGGATGACGATGGATTCCCAGGTGGTGACGAAGGGTTCCCTGGCAGTCAAGGTGGCAAACAGGGTGGTAAGCAAGGTGGTCAACGTGGTGGTCAGCAAGGTGGCGACGATGGTGACGGAAGCGAATGGGAAGACGAAGGATTCCCTGGCAGTCAAGGTGGTAAGCAGGGTGGCCAGCAAGGTGGCCAACAGGGTGGCATCGAAGGTTTCCCTGGCAGTCAAGGTGGCACCAGTGTATCCACTCAAGAAATGCAGTCTGCACTAAACCAGTTGCAGCAAGCAGCTCAGGAAGCTCAGCAGGCAGCACAAGGTGGCGAGGAAGGCCAAGGTGGAGACCCTCAGATTGATTTCATCCCATCGCAAGGCGGTAAGCAGGGTGGCCAGCAAGGTGGCCAGCAAGGCGGTAAACAGGGTGACCCGCAAGGCGGCGACGAAGGATTCCCTGGCCCCCGAGGTGGTAAGCAAGGTGGCCAGCAAGGTGGCGAAACTGATGGCAAGGACCAAGGTGGTGAAGAAGGTGCCAATGGTTCCAAGCCGAATCTTGGTGAGGATGGCAAAGCGAGCGACCCGTCTGGTTCTGGAAGTTCGTCCACTATAGGAAATCTTGGTGGCATGGAAATTAATCTAATGAACGAAATCGAGTTCAAGCAGGACACCAGAAAAATCACTGGCATGAATAAGAACTTGGCTGAGTTCGCTAACGAGCAGAATGCCTTTTCGCAGGTGAACAAGGCCACAACCGTTGGTTCAAATACTGGTGAAACAATGGAAAATAACCTGCAAAGCGTCGTTAACTCAATTGATACCAACATAGAAACCAAGATGAGTCATGGCGATGAAACCGAGCAGCAAAGAATGCAGGAGCTTAATGCCCTTTCAAATGAGCAGAACAAAGCTAATGTCGCTATCAATAGCAAAGCTCATCTTACTGTTGCTCGTAAGATATTGCGGGCAGCACAGGCAGCTCAGATGCAATCAAATGAGGATAGCGAAATGAGGAACGAAAGGCGTCCTACAGCCTCATATTTCCAGACAGGTGCAACGCATAGGCTTGAAAATGAGGTTCCACGAGTTCTTCTTGCTATTGACGCATCAGGTTCTATGTGGTTTAACCCAAATGTTCTTGTCGGTGCGGGAAATCTTCTTTCAAGTTTGGTAAAGGCTTTGAATATGCCAGTTGATTATGCCTTCTGGGATGAAACTTGCGATATTCCTCAACCGTACACAGGAGCTGTGGCACAGAATCTTGCAGATGGAACTCGCCCTCATGTACACCAGTATGCGGGCAAACTGCAAACATCTGTTGGCGGAGGTGGAACGAACGTATACAGCGTGGTAAGCCGTTTGAGCAGGCTCGATAATAATCGTAAACCTAGGTTCGATGCCAAAACAATAGCTCAACACAAGTTGAAGTTCGCGGACAATTACAACTTAATAATCATTTACAGTGATTTTGAGTTCCCATCCAATTATTCTATACCTGCTAATGTAAACGATGTCAAGCGTAGATTTGGTGAGGTCCGTTATAATAAGCTCGTTTGCGTATGCTGTTCCCGTGATGGTGAAAAAGATACTCCAGCGACGTTCAAAAAACTGTTGGGTCAGAGATGGGTTTCATACAAGGAATGGCAGGACGCTATCGACTACTATTCACATTCTAAAAAATAGTAACGAATGCTTCTGTTGAATTAAAAAACAAAGCCCGACCTCATCGAGGTCGGGTTTTTCTATGCTTCGTTATTCTGCATTCGAATCTGTTTTGCGAACTGATTTCTTGTCTGGGCTATCGCCGTCTTGCAAGGAATCCCTTTCAAGTGCAGCTTGTGTGACATTTCCAGCATTTCACCAAGGAGCGGTGAAGGCTTGACGCCAAGCTTCATGAAATCATCTGCGGTCGCCTCTGGCAACTCCATGAGTTCACGGTACTGTGCGAGCCGTGCTGAAAGCTTGTTTTCATACTTGGCGTAGTCAAGCTGTACCCCACGACCGAAGTGGTCGCAACGGGCAAGCAACAGGAGGTCTTCCGCATGTTTCGTCTGGTCGAACATGTGGTTGAAAGCGTAGTCAGTAGCATCGTTGCCGACATAATTGTTCGGCTGCATGTGCAAACGGGTCAGGTTTTGCACATAGGCGCGAACCGAGTTAGGCAACCTTAGACGGTCCATGAAAGCGTCCACGAGTGGCTTGGCTGCATTGTCGTGCCCGTATGCAACAAGACGCTGCTTCTTTTCGTTAAAGAACGTCGTAGTGGCCTTTCCGTAATCGTGGCAGAGTGCGGTAAGCATGAATGCGTACGGGTCGTCAGCACGGTCTCTAACCTTTGCTGCCTGGTCGATTACAAGCATCGTGTGTTCAAACACGTTACCTTCTGGGTGGAACTCAGGGGCTTGCGGAGTGTCGATGAGTGCGCTCAGTTCAGGGAACCAGTAGCCGAGAGCATCCATTTCAATCAGCTTCCTGAAAAACACGGACGGCTTGTCCGATTTCATCAGGGCCTTGTGCATTTCCGATTCAACACGTTCACCAGACAGTGCGGACAGCTTTTCCGAAATGGAACGGGAAAGTGCGATTGTCTCGGGAGAGATGTTGAAACCGAACCTTGCAGCGAACTGTGCAGCACGGAATACACGGAGAGCGTCTTCGATGTAGGTTTCGTCGCAGACATGGCGAATTGTCTTGCTTGCAATGTCGTTGCAACCGTTGTGGCAATCGACTATTTCATCCGCTTCCACATCGTACATGAGAGCGTTGATGGTGAAGTCCCTTCTGCGGCTAGCCTCTTCCACGCCCATCGACGGGTCAACAGATACGGCAAAGTCCGTATGCTTGCTTCCGATGCAATGTTCCTTTCGGGGCAGGGCGATATCGAAGTCGTAACCCTTGATTCCGTACACCCCGAACGAGGAACCCTTCTTCACAGCAGGGCTTCCACTCAATTCAAGCAGGAGCTTTTCAATGGCCGATGCGTCGAGACCGTGTATCTCGAAGTCGATATCCTTGTTGTCCTTGCCAAGGATAGCATCACGGACAAAACCGCCGACGACATATGCCTTTCCACCAGCAGATGAAACCGCATGGACGAGTTTCATCATGCAGGAAACGTTTCTGTCATCCTTGTTTTTGTCGAAGTATTTCTTGATTTCAGTCATTCGGTTCCTCCGATGTACCGATTTCTTTGCCGAGATAGCGGGCGATAATCTTTTCCGCGTTTTCATTATTGCCAGACTGGTCCATCAGGCACTGCACACCAAGTTCGTGCAGGTGCATTTCGGCATAGGAGTTGACCTCTGCCTTTGCCTTGACCACGATGTTTCCCATTTCTTCCATGAAACGGGTTCTGAGGTAGTTTACGTTTGCTACGCTGTTGTTACGGAAGCACTGCATGTCGTGCAACATGTCGGTCATCTGCTTTTTGGACATCGGCTTTCCGCTTTCGATTGCGTCGGCCAGTACCTTCTCGAAACGCTTGACACCGTCGGAAAACTCTGAGAAATGTTCGTTGGTGGCCTTGAAATAGTTGTCGGCAATTTCTTCGTCTTCGGGACGAGACATGCGTTCGCCGTCTACCCGTGTGATTGTGCATGGGACACCGCCAGCCTGACCACCGCTAGCAAGGAATTCAGCCCACTGCAGCGGGGTTACTTCCACTTCGATGAACGGGCGATTGTCTGGCATAATTTCTGTGTCAGCGGAATCACCACCGTGGCAAACGACATTGGCCCTGTCGATGCGGATGCAGATTGGATGGCTTGTCTTGATGGCGGAGCCGAACATCGGCTGCGGGGCGCCAAACCAAGGGCGGCTCCAAGAGATGATTCCCATGTAATCCTTTCGGGGAGATTCTTTTGATGTTTGAGTCATAATTATATCCTTAACTTGATGCTTAAAATATAAATAATTAAAAGCATGCTGTCAAGGGATTTTTATAAAAAATAAAAAAAGCCCCCATAAGGGGGCTTAAATTTAATTTGGTTTGATGTCAACTAAATGTCGTCATCATCAGTTCCGTCGTCGATGTCTAGTCCGAAGATTGAATTGAGTTCCTCAGGCGTCAAAACGTCACCGTCAGGAGTTGAACCTCCAAGAGCGATTTGCACATTCTTCAACGCATTGCTAACATCCTCGTCAATGAAGTTTCCGTTTTCATCTACCTTTGGAGAAACATACTCAGCACGCTCTTTCATTTTATTGAAGTTTTTCAGGTGCGATTCAGGGTATGGAGTTGAATATCCTTTGGTATTTCCCATGTTACGTTCATATTCGACATCTCTGACACGGTTTTTCAATGACTGCATGTTATCATCGCCAACAAGTTCCTGTGCTTCTTTCCATGCGTTGGCGACGGAGAGGCATGCTGTTGCCGTTGCTTGCCAGTCTTGTAGAGCGTTGTATATGTATGATGGCAAGTCCATTCCCTTCACTCCTGGGATAGTATATTCGCCGTTATCTTCTGGTGCGTATTGCCTATGTCTGGAAACATAGTCCATTACTTCGGTCATGTCCTTGCTGTCAGCTACTGTCGGATTATCAGGGACACTTAATGGAGCCACGGTTATATCATAGCGACCATTTTCGGAAGAACCGTTAGTATCTGAGTTTTCATAACTTGGCGTAACTACAATGACTTCGTCCATACTTTTGGCATGCTGGCATATAAGTGCGTTTCTGTCTTCGTCATAAAGCACATTATATTTCTTAACTCCACCTTTGTTCATGGCCTTTCCTATACGGGCATCAAGGTAGTTTGCCAATGCAGACAAAAATTCGTCGTCAGTATATGTTTTCTGTGCAGACAGGAAATTTGCACGGTCGGTAGCGTCATCATCGAGGATTTTGCTCATTTTGGCAATTCTTTTATCCAACTTCTCGCATAGCTCTTGCGGAGTGCAATCATTGGCTTCGTTCTCATCGAACATTGACATTGTATTGCCGTTGATTGTGTAAGTCCTCTCGCAAATTTTTTTCTTGAGGATATCTTTCAACTCCCTTTCGGCGTCGATATTGTTGTCTGGAAGGTCAAGCATCATTTTTATGTAGTCCTTCTTTTCGTCCTTGGATTCCCCACCCATGAAGTATTCGGCAAACTCCTTAAATGCGAGCTTCCAAAGACTGCTGCTCATTGATGCTAACGGGTGTTCGATGTCTGTCCTGAGAAGGCTAAGGTCGGCCTTTGCTTGCTCCCAAAGTGAAATAACAGATTTATCTGCATCAGGATTTGTCAACGAATCCAAACCCATGTTTTTGCGGAAGTCGTCTACCCTATTGTTGTAAACCGCTTCGTCTTCATCCTCTCCCCTAGGGCCTACACGTCTCTTGGCGATGTCCACCATTCTCCTTTTAGGGAACTGTTTGAGATGGTTGCCAAAGGCGCTGTTGATATCTTGATTCTCTTGAATGTTCATGGTCAATCCTGTCCTTTTTTCAAGTATAGTTTATAATCCCTTGGTTATTGCTGCTCGTCGTCAAACCCGTTGAACACGTCATCGCTCGGCGGGGCAAACTGTGTCGGGTCTTCGTTGTTGATGTCATACAACTTGGACATTAGTTCGTTATTTTCTTTATTCTTATCCACGGTCTCAGCTTGTTTCTGGTTTGCCAGTTTCTCGTAGCCAGCAGCTAACAGGTTCATGTTGTTTACAGCCTTTATTGCAGTGATTGCGGCTTCGCTGAAATGGTATTTAGCTGCATTGCAGCAACATAGCCAGTAAGTTTCCATTTCGTTCGCCTTTTTGTACCTATATGCTGCAGCAATGTCGAACGTCGATTGAAGGGCCTTGCTCATTACTCCCATGTTCAGGTTCTGGTCAACTGCACCGAGAATTCGGCTGGATTTCGGGTGCATGTATTCACCGTGGTTTACAAACCTGTGGATAGCGTGGTTAAACTCGTGAAGAATGATTGCGGCCTGGTTCAGATTGAGTATCACACGGACCGTCTTCTTATTCGGGTCGTTCGGGTCTGGCGGAGTTATGTATATCGTTCCTGACTGTGATGGTGGTATCTGGATAATAGGCTTTCCCTGAGAGAATTCGCCTGTTCCTGTTCCTACCGCTCCGCCAGTACCGTCTGGAATATCTGGGTCGTTCAGGATAAGAAGCGGATTTGCAAAGATGTTCTCTTCCTGAGAATATCTGTATAACCGTTGGAGATTGTCATACATTGCCTGCCCCATACCAGCATCTGGTGTCTCAAACTGGAGCTTCAACATCTTTTCCCCAGGTATCTTAATCATTTTTGCCCATACTTTCCATTCAGCCATATTACAAACCTTCTTTGTGCGACTAAATTATTGTCGCATTGTACAAATCTAGTTTATACTGTCAGGCGTGGCGGCTCAATGTATGAGTCGATATCCCGTTCGAAAATATACGATATTTTGTTGTTGATTATCGAGTACCTTCCTATGGCTATCTGCATGTAGGTTTCCTTCTGTAAAAGCACATTTACTGGCTGTTCATGCAGTAACCGACTGATTGCGAATTTGAGTCCGTGCTGCTGGAAATTCCCGAGTTCGGTCTTTCCCTGTCCAGTACGAATGCACCACTCCTTCTTTGCGAGAGCCTTGGTTGTCCAACCCAATGATTCGAGATAGTTCATTATGTCCAGTTTGCGGACAAGTGCTATGTCGCACTGGATGATGTCTGACGGCTTCTGAATATCGGGTCGAGTCGCCTGTGGCAACCATACGAACGAAAACAGGTCGTTCGTGTGCTTCGGGTCGATGAGCCACCCGATATGGTGCTGCTGATGATAATGGTTGTCCATGAAGCCGATTTCCAAGGAGAACGTCGATAGCGGCTTGCCGATGTACTTCACGGCAGCCTTCTCGTCGCACGTCAACTCTATACCGTCTATGTTAACAACGAGGTCGCTGCCCTCCTGTTGCCTATCTGCGTCCGTAACACGGGTTATGGAGCGCATGTGGTTGGTCTGCGGGTAAGCGACTGTGTCAAGATAACTGTTTACGACTTCGACTAGCCTGTTGTCTTCTTTCCTTGTGCTCTGTGTCATCTATATCCAGCCTACGCCCTGGTTACAAGTGGGAGTACCGCAGCCTGCATCATATCCATGACGTTGCAGATTGCATTGATTTCTTCGCTGGTAAACTTTGCGAGGATTGGCATCGAATCCACTGGCGGCATCAATTCCTTTACTTTCTTCAATGCGGCAGCTTCGTCCGTGAAACGGCCTCCCTGCGCCTTCAACGAGGTTTTCATCGCTTCGTAAAACTTGCTGACGCAGTCTTCCCAGCTCAGTTTTGGCGGTTCGACCTGTGCTTTGGCTTGGGTAGGCGCTGTCGGTGTGTCGGTTGACGGAACACCCTTTGCCGTAATGTTTCCTGTCTCGTTGATTATGGTTGTGAGAACCTTCCCCATGATATCCTTGAAATCGGATTTCTTGAGGTATGTCTCGTCGATAGATTTTCTGTCTGCTTCGCTTAGACGGTGAAACCAGGACATGGTTGTCTCCTTTAGTTATGCGGCGAAAAATGTCCGCAGGTTGATTTTCTTTTTCACTAGATAAATGTTGATTTGGAAGTTGGATTTTGGCCGCTTTGGGGCTTCCACGCATTTGCACATCTCACGTTCGTTTTCGCCTTCATTGAACTGTACATGCCCCAATGCGTTGCGCACGTAACGTGTTTTTTCATCATGCTCAATGCGGTATGTCAAGAACAGATTGATGTGACGGCGTACATATTTGGTGAACACGTCCTTCATCTTGGTAGAGTCGGGAGTCGTGTGGTTGAACTTGTCGTAGCACTGAACTACATGGGGATTTTTCCCGTATGCAAGTTCGAGGGCGCAGTTATGCCAATGGAAGAACAGGTTGCTGCTTTCGGTCCTTGCTCGGAGGCAGTTGTGCATGTTCTCCCCTATAGCGACCATGGCTTCCTTGCTCTTGATGCGTAACCGTTCCATCCAACGCGGCAACTTGATTTCGCATTTCATAGGTTCCATGTTTGGGAAATTTTCCCAGTCGATATCGTTGAAGATGGCGTGGTTTCTGTCGCATATGCTAAATGCGTGCTTCCATGTCTTGCATCGTTCTTTGATGCAGCTCTTGACTGGATATCCTCCATCTTTGAGCTTCTCGTATATCTTTTCGCTGTCGGTGACATACGTGATTGCCTCCCCGCAGGACATCTTTCTGTCGGATAGCCTCTTGGGACCGCGAGGGTCGAATGCCAGGCCGATTAATGGAAGTAAACTGGTCTGGTAGAACCGTGTTTCCACGTACTCGCTGATGAAATCGGTATCTCCGTCGTCTACCGTGCGTGACAAAATAATGTTTAGCATGGCTTTGGTGTAACTATTGGTGCCACCAGAATCGATTGTCGGGTCGAAGCCATCAGGGTCATACGCCCTGTCTTCGTTATCGTCTTCGTAGCCAGCCTCGGGTCGTTCTGTTCGTTCAGGGAAATACACTTCCTTCTTGTTGCCTATGTCTGGCAAATACGGTTGGTCTGGAACATCTAATCGCTGGAAGTCCTTGTTGATGACTCTGAACATCTCGCACGAGGCGTATTCCATCACATCTAGAGGGAGATGGCTCTCATTTTCCCATGCTGGCGGTGAGTCTTCTCCGACTTTGTACCGTCCCTTGGAAAGCAAGAGTGCGTCATCCGCAAATGTGTACAGCTTGCCGTTGCACCGTCCGCATTTCTCGCATCTGTCCCTGCGGCAGTTGATTGAAAGCCGTTTGACGATTATCCTTATTCTCTCGTCCGAATGCTTGAGGATGTCCAGCAAAAGACGTGTACGGTACGCACCGAACGCAATCATTCGCTCGATGGCGATTCTTGGGTGGCGCCCGCTTAGCCCAGAACGCTTCATCACCTCCCTAATCAAGGCGATATCTAGTTCAGGAAGAAATTCGAGTATGTCCGACAAGATGCTATCCTCTATGGCATGGCTTAGACTCAGGCATATTGTCGGGTCCCCGTCGCAGGGACATGTCGCCTTGATATGTATCGTATACAGTGAGTCGAAGAATACACGGGCTGACACTTTGTTGCCAACCCCGTTAGCGAACGTGTATTTCCAACCGTACTCGTCCGCCGATTTGCTCTCTATGGCGTATACCCCGTTCTCAATCTTTTCCACAAGATGCATGTCCTTGGCATCGGATTCCTCTCCCAACAATGTGACAAGGTTGCAGTCACCGTAAACAGCCGTGTTGTGGGGCAGTGAGCCGAACGTGTATCGGTCATTGTTATAACCTGATGTGTTCGTTGTGGAAAGCTTCTTTGTGTAGCACTCTCCGTCATAATAGTCTCTTGCGGTTTGCAATCCAAACCATTTATCGAGGATTGCCGAGATGCATACCATTGTTTCGAAACTGTACACCGTTTTTTCCATAACACTCATTCCTTACTCGTGGTAACGTGTGTAGTCGGAAACCGTGATGATGTATGCTCCGTGCGGGTAATCGCTTGTGCCTTCCATAGTTGTAATGCAGTCTGACGGGAAATGGTCCCTTACGACTTTGAGGACGGCGTCAATCACGTCCTGTCTCGGTGCCGTATGCCTGCCAGGTGACGGGATGATTACTAGCCTGAATGAGTTCCCGCTGTCAGGAAGCTCGATTGTTCCGTCATATTGCAAGTAGCCAGTCTTTTCGTACAGTTCGTCGCTAAGCTTTTCGATAACATCGTCGAGTAACATTGTAATACCTCTCGGTTTATTTTTTTGTGAAAACTACATAAAAAACTGTGCGTTGTCAAGAGTGTACCCTTGACAGACTTCATATTTTTTTATATATTTTCACACATGAAACAGAATTTGAATAACGAACCAGAAAATCAGGAAGACGAGTTCCCTTGGAGGGAAACCCTCGTTGCAATTATCATTATAATCGTACTTCTCATCCTCTCATGGACGTAATATGCTGGAAAAGGTGAATACATTTGAAAAGCTGGATAAAGCCCTTTCCGATAACGGCATAGTCCCTATCAAGAAGGGGCAATTCGACGATGAAGACCGTTGTTGCACCAAGGTATTGTACGAATACCATTTGGCAACTGACGGCAGGCAGGAAGTTCCCTTAATCACGGTGGAATACTGTGTTTCTGGCAAAGGGGATATCTTCATGATATTGACCGCCGAGATGTTCGACGTGGTTCTTGACGAAGATGGTTCCATCATTGACAGGGCTGACGAGGGGGTGTCGCTACTGGATGTAATCAACAAGGAATGCTATCTTCCCCGTTGCATGTCGAAGACTTTTAACGCAGCCTACCAGAATGACGTGGTAGAGGCTAAACTTGCAGAAATTATCGAATCAAACCTAAAGAGGTAAACTATGTCATATTCAAACTTGGACATCTTTATGAAGGAATATGAGGGAATCGAAGCGAAAAGAACCCTCGTTCCTGGCCTTCCCGTGTGCATCCGTCTTGACGGTCGTGCATTCCACAACGTGACCAAGAACTGCTTGCGTCCGTTCGATGCCGAGCTCCGAGAGGTCATGTGCCGTGTAACTACCGCACTCATGGAAGAATGCAATGCCGTAATCGGTTATACCCAGTCCGATGAAATTACCCTCGTCCTGAAACCGATGGCCCACATCAGCGATTACTACTTCGGTGGTCGCATCCAGAAGATTTGCAGCATGCTTGCCGCTGTTGCAAGCGTGAAGTTCAACTATCTCGTGCATGACGTTGAGTTCACCAAGCTTGAACCTCGCATCAGAAACCGCACGGCTTACTTCGATTGCCGTGCATGGAATGTTCCGCACATGGACTTTGCTGCACTCGTTCTCAGTTGGCGACAGGCAGATTCCATCAAGAACGCCATCAGCATGATTGCACAGACCCTTTATCCGCACAAGGAACTTCTCAACAAGAACAGCGATGACAAGCTTGAAATGATTCAGAAGGCTGGCTACACGATGAAGTGGAGCCCGACTAAATGGAATGGCGACCTGTTCTTCGACAAGGAAGCGATGAACATGCAGGGAACCTTCATCGTCCGCAAGACTATTCTCCGTACGCTCACTAAGGAAGAACTGGAAAATCTTCCCCCGAAGCACACGGCAAGGCAGAATCCTGACATGACGTTCCTCCGTCACGCATATATCCGTTTCGCTGGTGTCATCCTCAGAAACATCACGAACCAAGCTGGATATCTGTTCAACGGTGAAATCCCCCAGTACCGCCCTGGTGCGCTTCCTGAAGAATGTAAAGAAGACGCAAATAATATGAGCAAGGTTATTGACTTCTTAAAGACAGCATCCCCAGAGAAGCGAAAGGAAGCAGAAAAAAGAATGAAGGAATCCAAAATCTGGGACAAACTCCATCTGGATGATTTCAACGCTCTTTTCGCAAGCAATGACACCGAGGAGAAGAAGTAATGGCAGAGCAATACGATTCGACCGCCGATACCAACAAGCATCGTGACTTCGTTCGCATGCTCATGTGCCTTGTCGCCAAGGACATCATGAACCATGCGGATGACATTCGCATTCAGATGTACACTATGGCAAAGGACATCATGAACAGGGCCGACCATCATGATGACTCCAAGTTGCTTCCTCCCGAGAAGGAACTGTTTGACGAGTACACGCCGAAGCTCAAAAGCTGCACCTACGGTTCTCCTGAGTATCACGAGTTCCTGTCAGGTCTGAGGAAGGCTCTTGAACATCACTATGCGGAAAACAGGCATCACCCCGAACATTTCTCCAACGGAGTTAACGGGATGAACCTTGTCGATATGATTGAGTTGATTTGCGACTGGTTCGCAGCGACGATGAGACACGACGATGGCAACATCGATAAGTCTCTTGAAATCAACAAGGGCCGTTTCCACATGGATGAACAGACTGTTGCACTCCTCAAGAATACGGTCGATACGTATTTCAGAGGATTCAAACACGAGGACTACTAAGTGTTTACCTCGTACTTTGCAAAGGCGCCGCAAATTGAGTTTCCGCTGTCTATCGCAAGGATTAACCCCGAGTGGTACGACAAGCCGTCATACCCTAAGCTGGCGCCTTCAAAGGAACTCCTGTTCGACTTCAAGTATGGTTCGCACAAGGGGGACACCGAGTTCTATACCGCCGAGTTCCTGAAATATCTTGAATCCCTTGATTTCAAGGAAGTCATGCAGGAACTCTCTGGGATATACGGGCCCGATGCAATCGACCGTCTCACCCTCCTTTGCTACGAGAAGCCAAGCGACTTTTGCCACAGACACCTCGTTGCAAACTGGTTGAGGCAACATGGGGCAGTCATTTCCGAAAGGAAGTTTGACGAACAGCCGTCCATGCTTGATGATGTAATCGACATGTTGTAAGCTTTCCTCAGAGTGATGCAGAACACGCAGTGACCATTGTCACTGCGTTTTTTGAATAAATTCTCATATATTTCAAATAAACAATTTGTATATGAGTACCGAATTATCTACAACTATCACGATTCTTGCCGCACAGAACGCTGGCTGTGACGGAGCTGGTGTTCTGTACGGAATGATGGCGCCAGGAGTCGTTGCGGCTCTGGTGTTTGTCGTGTTTCTATTGGTTATAGGAGTGCTTTCGTGGGTGTTCGATGCAATCACCGACCATGACGATTATTACGTTCCTTGACCTGGATTCGACATAACTTGTGTTGTTTTCATTGATGTCAGAACATCATTTTCGATTTGAGCAAGCGGCACGTCTTCCTGTTGTATGGCGTGTTTTGCCATTATTCGTCCTGCACAAAGGTGTACATCGAACATGGAGCTCATGTTGTAGGTCTTGTATCGTTCGGGGTGGTCTATAGAATCAATTTTAGCCAATACTCCGATTGAACAGCGATATCTTTCTTTTAAGGTATCACCGAAGTTGTCGAAGCAATATCTAATGAAATCGGCTAGCTCGTCGGCCAAATATGTGGCACCTTCTACCGCCTCTGGAAGGTTATTGCCATTAGCTTCTAGGAACTTGTTGCGAATGTGATGTTGAACGCCTGATTTGAAGTCGATATATTGGTCCATAATTTATCTCCTTGATTGAGAAATTCGATGCAACAATGCTTGCAGCCCGCCTTGTACGGGCATCATCATGTCGCTACGGCCAATGTAAATATATTTAAACTTACCTTCGGGTTCTTTGCGAATGAGTGCTATTGGATGTATTCCCGATTGGATGGTACAGTAGAACACTCGTGCAAGCGGCACAGACCCATTCGTTACAAGGTCGTTCGCTAGTTTAACTGCGTCGTCTGCATTTTTAAAACACATCGCCTTGTCTCCTTCCATGACAAACTCGATGCTGCTGTCCTTCGTGTTCTTGCCTATGTAACCCCTCTTTGTATTGATGTAGTAAGTACGCTGTGTACCCAAGATTTCATCCTTAGTCATGTTAGCCCTCATAGTTCACGGCAAGATACTCAATCAGGTCTTTGTATGACCAGTAGAAAACGGTTTCCTTCGGATTTGCATTGTTGTCGTGGTGGACAACTTTGAAAGTGTTGTCTATATATGGATAGACTGTAACCCACAAATCATTGTATAGAAGCACCTTGATGTATGCCCCATCCGCCGAAGTCGAGCGGTATTCGAACCACACGTCGGTAGGATAAAGGTAATCAAACAACCGTTTAAGTGTACATTCTTCGTCTTCGTTTGCCATATTGTACCTCTTTTTGTAAAAATATAGCATAAAATTCAATTCCTGTCAACTCTGGCAAAAAATAACGCTTATTTATCCCATTTCCCTTGACAGTGCTTATATAAATATGTATATTTCTGTCGTCAAACCAAACAATAAACGGAGGATTCCTCATGAAAAAGAAAATAATTGCCGCACTCATCTACATCGTTACTGCCGTCGTTGTCGTATTGATTGAACGTAAGGCAAAGAACTTTGCTGTCGAAATCTGTTCGAAAAAGGATTAACATTTGTTCTGATACTAACATTTCGAAATGTTAATATCAAGAAAAATGTTAGTAAACGAAAATTTACATTTGGGGTTTTATGTCGAGTAAACCTATTATTTCGTTTCGTGTTGAAAATGAGAGTCAGGACGGGTTTTCCGTTGTCGATGTTATTGCATCTGGGTTCCTACTTCTTGTTGCCTACGTTGTTATAGCCTGTGCGTTAAGCTTTGTGCTAAAAATCGGATGTGTGTTTATCGGAGTTGAGTTTACATGGATTTTGCCTCTGCTTTTATCTCTGGTAATCGAAATCGTTTTGTGTACCATATAGGAGAACGTCATGGCACAGAGTATTGAAGAACAAATTGAAATCATGAAGGCGTATGCCGAGGGAAAGCCTGTATACAGAACTGACCGTTACAAGGAAGTCGGGGAGCAGGTCGAAGCGAAAGACCATCAATTCAATTTTGAGAGGTCTTTCTATTCGCTCACACCGTTGGACTGGTGTACTGGAAAAGAGGCTATTGATGCGTATTACTTGTTTTGCAGGCACGGTTCGGACAAGGACTCCGCTCCACCTACATATAATGTAACAAGTCATACGACAGAACGGATGACGAATAAAACTCTGGAATACACGAAAACTGCAATGGACTTTGTTGATACGTACAGCATTTTTATAGCTGGTGCGGAATGGGTGCTTAAAAACAAGGGCACTGAAATTGATTTTGAGAAGTCATTGCAGGTTTTACGAGAAAAGTACCAGAAACGCTCAGAAGAACAGAATTACGCAGAAAGACACGCTTTGGAATCTTACTAAGAGGATTATCCTATGGATGAAAACTACTACGACTTTCTAACTAAAATGACTTTCAAGGCGCCCCACGAGGTCACCCAAGCAATCTACGAACACTGGATGAACACCCCTAAGGACAACATCCTTGTCAACCTGTCCGCTTCCGTGGATTCCCTCCATAAGGCGAATATCGAGAAATCAAAGAAGATTTGGAAACTGTTCCTGTCAATATAAAGGAGATACAAGATGGTACGAAACATCATGTCAAACCAGGATGTAGAAGAAATCCTCAACCGTACGGTTGAACTCATCGAAGGTGCGTTCGCCGAATACGGAGTCCCCCATGTTGAACCCGTCTTTGCGGAAGAACATGTCACCAAGCTCGATGACAAGAATCCTGTGCAGTACCAAGACGTGCTGAAATACAATATCATCTACCGTGAAGCACCGAAGCTTAACGAAAAGGTGCATCTTGTTGCATTGGCCATCGTCATCAACGCAACGAGCGACAAACATGCCACATGCCGAATTACTGCAACGACCATCAACCAGCGTGACGAAGAGCGCAGGTACATCTGCAAGTGGAGACACATGTGCATGTGGAGCGGCGAGGAAGCCCCAGACTTCAAGAAGATGATTGATGAAATGCTTGACGACACGGTGTATGAAGAAGGTGGCAAATTGCCTCACTTGCTCTGCATCTCGAAGCTGGACGAAGACGGCTTCCTTCGCTCAGCAAAAATATTTCACTCCGCCACTTGACAAATAGTTTTTTATTAACTATATTGTAAGCATGCGTATCTTTTCAAAATTCAAAGACTACTACGACTGTGCGTTGAATGTGTTCAACGACCCGTCCATCGTGTATGAACGGCACACCCGAAAGGAAAGTGTCGTTCGCCAACAGGAGCTTCCCCATAAAATTTGCACTGGGCGTAACGAGTGGTTCGCTGTGTTCAATTCCTGCCAGACCCTGTTCCACATCGGCTTTTGCGGAAAGTGGTTCCATTGCTACAGGCATCAGCGTTCCAAGGACCCGTTCGATGCCGAGTACCACTATGTCAAGCAGGAAGAAATCCAAGAGAAGCTCCCGTGGTTCTCTAAGGGCGACCCCATCGTTGACATGGGTTCCGACCCGTTCTGGAAACACGACATCTTCGTGCAGTTCAATTCGCCCATCCTTGCTGTCGGCTATAATGGAAGCAAGTACAGTCCGCATAGCAAGAACTATGACTACACGGTGATTGTAAACCCTCAGCTCACGTCAATCCCTATTGCAGAAATGATTCAGTGCGGGCTTGACTACAAGTTGCAGAACATCGAGGAAGACATCAGGTTGGTAACCCAGCTTGACCCGTACACTGCGATGCAGGAACTTGAAATGTTTATCGGGAACGTCCTCACCAACAACACCACGCCAACGATGCCCGTAGGGACCGACGACCAGATTCGCGACTCTAAGGGCTTCGACAACTGGAGCTTCCGCAAAATGAAGGAGAAGAAATGAAACCTGTGCAAAAATTTCTGGTAGCGACTTCTATTGGCGGCTTCCAACTCAATTGGGAGACCGTTTTGTACCTTGCCGAAAGAATTCCAGAACGGAAGGACGAGCTTATCGCAAAGGCTGAATATGAATTCGAGAATGACGGCGGAGAACGTCTTCCAAGCATATCGTATTGCAGCGACAGTTTCCGTAATTTGTTAATCCCGTTTGTCGAGACCCTGGAAGGGAACTATGCAGAGCTTGACGAAGTAAATAGCGGATGCTTTCTTCGCCTGGTTGAAGTTCCGTACGGGCATTCCTGCTACATTTCTGCTGATTCTGAACTCGGCACAGAATACGTGGAGGAGTGGCACGAATCGTGGAGTGCACCGCAAGACTTACGGCTGAAGTTTAGTATTGCCCTCGATAAGATGCTGCGCGGATACAAGTACAGCCAGGAAAACAGCTACATCGAGAACGAGGACAAGACCATACAGTGCGTGTTCACAGAGAAATACGGCCTTGCCAAGACACCCCTCGGATATTGCCCGCTGAAACAGTACATTTACTATGCAGGGCCCCGTGAGAAAGACAAGGATGACCCGAAGTACGAACCCGTTTTGAACCATGTCAATGCGTCCCCGTTCCATCATGAGGTGTTGCCCACGATTCCTTCCGATGATTTCGCCGCTTACATGGAACTTTATCGAAAATTGGAGTGGAAATGATTGAATTTATACCCACCATAGATTACCTGCTTGCACATGCCGACTGTGTTACCAGAAACAACAGAATCTATCCAAGGGCTGTCGTCCTCAAGTCTGCCGCTTCATACTACACGACACAGCTTAACTCCCTGTTGGAAAAGGGTGGCCCTGGCGGTGCAGTTGAATTTGTTTTGCGGGAGATGAACAAGGTTGACGCAATAAAGGCTAGTGAAACCGTATGAAACTTGTTGTAACATTCTTGGCATTTCTGTTCGTGGCGTGTTCTGTAAGCGAAAACCCGCCTGTCAGAACTCTTGAACTTTATCACCCTCATAAAGCCGTAGCTGATACGACATTGGAGGACTAATGGGCTGGTTCTTCAAGAAACACTACATCACCGTCATTGCGAAATATGATGAAAACACTCCGTTGAAAAACGAGATTGTCTATTGTGGCGAAATCAAAAGTCTTCGCCAAGCAAAGACACTCCTGATGAGCCGCATCGGTGCAAAAGTGCAGCCTAGATTGTGTTATGTGCATAACGGCAAAACCCTTGAAGGCGAGAAAGCGTTGAATGCGATAGGCGAAGCTATTATCCCGTCAGAATCATTTGTTACCGCAGCCCAACGAGACCAATACTATGAAGATTTCACACATATTCAGGTCAGTTTCTATTCTCTTGATGTACACGGGTCAAGAACCGTATATGCTCTCTGCATTGTGAGGAAAGACGATGACTAACCCAAGATTATACCTTGTGGAGCATACCACGTCCGATTTCAACCGCTTCTGCATTGTCAGGGCCGCAACAGCCGATGAAGCAAAGAGGGTTGCCAAAAGGACGAATTACGACCCACTGTGGAGAAAAGGCTATGACAAGTTTCGTCTCAGAGAGTTCAAAGCCACCCCTATCGACAAGATTGACGGGATGGAGACTGGCTGTTCAATCACTTTCGGTTAATTAATTATGGAGGACATTTAACATGTACCAAGACAAGTATCTCATCTCATACGACTGGCGTAATCCTAGAGGAACATACGTGTTCTGCAATCACTGGTCGGGCAATTCTCTGCTCAAGTTCATATTCAAGTTCGTATATCTATCGTTCAAATACGAGGTGATAGATGTCCAGTACCGAAACTTCAAGGATTAACCGACTGGAACGACTACAAAGGAAACTTCCTACACAAGGACATAAAACTATGGAAAACAAACAATACAAGATATATGACGCCGTTAAAACCGTTAAAGATAAACGGAAATCTGAACATAAGGGCTGGTTCGACAGTTGGAATGACCGATACGGCGAGGCATTCGATGAAAACGTTAAGCCCATCGTCGATACCCTTCAAAAAATAGGATGTGATGAACAGCAAACCGACGATATGTTTGAATACTCGTATAAAGACACGGACGGTGTTCCACACGTAGTTTTTCAGGTGAATGTTGAAACCTTCGAACTTGGATATCCGTTCATTGCGAAACTTATGCCATCCGAGGAAGAAAGCAAAGCATGTAATTCGGGAAAATTCACTGCATATTTCGAGAATCCGTTAAGTTGCTTTGTACAAGCATATGTGTATTTGATAGGCAGTATCTTAAACGACCATCGGGAACGTGCCAACTCACTCGCCAGGTGCATCTATTTCTATTGCGCCCATATCAGCAAGGGGAAATCACTAACCAATTTTACTCAGAAAAAAATTTAGAAACACCCCTTGACGGGCCTGCATTATTTATGTATATTTTGAAAAGACAAACAACAAGGAAACAAAAAATGCAGACCCAACCAAAACTCCAATACCCGTTGAAGTCCGAAAAGGACATCCGTGAGCAGGCATACCAGAAAATCTGGATTAACTCTCATTATCCTCTACTCGGTTCTTCCGCTTTTGAACTCTATACAGTGGAGGGCAAGTAATCATGTTTACTTATGCGTTCATCCTTGTGGTGTTGTGTGCGGTTGCCATGGGTATATCCCTGGCTGTCAACATCATCGGCCCAATGGTATCGTACTCGCAGAAAACTTCGTGGCAAGTAATTGCGTTGGCCGCTGTATTGCTGGTGTACTACATAATCGCCGCAGTAAACTTCCATACGTATCACTCCGTAACAATTCTGGTTATATGTGCAGCCCTCAAGTGTCTTGGGGTTATTATGGACATTATCATCAAGAATTCCATCTGGTGTATGATTGATGTTGCCCTTATGGTTCAACTCATTGTTGTCGCAGCAGTTATTGCCGCATAGAGGTTAAATGATGGACAAAGAATTATCCGAATCTATCCAGAGAAACCTGCAACTCTCGGGTGAACTCATGGAGCAGGCTCACAAGCTCAAAGAGAATGTGGCTATCTTGGAATCGAAAAATGAAATGCTGGATAAGGAACGGAAACTCCTTCTCAGCGTTCATGCCCATAACTGTGAGCTGATGCAACAGCGTTTGCTGTCCCAGTGGGCTCTCCGTGTCAGGTATGCCCACTCGATGGTCCTCCTGTTTTCCTCCCTTCTTCGGGAAGAGCGCAACGGTCGCCATCTCGAAAGCACACCGCTTTATACAAAGGATGGAGAAAGCCCGTTTAGCACCCAACACAAGAAAAAGGAACTGCTTTCTGCGGGTTCGTGGGTTCTGATTTGGAACGAGGTCGAAAAGCGGGTGAAAAAGCGCTACCAGATGTTCTGCGACAGCATCAAGAAGCAAAAGGAGTCTAAGAATGAAAAAGGCTAAGAAACCTGTATTTAAGGTCATCTACAACCAGTTTGGCCATGGAATCACGTTCGAAAACATCTTTGAATTCGGACAAGTTGAAGCATTGTTGAAAGAGCTTAAAAAGCTCAAAAAGAACCTTGATGGCGCCTACGGCAAGGATGATGCCAAGTACCTTAAACTTGTCAGCAAGATGGTCTGGGACGAAAATAAGAACCGCATGAAGTATACTCCAGAAGAACTGATTGAAATGGAGCTTCGCCGCAAGTGCCAGTATTATTTCTGGGCTAAGTGCGAATACGAGGTAATCGTGACGGGTTGGCCCGATACGAAAACCGAACGTAAAATCGACATCTACGACCAGCTTGATGCAAACTGGGAAACCTTCAAGAAGATGGTATTCGAGGTAATCGGATGATTAAGCTGTTCTTAAAGTATTTCTTCGGTGGGCTTGGCATTGCAGTATGCTGTGCCGTCGCTCTTGACCTCGTTGGATTGCTGGTCAAATATCTTGTCGAAATCTTCGGGTATGTTGCTTCGTCAACCGAAATCTTGCTCATCCTGTGTGTGCTTCTCCTGAGTGTGGGTGCAGCCATGAAGGCCAAGGGAGAGAATGAACGCCGCATGAAGCTGGAAAACGACAAAATGTTCAAAGGAATCAAATGATTTTGTCACAAAAACTATACACATTTTGTGACAAAAAGGATTAAAAATGGCAAAGCACACTTTCGAAGAACTTGAAGTCGATGAACATGACATTGCAACCCACTGGATTGAACGCAGTGGCGAAGAATGCTGGGCAGTAAACGAGTATTACCCGAGCGGTCGCATCAAGGATGTCCACATCACCAAGATGCGTTTCCCAAAGGGATTTGAAAACGCTTTCGGCCATATCTATGAAGAAGATAAGGTCGTGGAATGGGATTACAAACCAAATGGAGTTAACCAATGAAAAAGAAGAAAGAATACACTAAACCCGAAATGCAGACCATCTCCTACGAGAACGAAGCTCCGTTGCTCGCAGGCTCTGGCGAGGAAAACCCGTACTGGACTCCTCCCGAGGAAAAGGAAGGTTGCGCTACCCCGTGGTGGTGTCCGTAATTGACAATTAACAATTTAATTGCTATATTTTTGACATGCGTATATTTTCAGTATCATACGGAATCAAGACAGAGACCGACATCGAGAAGTGGCTTCGATTCCTCCGCAAAATCAAGAAGGAATACGACTGGCATCATCCAATCGAAACCGTCTGGTTTGTCAAGAGCGAGAAATCTGTCGAAGAGATTTTCCATGACCTGTATGAACCAGGTACTTTCGAAGGGTTCATTGTCACCGAAATAAAGCCAGAATGTGTCGAAGGTTGGGCAGCCAACCAATTCTGGCTCTGGCTGAAAAACGAAACCCCTAAACAGGAGTCGCAGTCATGAGTGTAAAATGCACTAAGTTTAGCGCATGGAATTGGAGCCCTACCATGTTAATCGGCATTTCACCGAAGTTTGAATACATTTGCGGAAAGTGCGGAAAGTATAACAAGGGCCGCTTTACAGCGAAAACATATGACCGCGAGGGTGGACACCTCTGGTGCTCCCACTGCGGTGAAGAGAACATCATTCCCGTAACGGTCGTATAAGGATGGTTGAATATGCCAGTAAAGACACTAGCGATGAACAGGCTTAAAGGCAGCAAGCGTACGTTTTACATGGACGAACATGGTGGATATAGCCATAAGTATGTCGATTTCTACCCTGCCGACCTCGTAGAAAAAATCATCGAGGACTTGTCCAATCAGGTTCTTGAAGAACGTAAAAAATGGTCATCGATGAGTGACTTTTACAGAACGAAGAGAAAGGAACTTCGTGATTCTCGACATGCTGCCGTTGCCGCCAAAGAAAAGCTGGAAAAGTGTATCAACCTGCTGGTTTCCCATGACCTTATCAAGGATTGTCCCTACAAGAGTGCAGTGATTAATCTTGCAAGGGGAGTCGATATGACGAAGATGTTCAATTCATTGAAAAACAAGGATGTCTAAATGAATAGGGTTCTAAAATTCTACTACCGTGACCTTAAAATGCACGGAATCCACTACCAGAAGTGGCCCAACAAGAGTATTTTCCTCAGAAAGTACATTGCACTGGATGGAACCGAGCGTGAAAAATGGGTATGCCACGACCCTGATAGTGCCTACAATCACTATCTCAAGATGATTGACCGTGTGCTTGTTAGAAGGAAGCCTAGCGATGTGCGTGGCATTCTTCGTAGGGCGACAGTCAAGCTGTGGCTCGTCGCAATGAATTCCCCAAGATGGGTTCACTATAAGCCCGAGTTCAAAATCGACATTCTCAAAAACATGATGCATCTGCTTGAAAAATACATCATATCTGGGCGCATTCCGTTGAGGCTTCGTGCCCACGGCGTACGACAGATGACTGCATGGCTGCTCAATACTGCGTTTAACAAGACATGCAAGGAATTCAAGGTTGACAGCCTTCCGTTAGACTAATTCATTTAAGGAGAATCCAAAATGACTCAATATGTTGTCGTAGCAAACGGCCCTTATGACGATACCATGTTCATCATCTTCTGCGTACTCTTCCTTCTCGCAGCAATCTTTGCAGTTCTTAGCAAGATAGTTTCGAGACCGAAGTACAGGATTATTGGCGATTTCGGAAAGCTAGTTTCTTGTAATCAGTACGAAATGGCTGCCCGCCTGATGCAAGGCAGCGACAAGAAGCAGCTTGCCCGTGAGTTGAAGCGTGTCATGAAGGACGCTATTAAAAAGGACAAAAGGGGCGTTCTTAAACAGAAGAGCCGTTACCGTGTCGCCTATGAACTGTATCGCCTCTTTGTCGGTGAATTGACGGTGAAGCAGGATATCCTAGACACGTTCAAACTCAGTGACGACCACGCTTATATTATCGAAAAGATAACCAAAATCGTAAAGGCAGGTTAAAATGAACATCTTCCTTATTTCAGGAACCCACGGCAACGAACAGGCTGCCGTCTATGCCACTTCGCATGCATTGCACAAGTTTAAGAATACTAACCACCAATCGGAAGTCGAGTACCAGATACTAAACATCCCTGGCTTAAACGAGAATGTCCGTGAGATGCCGAACCCCAAGGAACCCACTCGTGACTTCAATAGGGCGTTTGGTATCCATTCTGAATACTCAATGGATGACATGGTACGAACTATCAAGCTTAGAATCAATTCTTGGGCACATGCCGTAGTGGATGTGCATAACTCCCCTGCATGTGATAATGCAATACTTGTATCTAACAACAAGTTCGCTGCATCATACATCAGGTTTGCAATCAAGAACGGCCTGCATTACATGCTCTGCGAATCGGAAACGGACACCATCAAACGCTATGCCGTGTACAGCGGCAACATCGGGTTTACTGTGGAACTTGGTGGAATGGCGTTTGCCCCAGGCTTCAAAGATGTCATTGAAAAGCAAACTGAATTCGTTTTGAAACTTTTGCAGGCACTTGATGGTACGCCTAGGTCAGACTTCCTGTCATCGGCTGGTGGAACGCTCCCTGCCCAGTACAACATGATTAACCTTCATGCCCACTACCAAGGACTCGTCAAGCACAGGTTCGCACCTGGAGATACCATTAAGAAAGGTGAAGTCGTGTTCGATATTCTCAACCAGACAAGCACATACAGTCTCGAATCTGTGGTAGCCCCGTGTGACTGCGTCCTTGCCGACTGTGAAGTAAACCTGTGGTCAACTGCTGGCATGCAAATATGCAGTGTGCAGCCGATTATTCCTCCCGAAGTTGTAAATGCATAGGTGGCAACGATGATTACTCAGACATACTTTAAGCGTTATTGCAACAAGCTCTTTAACGATGCTTGTGAATTCAAGAGTGCTATGGCCAATGAAATGGAATTCCACATCAAGTGCTACTTCAATCAGAGGCTTGTCGCCAAGCTGTATGTTGATGAACACATGAAGACGGTGGCCGATGTGTACACTGCGGACCAGTGTTCTACATCTACCAGATTCAAGTGGCGTTTCCGTCATCTGTTGAAGAAGTACACCTATGTTGACCGTCACAAGGCCGATGTCATCAAGGAAATCACTAACCTTGTAAACTCGAAGTTCTATGCACATTCGGACGATATCTGGGAGTTGATTGACCAAGTCACCGACGATGTCTTTGCAATAGATGTTTCTAAAATTGCCGAACGGCTGATGGACAAGGCTGATATGCTCCGCTATGGCGAGATTAAGTGGAGAACAAATAATAAGCAAAGAGATAAAGAGGGTTAACCCATGCGTCTGATTATAGCATTTATTCTAGTTATTTCCCTGTGCAGTGCGTATGCCAAGGATGACCACTGCAAGGAATTGGTTATCTGGAATCCTGCAACGAAAGATACCCTGATGCACTTCCATCGAAAGGCATCTGACTTGATGACCAAGGATGGCGCCTGCTATTACAATACTGGCTGGACAGCAAAGGTTGTCACATGGCATTGTCAGAACATGTATCTTACCCAAGGTGGCAAGTCTACATTCCATAAAAGCCATGAAGCTTCGATGACATTGAAGCCATACCATGTGTATTGTCGGTCTAAATGGGAATTTTGATGAATCGGTTTGAAAACCAGATATACAATGCCCTTGAAGCCGAGGAACGGTTCTTTGACGAAATGCGCCCCAAGTCAATAGGCGCATACAATCAGAGGATGTGCGAACACTTGGTAAATATCGCAGACCTTGAAGAACGGCTTGCGATTGAAAAGGCGTTGTTAAAATTTTCAAGAAGACAGTTCAAGTCTGCTGTCAACAGCATGGCTTATGACCAAGGGTTAGAACCTGTCTACTACGAAGAGGATTAAATTATGGGTTTCCGCTGTCCATTCTGCAAGGCCGATTTCGGCCACGACAAGGCTGGGTTGGAAAAGCACATGAAAGAGGAGAAGGAAACTCCCTCTATCGAAGCGCTTGCCGCCACCAATCTTGCCGACACGTTGAAAAATGTTCTGAACCAAGAGGATGAAAAATGATTTTCAAACGGGATAAAAAAGGTGTTCCAAACCCCTTTATGAGGGACTATGGGCAAAAAAGTGATGTCACCGTGCTGAAATCAGGCAATAAGTTGGCGTTCAAGTGTAAATGCGGCTGTGAGTTTGTTGTGTCACAGAAATTCTGTGAAACGGAACTTACAGGTGAGTTCTCGTTTTCTTGTCCCGAATGTAAAAGTAAATGTTTGCATGAGTAGGATTGCGTCCTTATAAATGCGAAAATGAAGAGAATGCTCTTGACAAACCGCATTAAATAGACTATATTTTAGTCTATGGAAAACTACAAAGAACTCAAATCCACAGAAGAAATCGAAGACGTGTTCGGCAAGCGTCGTGGCATCACTTTCCGTTGCGGGAATTGCCACTGTGCATTCATTCAGGACATGCGTCACATCCGCTTTTATGAATCCGTAAAGGGTGATTCCAGCCTCTGGAACCGCCATACATACGTTGTCAAGACGGAATGCCCTACATGCAAGCAGGAATTGTCCGTGGTTGCCGACAGCGAGTTGGCAATCAATCCCCGTGACTACTGGAAAGACCGTCTCAAAGGAAAATAATCTATGCAAGCGTTTATCCTATCCGACCTTCATCCAGACACTTGGTTCTCGTATGCGAACAAGCCTTCAAAACTTCGTGGCGACGAAGTGAAGGAAGATGTCGTTTTCAATACGATGGAATACCTCTGGCATTCTTGCGATTATCCCGAGACTGACGCAATCGTTGTCGCAGGCGATGTTGCCAATGACTGGCTTACCTACACAAGGGCGGTGAAGTGGCTTTCCAACAAGTACAAGGAAGTCTATATGTGCTTCGGAAACCACGACATCCTCGTTCGTGGCGGTACTCCGTCAAAGTCTAACCTACAGTTCAAAACGTCGGAAGAAAAGATTGCCGCAATACAGAAGTTCTGCAACACGTTGGGAAATGTCCATCTACTCGAAGGAAGGATGATGGACAACGTAGCAGGCTGCATGGGCATGTGCGACTTCAATGTCGAACCGTATGCTTACGGACACAGCAAGAAGGTCATTTGGAAGCGTGAATGGTTCGACGGCGAGCATTGGAGATACTTCAAGCAGAATCCCGATAAAATCTGGGAACACTACGACAAGATGATGACCGAACTCGTAGCGAAGCAGCCTAAAATCATGATGACCCACTTCGCTCCAATCGAGGTCGGCATCAATTTCGAATACAGGCTCAGCCCACTGAATACCTACTTCTACTTCGAGGGAAAGAAGTTCCTCGACATGTTCGACCACGATGCCATCTGGGTTTGTGGCCATGTTCACGACAGGAAGATTTGCACCTATGTCAATCCGAACGGAAAGACGATAACGATTCTTTGCAACCCGAACGGATATCCTGGCGAGCATAGGGCCTATGCCGACACCATGATTATCAAAGATGGCAAAGAAACACGTGGTTCCAAACCGACGAACCACGAAGACTTCATCATCGAGATTTAAACGAGGAAGTATGTCCATAGTCGTAACATTAAAGCTTGGAATGCCTGGTTATGAGAAGCATTGCCTTGATTACATGGTTTCAAACTATACAGGCGAGTACGGTTATCGAAGGATAAAGTTGACCGATGTCGAGTTCGCCAGATACCTCTACGAACAGACTGGCCTGCATATCGACCTTGGAAGCAGGCGTGAAGCATGTAAGGGACAGGCTGGTGCGATTTCTTCAGTGTACAATATCGTAGACGAGAACGGTGAGCCGACAATGCAGGAACTTCACCTGAACACTTCTCCGTCCAAGTACAGGCGATACGCTCTTTATACGGACAAAGACCCGTTTGAACCAAACCATCTCATCCTGTTAATCAAACCTAGAAGAACCCCCAAGGACAACGATACTGAGGCGAAAAATGATTTATGATTTAAGTGTTGCATCGAAGCGTGGATTCATTGCAGGTGCTATAGTCAAGCACTTCAAGCGTGAAACACTAACCAAGAATGAACTCGAAAAGAGTCCGAACATGTACCTGTATCAGATTATCGGGTTCGCCGAGCATACTGAGACAAAGGAACTTCTTGTTGTGTACAAGGCTCTTTACGGAAAGCCTACTTTATGTGCCCGTCCCCTCTCGATGTTCCTGAGCGAGACGGACCATAAGAAGTACCCGAGCATCAAGCAGAAGTACCGCTTTGAAGCTCTTGCTGATTGCCCCTGTGACACCTGCCAATGCCACTGCGAGTACGGATGCAAGGAAAAGATTGAATGGGCAAAAAGAAACGGCACATTGCCCGCAACATACAGAGGATAACTATGCTAAATAACATAAAATGCACCCCTTTCTGCTACACGAAAGAACTTATCGACGCACTCATTGATGTCAACCAGACTGCAAAGAAAATGGTTCAGTCCGATGAAGCCAAGATGTATCGCAATCTCAAGTATTCACTCTATGACTTGGAAAAGAAATTTCCTGGCAATGAAGAATCATTCGCTAATGCAAAGACGCATATTGACGAGAAATGTGAAGAGTTCAGTAAGCAAGAAGCCGAAGCTGGTAAGAACTACGACAGCAAGGTTCAACATGTCTGCGACGTTCTGTATGAAATGCTGCGTGGCAAATTTGTCGTAGGAGACAACGAGTTTGTTCGCTACTTAGTATTAGTTAACGATGTCAAACTTGGTGGGTTCTATAACACTGCTGTAATGGCGTCAGGCGATTACATAGATTTGAACCCAGTTTCAGAAGAAAAACCCAAGCAATATGGAGTTGGCGTATGGCCTCATGAGCGCAATGGAATCTCTACCGTAGCTAATCTTGTAGAACAGCAGGTTAACTCTGGCAAAATCCCTATGTCCGCTGATGGTACTCAGATTCAAATGCTTTATATTGTCGAACCTGACGATGCTCTTGAATGGTTGAAAGAACGCAAGGAAATTATCGACAACAACCGCAATGGGCTAAAGAATCTGTTTGATACAGCAAAACGGGCGTTCGGTGACAAAGACAAGGTTGAAAATGATAAAGTTTGAAACAATTAATATCACTTGGAGGACATTTGCTGATGCTCTTCCTGACAGGAATGTTTGGATTTATGTCACGCCCCCTAACGGCGGTTTCCTCGAAGCGGACCATACGACACTTATGCCAAACACTAACAACACGGAAGAGACTATCAAGGATGGATATCATTTCTACCACAACAGGGTGCCTCGCTACCTGAACAGCTGCCGCAACTGGAAATGGTGTTACGAGAAAAACATAAAATCGGAGATTGTTTAACTATGGTAGGTGAAATGTCAATTTGCCCAATCAACTGGGACGAGTATTATAGCAATGTTGAGGAAGCGCTTGATATCATCGGGGATTCCAACCTCGATGAAAACGTCAAGGACAAACTTGAAGAACTTCTCAGGGTCGATACAATATCAGGTTATCCACCCCCGTATTTTGAGCCGCCGAAGACTTGGCGAGATACCGCCGACATCATCGACGATATATGCCCGAAGGGTGCATCCGTGGCCGAAGTCAACTGGCTTAAAGAACAGTTGGAAAAACTGGCAAAGGGGGAATGCCCATACTTTAAATTTGATGAGGTGTTCGCCGCCTACGAGGACAAGGAAAACAAGTATCTCAACACAGACGGAGCTCCGTGGCTTACCGAAACATATACGGAAGAGGAAAAGAAATTATATCCCTTGCTCAAGTGTCAGGCGAGACGGATGTCAAAGGAAGAACTGTACTTGCATTTTGGAGAAAACAGGGTATGGACCCGAGTTGTCAGGGAGGAGACCGACTACCGTTTAAAAAGCAAGGACATTAGGAAACCAAAGAATCCGTGTAAGGAATACTACGAACCGACTGATTGCCCATGGTGTGGGCTCGGAGAATTCAAAAAGACCGAAGATGGAAACTACCGCTGCATGCACTGCGGATATGACCATAATGCGGAACGGGACTTTTATAACTGGACCGATTAAAGGATAACTATGGCTACCTACATCGACAAAACACACCGTGTCAAGAAAATACACGGTCGCTGGGTTCCCCAGTGGAAGAAGGGATTTCTCAGATGGTCCCAATATATCCTTATGACGGCTGATACCGCCATGGGACATGCCGAAATATACAGCAAAAGCATATATGACCCGATTTTCCATACGGAACAGCAAGCAATCGATTTCATCAACAAAGC
>OCTW013378020.1_pt1 | contig 65436 bp, 76 predicted proteins | sample 1539671 | NCBI WGS metagenome assembly OCTW01 (sample SAMN02144230, study PRJEB22623) | gut metagenome | biome: sheep rumen | host: Ovis aries | place: New Zealand | reverse complement strand
TTCTGATGGCATCGAGCCCTCAGAAAAACCTGCAATTCATCTCACCGCCTAAAGAGGCGGGAGACTTCTTGCAGAATCAGGTTAAAAAAGCTGTACGAAGGTATAGCCTAAGTGGAGACCGTACAGCATGAGGACCGTGCCGCAGAGAATGTTGATGGCGCGCAGGATGCCGGGTGTAATGGCGTGGCGGAAGGCGGCGACGCAGCCCGTGAGGGAAAGGAACCAGAGGCCTGAGGCCATGAGGACGCCCGTCAGGAACGTCATGGCTTCTGTAGCAGGCAGGGTGATGCGGAAGGCGCCGAGGAGCATTGTGCCGTCCAAGATGGCCTGGGGATTCATCCAGGTGACGATGCAGGCTTTGGAAACGGTCTGGCCCAGGGAAACTGGCTGGTCTTTGAGGGTCAGCGCATCCGGGACCTGGCGGATCATATCATAGGCCATGTAGAGGATGAGCAGCGTGCCTGTGCCCAGGATGACCACTTTGAGCCAGGGAAGATGATTCAGCAGCGTGCCGATGCCATAAAAGCAGCTCAGCGACAGGCTGATGTCGAAGAAAAGGACGATGAACGCCGTCGCGACGGCGCGGCGCAGGGAATGGGATAACGCCGAATGGATGACGAAGAGATTCTGCATGCCAATAGGGGCGACGTAGGCCAGCCCCATGGTCAGGCCTTGAAAAAAGAACATAAAAAAAGCCTCCTTTTCCAACCAAAACCGGTTAGTTCATGTGGTATAATCACAGTATAACAGAGAGAAACGGGATTCCAACCCGCCAAAGCGACATGAATTATACCAACCAAAAGGAGATGAGGTGATGAAGCGGCATATTCCTGTCCAGATTGAATGGCATCCGGATCCGGCGCAGCCCGTACCGATATACCGACAGATTCTCGAATGGATGTATGGAAAAATGGAAAGTGGTGAATGGCCAGCCGGGACGCGCCTGCCATCTCAGCGCGCTATGGCCCGGCACTTCCAGGTGAACCGGAGTACCCTGAATCAGGCTTTGAAGCCGTTGCTGGAAGCGGGCGTACTCCAGGGCCGAGGAAGCCAGGGGACGGTCGTAGCCAGTACGGCCTGGTCCCTGCGGCTGCCGGTTCAGCCGGATTGGAACCGCTACATGACAGCTGGTTATTTCCGGGCTAATCAGGAAATCGTCCAGGCCATCAATACCTTGGAGTTCGATGACCGCCTGATCCGTCTCGGTACGGGGGAACTGGACCCTAGGCTGTTCCCGCAGGATGCCTTCCGTCAGACTTTGCGGGATGTGGCCGATGCCATCACATCCCTGGGGTATGTCGAGCCCCTGGGGATGCCCGTCCTACGTCAGGCCCTGGCAGACTATGCCCGGAAACGGGGACTGGCTGTGTCCCCGTCGTCCATCCTGATTACATCGGGCGCCCTCCAGGGACTCCAGCTCATTTCGGCCGGCCTTCTCCGCGGTGGTTCGACGGTCTACGTCGAAGACCCGACGTATGTCAAATCACTCCAAGTCTTCCAGTCGGCTCATCTCCGTCTCTGTGGCCTGCCCATGGACGACCAGGGCCTATCTCTGGAAGCATTGGAGAAGCACTTGCGCCAGTCTTCAGATATAGGCAATAGCGTCCTCTATGCCATCCCGACGAACCACAACCCGACGGGCCGGACTATGAGTCGTCAGCACCGTGTCCAACTCCTGGCGTTGTGCAGCCGCTATGGCCTGCCCATCATCGAAGACGGAGCTTATGAGGAATTGACCTTTGACGGAACGCCGCCGCCATCCTTGAAAAGCCTGGATACAGGAGGTCAGGTCCTTTATTTGGGCAGTGTTTCCAAATCCTTGGCACCAGGGCTGCGCATCGGCTGGATGATTGCGCCGGAACCAGTCGTACAGCGCCTGGGCGACGTCAAGATGCAGATTGACTATGGCGCCAGCTCCCTGTCCCAACAAGTCTTGGCCAGGTTCTTGACCAGTGGCCGCTATGCACAGTATCTTGGATGGCTGCGATGCGAATTGCAGCGACGCTGCCAGGCGGCCTGCCAAGTTTTGGACGAAGACTTTGCGGGTCTTGCGGATTGGCAGGTACCGCAGGGCGGCTTCTATATTTGGCTCACCCTCCGCGACAGGCTGCCTATGGAGATGCTCTTCCACAAGGCGGCAGAGGCCGGGATCCTCATCAATCCTGGCGATATCTATTCCAGCCGCCATACTCAGTCACTGCGTTTATCCTATGCCTATACGACGCCGGAAGAATTTCGCCGGGCTGTCAGCCGGCTGGCTGCGGTCGTCCGTTCATCCCTTGCAGTTTCAGCGAAAAATTCGTATACTGGATTAGTGGCTAGTGGCTAGTGGCTAGTGGCTAGTGGCTAGTGGCTAGTGGCTAGTGGCTAGTTGGCCAATCGACAAAAAGGAGGATTATATATGAAATTATTGGAACATGCTGTCATTGCCGGGATGCCCGTGCGCAACCGCATCCTCCGCAGTGCGACGTGGGAAGCCTTGGCCGATGCCAAGGGCTATATGTCGGAAAAACAATACCGCATCTATGACCAGCTGGCCAAGAATAAAGTGGGCCTGATCTGTACGGGCTATGCCCGCGTCGATGGGGAAGACCGGCCCAATGCCGGCATGATGGGCATTTATGACGATGCCTTCATTCCGCAGTACCAGGAATTGACGCGGCGCGTCCACGCCTATGGATCGAAAATCATGATGCAGATCGCCTATGGCGGGACCAAGACGACCTTTGAACGGGAAGGGCGGACGATTTTTTCGCCGTCGGCCGTGCCGGAACGCAAGACCGGGACCGTCGGTGTCGCCATGAGCCCGGATGATATCCGGCACCTCATCGACGAATATGCCCAGGCAGCCAAGCGCGTCCGCGACAGCGGCTTCGATGCCGTTGAAATCCACGGCGGCCATTCGTACCTGCTCAACCAGTTCCTCAGTCCCTATTATAATCGGCGCAGCGATGCCTATGGCGGTTCGCCGGCCAACCGTTACCGCATCGTCGGCGATATCATTGCCGCCATCCGCAAGGCCGTAGGAATGCATTTTCCCATTTGGATCAAGATTACCTGTTCCGATTTCTTTGAAGGCGGCCTGACCTTCGCCGAATCGTTGGATATCTGCCGGCGCCTGCAGCAGTCGGGCATCGACGCCATCGAAGTGAGCGGCAATATCCACGGCAAGGCTCAACAGGAAATCGGTCTGGAATGGGATGGCCACGTCGTCCGCGACGGCGGCTATTTCCTCGATTACGCTAAAGACATCGCCAATGCGGTCCGCGTCCCCGTCTACGTGACGGGTGGCTTCAAGGACCCGCGGCAAATGGAAACGGCCTTGAAGACGTCGAAACTGGCCGGTATCGGCCTGAGCCGGCCCTTATTATCGGAACCAGATTTGGTCCACCGTTGGAATCAGGGAAAGCTGCAGCCAGCCCGTTGTGTCCATTGTTCGAAATGCCGGACGCCGGAAGGCAACTACTGTACGGTCTTTGCTGCCCGGGATGCCAAGAAAGGAGCTAATAAATGAAATTCTTCATTGCTTCAGATATCCACGGATCGGCTTATTACTGCCGCCGTATGCTCGACGCCTGGAAGCGGGAAGGGGCTGACCGCCTGGTCCTGCTCGGCGATATCCTCTATCACGGGCCGCGCAATGACTTGCCTAAAGACTATGCCCCGAAGGAAGTCTTTGCCATGCTCAACGAAGTCAAAGATTCCATCTTCTGTGTCCGTGGAAATTGTGACGCCGATGTAGACCAAATGGTACTGGAATTCCCCATCATGGCTACCTATGCCATCCTGACTCAGGGCAGCCGCCTCGTCTATGCGACCCATGGCGACCGCTACAACGTAGCCTCCCTGCCGCCCATGCGGCCTGGTGACATCTTGCTCCACGGTCATACCCATGTCCCGGCCTGGCAGCCCTTCGGCCAGGATAACTATTACTTGAATCCCGGCTCGACGTCTCTCCCAAAAGACACTAGCCCGCACAGCTATCTCCTCTGGGATGGGAATACCTTCACCTGGAAGGACATGGACGGCCAGGCCTTTCACCAGCTCGTCTTATAGCATCCAGGGAAGGGATGGTTCTTATCTGCTTCATAACGGCGGAATAAGGCGGCCGTCTGCGTTTCTGCGGATACAGGAAAGGCGACGGTGCCAAAGCGGCGGACTGGCATGAGCCCCATGAGGGAATTGGTCAGGAAACACTCGTCGAAAGTCTCGATATCTTCCGGATACAAGGGCTTTTCGATGACATCATAACATTGACAGAGATAAGACCGGATGATGCCTGGCAGTAATCCGGCCTTTACGGGCGGCGTATAAAGCCGCCCGTTTTTTATAAAAAACAAGTTGCTGACAGCGCCTTCTGTTAATTGGCCCTGCATATTGCAGAAAATCGGTTCGTCAATACCTTCAGCCCGGGCCTGTCGTTTGGCTAACATCGAGTCGCCATAATTAAAGGTCTTGTGCCGCACTAAGGGCGACGTTTCATTGCGGCGGATTGACGACAAGGCGATGACATAACCAGGGCGGACGGTCATAGATGCATATGGATTGGCACGGGATGTAAAATTTATATTTTTATCGGAAGCAAGTATTTTCAATACCCAATCTTCCTTATCCATGCTATACACATACTCCCACAAACGACGTTCCCAATCAAAAGAAAGCTCAATCCCTAAATATTCCAAGGTATGCCGCAAACGCCTTTCGTGAGCCTCCAGCCAGACTGGCCGACCTTGATAGATGGGGATGGTTTCAAAAGCTCCCAAACCGAATTGGTAGCCGTCATCAAAGATAAGATTCATAATTAAAAGTGTCTCCTTTCAAAGCACTGAGCAAGGCTTTGGCTTTTTGCCAGATTTCTTCGTATTCAAAAGCCTCGTCGGATTCTGCCGTAATGCCGCCGCCGACGCCGATGGTATATTGATCATCGTGGTGGACGGCCGTCCGTATGACGATGTTTAAGTCACAGTTCCCATCTAAGGACAGGTAGCCAATCGTCCCTGTATAAAGCTGGCGCCGGCTGAATTCTAATTCGTCGATGATTTCCATAGCCCGCTGTTTCGGCGCGCCTGTAATGGACCCACCTGGAAAGAGTGCCGTCAAGGCGTCGATGGCCGTCTGCCCTGGCCGCAGGGTCCCTGTTACGTCGGCGATTAAATGGAAAACCGTGGCATACGGCTCGATGGCAAACAGCGTCGGAACGGACACGCTGCCAGGACGGCAGATTTTGTGCAGGTCATTGCGCTCTAAATCGACAATCATCAGCAATTCACTCTGGTCCTTTTGCGATTGAGCCAGTTCCTGCCGCAGCCTTTTATCTTCTGCAGGCGTCTTGCCGCGGCGCCGCGTGCCCTTGATGGGACGCGTTTCAATCTGGTCATCGCGCAGGCACAGCAGCCGTTCCATGGAAGCACTGATGATTTGATGGGATCCGTATTGTAAATAAGCGCCAAATGGTGACGGATTATCCCGGCGCAGACGGGAAAAGAAGGTGTACGGCGGGCAGTGGCTCCGGACATGAAACGTACTGGTAAAATTCGTTACGTAAACGTCGCCGGCGACGATATAATTCCTGAGCTTTTTCAAAGCCCTTTGATAGTCTTCACGAGTACTGTCGGGTTGGACGGTTATGGCATATCGGGAATTTTCGCCAGTACGTGGAAAGGACCTTTCTTGAAGGCGAGTCCGGATTTTTTCTTTCATCTGTGCTAAGAGAGCCTCGGCTGGCATTGTCTGCCCATTGGCGGCAAACCATACGGCATGGCTTTGCCGATGTTCGATGATGAAGAAATCGTAAAAGACCCAATTCATATCGGGAAGGGGAAAGGCAGGGGCGTGGCGGGACTTCATTCCATGGCGTGCCAGTCCGTAGTCATAGCTGACATAGCCAATGGCCCCAGCCGTCAAGGGCAGGTCTGTCGGATTGGCCTGGTAATGCTTTTTCAAATAGGCTTTGAGGTACGTTTCAGCCGTTCCTTCACGAGCTTTTCCATCAATCTTCAGCTGGCCTTGTTCTACGCTTACCCTATGATAGGGCATGAGGCCGATGATGGAATAACGCCCCAAGTGGTTGGTCAGCGACGAATCGAGGAAAACGGCATCTCTTTCATCGGCAAAGAGGGCGAAGAGCTGGCTGGCCGTATAGGGAAAGGGGGAATGGCAGATGAGCGGCTCAGTCATGACAGTCACCTGCTTTCTCCAGGCTGGATTCGGCCAAGCGGCAAAACATTGTTATCAGTTCCCTGCCATATTCGGATAAGACGGCTTCGGGATGGAACTGCAACCCATAGAGCGGCAGGCTGTGGTGGGATAAGGCCATGACTGCGCCGTCATCGCTGACAGCGTCTATAGCATAAGCGGCGGGCAGCGTTTCCCCTTGGACCACCAGCGAATGATAGCGCGTAACCTGGAAGGTTTCCGGCAGCCCCCGAAAGAGGCCACGGCCACGATGGTGAATCGCTGTGACTTTCCCATGCATAGGGCGTTTCCCACGGGTGACGACAGCCCCGGCGGCATAAGCCAGGACCTGCATCCCCAAGCAGACGCCCAAGATGGGCAGGGTGCGGCAGAAAGCGTGGACGATGGATAGGGAATGGACGGCGTCTTCCGGCCTTTTCGGCCCAGGTGAAATAATCAGTCCCTGCGGTTTCAAGGTGGCAATCTCAGCCGGGCTTATCTGGTCACAGCGGTAAACCCTTACGTCGCGTCCCGTTTCAGCGAATAAATCGGCTAGATTGTAGGTAAAAGAATCATAATTGTCGATGAGCAGATACATACGCCCTCCTTTATACAAAAAAAGATAACGACGGCAGCCCGAAAACTGCACAGTCGTTATCCTTATAGGTCCGTAAACTGTGGACTGAATCAGTATAGCACATTTTTACAAATTGCGGTATACTAAGAAAAAAGAAATGAGGGGGATTCGTTATGCGAAATTTAGAAAAGAAACTGCGCGCCGCTATCGTACAGGCTGCGCCTGTATTTTTCGATAAACAGGCGACGCTGCAGAAGGTCGTCCATCAAATCGAAGAAGCCGGTCGGAATGGGGCACAACTCATCGTTTTTCCCGAATCGCTGGTCCCATGTTATCCTTATGGCCTGACCTTTGGCTTTACCGTCGGCAGCCGGTCCGAAGCGGAACGGGCCGACTGGAAGCGCTATTACGACCAGTCCGTTATCGTCCGTGAAGACCTGCAGGACATCGCCGCTGCGGCTCAGGCCGCTGGGGCTTATGTCAGCCTGGGCATTACCGAACGGGATGAAACGACGTATTCCCTGTATTGCAGCAACGTCATCTTTGCGCCGGACGGCACACTGGCCGCCCATCACCGGAAAATCAAGCCGACTGGGGCAGAACGCTATATCTGGGCCGATTCCCATGACCCGTCGACATATTTCCCCATCGTCCAGACACCGTGGGGACCCATGGGTTCGCTCATTTGCTGGGAAAATTACATGCCCCTGGCCCGGACGGCCCTGTACCAGAAAGGCGTCAGCCTCTATCTGGCACCGAATACCAATGACAACCCGGAATGGCAGGATACGATCAAGCATATCGCCATCGAAGGGCGCTGCTACGTTTTCAACGTCGACCAGTATTTTACCAAGGACATGTATCCGGCAGACCTGGTTGAAAGCGAAGCCGTATCTAAGCTGAATCAGGGGACCTGCCGCGGCGGCAGCTGCATCATCGACCCGTGCGGCCATTACGTTACCGAACCCGTCTGGGACCGGGAAGCCATCATCTACGCCGACCTGGACCTGGACCAAGTCATCCTGCGCCACATGGAATTTGACGCCGCCGGCCACTACACCCGGCCAGATATCTTGGAACTCATCGTGCATGAGTAGGGATGGTGTCGCGTGAAGGTTTCTGCCATCATGCGAGGCCATGTTCTCTTTTATGTTTGAAGTTTGATGTATGATGTTTGAGGCGATTGCTTTAAATTTAAAACCATCTGCTAACCACTAGCTACTAACCACTTAAAAAAGCTTGTCGCACATGCGACAAGCTTTTTTTCACCGCCGCAACATGCGGTATTTGAATTTGATTCGCTTCAGGCCCGTGGCTTTCCAGAAGTTGCGGGCCATTTTTTCGGAAATGATGTAAAACGCTGGGATGAGGAGCAACCCGCAGAGGGTAGCGAAGGTCATGCCGCCGACGACGGCGACGCCCATGCCGCAGCGGGCTCCGGCACCGGCACCGCTGGCAAAGGCCAAGGGCAGGCAGCCGATGATGGCCGTAAAGGCCGTCATGAGGATTGGCCGCAGGCGCAGCTTGGATGCGATGACGACGGCTTCCATCGGGTCGATGCCCTTGTCGACGCGCTCTTTGGCGAACTCGACGATGAGGATGGTGTTCTTAGCTGCCAAGCCGATGATCATGATGACGCCGATTTGCATATAGACGCTGTTTAAGAAGCCGCTGGCATTGGCGTTGAACAAGGACGCCAGCTGGCGGATGATGTATTCCGAGCCGACGGCACCGAAAATCCCAGTCGGTACGGTGAACAAGACGGCGAACGGCATGGACCAGCTTTCATAGAGGGCCGCCAGGCAGAGAAAGGCAAAGACCAGAGCCATAATCAGGATCTTCGTCGTTGAACTGGACGAGGTGCTTTCTTCGCGGCTCTGGCCGGACCATTCGATGGTCATCCCCGTAGGCATGACGCTCTTGGCCGCTTCTTCGGCTGCTGCCATGGCTTCGCCAGAGCTGTATCCGCTGGCAGCACTGCCTTGGATGGTGACACTGCGGACGCCATTAAACCGGGTGATTGACGACGGCCCGGTGGTCATCGAACTGGTCAGCAGCGTATCGAGGGGAACCATTTTCCCTGACGACGATTTGACAGAAATGAACTTCAAGCTGTCTGCCTGAGAACGGTACGACGTGTCGGCCTGGACGATGACCTTGTACGACCGGCCGAACTGGGTGAAGTCATTGACCGACGAACCGCCGAAGTTGGTCTGGAGCGCTGTGAAAACGTCAGACAGTTCAATGCCCAGGTTCTTAATTTTTTCGCGGTCTACCGTATAAGCGACGCTTGGCGTATTGGTGGCGTAACTCGTGCGGACACCGGATAATTCCGGCCGCTGGGAGCAGGCAGCGACTACCTGGTTGGCTGCGTTGCCCAGTTCCGTATCGGACAGGCCCGTATTATCCATGAGCTGCATGGTCCAGCCGCCTTCCTGGCCCATGCCGGGCAGGGATGACGGATTAAAAGCCGCTACACGGGCTTCGGGATGCTTGGGAACGACGGTCTTATTGAATTTGGCAATAATCGATTCGGCGCTGAGGTCGTTCGATTGGCGGTCATCCCAATTTTCCAGCGCGACATAGAGATTGCCCGTATTCGACGTAGAACCGCCAGCGTGGGTCATGACATCTTTGACACCGGGAATCTGCCGCGTCTCTTCCGCTGCCGCGTCGACGGTCTTGACAGTCTGGTTCAGGGACGTCCCTTCAGGCATGGTGATGCTGGCCATGAACACGCCTTGGTCTTCATCGGGGACAAACGTCGAAGGCAGGACCTGGTAGCAGATGCCCATGAGGCCCGTAACCAAGATGAGGAAGACCGCAGCATATTTCAGATGACGGATCATCCAGCCGACTTTCCCCGTGTAGCGGTCCTTGAAATGGTCGAAAGCCCGGTTGAACCCGCGGAAGAAGGCCCCCAGCGGCCCGGCCTGGATGGCCTTATCATCGGGCTTCAGGAGAATGCCGCATAAGGCCGGCGTCAAGGTCAGGGCGACGAAGGCCGAGATGACGACGGAAATGGTGATGGTCACGGCGAACTGCTTGTACAGGACGCCAGTAACACCGCCGATGAAAGCGACGGGAATGAAAATCGAAGCCAAGACGGCGGTCGTAGCGATGATGGGCCCTTGGACTTCTTTCATGGCTGCTTCCGTCGCATCCTTAGCAGACTGTTTATCCTTGGACATATGCTCTTCAACGTTTTCAATGACGACAATAGCGTCGTCGACGACCAGACCGATGGCCAAGACCATGGCGAACAGGGTCAGCGTATTGATGGTGAAATCGAGGATTTTGAAAGAAGCAAAAGTGCCGACGATAGAAACGGGCACGGCCAGGACTGGGATAAGCGTCGTCCGCCATTTCTGCAGAAAGACGAAGACGACGAGGATGACCAGGAGCAGCGATTCGACGAAGGTATCTTTGACTTCGTTAATCGAAGCATTGATGAAATTCGTATTGTCCATGACGATGGTATAATCCAGGTCAGGCGGGAATGTTTCCTTAGCCTGGTCCAGAACCTTCTTGACTTCCGTAATCGTATCTAAGGCATTGGCGTCACTGGAAAGCTGGATACCGAAGCCGATACCGGTCTTCCCGTTAATCTTGGAATTGCTGCTTTCGTTCTGCGTCCCCGTCTGGATGTTGGCTACATCCTTGAGGTAGACGAACTGGCCGTTCGAGGCCGATTTCAAGATGATATTGCCGAACTGTTCCGGTGTCGACAGCTGGCCTTCGACCTTGGCGCTGTACTGTTTTTCCTGTGTCGCCGGTGCCGGCAGGCTGCCGATGGTCCCGGCCGGAGCCGACATATTCTGTTCTTTGATGGCCGAGACGACGTCCGATACGGTCAGGCCGCGTTCAGCCAGTTTTTCCGGATTGAGCCAGACGCGCATGGCATAGCTGGAACCGAAGGTATTGACGTTGCCGACGCCGTCGATGCGCTGGATTTTATCGAGCAAGTAAATATCGGCGTAATTCTTGAGGAAAGCCTGGTTATACGTTCCGTTCGGCGAATAAAGGTTGGCCATGAGGACCATGTCGCCTGACGACCTGCGAACGGTCAGCCCCTGGGTCTGTACGTCGCTGGGCAGGCTGTTCTTGGCCAGGTTGGCGTCGTTCTGGACGTTGATGGCATCTGTATTGCCGTCACTGTCCAAGCTGAAAACGACAGACAGGCTATACGAGCCGTCGTTGCTCGACGTCGAGGACATATAAGACATATCGTCGATGCCTTTGAGCTGGTCTTCGATGACTTGGGCGACAGTCTGATTGACGATCGTCGCATTAGCGCCGGTGTACGTCGTACTCAGATTGACTGTCGGCAGCGAAATCTGCGAATACTGGGCAATCGGTAAGGAGAGGAGGGATAAGGCCCCCAAGATGACGATGATAATGGAAATGACGATGGCGAAAATAGGCCGTCGGATAAAGAAACTAGACATGACGCGCCTCCTTATTTAGCCGTAAGCGATACGGACGACGTAGAAGAAGAGTCATCGGCTGTCAGGGACAGGCCCAATTCATCAGCCGTGGTCATAGTGACGTCCAGGTCCTGGCCTTCCTTCAAATTACTCAAGCCTTCAACGACGACGACATCATCCTTGTCGAGGCCGCTCTTGACGATATAATAGCTGCCAACCTGGTCGCCTAAGGTGACGACGCGGGCGACTGATTTATTATCGGAACCGACGATAATAACAAAGGACTGGTCCAGGACCTGTTGTACCGCACACTGAGGGACGAGGATAGCATCCTTCAAAGGCTGGCCTTCCATAGTGACGCGGGCGAACATCCCCGGCAGGAGAACGCCATCGGCATTATTGAAGAGGGCCTTGACCGTAATCGTCCCCGTACTGTCCGAGACTTCCCGGTCGAACTGGTATGATGTTGAGATTTCGTCATATTTCTTGCCGTTGCTCAAGGTCAGGGATGCCGTCGGCGGCGTATGGTCTTCCGGCTCATTGGCATCCTAGGCATTGGCCATGCGGAAGTTCAGGAATTCCTTTCTCTTCAACATATTTTAAATCATATTATAAGTGTATCATGGAAAAGAAAAGGCGACATGCCTAAATGTTAAAAATTAGGTGTCGCCTTTTTTTCGATAAGTTGCTAAATATGTATGTTTTATCATAATTATATGGCACTTGAACGTGTCATGCGATTTTATTGCCATTGGCTACCAATTTGAAGCGCAGGCCCAGGACTTCGGCAGCCCGCTTGCACATGAGCATGCGCTGGGAAAAGATTTCAAAATAATCAATCATAGAACAAATCGATTCATCGAGCTCGATGTTCAAAGTAATGACTTTCTTGTGCGTATCGACGTGGAGCTTTGAAGACAAGGCCGCATAATTGACGCGGTCGTGCTTGTCGAAGGTTTCCGGTACTTTGTTGCGCACACGGCTGCGGCGGACATCACTCTTTAGACATTCAACTCTTTCGCATGGGCAATATTTTCATAAGTCAGTTTCTTCACTCTCTATCATTCCTTTTCTGTGCTAGTCCTCTCAGTATAGCAAAGGAATGTATGAAACGCGTAAATACTGGATAAAAAAACGGTGCAGGATTTTACTGTTTTGTATCGAATTAATAAATAGAGCGGTTCGCAGTGAGTCAAGAGAGTACGGAATAGGAGATGACCGGAATGGATGAATATGAAAAGCTTAAAGAACTCTACGAGCATATGATGGTTGTCCGTAAAGACAGCCGGCAGCATATTCAGGAGTTATGTGTAGCCTTGGATAATGGATTGTGGTTTCCGGAACGTCAGCAGCAAGCTGTCCGGGACGATTTGCAAGCACTGAGCCAGGCCCAGGATGCGCTATGTCAGGCCCTGGCACAGGTCCAGATTGCGACGGCCGATAAAGCCGATGAATTAGGGGAACGGATTGAAGCTTGGCATCGGGAACAGGAAAACCGCGAGGCCATGAAAGCCATGGTACATCAATTGGAAGGCATATTCGACGTGGCCTATGTGGGAACCGATGAGTCCATAGCCAGCCAGTTCCGTCAGATGCAGGGCGATGTCAAGGCCTTGTTGGGCCTGTCCCTGACCTTCGACGAACTATCGGCACGGGCAGAACAATATATCCGCTTCCTGGAAGCCGTCCACTTCGACGGCCCCCTCTTGGACCGGGACCTGGCCGATTCCCTGCGCAGCCAGTTCGGCGGCGATATCAGCCTGGCCTGCATCTATCATGATTTCCGCTTGACAGAAGGGCAGTCGGCTGCGGCTCCCGAGGAAACCGCAGCGAAAGTACCGCCTACACCGGCTTTCACTCCGGAACCGGAACCAGCACCCGTACCGACCCTGGAAAAGGCTGATAGGGTACCGGCTATGCCTGATGGCATGACCTTGGTACAACAGAAGCCCTTGCGTGCTAAATTGAAAGGGGCTAAATCTTTTACCCATGACATCCAGCAGTTCGCTGAACAGACCGAAGGGATGGCTATCTTCTGGCTCATGGCCCTCTGTTTCCATGATTTTGTCGGGGAAGGGGACGAAGCCCGGCTATCCATGGGTTTGCAGGAGCGGCAGAAAAAAATGGGCGCCCATACTTTTGAAAACAGTCTCCAAGCCATCCGCAGCCGCTTCCTGGACTGGGGCCTGGCCGCCAAATATCAGTGGGGAACGCAGCCCTTTTACCGGCTCACGCCAGAGACATATGACGTCTTGAAGCGTGACAAAGTGCGCAAATATTTCAATATCCCTTATTTTACGAGAATGACGGACTGGACCTGTTTCAGCCGCTTATATGAAATGGAGCGCTTCGTCCTTCAGGTATTGGATCACAGTCCCTATGAAATAGCCTTTTTCAGGGCTCAGCGCCAAGCCTTTTTTGGCTATGTGATTTTTGGGAAGTCCATGGTGGTCGATGATGGAACCTTCCTGCCGGCATACCTCCTCATCAGGCCACCCTTTTCGGAAGCCGAGCTGGAAGCCAATCAGAAAGACTTCCAGTACCTGGCGAAATCGACGGCTGTCAAGCTGCTTCTGACCGATTCCCGGGAATACGCCAAGCCCTGGATGACCCGCTTCGGGACCGAAGATATCTATGTGGCCTTGACCCATCCCGATGAAAAGGGGGATTTTCTCTTTTCGTCAAAAGGCGAAGTCCTGACGGCCGATGACCTCTTTGCCGTAGCTGTGAAGAAAGCCGAAGTGGATATCCCCGATTGCCTGGATATCCGGGAAAAGACGCAGAAAATGCTGTTCCTCAATGAACATGTCGCGGAAGTCCCGGACCTGGATGGGCCAGATGAATCCGATGCACCTAGAGTACCAGAAGAACCGGAAGAAACAAAAAAACGGAAGAAGCCCAGCCAGAATCGGTACCGTCAGAAGAAGCGGTTCCTGACTCGACGGCTGATGCAGTCACGGATAGGGCCGACGCTTTGCAGTCCTTCTGCCGGCTGCTCCAGAAAGGCCATCGGGCCGAAGGCAGTTTCTGGCTCCATGCCCTGGCCAGCACGGCCGGTCCTGACGAAGCGGATTGGGAAGTTTTATCTGATGAAATCGCCTATATCCTCGGCGATCCGCTGTATGACCCGGCTGCCCATTCCGACGGCTTCGATTTCTGGGATTCCATGATTTCCCTGCCGGCCATCGAAATGGGCCAGTCCCGGGATGTCCTGAATGCTGCCGCCATGGTCCGCGCCTTTTTTGCTCCGGCTGAACCGAAAGGCTACTTACTGAGCAAGACGTGGAGCCGCATCAATGAAGAACCGAATGAAGCCTTTGCAGCCATTCCGGCGTTGAAACAATTTGTATCCTTATGCAAGAACTTTGCCGATACCCAAGGTATGTCCTTGGCCTATGGTCTGCAGCAGCACGCATCAGACCGCCAGCCTGTCGATCTCGATGGGGCCCGTCAGGCCGTAGCCGAACAGTACCAGGCCCTGTGCATGGATGAACGGAAACCGTCGCCCCATCCCCGGCTGCGGGGCCTGCGCTCCCAGTTATACGGCGGTCATGGGCAGGTCGTCCCATATTTTAAAGACGTCGACGCCTTCAGCCTTACGGAACTCAGCGATTTCTGCAATACTTTCCTTAATGCGCCCTTGACGGCGGATACGCCAGTAAATCGGATTGAAGACCGCCTGGTCAATGAAAATAAAGTAAAAGAATATTTGGACAGCGTCTGGTTCAGCATTCCCGTGGGCGAACGAAAGAACGAACGCTTCCTGGGAAAAGATGCGACGCAGCAAATCAAATTGATCAAGAAATCCGTGCTCATCCTTTGCCGCTATATCCTGGCCAAACAGGCGGCACAGCATGAGCAGAACCAGCATGGTCTTTCACCGGACGTCTTGGCGCAACAGCGGCAAAAAGGGTTGGATCTGTTACAACAGGCCCAGGCGGAGCTGGCCGGACAGACCGTAGATACCGTGATGGATGAGCTGGCGAAAGCCGTGCTTCAGGCCTTATTGAACGACTTGACCCGGCAGTTCCAGGGCTGTTCCAGCGGCGAATCTTACTATGCCCCTTTACTAAAAGCCAACGCCTTTGAACTGGATTCGGATTATCTGCCCGACTTGACGCCAGACTACGACGGGGAATACCCGCTCGTCCCGCACCTGCAGCAGTATATCCGTATGCTCCTGACCCAGCCGACAGCAGACCTTTCCTGGCAGGACGCCTATCATCAGGCTGTCCGTGTTTATAATTTGGGCATAGCCCGACAAATCGCCGGCCTGGATGATGCGGTAAAGCGCGTCGGGAAGCGGGATACGGTCTTGCAGTACGGGTTGCAGTATGCCGCAGCCGATACGGAAAATTACCGGAGCGACGTCGAACTGGCGGCCAACTATGGAAAAATCATCGGCAAAGAACGGATGGAACATTATTTTTCCGTAGCCGATACCGCCCGGAGCCACTTCAAAAAGACCCAGAACTTTGCCCTGTATAAGGACTTGCTCCAGAGCTGCCTGAAACACATCGATGAAGAAGCGGAACCGCGCCGTCAGAGCGTGCAGCGCGAATTGGACCAGTTCCGCTCCCAAATCCAGGAGGAAGACTTGTCCTGGCTGGACCCGATTCAGGCCTGGCTCGACCATGGCAACCTGACCATTGTCGAAGACTACCTGCACCGCTGTGCTCACAAGAGCCCTCGTGAAATGAAGCTCATCCTGAATTATCAAGGTGATTTCGGCCTGAAGACGTTCACGCAATTCTTGGAACAGTACCAGGCCGGATTCGATTTGTGCAACAAGAATAAAAAATTATCTCTAAAGAATATTTATGACCAGAAACCGGGAATCCGCAATAAACGGGTCCATGACCGCCTAAACCGCAAGGAAAAGGACGGCCTCGACTTCGTCGAAGCCTGGTCGGCTGAATCCAGCGCCCCCGGCAAATCGATGAAGCCCTTGTTAGAGGGCCTGGGATATGGGAACATCGCCGATATCCAGGTCAGCCGGGCCGAAAAGAATTGTACCTGTTACAGTGTGAAGTTCGAAAAGAATCCGCCCCGGTTCCACCATCCCTTTGCCGTATTTGGCAGCGGCGCCTACTACAATGGGCTGAATGTCGTCCTCTTCCGGGGCAGCCACACGCCGCAGAGCATCGTCAATGAAGTATCCAGGCTCAGTGTAGCCAAAGAAAAGGGGACCCTCTTTTTCCTAGACTCCGCCCTGACCCTTTCGGATCGGCGCGAATTGGCCAGACTCATGAAGACCAACCTGGATATGCAGAACGTCTTGGTCCTGGACCGGGTCCTGGCCCTGTACCTGACGCATTTTGAAAAGAACGACCGCAACGATAAGCTGCTGGCCATGGCCTTGCCCTTTGCCTATGTCCAGCCCTTCATCAGTGAAGCCCGGATTCCGCCGGAAATGTTCATTGGCCGGTCGGCTGAATTGGCAGCCATCCAGGACATGGCCGGTCCGGTCTTCGTCTATGGCGGCCGACAGCTGGGCAAGAGTGCCCTCCTGCGGCAGACCCGTTACCTGACCCACCATCCGGAACAGGGGAACTATGCCATTTACCTCGACATCAAGAACAAAGATGGCGACGCTGTCTTAGGCGATACGTGCGACGAACTCCGGCGGGCAGGCATCCTGAACAAACATGTCCGGACGTGGGATGAACTGGGGCGGAGCTTGAAAGACCTGTGGTCACAAGGAAAGAAAAACATCGACAAGCTCATGATCCTCTATGACGAATCGGACCATTTCCTCGTCGATGCGGCGGCTCAGCAGAACCGTCCTATTGAAGTGCTGAAGGACATCCGCGACTACGTGCCGGGCCATTTCAAATTCATCTTTGCCGGCCTGCACAACGTCATCCGCTTCGACCGGAGACAGTTAGGCGATAATACCGTCTTCGCACAGCTGGACCACCTGGTCGTCAAGCCCTTCGGCTACCTGGAAGCGAACGAACTCCTCTTAAAACCGCTCAGCTACCTGGGTTTTGAAATCCGCAACCAGGATATCATCAGCACTATCCTGGCCCAGACCAATTACTTCCCGGGACTGATCCAGTATTACGGCAAGAACCTCGTTGAAAGTATCCGCAGCCAATACAAGAACCAGCTCTTCACGGACTGCAATACGCCGCCTTATCCATTGGATGAAAGCTACTTGAAAGACTTGCTGAAGGACGAAAAATTCCGGCAGAAAATCGATGACCTGTTCATGATTACCCTGGAACTGGATGCGGACAATTACTATGCCATCATCGCCCTCGTCGTCGCCTATCAGTACCAGTATGAACAGCAGCGGGTCGTGCCGGTCACCCTCGACACCATCCGGGATGTGTGCGCCGCTTACGAAGTCCATAAAATCGCCGACATGCGAGATGAACAGCTCCAGGCCCTGATTGATGAAATGACCGATTTGAACATCCTCCATCAGGAAGAAGGCGGGAAGGGCTATGTCTTCAACCGCTACAACTTCTACATGATGATGGGTGATTGGGACGATATCGAAAGGAAGCTGAGAGAATATGGAAACGCGTGAATGGAATGAAGGAGCCGGCGATATCTGGTGGCGTGAAGTCGCCGGACCTCATAAATATGTCAAGGAAATCGCCAGGGCCATCCTGGACCAGCAGTGCCTGGCCATGGATGCCGACTTAGATGATGACGTGTTCACGGAATCCCTGAAAGACCGCATTTCCAGCTATGACTGTGACTGCCATTACGTGCGCATCGCTGCCGATGATTTTGACGATGTCAATGCCTTTACAGCCTTCATCGCCCAGCAATATGCACCCCAGTTTCGCTTCGACCCCTTAGATGAATCGCCGCTGACCAGCCTGATCCGTCAGTCCGGGCTGCAGCATTACGTCTTTTTTGTCGATTCCGCTTCCGGTGACTGTCCCTGGATGGCCCAGGCCGCCGCTGCCGTAGGCCGCTTGGCCGGCCAGGAGGGGAGTGCCTGGGTCTTCCGGGCCTCTTCTCCGGTCCTGGCAGCCTGGGACAAGATGGCCGGTGTACACTTCCTGGACCGCAAGCACTACCTCTATCATTATGATATCCAGTATTTCGCCATGACCTGTCTGCGCGATACAGAACTCAACCTGTGTCAGCAGTACTATGCCGCCGACATCATCGCCAAAATCGCCGGCATGGATGGCCGCCTCTGCCTGGCCCTGGCCCGGCAGGACCTGTACTTCCACCCGGAAACAGTCATACAGGAACAAAAGCTATCGGTCGATCTGGTGCCAATCCTCCTGGAAACACAGATGCAGCACGTCCTGCCCATCCTCGAAGACATCCGCCGTTACCTGGTCCGGAAATACGAAACGATGATACAGCAGATACTGCCCCAGCAGGACGAATACGGAAAAGAACTGAACCGGCCTACGGACCTGGAACTCCGCCACCTGCAGCACTACCTGCGGGGGCAGGGCCTCTTCTTCCAAGAAAAAGACGACGAATGGTTCCAGTGCGCCTATCAGGCACGGAACGACATTTCCCACCTGAACGTGCTGCCGACAGACCAACTGGACAAACTGTTCGCTATTCAGCAAAAAATCCATTGAAAACGTTCGTTCAAGTATAAAAAAGCCGCCAGCTCATGTTAGATCCCGTTAAGACTAACACGAGCTGGCGACCCTTTCTTGAAGTCTGTCTAAAAACATGATGAACTTATTCTCATGAGATAGTTCGATGTATTCGGTTTTCCTCGCGAAAGCGGGGTGATCGGCATGAGTGTATACGAAGCATTATCCTTGATGATAGCTTTTGCTACGCTTATTGTGCTGGTTATTTCAGCTAGTAAGAAATAATTTATGAACTGAAAAAAACGCATACCTTTGCGGTACACGGCCTTCTTCAATTACAACATTTAGAGGAGAGCCGATGTTCCGCCATCGGACTATCTCTGTTTTTATTTTACCATATCGGCCAAATAAAGCAATTAGAAACTATGTTCGATAGTGGGGTGAATACCTCGCCGAACATGTTTTCTTTTTTTTTGCCGGATTTTTACATAATTTCCGTAAATGCCTTTATAAGGAGAATTTAACTATTCCGTGAGTTATTGCATGGAGTGACTGTTTAAATTTCCTTAAATCGGCGAATTTTGCAGGAACATTTGTTGAATCTTGTCTTTTCTCATAGTACAATAGTAAACAAAGGAGGTGCCGCATATGTATTTACGAAAACGAGGCAAGAAATGGTATTATACGATTGAAGTCCCGACGGAAGATGGTCAGGGCAGGCTGCGGGAAGAACGCGTCGGCGGTACTTCGTATGCACAGGCCGCTAAAGCCTATCGGCAGGCCATGAAGGCTCTCGATGAAGCAGCGGTTTCGGAAAAGCCAGTCATAAAGATGATGGATTTTTTATTGGAATGGCTGGAAAAAGATGTGCGTATCAATTTAGGGCCCAATACGTACGATTCCTATGCGGGAATCATTAAATGGCATATTGGTGCCCGTTTCGGGAATGAAGCTTTGGATGCGCTGACGACGGCGGAAATCCAGGACTGGATCAACAGCTTGAAGCAGGATGGTTATTCCCGCTCGACGGTCAAGTCGATTTTCACGGTCTTCAATGATGCCATGCGCTGGGCCGTTTCCAATCGCCAGTACATCGAAACGAATCCCATGGCCAATGTCAAGATGCCGAAATTTGACGTTCCCCGGAAAAAGCCGGTCATCTTTTCGCATCAGCAGATACAGATTATTTTCCACGCCTTTCCGCTGGGGCATAAATATTACGCTCCCTGCATGATTGCCTATTGTACAGGCCTTCGTGTCGGGGAATGTCTGGCCTTGCAATGGTCTCATATCGACATGGAAAACCGAACGATTTCCGTCGATAGTACCTTATATGATAAAAAAGGCATCCCTGTCTGCAAGGCGACGCCCAAGACCAAGTCATCGGTCCGGACGATTCCCTTTAATGAGACTTTATACAAAGCCCTGGTCCGCCATAAGGCCCAGCAGGCCAAGAACCACCGTCTCTACGGTGACGATTACGTCGAAAGCGATTTTGTCTGTACCCGCGAAGACGGCCGTCCGATGAACAGCAATGATATGCGCTATTTCAATATGTGGTGCAAAAAGGAATTTGGTGGCGGCAGTTTCCATTCTTTCCGCCATACCCATGCCACGATGATGTTGGAAAATAATATCGAGCTCGATTACGTGTCCAAACGGCTAGGTCATTCTTCGATTGCGACGACGGCTAATATTTACGATACCATTACAGATAAGCGCAATCGGGAAGCCATGAAGAAACTCGATTCGATTTTGTAAAATCATGGCGGCAAACGCGGCGGCAAAATATAGAAATTTTAGCTTAAAACCTAAATTTTCCGATAATTAATACTTATCGGAAAATCTAGGCCTAGTCTAGCTTTGCGGCCAAACTTCCGCCCATTCTTCCGCCCTAAGCTCGCCAGGGCGGAAGTTTTTATTTACAAGAAAGCATCCATGATGGATGTAGCTTCCTGCTCACGCTTGTCTGTGATGGTATCATAGATGTTGGCCGTGGTGTAGACGCTGGCATGGCCGAGACGCTTAGAGACATAGTCCAACGGCAGACCGTGCTCTAGAAGCATAGACGCGTGCGTGTGACGGAGAGAATGGAAAGAAAGTCCGAATTGCTTCTTGGCCCAGACGTTGAACGTCTTGATATTGTTGCTCGTCAGCTGCTTCCCGATTTCGGCCGTACAAATAAAATCATGCTCAGGATCGGCGACATAGTAAGGGCCGCAGTGGAAGCGGTTTTCAGACTGCCAGAGTTTTTGATTTTTAAATGCCTGGCATAGACGTTGTCCGAATGTGACAACGCGGATGGACGCCAATGTTTTCGGCGGCGCAACGATGGGATTATCGCATTTATCAATGCTGGTCCCGACGATGTGGATAAGACGCTTACTCATATCGACACTTTTCCACTCCAGGGCCAGACACTCTCCGAGACGCATGCCCGTGCAGTAGCTGAGCATCAGCGGCATATGAAGCGGATGGCCTTGCGGGTAGCGGTCGAAAATCGCGGCAATCTGATCCGGCGTAAAAATTTTCGACGCTGCGGGCCGCAGCTTACACCGCGGAAGGCGGACGTTATCGGCCGGGTTGACAAGCAGATAACACCGGTTGGCCACGGCCCAGCGAAGCGATGTCTTCAGCACCACAAGAATTGAACTGAGAGAACTACGAGCTAAAGAATCCCGCAGAGAGGTAATGTAGTCCTGGAGCATTGGCGTCGTGAGATTACACAGCTTGACGTTGCCAAATTCCGGGACTAAATGCGTGCGGATGATACTTTCGTATGTCGATATAGTATTGTACTTGCCACCTGGGATGACTTCACCTTCCAGCCATTCATACAAATAATCACCAAATTTCTTGGTGCTCGGTGCGAAGTATTGTCCTGTGCGGTCCTGCTCGACCTTGCTTGCCCTATAGGCCTTGGCCGCTTCTGTCCGGGTCTGGCCGCCGTACCGCTCGTGGCGGTGGCGGATACCGTTCTTATCACGCTCCTCAATGGTATAGTACCAACGATTTCCACGCTTACGTAAATACATAAAATCAGCTCCTTACATTGTAACTATACGAGCTGATGTGGTATAATATGCATGATGAGTGTGCTCAGTACATACCATCAGCTCCTGAACCTGTGGATGGCGGTCCACAGGTTCTTTTTTTATGTCGCTAAATAGATTTGGAAGCCAGCAAAAAGGCTGTCCCGATGAGGAAAAGGATAAGCGTCACGACGGCGCGGGCCTTACGATCATCCGATACTCTTTTCGCGGCCGATGATGGCTGCGGCGACCTCTTCACGGCCGGCCGCTCTGTTGAATTTTCTAGATGAATGCTGCTGATCTTCGCACCGCAATACGGGCAAAATACGGCATCATCCGGGATTTGATGTCTACATTTCGTGCAAAACATAGTATCACCTACTTATAAATTAACCGTTAGGCCAGAGCATATGCATAACTCGTTCCATTAATTTCATATTAGCTATTTTATGAGGCATAGGCTTCTCGATATTTGCGTAATTGAGCAAAGAGCCATTTGTCGTATAAACGATAGCTTTAAGCAATGTATATTCGCCAGTTTTCCGATTCAGCATCACGTGAGAAAATAGCACCCTACTTTCCGCTGGTTGTGTAACACGTGTCCACACTGTAGCCATATCTGGACTAAGTCGCTCTACCGTGTTCATGTCCATACTACAATTTGGACCAGATGGAGAACCGGCGACTAGACGCCAATTAGCGGCATAAATGGAGGCGCAGCACATCGTAAATAAGCACAATAACAGCAGCACTTTTACCTTAACAGACCTCATAGTAAAACCTCCCTACTGAATAACTTTTTCTGTCTTTGTAGTATCAGCTTCCACCGGCTCACTTTCTTCGGCTTTCCACGAAGTGCCGTCCGTATAGTGGATTTCATACAATTTGATATGGAACTTCGTACCATTTTCAAAGCCAAATAAATGCCAATAGTGGCTGGCCGAAGAGACTTCGTGTGGGCCTACTGTATGCTGGCTCATCAGCTTCATAACTGGATCACTATAGCCAAATTGCTTGACCTCAGCCCCAAAATTATCTTTAGCAGATAAGATGACCTTAAAGCCATCCATGGTCTTATCACTATTATTTTTTAGTTGAATAAAGGCAACAGGCTGACCGATCACATCTTTATCGACCTCGAACAATTCAAAAGAACCAGGTGCCGGCTTTTTCTGTGTCGCTTCTTGCTTTGTTGTCGTCGCGGGTGCGGGGGTCGTGTTCATCTTTTTCCCTTGTTGATTTCCAGTCCCAATAGCGAATAACAATCCTAAGACAGCTAGAACGGCAACAAGGCCAATAAAAAAGCCTTTCTTGCTCTTCTCTTGCGGCGGAGAAGCTGGCTTAACTACAGTCTGGCGCCTCTCCGTACTGCGCTGGTGATCTACGGCTACAATAGGTTTTACCGTCGCACCACAATAAGGGCAAAACTTCGCGTCATCTTGAATTTTCTTACCACATTTTGTGCAAAACATACATACCCCTTCTTTCTTCTAACTCTTAGCGGACCAATATATGAATTTTATTTAAAACGGACAATAATTAGATTACCTCGTCATTCTTCACTTTATTGATAAACTGGCCTTGTTTGGCCAGCGTTTCGATAGATCCCCTAGCAACAATTTTCCCGGTATCATTAAGTTTCCTATAATCATTGAGCAGCTGTTTTTCATCTTCACTGAGACGTTGCGCCGACCTATTTGTATTTACTATGACGGGTTGGTCACGATCCAATAATTTTAGCAAGTCGTCTAGCTCCATTCCCATAGCAGATGCAATGGCTTGTATTTTAGGCAATGACGGTGCTACTGGTTCTTTAGTCGTTGGATTATACACCTTTTCAAGTACCCCGATATAGGCTTTACTAATTCCTGATAAATTGGCGAAGTCTTGCATTGACAATCCGTGCTCTTCTCTGTATTTTTTTATCAACTCTCCTATGTACATAACTACATAACCTCCTTTTTGTTATTGTAAAATATTCTAGACAAAAAATCAAATATCTCTGTCTAGAATATTTGACAAGACATATATCGTCTATTATAATAGACAGAGAGAAGATGGAGGTGATAAAGAATGTATTTCATCAAAGAAATGAGAACAGCTAAAAAGCTATCGCAAGCTGAATTAGCCGAACGAAGCGGTGTTTCACGGGCTACGATTGCCTATTTAGAAACTCACAATGACGCTAGAACATCAACCGGAACATTATTGAAAATTGCCAAAGCTTTAGACTGTAAGGTAAGCGATATTTTTGTGGCATAATCGTCTATTATTTTAGACAATAGATAATAGTATGACGAAAGACGAAGTGGCCTTTTTGAAAGGAAACCTGATACCAGATGGGGCAGAAAGGGGGCTAACATAGATGGATGATTTAATTATGGAAGAGCGCCGAAAGAAAGTACACGCATTATATTACTTTGAAAAGGCGCTGGCATTAGACGATAAACATTTCCAGTTTGTTCTACTTGGAAATGAATTAGTAGAAGTAACAGACCTGCTGTCCGGATCGGTACGGTATGTGAATATCGCTTGTGACAATGTACCTGCTATGATATACGACATCTTAAAGCAGGCTGGAGATTGGATTTTCTAAAGAAAGGAAGAAGCGGGATAAAAGGAGAGCAATACCCATGACGCAAAAAGAAAAAGAATTTTTGAAAAGCTGGTACTGTGGCTTGTATTTGACCATGCTAAGACTGCGGAAAAAGTCCAAAATGGACAAGAGCAAAGACCTGCGTATCCGGAAGCTAAGGGCCGAAGCAGCAGCCAAAGAAGCCGAATATGTGCTGATGAACCTGATGCCAGACGGCGTAGCGCCGGCGCTTCGGGAAAAGGCCGAAGATGCAGTCGATACTTACTAGGAGATGCATATGGACAGCATGACAACAATCGAGGTACTTCGGCAAGAAGTATATGACGCGGCATACAGGTATTACATGGACCTTCACCTTGATCCATCTAAAACGCCAAATACATACTTCATATATGTCGGAGTGAAAGAGCTGGCCGGAAGCATACTTAGAGGAGGAAGCCGGGATACCTATCCGGATATGGCCGATGACTGGCTGGACCGTATCGTACAAAAGGCCAAGCAAGATGTAGCAAGGAATACTAAGAAATGGAGGAAATGATTATGAAATTCGGGGAATTTGAACCATGGTACGAATACATGGACCCGGCACTCGAAGACACGGAGCATTACGTATTCAAGTTCAAGAATGGGTACGGCGCCAGTGTCATCCGCGGGCCATATAGCCACGGCGGGAACCAGGGGCTGTTTGAATTGGCCGCAATGGAACAGAGCGAAGAAGGATGGAATTTTGTTAACCCGTACAAAACGCCTTTTGATGCTGCCGTAATGGGATTCCTGGACACGAATGAAGTGGCCGATTTGCTGAGGGTCATCAGCAAATGGAAGAAGGTGGAACCATGAAAGAAGCGGAAATTAGCGTAATGAAAGTAACTTATAAAGCGTACGTGCGGCGCGCTATCGAATTGCAAAACTATGCGACACATGTATATGACTACTACTATTGGGAACAAGAAGCAAAGCAGGCCGCATACGTGGCCCAAGGATATGGCATGGCCTGTATGGATATGTTGAAAATAGAAATGGGAGAGGAACGTTCATCGAATCTCGTGCTGTCGTGGCGGCGGGAAGCGATTGAAGAAATGTAAGGAGCTGATAATCATGAAAGGAAGAGCAAAGTGCCGGCGACTCCATGAAGCTGTGACGTTTTGCCTGGGGCTGGCCCTGGCGTGTGGCGTTGGAATCTATCTGGGACATACGGCTGGGGAAGAAGTATACCATAAAGAAATGTCACGGATCCACTGCGTACAGCCAGGAGAAACACTTTGGGACATTGCTGACGGTATCACAGGAGACGATGAAGACATCCGCCAGGTCATCTATCGGATTCAAAAAGAAAACAACATCGCCGACGATGAAGACATCCGCCCTGGCCAGCGCCTGGTCATTAACTTCTAAGGAGGGAGCATAATGGAAAGAACTAAAAAGACTTACATGCCGCCACATATGAGTCTAGCACAGGTTCAGGAGCAGAAAAAAAGCGTCATCTTTCCGGATGACGCAGACCGTTTACTCAATATCGCCGAAGCCGCCGCACGGCTAAGGACGTCGCCGTCTATCATCTCACGATTCATCAAATCGGGGATGCTGCGGGGCTTCCATTTCGGCCGCCGCACGGGTATCCGCAAGGCAACATTAAACGCTTTTTTGGAGCAGTACGACGGAAAAGATGTATTGGCTATCCTGGAAGACCGCGAAAAAGACATGGAAAAAGCCGCCCGGTAAAAACCGGACGGCTACAACAGAGGTGGAAACCAAAAGATAGAAGACGATTACCGAGTACATTATAGCACTGAAAAGACGTAACGGATAAGGAGATGGCGAAAATGAAATGGGTTTTGCCGAAAGATGAATTGCCAGCAAAAGGGCAGCGTGTCATTGTAACTGTACATGTAGGGACGGGCAGGAAACCTATCCAGGCGTGCGGCGCCTACACTGGGAAATACTGGCTGGTCGATATGATTTACAGCAATGTGCCTACGACGCAGATTATGTACTGGGCGCCCATCGCCAGCCTTCCGAGGACATGAACGACCATTGCCCGCTGTGCGGCCAGAAGACGACCAGCTGGGTGTACTGCCCGAAATACCATGCAGACATCTGCCAGAATCACTGCGAATCGTGTCCGTGGTTCATGGGCCGCATGACGTGGAATTGCCGATATAAAAGGAGTGGAAACCATGAGAACAGACGAAGAAAGAGCACAAATCTGGGATAGGATGAACCATCCCAAACTGCGGATCTGCCCAGTATGCGAAAAGCCTTTGACAGGCCGGTCCATCCAGAAATACTGCTCGGCAAAATGCCGCTGTGTGGCGTATAAAGTCACGCGCTGGAAAGAACGGGGATTGCTCAGCCAGAAGAAAGAAGGGCCGTGCAAAGGGAAAAACTTCCTGACAGATGTAGGACGGCTGGAAAAGAAGCTGGGAAAAGATTACGGACAGACAATGGCAGCCGTCCGCCAGACCGCTAAAAAAATGGGAGTCTCGGCACAGGAAGCGGCAGAATGGATGGTGCAGCATGATTAAGATTGTCATCTATAATTTCAAAGGCGGCGTCGGCAAAACGCTGACGACGGCTACTCTTGGCCATCTCTTCGCGACCTGCAGGACAAAACACGTACCTGGCGCGCCGAAAAAGAAACCGCCACGCGTCCTGATGATAGACTTCGACCCACAGGGCAACCTGTCGCAGTTCTATCATCGTTTCACAGCAGACGGGCCGTGCGGACTGCGTACGAAAGAGATACTCGGCACGGACTGGCCGTATCTGGACATCATGCCGGGGAATAAGGATCTAAACAAGCTCGACCGGGAAATGTATCAAGAAAACGATACAAAGCCCTACCAGATCATCAAAGATTATGACATCGTCCTGATGGACTGCCCGCCGGCCTTCAACATGCTGACGGACAAGGCCCTTTCCATGGCCGACTACATCATCGTGCCGGTAAAATTGGACGCTTTTTCCAGCCAGGGACTCGTCGAGCTGGATGCAGACATTGAGGACATATGGGGCGTCAACCCGACCATTCGCCTGCTGGGCGTCCTCATCACGGACTACGAAGAATACGACTACAGCGCCGCAGCGGAAAGTATTCTGCGGGAGCGCTTCAACGTCTTCGAAACGAGAATCGACCACAGCCGCAAGGCGAAGGAAAGTATGCTCGTCTGCCGGCCCATCGGAGAAATGGGCATGAACCTGAAGCCCGCCTGGCAATATCGCAAAGTGGCGAACGAAATCATTAAACGAGTCAAAGAAATGAGGAAGGTGAAGAAATGAATCTCAGGGAAAACATGGGGATGCTGAGAAAAAAAGAACGACAAATCAAGCAGATCCCTGTCGAACTGCTGGTAGAGAACCAGGATAACTTTTACATCGTCGGCGACGTGGAAGAGCTGAAGAACTCCATCGTCGCTGCCGGCGGCGTCCGTCAGAACCTGATTGTCGAACCGATGGACGACGGCCGCTATATGATTGTTTCCGGGCATCGCCGCTGCAAGGCCGTCAGAGAGTTGCTTAAGGAACATGCTGTCGGCATCCCGAATACCGTGCCGTGTGATATTTCCACGGACCACTACGGCAACCAACTGCTGCTGATCGACACGAACAGCACGTCGAGAGACTTGACCGCCTGGGAACGAGTCGAACAGTATAAACAGCTCAACAGTCTGTTTAAATACGGCGTTATGACCGGGAAAATCACAGGCCGCAAGCGCGATGCCATCGCTAAGACACTGCACGAAAGCAAGACCAACATTGCCAGGTACTCGGCTATCTCGAATAACCTGCGTAAGTACTACGAAGACTGGATGAAAAGCGGAAAGCTTGGCATCTCGGCAGCCTATGAGCTGTCGAAGCTGACGCCGGATATGCAAAAAGAATTCTATGAGCAGCATAAAGACGACACGGAAATCACGCTGAAAGCCATCGAAGTCTTCATCGCGCCCATGGCGGGACCGGAAAAGACAGAACCCGTCTATTATCCAGAGACGCAGGGAGAAACGCCGGCAACACACAAAGTAACGCACGAAACGCATGGAACGCAAAATGATGCGTTGCATTTAGAAGAAGACGAAAAGCCAGAAGAAACGCCGCCGGAAGAAGCGGATGAAGAAATAGAACTGGACGAAGAACCAGAAACAGAACCGGAAGATAAAGATATCCGGGAAGCGGTCCTTTATGTTGTTGACCAATACAGAAAAATGAGGTCACCAATGAAATACCTGGTCACACCCAAAAATGAAATATTTAGCACAACATGCCGCCACAGCATCGGCATCGTCGGCGGCGATAACAAGGATATCTTCGATGGAGACGTCATCGAAATCGACATGGGCAAGCCAAGCTATGCAATCGTCATCTATGAGCCGGACCGCTGCCGCTATGAGATGGCCATGCTGGAAGCAAATAATTTAACCGGGAAGGTCAAGTTCCCGGTATTGCCACAGGTAGGCTTCGGAGCCATTATGAACCGCACATCGATAAAACGGCTCGGCAACCTATGCATACCAGGAGAAGCGGAGCAAATAGTACATACTATCATCAAATATGTAGAAAGGAGCACGAAAGATGCGGACGAAAGTGCAGAACCTAACCATCGGTAATAATGCCGGCGAAACGACGACGGCCACGCTGGTCTTCATGGCACTCCATGACATGTACGGCTTCAGCAAAAAGCGAATGGAGCGCCTCAAGAATCAGTGCAATAAATACAACTACGAAAGTCTTGCCAATGACCCGAAATTCACGGGCAAAGCATTCGCGGCACTGCGCAGCCGGTTCGAAGCCATGGGCATCAGCGAACGCCTGGAACGGGACTTCATTAACTGGACCGTATCGGGCCTGGGACTCATCGGCCGCGATCAGCGCGAAGCCGCGACAGCGACCATCGAAGCGTGTTACGTCTACTTATTCCTCGGCCTTAATGAGCTTTTCAAGTTCGGCAAGCAGCGCCTGCTGAAAGTCCAGGAAAAAATAAAATTCTACGCCGGATGCATCCGCGACGGAGAACCAGGCATCGAAGAATACATGAAGTGCATGGAAGTCGAGTGCGGCCAGGTGTATCCGGGCCTCAAAGCCTGCGAAGCCGCACACGGAGAAGTCAAAATATACGGATAGCGAAAACGGGGAGCGCCCAGCGATGAGCGTTTCCCATTTCGCCTATATATGTATTATATATAGAAAACGGCTACCTTCGGGTAGCTGGGGGCTTGTAGTGGGTATTATCTTTAGTACCAAACGAAAGGAGATGAGAAAATGGGCTGGCCGAGAGAGAAAAAAATATTCTGTGGAAAGGAATATTTTGAGATGGATTTGTTCGAGATCAAGAAAACAGAACGCGGAAAAAAGATGCGCTCGCGAAAAGAAAAGCCAACAACAGCAGCGCAGAAGAAAGCAAACCGCAAACGCTCGATACGAGAACTTACCTGGCTGGTCTATACAAATTTCGATGCACGGGACTATTACCTAACACTGACCTGCGAACCGGAACACATGCCGCACGACAAGAAGGAAGCTACGAATACATTACGGAATTATATCCGCCGCGTAAACCGGAGGCTGGAAAAAATGGGGAAGCCGCACGCAAAGTATATTTGCACCATCGAAAGCGGACGAAATCATGATAATTACCATTTCCACTTCGTCATATCCTGCGGACTATCACGAGATGAATTGGAAGACATCTGGGGTATCGGGCTGGCCAATGCGCGGCGGCTGAAAATGCCGCAAGTATTTATGCTGGCCCAGTATCTCACCAAAGAAGTGCGCGAACCGAATGAAAAGTCCTGGCACTGCTCACGGAATCTCAAGAAGCCGACGATACGCAAGAATGATTTCCGTTACTCTCATCGGCAGATGGAAAACATGGCACACAACGTTGACGATAGGGATATGTGGGAAAAGCTGTATCCTGGATACGAATACCTTGAAGCACATGCAACATTTTCCGACGAACAGGGATGGTATATCACGTTGAGGATGAAACGGAGGGAACATGTACCTGGAGAAAACAAAACGCGTCCATCTAAGCGGGACTAAACTACGACAGCTGAATGACGCAGTACATCGACGAGATGGCGGCCGGTGCATCATCTGCGGAGAATACGTAGAGCCTGGCGTAAAATTCCACCACGAACCATGTGGCGTGTATAAGTCCGACGAAATCAACAAAGCCGTATTACTTTGCAACCGATGCCACTACGCACGCCATCATACACAGGTCGCCGAAATCCGAGAGCAGTGCGTAGCGTACTTGCAAGGAATATACGGCAGCTGGGGAGCCAGAAAGAATTGAGGAGGTGATAACATGGAACTGCATATCAGCATCACAGGAGATGAAGCGTCAGGAAAGAAAGTGCTGGACATCTTGACTGGCGGAAGTGTCATGGAGCAGTTAGAGCGGCCAGCCAGGAAGAAGCATGCCGGCCGTTCTAAGAAGCACGACGATGACATCGACATGGATGAAGTATCAGAAAAGATTTTTGGAAAGAAGGTGGACGAATGAACAGCGAACATTATAATGACCCAACGGCAGACATCGCCATCAGCCGTGCCGAAAAGGAACGACGGGAGAAGCGGAAGCAGCGGAGATATAAGATACGGAAGCTCCTGCTCAAGAAAGCGTTGGAGCAAATCGCCGAAGTCTGCGGTATGCGTGTTAAAGTGACATTCATCGACGGGAGGCATAAGTGATGATTATCATCAAGAGTATCGCCATCGGCAAAGATGTCCGAATCGGATTCGTAAAAAGTGGGAACGTCGCTCCACAGGACATCGCTGGCAACCGCGCACAGATGAAACTTGACTTCCAGAGGGCAGATAATCATGACGAGTAGAGAATACCTGCAACATGTATGGATGGTAGACGCCAGAGTACATGAGCTGGAGATGGAGGCCAAAACCATCGAGGAGAACATCACCAGCCTTGCTGGTACGGACTACAGTAAGCCGATGGTAAATGGAGGACTCGGAAGCGACACGTCGGAAAAAGTCATCAAGTGGCTGGAAGCCAGACACCGTGCCGAGCTGGAACAGGAGCATTGGCGACAAGTACGAGAAGAGTGCCGGCAGATTATCATGAGCATAGCATGTGGAGAAAAGACGGCCATCGTACAGATTATCCTGAAGTACCGGTACATCGACCACCAGCAGTGGGAACGGATAGCCGTAGACCTGGGATACTCATACCGCCGCACGCTACAGCTACATGGACTGGCACTCATCGAGTTTGACAAGGCGTACAAAAGATTTCATATTATTTCACATGAAGTGTGTGATATGATGTAAGTGAGCCAAGCGGGGATAAAGGGCACGGCTGGCGCTCGTCGTCCCTGCTACACTTCTCATGGACCAACCACGCGACATAAGGAATAGAGCACCCATCCGGGTGCTCTTTTTCGTAGGAGGAAACATGCTGATGAAGATATGCCCGCGCTGCGGGAAACATATCACCGCCAGTTCTTCCTGCTCGTGCAAAACGAAGCGGGTCAAAGAAGAGCGCCGACGGTACGATAAAAAAAGACGGGACCCAAGGCGGCGGGAATTATATCACAGTCGGATGTGGGAGCAAGTGCGGCAGACCGTGAAAGCCCGAGCTCACGGCCTGGACGAAGTAATGTGGAGCCAGGGAAAGATAGAGCCGGGGACCACGGCACACCACATCATACCCGTTGAAGATCGTCCGGATTTAAAATTCGACTTACTCAATTTAGTGTGGATTTCGGCACATACGCATAAGAACATCCATCGCGAATACAGAAAGTCCCGGAGCGCCAAGGAAGCGGCCCAGCGGCGGTTGAGAGCGATTGTGGATAAGCAGTGGACAAGTCATCACGAGGGGGACGTCAAAAAAGTTTGAGTGCCAAAAATCCAGACCGCGCCTCGGTCTTTTTTCCCGCAAAAACGCCCCGATGACGTTGCTATATATTAATCACGTGAATAAATATAAATCTTCTTAGCGCAACCGGAAGTGAGGTGAAAGCCATGCCGACACCGAGAAAGTTAGTATACATGAAAACAAAACACATGTCTAAAGCCCAGCGGGCCGCCGAAGAGGAAGCGGCCGAACACTTCAAAGCCGGGACGGACGAATTGACCCCGCCGGACTGGCTGCCAGAAGAGGGCAAGAAAGAATTCTGCCGCGTCGTCAAAAATGCCGAAAGGCTGGGGATGCTGGACAACCTTGATTTAGCGGAATTGGTCATTTACGCGAAAAATTGGAGCCTGTTCGTGTCAGCCTCGAAAAACATCCACACGAAAGGGATGGTATACAAAAAGACGGCCCTATCCCCGTATATCCTGGTCGCCGAAAAAGCAGAAAATGCCATCCATAAATGCAGCGCAAAGCTGGGGCTGGCCGCCGTAGATCGCACGCGCTTGGTCAAACCGCAAGCCGAAGACAAGCCGGCCAACAAATACGAAAAGTTCCTGAATGAATATGGCTGATCGTACAACGGCCTATGCTAAACTCGTCGTATCTGGAGGAAGATTAGCCGGAGAGACGGAAAAACAGTGCTGCCGACGCCACCTGGAAGACATGAAACGAGGGCGGGATTTTCCTTACACCTTTGACGCCAAAGAAGCGGAACGGCATATCGCCATTGCCAATACGCTGACCATCGGCGAAGGAACGGAAAAGCGCCCCCTGGTAACGCGTGGCTTCCAGAATTTTATTATCGGCTCGCTCTTCGGATGGCGAAAGAAGCGGTCCAAAGAGCGGAGATACCGTGAAGGCTATGTACAAGTAGGTCGTCAGAACGGGAAATCGTTCCTGGCCGGCGAATTGTGTAACGATTTTTGCACCTTTTCCGGGTACAAACTAGGGCGCATCTTCTGCACGGCTACGAAGCAGGAGCAGGCCAATATCGTTTGGGACGAAGTCGACAAATTTATCGAGACCGACCCAGATCTTACGGAGCTGTATCGTATCCGTAAGTACGACCGGACGATTACCAGCAAAGTCACAGGATGCTATATCAAAGCCGTCGGGCGTGACACGAAAAGCGCCGATGGCTTCCGATCCATTCTGGCCATCGTCGACGAATATCACGCCCACAAAACGGACCAGATGTACAAACTCATGCTCGACGGCCAGATTACCGTCGACAATGCGCTGACCCTGGCTATCACGACTGCCGGCTTTAACCTCAACGCGCCGTGCTATCACCAATATCAATTTGCCAAAAAAGTACTATCCGGCAACGTGCAAAAAGACTCACTTTTTATCTACATCGCCGAGATGGACCCGGAAGACGACATCTGGAAGCCGGAAAATTGGGCCAAAGCAAACCCGCTGAACCTGTGGAAGGACGACACGACTTTAGACGACGAAATGCTGGCCAGGATGGCTGAAAAAGCCATCGATGCCAAGGAAAAACAGGGCGAGGACCTAGTAAATTTCCTGACAAAGTCACTCAATCAATGGGTCACATACACCGGCGGCGCCCTCATCGACCTGGACGCCTGGCACGCTGGCGCCGAGAATTTGACGTTAGAAGACATGCGTGGCCGTAACTGCTATCTGGGCATCGACCTATCAAGCGGCGGTGACCTAACCTCCATCGCTCTCGTATTCCCGCTCGACGAGGGAAAGGCTTACGTATACAGCCATTCGTTCATGCCGAAATTGCGCCTGGCAGAGCACGAACGGACCGACGAAGCTCCATACCGAATATGGGTACGTGACGGACTGCTGACGCTGACTGACGCCATGTACGGTATCAAGACCGATTACAAGTACATCATCGCCCATCTGCATACCTTGCAGGAGCAGTACGGTATCCACATCATAGGATGCGGTTACGACCCGCATAATGCATCGGCCTTTTTGGCCGACCTGGGCGAAACACTGGATTGCGATTTGACGGAAATTACGCAGTCCGCCAGGTCGCTAAACGACGCAACGCAAGATTTTCGGCTCAGTGTAAAAGGGCACTGCGTACGATATGATCAACAAAATGCGTTAATGACCTGGAGCGTTGTCAACGCCATTACGACGACAAATAGTTTCGGAGAAATCAAGGTCGACAAAATGACCCAGACAGAACGGATTGACGTCGTCGACGCTATTATCGATGCCTGGAAGCTCTATTTTGACAATCAAAACCAGCCGCCGGACATCGATGCCGATGCCGTCATGAACACATGGCTGGGAATCGTCAACGAGGAGGAACAATGAATTTTTTCAAACGCATGACTAGGCGGCTATGGAACAACAATGAAAGTGGACGTATGAGCCTGGCCGACGTCAATAATTTTTTCGGGCGGGAAATGCAGCAGCAGTATGGGCCAGACATCTCCGAAATTACGTATTTTACCTGCCTGAAAACACTATCGGAAGCGATGGGGAAACTACCAATCTATCTCGTAGACGCCGACAAGAACCGGGTCATTAACCACGAAACGACGCCGTTTTTGTCCGTTTCGCCAAACCAGCTGATGACGCCAGCACAGATGCTGACGTCAATGGAATATTGCCGGAATCATTTCGGCAACGCGTATTTATATCCGGACCGGGACCCGGCAGGAAATTTAATCGGGATATACCCATTGGATCCGCGATGCGTCACCATCTGGGTAGACAACACGGGCATCCTTGATGGGCGGCCGTACATGTATCAGTATGTGGATCCGAAATCGGCAAAAGCGTACTGGTTCCTGCCGGACGACCTTATCCACGTCCGCTCATGGATTACTGGCAACGGCGGATATGCCGGCAAGAGCGTCCGCGAAATCCTGGCATCGTACATGCAAGGGAATAAATCATCTCAAGAATTCATGAACGAGTTGTACCAACACGGGCTAACCGCAAATGTCATCGTCAAGTACGTCGGCGATCTGTCCAAAGCGAACCGCGAAAAATTAGTTGCACAGATGACGCAATTGGCCGGAACGAAGACAGACCGGGTGCTGCCATTGCCGTACAACTGGGACGCCGTACCGCTGAATTTGTCGCTGACAGATTCGCAGTTCTTCGAATTAAAAAAGTTCAGCGCCCTACAAGTGGCGGCGGCCTTCGGCATCAAGCCGAATCACTTGAACAACTACGAAAAGAGCAGCTACGCGAACAGCTCGGCGCAAAACTTGTCATTCTATGTCGACACACTGCTCTTCAACTTGACGCTCTACGAGCAGGAATTTACGCGGAAGCTACTGACCCGGGCGGAACAAGCTAAAGGGCTGCATTACGAATTTAACGTTTCTGTCATTTTACGCGGCGATCCGGAGCAACAGTCGAAGACACTACAGACTTATGTAACATCGGGGATTTACACAATCAACGAAGCACGAAGGAAGGCAGGGCTTCCACCTGTCCCGGACGGCGACGTCATTTTAATCAACGGCTCGTATGTCCCGCTAAAAGACGCCGGACAGGCCTACCAGAAGGGAGGTGAGACGAATGAAACGTAAATTATTAAATGCCATCACTGTCCAAGACGTCAGCCAGTCGGAAGCCGAAATTTACATCCACGGAAACATCATGGACGACAGTTACGACAGGTACTTTTGGAGCGACGATGAAAAAAGCGGATATGTTCTGCCGATTGATGTGAGAAAGCAACTGGAAAACGTAAAAGGCAAGGATTTGACTATCTATATCAATTCGGATGGCGGGCTGGTATCTGCCGGTATCGCCATCGCCAACATGATTTCCCGCCATGAAGGCCACACTACGGCTATCATCGACGGCTGGGCCGCATCCATCGCGTCGGTCATATTTATGGCAGCCGACACGCGGAAAATGCCAAGTAATACATGGCTGATGATTCACAAGCCCATGATTCAAATGGCAGGCAACGCCGACGACTTGCGGCGAGGTGTGTCTTTTTTGGACACCATTCAGGCAGGAATTGAAGACACATACATGGGTCGGGCTAAAGAGGGCGTTACCACCGAGCAGGTGCACGATATGGTTAACGCAGAAACGTGGATGACGGCCGAGGAAGCGGCTGAGATTTTCGACATCGAAGTCATTGACGAACAAATGGAAGCCGCCGCCTGCGCCGGGATGATTTCAAATGCCTTCAAACACGTGCCGGAAAATCTGCTCAACTCGCCTATTTTCAAGAAGAAAGCAGTGCTGCCGCCGAAAGATACCGCAAAACAGCGGGCATTTATTTTAAAAGCATTAGCAGATAGCAAATAAGGAGAAAAGCATGAGAAAAACCATCGAATTAAAGAAGCTGCTCGACGCGCAGCGCAAGAAAGTTGACAACCTTTTCAAACAGGAACAGTTCGACGAAGCCGCCGCCGAAGCCAAGACGCTCAACGAATTAAAACGAGAATATGACATTGCCGCTGCCGTAGAAAGCGCGGCCAATGCGTTTCGAGGCGAGCCCATCAACAACAAAATTATGGGAGCGAAAGACACAAAGAAAGCACATAACAGGATTTTTAACAAGCTCGTCCTTGGGGATAAATTCGGGTTTGCCACCTTGACGGATGAAGAACAAGAATACGCTAAAACGCTAAAAAACGCCAGCTCAGGTCAGCTGGGAGCCACACCGAGCAAGGGCGGATATCTTATCCCGGAAGAACAAATGGACACGATTCTCGAACCGCGCCGGGCTTTTACGCAGTTGAAAAACTACTGTAATGTGCAGGTAGTCAGCAGCCGTGTTGGCAGTATCCCGACAGCAACGGAAGAAACGGGACAGCTTGACGATTTCGACGAACTGGGAGAAATCTCGAACACTGATATTGATTTCGGCCAAATTAAATGGTCGACACACGATTACGGCGACATTATCCCTGTTGCCAATCAGCTTCTCCAGGACATTGACGTAGATCTGACGGGGTTAATTGCCAACCGCTTTGCCCGTAAGGCAGTCAATACAGAAAACGCAAAGATTTTAGCACTGATGCAGGGACTCAGCGTAACGCAAATCAAGGACTATAAGGGCATCAAAACGGCCCTCAACAAAACACTGGATCCGGAAATCTCAGCCACAGCGACAATTTTCACCAACCAGACCGGCTATGACTATCTCGATCAGTTAGAAGATGCGCAGAAGCGGCCGTTGTTGACACCGGATGTCACCGCGCCGGGGCAGTACCGTTTCCGTGGACGTCCGATTGTCGTATTAAAAGACACAATCTTTAAAGTCGATGATACAACTATCCCCTTCCTGGTCGGATCCTTGTCCGACTTCGCTATTTTCTTCGACCGCGTCGGCGTCGAAGTGGCCGTATCGACAGAGGCCCTTTTCTCAAAATACGCTACAGCTATCCGCGCCGTAGAACGATTCGACGTACAGAAACGCGATGGCGACGCCATGGCCTATCTGACATTGAAGACAACGACTGCATAGGAGGTGATTATATGGCGCTGACATTGGAGCGGACAAAAGAATATCTTCGCGTCGATAGCGACGATGATGATGCACTGGTAACGAGCCTCATGGTAGCGTCGGCGTCATATATGGCCGCTGCCGTGGATGGATATAGCGAAAAATGCAAAAGCGATAGCCAATTTTCCGCTCTCGGCGATGCCGTAGAGCTGGCGCTAATTGCTGAAATGTACGAAAACCGGAATGTTTCCGGACAGGAGGCCAAAGACTACAGCTATACCGTACGCTCAATTATCACGCAGCTCCAAAATTGGAGTGATAGCGCATGAACATCGGAGAATTTGACCGTCGTATCGAGCTGTATCACGCAGAACGTGTACCGGACGGCATGGGAGGATGGGAAGAGGAGGAACCGAAGCTTCAGGCGCGAGTATGGGCCAAATTCTTACGGCCGAAATTCTGGGAGGGGCTAGCCGCTGATGGGCCAGCATCCAGCATTACCCAGGGCATAACCATCCGGACACGGACTGTCGATTTAGACTGGACCGTGCGCTATAAAGGGCAGGAGTATCGGATACTCCACATCGATTACAGCGAGAAAGAAACAATAACGCTTACGTGCCAGGCGGTGATACACAATGGCTAAATTTATCCGGGCCAACCTGGAAGAATGCACCTACAAGGCCATCAGCGACATCAGCAAATACGACGACGAAACGAAACAACGTTTACAAAACGTCGTCAGGGATAAAACAGACGCACTGGCCGACGCGGCCATTAAAAACGTCCACGTCCATACGGGGAAGCTTATGGCGGGCATCCAACGAGAATATGATTTAACACCCGAACATGCGACGGGTAAAGTCATCGCCAAAGCGCCACATTCTCATTTGATAGAGTTCGGCCATCGTGGCGGACTTGTCATACCGGTTCGGAAAAAAGCTTTGGCGCCGGGCGGAGACGGATGGTTTATGAGTCATGCCGTCATCCCCGCACAACCAGCGCACCCATTTATGCAACCGGCCGTAGACCAAGTGCAGCCGGAATTTGATGCAGCTCTCAAGGAGGCCATCGACCATGATACGTAACATCCCGTTCACGGCTGTACAGCGCGCCCTATATGAGCTACTGAGCCAAGGGCAATCAACCCCAGTATATGACAGTATCATCACGGGAAAAGAAAAATTCCCGTATATCTACCTGGGAGCATTTGAGGGCGTGCCAGCCAATGAAAACAAAACCGTAGCACAGCATACCATTACCCAGACCATCCATGTGTGGAGCATCAAAGATGGGAAAAAAGAAGTCAACGGTATACTGGACGACATCGCTTATTTGCTTACTAAATATACACTGCCGCTCAAGACATATCGACAGATAGGCGACGCCCATATCGTACAATATCAAGTTGTCGGCGAGCGATATGAGAATGGCGCAAATGCGTACCAGGGCATTTTGCTCGTCAGTTACACCATCGAACAAATTAACGATTAAAAGGAGAAAAAACAATGGCATTAACAGAAGAAAGAATCAAAAATCTGCCGAAAATGGACAATCAATCCCAGGCCGTAGCCGGGAAAGATACACTGCTTTTTGTAGCTGTCTCCAAAGACCCGACAGAATGGCTGCTTGTCGGCGGCCAGAAAAACACGCCACTGTCGAGAAGCGCAGACTCCATCGATGCGACAAATAAAGACAGCGGCGAATACTCGGAAAAAATTCCAGGTATGTTGTCGTGGAACATGAACTACGAAGGGCTTTATGTCAAAAACAACGACGCCTACGCCGTATTAGATGACCGGTTCAGCCATCGCAAGCCGGCATTTGTCCGCATCGAATATCCCGACGGATCGTATCGAACGGGATGGGCTTCCGTCACAAAAATCGAAGAAGAACACAACTATAAAGATGTGTCGACAGCCAAAATTACTCTCGAAGGGAAAGGGCCAATCAGCGAAATTCAGACCATTGGTACGCCCGATGTATCGACCAAGACTATCGCTGTCACTAAAGGGAACGCCGCCGATGCCTCGATTACCATTACACCGGCCACGGCCTTCCCTCGATCGATTAAATCCAGCGATGGCGATACTCTCCGCCAGGATGCGGACTTCACGTACGTAGAAGGGGCATTAACTATCAAAAAAGAATATCTTGCTGGAAAAGTAAGCAATTTCTCGCTGACTATCAAACTGACAGCAGATGTGGAATGCACTGTCAGTGTAACGGTATCGGCATAGGAGGGCGATTGGATTGAAGGAATCGGTAAAAATTTTAGCTGGAGAAAAGACATATGACTTGTACTTCGATATTGGCGATATGAGGAACATGGAGCGGGAAATCAACCGCTCTATTTTATCGCTATATACCGAAGGACTATTGCGCAATATCACGATTGACGTCATCGTAGCAGCCATCCGCTACGGCATCCACGATGAAAAACACGGCAAACGCACCGATGAAGAGTGCTACGACATCATCCAGGCATTCTGCGACGCTGGCGGCGATATAGATAATATGGCCGGCGCTGTCATCAATGCGTTTCTTAAAAGTGGATTTTTCGGTCACTACCCGGAAGAAAAAAATGTGGAAGCGGAGAAGGAAACGTCGTCGTCCACTCCGTCGAAGAATGGATAACGGCGACAGAACCCATCGCATACGGTCCGCTAAGGCTATCGACGACGGAGTTTGAAAAATTACAGCCGCAAGAGTTTTACAAGCTCTTAGATGGCTATCGACAAAGAAAAAGAGAAGAAGACCGCCGCCGGTCCTACTTCACATCGATGATTATGAGCTGTATGACCACCAAGCCGGTAAAACCGGACGACGTATACTACGGCATCCATCCGGAAGACAAACCGGATGATGAAGAAAAAGTACGAAATGAGTACGAAGAGTTTTGCAAATCCATGGGTATTTGAGAGGAGGATAAGCCATGTCTACTATTGCGGATTTAATCATAAAAATCGGGGCGGATAGTTCGGGGCTGTCCTCCGAATTAAACAAATCCCAAGCAGAAATCAAACAGGCTTTTTCGGCAGATCCCATTAAAGAGCTAGGAGCCAGCGCCGACGACGTAACCAGCAAAATAAGCAACTTGACTGGCGGACTGACGAAGCTCGCCGGTATCGCCGCTGGTGGCTTCGGGCTGAACGCCGTCGTACAGGGAGCCGTAAACGCTGGAGAAGCGGTCTATCAGCTGGGACAGAAATACAGCATGACAGCCGCCCAGGCCGGACAGCTCAGCGCCGTCATGAAATTCACCGGCGGTGACGTCGACACGGCAGCAGCGGCCATCATGAGACTGGATAAGACGCTGACGTCATCTGGCGATGCCGGGGATAAAGCCCGCGCCGTTATGCAGCAGATGGGATTGTCTATGACAGACTCGTCAGGAAAGCTAAAACCGCTGAATGACCAGCTGGCCGCCTTGGCTAAAGGCTACCAGGAGGCAAAAGCCGCCGGACAGGGCCAAGAATTTATCATGAATACCCTTGGCGTCCGTGGCCTAGCACTGACGAAAACGCTGAATAACTACAACGAGGCAGCCGAACGTGCGTCGCGCATCAAAGGTATTGGGCTGAATCCAGAAGAGATGCACAAAGCCTACATGGATATGCAAGAAGTAAATATCCAGTTCGGCAAATTGGGCGCTGTCGCCGGGTCCGCCCTGGCTCCGCTAGTATCAGAAATCATGCCGAGCGTACAGAGCGGGCTAGCCCGTATTGCAACACTGATTGCTCAAAACAAAACAGCTATCAGCACGGCTATTGTAGAGGGCACAAAATTACTGGCACTCTATAAAGCCATGCAGTTAGCGCAAAAGGCAGTAAATACGGGAAAGAACATGTACAACACCGCCAAAACGGCGATGAACAGCAGACAGCAGGCGGGGCAGACAGCCCAAGACGAAAAAAGGATGGCACAGCTATCGGCACAGCAGGAAAAAATGATCCAGAAGTCCATCGCTGACTCCAATCGGATGTATCAGCAGCGCCGAAAAGAAGCCATCAAAACAGCGCAGCAAGAAAACATGTCTGCCCAAGAAATGCAAACATTCCTTTCGGAAAAATTTGCCCAAATCGGACAGGAAGCGGCGGCCACAGCAGAGCAGATTAGAAACCGGATGACCGCCGCTTATCAGCAAGTCAATATCGCTGCCCAGGAAGCAGCATCGGGCGTACAGGAAGCCAACGTACGAATGGCAGAAAGCAGCGCGCAAGTAGCCGAGTCAGAAGCGGCCACGGGAGTCGCTGCCCAGGAAGCGGCCGTCGTGAAGCAGGAAGCCAACGCTGAGAAAATTGCCTCAAACGAGGAAGTTATCGTGGCCAATAGTGAAGTCGCGGACTCAGAAATAGCGACCGGCGCCGCAGCAGAAGAAGGGGCCGTCACTAAGCAGGAAGCCAATGCCACAAAAATCGCCTCGACCGAAGAAACCATCGCGGCCAATGAACGCGAAAAAGCGTCGGAAATCGCAACTGGCGTCGAAGCGACCAACACTGGCAATAAAAGTGTTGCCGCCAACGCGGCCGCACAGGGCGGTCTGGCAAAAACCGAAAGTAAGGTTAAAGACGTAGCCAAAGGACACGCCGTAGCGGGAAATACCGCCGTAAAAGCGGGGAAAAACACGGTAGGCGCACTGGGAAATGTCAGCAAAGCCGCAGCCAGCGCTGGAAATGCGCTGCTGGCTATGGCTGGCGGCTGGCAATCGGTAGCCATCATGGCCCTGTACGCAGCCTACTGCGCGTGGAAATACTTTCATGCCAAACACGAAGCACAAGAAAATAACACCTGGACCGGAGACGGCGACTATGCCGGATCTACGTATATCGCTAAAGACGGCAAGATTTACAAATATGTCAAAAAAGACCCAAGTGCCGCCATGAACGACTTATACGGGTCTGGCAGCGACATGGAGCTGGAAGAAGTGGACATGGACAGCGATGAAGGCAGAGCGGCTTATGCTGGAATCGGCTCAAATCCTAACAGCTCCATTGCACTGTTCGAAAAAGAGCAGGAAGCAAAAGAAAAGATGGATGAAGCTAACAAAAAAGCGGACGACATCAACTTTGATTTCCCGGATATAGACACCGGTGGCGGCGGAGGCGGCTCTTCTTCCGGCGGTTCTTCGTCGGCCGCCTCGGAAAAAGCGGCTACGCCGATGAAGACGGTCTATTCGTTTGAAAACGACCCGGAACTTGCTCCCTACGCTAATGAAATCAAATACGCCGGCAGTTACTGGGGCGTACCACCTGAGCTCATCGCGGCTATCATCAAAACAGAAAGTCACGGCAGGGCGGACGCCTGGTCTTCGGACGGCGCACACTATGGACTCGGCCAAATCTCGCAGGACATCGCCGACCAGTATGCCGGCGGTCAAGGCTATGGCGACGGATCCGATTACAACCAAAATATTATGGCTGTTGGCGGCTATCTAGCTGACTTGTATCAGCAGTACGGTAACTTGAATCAAACTATTTCGGCGTATAACGCCGGCCACGCGACGGACTCTAACATCGGTTATGTTAACTCGGTATTGAGCTACATGAACGCCATGACGTCGAGGCAGGTTCCGGATAACGGTAGCACTGCTGCGGCTCAGCCCGTTGAATACGACGTACCCGTTGGCGAGCTGGCTGCTTACCACGCTATCAATGACTACTGGGACGGCGAACAATGGCGCGGCAATCTCGGTAGCGATGCCGCTGGCTGGTGCGATGACTTCGTGCACCAAATCTATAAAGATGTCTTTACACAGCTAGGTAAAGCAGACCCGTTCGGCGACGGCGTCGTTAATGACGCTTCCTTTAAAGCCCTGGGCGCATACCACGCCGGGGATCTGGAAGCTGTCCGCGGCGCCCTGCAAGTTGGCGACCTCGTCGACACACCGGGGCACGTCGGTATCTACATCGGCAACGGCATGGTCCGCAGCCGACAGTCCAGCGCCGGTGTACACGATCTGTCTCTGGATGAATTTAACAATACTTTCGGTGGCATCCAGGGCTACGGCTCGCTGGCCGAAGTAACGGGTGGTCTAACAGTCAAGAGCAGCCTCGTGGGTAAAATGGCCGTCAACCAGGCCGCGGCAGAAGCGGCGAAGAAGCTGGAAAAGGCTAAACAGGACTATGCTGAAATATTGGTAGGCTTGGAAGCAGCCACGCATAAGCCGGACACGGCCTACGAAGAAGGCATGCTAAAAATCATGGACGACGTCGCAAAGAAGCGGAAGAAAATTCAGGAAATCGACAAAGTCGGTGGCGTCGATACCAGTCAGGCAAAAAAATTACTCGGTGAGTATAAAGCCCAGCAAGTAAAGGCGTTGAACCAGAAAATCAAAGAAAGCAATGACGAATTAGCGGACGACACGGCTAAAATCACGGCCCAGATGCAGGGCAACTACGAAGCCATGTATGATGCTGAGCTAAAAGCGGCCATGTCCAAATTGGACAAGGAAAAAGAAGCACGCTTTAAAGCTGTCGCAAAACACAAAGACGACCTCGACGCCCGGATTGCCGTCGAAGAATGGTATGAAACGAAATCCTTAGAGCTGACTAAAAAGCGAGAAAAGGAACGCCGGCAGGAATTTGATAACAGCGCCAAGGCCGCCATCGAAGACCTGGACACGGTAAGACTTTACGAACTGACGACATCCAAAAAAGGAACGCAAGATATTTACTGGGACGAAAAGAAAAAAGCCATGTCGACATTTTACTCAGCATGGCGCCAGGCGAATATCTCGACGATGGGCATTGCCAATGAGGCGGCATCGGCCATGGAATCAGGCTTGTCCAATGTTTTTAGCGACCTTGGGAACAATATCCAAAACGTCGGGAAATTAGCCCAGAACATGGGTAAAGTCATCCTAGATATGATTGTCAAAATCACAGCACAATGGGCCGCAGCGAAAATTACAATGGGCCTCTTAGGAGGCTTCTTGGGGATGGGGACCACCATCACCAACCCGTCACAAACTGCATGGGGCATTGCCATGCCGAGTCTGACAGGCGCTGCGTCGGGCCTGTCACTCGATACGGGACTATCCTTTCTGGGGGCCGATATACCAGCATTTGCCAGCGGCGGCCGTGTCACTGCACCGACACTGGCCCTTCTTGGTGAAGGGCAGGACGAAGAAGGCGTTTATCCGCTCAACGACGATACCTATAACCGCATGGCACAAGGCATCGTCAACGCCCGGGGCAATCTGGGCAACGGCAACGCGCCGGTCGTCAACATCATCAATAACAGCAGCAGTCAGGTCAGCGTCAAGGACAGTCACTATGACAACACCATGCGCCGCTGGATCCTGAACGCCGTCGTCGAAGACGTCAACAACAACGTCGACGGCTCGGCGACGAACCTGAAAGCCGCTCTGGGGGTGAAATAAATGAGTACGAAAATCTTTCCTGCTAATAAGCTGCCGAAGCCAATGTCTACCTCGGCGTCGAATATCGGAGACACTTTTTTGGAGACGCTGACAGCCAGCACCATCACCACCGAGACCGACGGCGGCTATAAGCAAACCCGCCCCCGCAACACCCGCGTCAAAACGACCTGGGCCTACTCCTGGGCGAATCTGAGCGATACAGAGTACAGCGTACTCAAAGATTTTTATAAAAGCGTCGGCACGGCGGACATGTTTACTTTTACGGACTACGCGTTAGGGCAGTCTCATACCGTTCGCTTTTCCGGTGACTTTTCCGGGCAGTACTACCAGCCCACGGGCTGGTCAGTGACGCTTACTTTCGAGGAGGTGTAAGTTATGCTTACGTGGGAATCCGCCGCCATCATGGAGAAAAACAAGCTGGCCAGCGACAAGCCTTTTTTGATGCTCGTCGAAGTCACTCATAAAAGCCTGCCTGACACGGTGCGACTGGTACGGAATACGGAAGACGTGACCTGGAATGGCCACGTCTGGACCCGCTTCCCGCTTAAATGCGACTCCGTGACGACCGATGGTAAGACGATGCCGACGTGCAAGCTGTCCGTCTCCAGCTGCGGCGGCCTGCTGATGGGCTACGTCAAGCGCTATGAGGGCCTAACGGACGCGGCTGTCAAAATCTACATGGTCCACGCGGCCATGCTGGACCGGACGCAGCCGCTCATGACGCTGGAGTTCGTCGTCCGCGGTACCAGCTACGACGAATCCTGGATTACTTTCGAGCTGGGATGCGCCCCGGACGTATACAACCGTTTCCCGCCGGATAAATACATGACTAACTATTGTCCTTATAAATTTAAATCGGTGCAGTGCGGCTACGCCGGGAACGCGGATTGTTGTAATAACACGCTTAAAGAGTGCCGTATCCGCTCACGTTTCGGTGGGGAACAGGGGATGACGGGTAATTATGCTTAACTATCAGGATCTAGTCGGCATCCCCTTCGTCGATGGGGGCCGCACCTTGCAGGGTTTTGACTGTTGGGGTCTTGTCCGCTACATTTACGGCCAGCGAGGCATACAGCTGCCTGAGTACCCCATCGACCCGAAAGACCGAGTAGCCGTACACCGCGCCATGGAAGCAGGCGCGGCCTCGTGCTGGCAGAAAGTACAACATCCGAAAGAAGGCGATGTGGTGCTTTTAGAGCTGGCTATAAAATGCGCGAATCACGTCGGCGTCTATATCGGACGTGGCGATTTTATCCACGCCTACGGGACGGCGGTTGTCATTGACCGACTGAGCCATTGGCAGTCCCGCGTCGTGGGATTCTATCGGCCAAAGGAGGGAGCCTATGATTGACTTAATTGTAATCGACAACCCGTTCACCATGGAGCGGACGGAAACAAAAGCAGAATACACCGGGTGCCCTTTAACGACGTATCTGGACCTGGACTGGGGTGTCTACGACATCTATAAAAACGGCCAGCAGCTATATGCGCCGGACCGCTGCTATCCTCTGGATGGCGAACAGTACGTCATCGCGCCCCACGTTGGCGGCGGTGGCTTTAAAAAAGTATTTGGCATGGTGCTGACTATCGGTCTCATGATTGCCGCTCCGCACATTACTTTCGGGTTGTCGAGCATGTTTGCTCGGTCCTTGGTATCCGGGGCCATCATGATTCTCGGCGGCAGGCTCATCAACAGTATGCTGCATCTCAATCAAGTGCCGCAGGTAGAGGTTAACCAATCGCAATCCTATGGCTGGGAATTGCCGACGGTGCAGACGCAGGAGGGCAACACCATCGGAGAAACGTATGGCTCCTGTATCCCGGCACCACAATTACTCATGTGTCATGTCGACACCGTCGATGATAGCACGCAATACCTTAATGTGCTGTACTGTGGCGGCTATGGCCCAGTTGACAGCATCACTGACCTGCGCATCGGCTACACGCCGATTGAAAACTTTCAGGATTGCCAGGTCGAAACACGCACTGGGACGAATGACCAGGCGCCGATTTCTTTTTTCCCAGATACCGTGGCTGACCAAAGCGTCGACATGACGCTGAAAGAGGGAAATGCCGTTACACGAAGCACAGACAGCAGCGACGTCAATCGTATCGACGTTACTGTGACGTTCCCATCCGGCATCTACTATCAAAAAGACGACGGGAATTTCGGTGATCAGACGGCCCGCTTTAACATCGCGTATCGTGTGACCGGCACGAATAACTGGTCCAGTCACGATTACTCGATTACTCGGGCTACCAATCAGGCCGTTCGGAAAACGTATACGTTTAGTGGCCTAGCTTCGAATCGCTACGACGTTCGCGTCACGGCTGTGGAAACGCCGCTGACAAATCGTCGCTGCGCACTGATGCAGTGGTCCATCTTGTCGGCATATATCTACACCGGCGCCTTCATCCGGCCGAATAAAGTCCTTGTTGCTATGCGCGTCAAAGCGACAAGTCAGCTTAACGGCGGCGTCCCAAATCTCACATGGACGCAGACCCGGCGCAATGTGTGGGTATATGATCCGACGACGAAAACCTATGTACAAAAAGCGGCGGACAACCCCATTTGGGCCGCGTACGACATCTTGCATCAATGTCGGCGGCTGAAGAACGTGAATACCGGAGCTTACGAATTTGTCGTCGAAGGCACGCCTAAAGATCGGTTCACGGCCTATTGGCAAGAATGGGTAGATGCCGCAGCATATGCCGACGAAATGGTAACGACGAACGACGGAACAAAAGAAAAACGTTTCCAGTTCGACGCTATTTTCGACACGTCAATGAAGAGGCTGGAAGCGGCCAACAAAGCGGCCAACGTCGGCCATGCCGTCATCATTCAGCACGGCACACAGTTTGGTATCGCTGTCGACAAACCAGGCGTCATGCGTCAAATCTTTGGCGAAGGACGGACGCTCATGTCATCATTTAATGGCTCTTTCTCTTCGCTGGATGACCGGGCCCGCTCCGTTGAAATTACATATAACGATAAAGACAACGATTACAAAAATACTGAATTTTTCATTCGGTCGGCCCGCTACGCACAAGACGTAGAGCTACAGGATAATACGGCACAGCTCACACTTTTCGGTGTGTCACGGCGCTCTCAGGCTTATCGTGAAGGCATGTATCTTCTCGCGACAAACGAAAGGCAGCTGGAGACGGTCACGTTTTCGGCCGACATCAATGCCATTGTCTGTGAATATGGAGACATCATCGGCGTCAGCCACAGCGTGGCCCGGATTGGCCTGGCATCGGGCCGCATCGTGGCTGTCGATGGGAATACTATCACGTTGGATAAAGACGTCACGCTGGATGCCAGCGAAAGCTATGGCGTAAAGATTCAGCTTTCCGCTAATGACCACATCATCAGCCGGGACATTAAAGCTGTTGCCGGAACATCAAATAAAGTCACGGTGACGACGCCCTTTGATGCAGACAATACGCCGGCTGTGTATGACACGTACGCTCTGGGAGTCGTCGATAAAATCGTCCAACCCTTCCGTATCACGAAGGTCGAAAAGGACAGCGACGAGAAAGTGTCACTGACTTGCGTGCAGTACGACGAAGCAATCTACGACGTGGACTATAGCCGCTATCCAGTAATCGATTACACGGCACAGGACCCGCTCAGGGCACCTGTTAATTTGACACTCGTCGAACAGGCCCAGCGCAACTACGCAGGCGTCAAAATCGACAACATCGTCGCGTCATGGCAAATGCCAGGGAATAGCCGCTATGAGTCTTTCCGAGTCTATTACTCCGTCGATGGCGTATCCTGGACCAGCTGCGGCAGCACGACGGACATGCAGATGACCATTGGTAATGTGGACCCGACAAAACGGTACCAGGTTCGTGTAAGTGCAGTTCTCGACGGCGTAGAGTCCGCGTACGTACTGGCTACTATCAGCTTGACTGGCAATATCCAGCCGGCCGTGGAACCGGAAAACGTCGTGGCTTATACACAGTTCCGCAAGCTCTTGGACGGTACGGACCGCTATGACATCGCCGTATCGTGGGGGCCTGATGGGCTGACCGGCCGTGTTTACTATAAGCCGAACCATGTGCAAGCGGACCAACTTGTTTTTCAAGATGGCGTAGCAGCCGACGAGCTTGGCTGGTGCGGCCCCTGGACGTATGCCGGCACCGGCGTCAATCAGGTTACTATCCCGCAGTGCGTTCCAGGCGACACTTATCGCATCGCAATTTGCACAGCCAACGAACTTGGCGAGTATACGACACCAGATAACTCACCGCACAAAGATGTACTGTGTGCCGCCAGGACGACGACGCCGAACACTCCAGGGAAAGTATCCATCCTATTCCACGAAGACCATTGTACGGTCAGCTGGGGCGCCGTCACGAATGCCGACATCGCTTTTTATGAGGTTCGCACGGACACCGGCGCGGGCACGAAAGACGGTGCCTTCCTGCTACGCACGAACAGCCTGATAGCTGATGTTAAACTGACGAACCGCTCAGGTAAATTATACGTATTTGCCTGCGGTACCGATGGGAAGTACAGTGCGGCGGCAGAAATGCAGTACTATAAACCGGAACCAAAGGAACCAGATGCCCCTACCGTTACAGATAAACTGGGCGGTATGAGCATCGTCGCTGGGGCTATCCCGGATGACTGCAACGGGATGTACGTAAAAATCAATGATACCATCCTGTTTACGGCAAATAATGCGCTGACTTATAGCTGCCCAGCCGGGATTTATGATGTAAGCGTAGCATATTCCGACCTGTTCGGCACTGGACCGTATTCAGGTGCGACGCGATGTGTGGTAAAAGCCCTGGTAGACTCGTCACTGCTTGAAGACCAAGCAGTGACAAGGGAAAAAGTCGACAAGGTCATCGACCAAGCCATAGAAGACACACAAACGACGCTCCCACAGCAAATCAAAGATACTGCACAATCTGCAAATGACGGCATAAAAAATATTATCGACGAGCTAAACAAAGAGCCAGGGGACAGCGGTTATAAATCCATCTCAAAGCTGGAATCGACCGCTACCAGCTTGTCATCGACATTTGCCACCCAGAAGGAAAAGCAAGACGGCATCAACAGTAGCGTAGAAACACAAATCAGTCAGATCAAGCAGGACGCTACCAGCTTGTCATCGGCAGTAACGACCAATAAAACAAATCAGGATAAAATAAACGAATTGCTGACGTCGAAAATTACGCAAACATCATCGTCAATAACGGCCGTGGTCACAAATCTAAACGATGCGACAAAAATTAAATCATACTCAGCCATCGCCCAGATGAGTGACGCAATCGCATCAAAAATTACGCAGGGTGACATGGTATCTTACCTACAGCAGGATCATACCGGCTTTTACATTAAAGGCAGTCTGATTAATATCGATGGGACTACTAAAATCGGGAATAATATCATCACCAAAGATATGCTCCAAAGCAAATCGATAACTGCGGAAAAAATGGACGTTAGCAGTCTGTCGGCCATCACGGCAACCATCGGGACGCTGCGGACAAAGACAAGCGGGGCGCGTACCGAAATCAAGGATAATATAGTTGAGGTATATGATGACAATAATATACTGCGCGTCAGACTGGGGGTCTGGATATGAGTAGTTGTGGTTTACAAACTTTTGACAGTAACGGGAAAATAATCGTGGACACCAGCTCACGATTACAAAAATATTTAGGTACTTTATACTGTGGTGCTAATGCACGGCGCGCATCCGTACAAAACGATGACTTGCTGAATGGCAAATTATGGTATCTAGTCGTACCGGATAGTTATCCCGACAATATCGCTAGTGGGAATAACACGTATACTTACGCAACACCATCGGTATCGACTAACGGTAATACTCTGGTTTGTACCTGGGGGAATGATCATGTAGCCTGCCACGTTCATTATGGGGTGTATTGATGTGAAATATTTTGAGTCGAAAACAGATTCTGGCGTTATCCAAATCAATGATAGTTATAAAAATCTGTATCTGTCTCGTAAAGTGGCCATCTCTCAAAACAGCAGTGGCAGCGGAGATTTGCAAGCTGGTGAATTTCTAGTCGGCATCGGGAATGGAACTAACAGTATTGATGGATGCGTCATCAACAGGCCCGGCGGCTATGACTATCATCTTAATGCAACCAGCACACAGGCCTTTTTATATTTTTTTAGCAACGCGCCGAAGTCTTCGGGGGATTGTGGACTACAAGTATTTAATGCTAAAGGCGAAATAATATTTGATAGTAACGCTAAACAAGCTATTGTTCTTGCTTGCGGTGGAGAGGGTACGAGTGCTTACGGGGACCAGCTTGCCATTTGCTGTGGCGGGGACACGATAGAAGCGGATAATTGTGACGATGCATCACAATATATAACTACACTAGGACCCTGGACCCGGTATAAAACTGAAACTACGTATGAACAGAAGTGGGTAGAATACCAAGACTATGTCATTGAAAACGAATATGTAAATGGGAAATTAACACCTGTTGGTCACTGGGTAACCAAGAAAAGACTCGATTATGTGCCTGTGACAAAGCAAGTGCCTGAATACTACTATACATATTCTCGCACCTCAACCGTATCTTGGGATTATAAAAAATACTACTACAACTTATGTTTAAAAAACGGGGTGGCTAGCCAGCACACGCATCGTGTCGACATTGATACTGACTCAAAAACATGGACTGATAATTTCGGCGAAACTGTACCGAGTACCAACTCAGCTGTCGCCCTCCTAAACGCGATGGACAAAACCGCGGGCATGCAACCCGGCCACAACCGGTCGCAGAATACGGTGAAATCATACTCTTGCGTAATTCTCGATGCTAGATTCCTATGAGAGGAGCAAAAAACATGAAACTAGAAGGTAAAGTCAATGGAAAAGTAATGTACAATGAAGAATCGCTAAATGCAAACATTTATACAATGAAATTAGAAACCGGAGATTATATTAATATCAAAGTAGAAAACAAAAGGGACGATAAAATCGACATGAATATCGGAGACTACGTAACGGTATCAATCGAAAAGAAGGGATAAAAATGAAAAGACAAGCCTTTCAGCCCGGCGAAATCCGGGACGAGCAAGATAATATCATACGACCAGGCGCTTACGGCAAAAAGACAGCTTTGGCGACGTCGGATAACATAGGTATTATAGATTACATGATCAATAACTTCGATGCTTTGAAAGATTATGCCGATGGGAATACTATCCCTGTCAGCACGCAAGCGGATTTACCGGCTAAAGGAGACCCAGGGAAAAAATATGTAGCCAACGACAGTGGGCAAGTTTATTACTACGATGGGGGATGGAAAGAGCTAAAAACAGAGATAGAGCAGCTAAATGCGTACGATGCTAAAAAATACGCCGAAGAGGCCGCTGCATCTAAAAATGCGGCGGCTGACGCGAAAAACGCGGCCCAGACATACGCTCAGCAAGCGGAAGCGACGGCGAACGCTATCAAGGAAAAAGAGATTCTGGCTATCACGGACAGCGTACAGCTTGCAATCAATACAAAAGACGGCGGCCTAGACCTCGTCATTACGACAAAATAAGGAGAAAAGAAAATGGCAACAGATATTGTAAATTTTCCGAGGCGTGAGGACTACACACGCATTGCGGCCGCAATTGAATCGCAGAATGAACTTTTGAAGAATCATTTCAAAGCGGCTGGGGAGTCGGTAGCACGGTCATGGGAAGGCTTCCGCAACCTCTGCCGTACAGGCGGCGTGCGTGCGTACTATGCCGTGGGTGACCAGCTACAATGTAAAAAAGGCGACACAACGCTGACATGGGATATCGTGCATATCGGTAACGTCGAAAAAACCGGCGGCAACTACGTGATTTTACAGACTCACGACTGCCTGCCCATGGATACGATGGAGTTCGACAACCGTGAAGCAATTTTCCGCACCAAGTCAGACCTTCCTGCCGGGACTTACCACTTTACCACATCAACGGCTGGCATTACTGATCCGAGCTGGACGGACGCAAACAAATCCGGATGGACGAAAAGCTGGCAGTTTACAACGACTAAAGTCATACCCGCCGGGGGCCAGGTTTGCTTTGCAAAAGGCATGGACTGGAGTGCGAACCTTGCGCCGCTCGGCATCGCGACTTACTCGAAGCAGACAGACACGACAGCACTTGAGACGGTCACGCTTGCAGAGGGCACCAATGGCACGGACCTTGCGACACTTGGCACAATTAATCATGCGCAGCGCATCTGCTACGGATACAACCGCTGGAGCCAATCTGGGCTCAGACAGTGGCTCAACAGCAAAGCAGGCGCAGGCGCCTGGTGGAGCCCACGCAATGATTTCGACAGACCAGAACATTATGCAACATGGGCCGGCTTTATGAATGACCTTGATGCCGACTTCCTTGCCGTCGTCGCAAAGTCCAACATTGTGACTGATATTAATAAAATCAGCGATGCAGGCGGCCATGACACAACGCAAGACTACTTCTTCCTTCCCGCTATGGTCAACCTCAACGGAGGCGACAATTTTTACAATAATCCCGGCTCTGCTGTGCAGGACATTGAAGATACCGTTGTGTGGGACTACTACACAAAATTCCGCCGTGACGGAAAGACGGGCACAAACGCCGAGCAGGACGACAATCGCCGTAAGTACCGGCAGGGTTCCTCTACAGAGTGGAGCTGGTGGGAACGGTCGCCGGATTGCGGCTTTGCGTACAACGTGCGCCACGTCTCCGATGGCGGGCGCGCTTGGTGGAGCGGCGTCGCGTACGGCTGGGGCGGCGTCGCGTACGGCTGGGGCGGCGTCGCCCCGGCTTGCCGCATCGAATAATCAATGAATCCGCTGCCCCTCGGCGGCGGATTGACAAGGAGAAGAGAAATGGCTATACCGAAATCGAAGCGCACGACAACGCCGCTCAGTGTGCTTGTCGAAGCGGATACACTGGCTTGCTATACGATACTGATTTGCACCGATGAAAAACGTTTTCCGAAGCGCTATCGCTGGTGTTTGACGAAGCGGATTATAGAATCAGCGGTGCAGGCCAAGATGCATATTGCCAAGGCAAATTCAGTCTACGTTAATGATGCTGAAAGTGCAAAGCTCCGCCGGACTTACCAGCAGAAAGCTATCGCAGACATTGCCGCTTTAAGCGCCGCAATGGACACAGCCTTCAGGCTCTTTAGCGGACTGCGCCACATAGACACGGCAGAAAAGCCAAAGAAGCGCATCAACATCGCAACGTGGACGGCGCAGCTCGACAAAGTCAAATCTCTCCTGCTTGCGTGGAAGAAATCAGATACCGAGAAATATAAGAGCATGGGCTGAGCGCTGTAGGGTCGCCGAATTGCAGCAATGCGTACAACGTGCGCAACGTCACCGATGGCGGACGCACATGGTGGAACAACAACGCGTACAACTGGAACGGCGTCGCCCCGGATTACATAGGCCAGATAAAGTAGCAACCGCGAAATCAGAGCCGATGCAAGGAGCGCGAAGCCCGCCCTCCAACAAAGGAGGCAAACAAGATGCCGCGACGCGGGCGGATTACGCCGGACCCGCTATCATCACGGTTTTAATTTTATGGAAAAATCAGTAAAAGAAATTGTAGCAGACTTCGAGAATCTCTATGATGCGATGCAGCACTGCGCGAACGGTGTACGGTGGAAAGCAAGCGTCATCAAATACTTGCAAAACAGTTTGACAAATACGGAGAAATTGCGACAGGAGCTTCTGGGTGGCACGTACAGGCTCGGCAGGCAGATCGAGTTCAAAGTATACGAGCCGAAGGAGCGGAACGTCGTGGCTATGCGATTCCGCGACAGGCAAGTCCAGCGGTCACTCTTACATAACTATCTTGCTAATGAGCTGTCACGTCACTTTATCTACGATAACGCGGCAGGACAGACTGGCAAGGGACCAGACTTCTCAATCCGGCGCGTCAAGATGATGCTTGAAAAAGCACACCGTCTTTACGGCAATAATGTCTATGCGTATACATACGACATCAAGAGCTTCTTCGGGAGCACACGGCATGATGTAGCCAAGGCAGCTGTCCGCAAACGTGTGCGCGATGACTGGGCGTACCGACTTGTCGAGCAGATCATTGACAGCTTTCCTGGCGATACTGGGATTGGGCTTGGCTCGGACGTAGCGCAGTACATCGAGCTTGCCGTACTCGATGACCTGGACCACTTTATCAAAGAGCGGTTGCGCGTAAGATTCTACGCGCGGTACATGGACGATTTTGTCATCATCACAGACGGCAAAGAGCACGCCGCAGAATATCGCAGATCCATCGAGCGTGAGCTTGACAAAATACACTTACAACTGCATCCGAAGAAATGCCGTGTCGCTCCGGCCCGAATGGGCTTCAAGTGGCTTGGTTTCCGCATTCGTATTAAGCCTTCTGGGAAAATCCTTGTTACTCTGAATAAAGACAAGATTTACCACGAGAGACGAAAGCTCAAGAAAATGGTCCGGCTAGCAAAGGCCGGCAAATTACCACGAGAAACAGCGGATACCAGCTTGCAGTGCTGGGCCGCTCATGCAAAACGCGGTAACAATCATACGGTCATTAGTAAAATGCATTCTTACTATCAAAGTCTATGGAGGGAATCAAATGTTTAAATCAATCACCATGCAAGAACGTTTGCAGAAGGCAGAAGCCGAAAATAGCGCCCTGCGTGCGCAGCTTGCCCAGGCAACGGCGCAGACCGCTTATATCGCAATGATGAGCGACGTGGAATTGCCAGTCAACACTGATGCGGCGCAGCAAACATCTGTAGAAGAAGGGGGCGATGATAATGAGTAAGTGGTACAAGAAAATCAAGGAGTGGTACGAAGCTGGTTACTGGACAACAGAAATGGTTAGAAATGCCGTCGCCAAGGGTAAAATAACGGCCGATGAGTTCGAAAAAATTACGGGTGCCGACCATGATGAATCTAACTGAAATTATTGACGTGCAGTGCGAAATTATCAAGATGCAAAGCGAATTAGTCAAAAAGATGTACGCCGAAATCGGGCAGCAGAACGCCTTTGCAGAAGAAATGAACCGCATTGCTGCACTAAAAAGGAGAATCAAGTCGCAAGATGAATGAAAACGAATTAGTAGCAAAGCTTGATAGAATTGAACAGCAGCTGACAAATCTCAATCGCGACGTTGTGATGGCTATTGAAAGTGGGAAGTCCGCACATCATCGCATCGACGATTTGAAACACGACATCTGCTGGACACTTGGCACGAGTGTCACAGTGGTTGGGATTTTTGCCTCCGTGCTGACATCCGTATTACAACATGTATAGGAGGAGTGCATGATTGATAAAATCAATGTAGCGGACTGCTTAACGATTATCGGCCTAGTAGCGGCTTTAATACTGTCAATTTTTTATAGCCTAAACGAATTAGCTATGTCTATAGCATCGGGACTTTTGGGTTATATCGGCGGGAGCATAAAAACTTCCGCCGGTAGAAAGGAGGATAATACACATGTCTAAAAATTTAAATTTTAGTGATGCGCTATCGCTGTTAAAACAAGGCGCTAAAGTATGCCGAATTGGCTGGAACGGGAAAGACATGTTTTTGTACTATGTACCGGCCGGAAGGTACGCACCGTGCACGGACGCGGGAAAAAAATTAGCCGGTCCTGACGGAAAAGTAGCTTACGGCGGATATATCGCAATGAAGACCGCGCAAGGAAATGTGGTACCGTGGCTTGCAAGCCAAACAGACGTCTTGGCAGGAGACTGGTGCGTATACCTATTTGAAGACGAAGCAGAGGGGAGGGTGCAATAAATGAGAGTATATATTAACCCTGGACACGACATCGACTACGACAGCGGCGCGGTCAATCCGGAGAGTGGACTTCGTGAATGTGACGTAGCGCTTAAAATAGGGTCGGTCGTGAAAGGATATTTAGAGGCAGCTGGATGTGAATGCCGACTATTACAGTCGGACAATCTTTACTATGATAGCAGCTACGACGACCGCCCGGTAGCTGTCTGCGACGATGCGAATGACTGGCCGGCAGATGTATTTGTCAGCATCCATTGCAATGCCGCCAACGGCCAGGCCCGCGGTACAGAAGTAGAGTGCTACAGCCGCATGAGCAACGGTGGAAACCTCGCCCAGTGCATCCAAAACCAGATTGTTAGAGCCTTAGGGACTATCGACCGCGGCGTTAAGGAAATGCCGGGGCTCATCGTACTCCGTCATACGGACATGCCAGCCGTGCTCGTGGAGACGGCGTTTATTGACAATGACGCTGACGCAGCACTACTTACAGACAAATGGGATGACTTCGCCCGCGCCATCGCTCGCGGCATTACAGATTATCAGTGCAGTTTATGTTAATATTGGGAGGGATGAAATAATGAGCAAATGGACGGAAGTGCGAGATGGATTAGTATCGGCATTAGATGTTAATGAGGTGACTGAAGCCGTGAAAACACAGGTAATTACCAGCCTGACAGGAGAAGGCATGGAAGCCATCGAAGCTATCGCAGACAAATTTGTGACGCAGGTACAGGCGCAGGCCACGTCTGAAACCGGCTGGAATGCTATCCGTGACAAATTTGTTTTGCCGCTCTTGATTAGTGGCACGATTTGGGCCATTAAATTTGTGCTGAGCAAGAGTACAACAGCGGAAAATAACTAATAAAAATCCCGCAATCCTATGTAAATAATAGGGTTGCGGGTATATTTTTTCTACCTATTCAATGCTTAAACATTGACAAATATCCCGAATTAAGGTATAATATAATCATAGAGAAAGGGGGTGAGCGATATGGACGTACTGATAATAACAATAAACCTTGTAACGGCATTAATCAACTTGGCAACGGCGATAATGCTATACAAGGTTTATAAGAAGTAAAAGTCAAAGCCTGAGGGGATAACCCCTCGGGTGACCTCTTGAATATATTATATCGTCCATATCGTAATCATGCAAGAATTAACTTTAGCCATCTCAATAGTAGCGTTAATTATTTCTGTTTTTGTCTTAGTAAAGGTGGTGAAGAAATGACTCCATTAGAAGAAGTCATGACAGCGGCAGAAGCGGCAGAAAGATGGGGGAAAGCCCCAATCACAGTACAGCAGGCTTGTAGTGGCTATGCTAAAGCTAAGCCAAGATTTTTGCCGACAGAGGCCAGAAAAGCCGGACGGATTTGGCTCGTAACCCGCGAGGGCATGGAGAGACTTTATGGGCCAGAGCCAAGAAAATAAATATTGAAAATTATAAGTTAATATGAAAAAGCGGTGCGCTACATTTCGAGCAATCACCGCTTTCTCATCATACCACATCAGCAAACTTCCGCCCATTTTTCCGCCTGCATTACCATACACACAGTATAAAAGGATATAAAAGGATATGTAAATATAAAAGGCTATATCATCAATAAATGGCACAAGCAAGCGGATGGAGGAATAATAATATGAAAGTTATTAAAGAAATAAAAATGTATCTCAGATAATTAATACTTATCGGAATAATATGTCCCCAAACACAAAAACAATCAGAGAAAGAAGTACCTAAACACCATGTCTCCTCAAATCACTACCTACAGTGGAAAACATTTCGACATTACCCATCCCAATCCCGAGGCTATCTGTATCGAAGACATTGCCCACGCCCTGTCGCTCATCTGTCGGGGCAATGGCCATGTGACGACTTTTTATTCCGTTGGCCAGCATTGCCTGCAATGTGCCAAGGAGGCCCGGGCCAGGAATTTGCCATCTCACCTGGTCCTGGCAGCCCTATTGCACGATGCGACGGAATGTTATATGTCTGACGTACCACGGCCGATGAAGCAGCTCATGCCGATTTACCGTCAGACGGAAGCCAGGCTGCTCGACGTCATTTACGAGAAATTCCTGGGCCAGCCTTTGACAGCAGAAGAAACGCGGCTCCTCAAAGATATTGACAATGCGTTCCTCTGGTATGATCTGACCTATCTCTTGCAGGACAAGCCGGACAGTGCGCAGCCACAGGTGCATTGCCTTCCTGATTATGAACTACGGCCTTTTGCCGACGTCGAAGCTGAATATTTGCAGTGCTATCGAAAGTGTCAGGAGGGGAAATCATGGATATAGCCATTGTGACCGGTGCCTCTTCCGGGTTGGGAAGGGAATACGTTAAATTATTGGATGACGAAGGCTTAGATGAAATCTGGCTCGTCGCCCGGCGCCGTCCGCAGCTGGAAGACCTGGCCGGGGCCTTGAAGACGAAAAGCCGCCTTTATCCGCTGGACCTGACCGAGAACGGTTCCTTTCGGATTTTACAGCAAGCCTTAACCGATAGTAGGGCTATCGTCCGCTATTTGATTCATGCAGCGGGCTTCGGCAAGATGGGTTCCGTCATGACGATTCCGTCAGGCGTTCAGGAAAAGATGGTCGACCTCAATGACCGGGCCGCAATCAGCCTGGTCCAGTTAGTCCTGCCATACTGCAAGGCCGGCAGCCACCTCGTCCAGATTTGTTCGTGTGCCGCTTTCCTGCCTATTCCGGAACTGGCCGTCTATTCGGCGACCAAGGCCTTTCTCCTGCGCTACAGCCGGGCACTGGCCGCTGAACTGGCCCCACATGGCATCCTCGTTTCGGCGGTCTGTCCGTATTGGGTCAAAGATACAGAATTCATCAAGACTGCCAGTACGACGGACCAAAAGCATCAGTTCCGCCATTACCTGCTGGCCGGCACCAAGGAAAGCATTGCCCGCCGCTCTTTTAAGGGCATCAAAAAAGGCCGCACCGTGATTACCCCCGATGCCGCCTCGACGCTGCTGCGCTTTGTCTCTGCCTGGATTCCCCAGGATATCTTATTGTACTGCAGCCGAATTTTTCGCTAAATCCATGGGCAGGCCTCCTTTTTTCCTATATTATACTATAAAAATACACTGAAAGGATGATATAAATGAATATTCAGATTTTTGGCACGAACAAATCCTTCGACACGAAGAAAGCCGTCCGCTATTTCAAGGAACGGAAGATTCCCGTCCAGTTCGTCGACTTAAAAGAAAAGGGCCTGAGCAAAGGCGAATTCCGCAAGGTAGCACAAGCTGTGGGCGGAATCGACGCATTGCTCGACCCAAAATGTAAGGATAAGGATACGCTGGCCCTCATCCAATACCTGGCAGAGGACCAGAAAGAAGCCAAAATCTTAGAGAACCAGCAGGTCCTGAAGACGCCCATCGTGCGCAACGGCGCCAAGGCGACCGTCGGCTACGTGCCGGACGTCTGGAAGGCCTGGGAATAACTTATAAACCGATGGCTTTCAAGGCCTGATCGAGGTCGCCGATGATGTCGTCCGGATCTTCCAGGCCGATACTGAAGCGGATGAAGCCCTTGCGGAATTTTTCCGGATAGAGATTGATGCGTTCATCGTAGCTCGGCTGCGGGAAGATAAGGCTTTCGTCGTGGCCCAGGGAAACGGCGAAGGTGACGACCTTGAGGGCCGCGCAGAAGCGTTCGACAGCCTTGTCGTCGGCAGCGATGCCGAAGGAGATGACGCCGCCGAAACCGTGCTTCATCTGTTTTTTAGCCAGTTCGTGGCCGGGGTTGCTGGGCAGGCCCGGGTAGGAGACGAAGGTGACATTCTGGCGCTGTTCCAGCCATTCTGCGATTTTCTGGGTCGACGCATTGATGCGTTCCATGCGCAGCGGGAAGGTGACGGCGCCGCGGAAAATCTGCCAGGCATTGAAGGGGCTGATGACAGAGCCGACATTGACCTGCGCTTCATAGCGGATCCGGTCCATCGTTTCCAAATCGTTGGAAATGATCGCCCCGCCCTGGGCATCGCCGTGGCCGTTGATGTATTTCGTCAGCGATTCGACGACGAAATCAGCCCCCAAATCGAGGGGATGCTGGTTGAGCGGCGAGGCAAAGGTATTGTCGACGGAGAGGATGGCCCCGTTTTCATGGGCAATCTTGGCGATGGCCGCAATATCCGAGATGCCGTCGGTCGGATTGTCCGGCGTTTCGACATGGACCAGACGCGTCCCCGGTGTAATCGCTTTTTTCACGGCGTCGAGATCGGTCATATCGACCATGACCGTTTCGACGCCGAATTTATTATTGAATAATTCATGGAAGAGACGGTAGACAGCCATGTAGCTGACCTTCGGATAAACGACGCGGTCGCCAGTCTTGAGGAGCGTCCAAAAAAGGGCGTGCAGGGCGGCGACACCGCTGGCCAGGACGATAGCGTCATCGGCATTGTGCAGGGCGGCGACCTTTTCTTCCAGCCAGTGCTGGTTCGGATTGCCGTTGCGGGCGTACATCAAAAGATCCGTCGATGAATAGTTGACTTTCGAGAGATCGTCCGGCAGCTTATAGCTGTTGGCCATGTGCAGCGGCCGGCGTACGGCTCCTGTTTCCGCATCATAGCCGACGCCCGTATGGACGGCCTGCGTCGAAATGTCATACCCCTTGAACTTGTTCTCTTTCTTTGCCATAAAAAATTCCCCCTAAGCAAAAGTAAATTAAAAACGTACAAGTATGCCATATTTCGGGAATACTTTTTTCGTTGTTTTCGGCAAATGTTGCCTATTGGGCGGTTGCATGTGTAGCTTGGTTGGTTTTTACGAAGCTGGCAGAACTCTGTTAAACTCTTAATTGATTTAAGAGCGGGTCACCTCCCCAGCATCAACCTTTCTAAACCAACGGTACCACAAGTTCGTTATTACGTACATCATATCATTTATAATATTTCTTGTCGAATGGCATTAAATTTTAATAAAATAATTAATTAATTTTACTTTCTTATCTAGTATCTTTTATCATATTATAACGGATAATTGGGAAAAAGTAAAAGAAAGACCAAAATGGAATTATTTTGACTTTTCGACTTTGACCTATAGACTTTTGTTTTAACGGGTGTATAATAGAACCATACAAAGAAATAGAAACAGCGCCGTTTCAATTGTTTGATTTTTTAGGAGATGACTTGGTAATGAGTAAGTTAGCCCATCGTATCGAAAAAAGGGCTGTCTCTATCCTCGTCGACCGCATCATGGCCGAACGGAACCCGGCAGACCGCAAAAAAACATTGAAACGTTTATCCTACGTCATGCAGCACCTCTTCGGGGACCTCTTTGAAAAAGAATCCTTCGACGAAGCCCGCCGGCTGATCGATGAAGGCGGCAAATGGTTCCGCTTCCTCAATAACGGGCTGGATACGCTCAACCCGAACGTCGTCAAGACGGCCGTCATGGACCTCGGCTTCGAATCGGCCTTCTACGGCCTGCGCGCCCGCAATGCAGCCAAAGAAAAGTATCACTGCAACATCCCCTGGGCCATCCTTTTCGACCCTACGAGTGCCTGCAACCTGCACTGCATCGGCTGCTGGGCCGCCGAATACGGTCACACCCTGAACCTTTCCTTTGACGTCATGGATAAACTCGTCACAGAAGGCAAAGAACTGGGCTGCCATTTCTACCTGCTCACGGGCGGCGAACCGCTGATGCGCAAATGGGATATCATCCGCCTCTGCAAGAAGCACAATGACTGCGAATTCCACGCCTTTACGAACGGCACCCTCATCGACGACGACTTCTGCAAAGCCGTGACCGACGTGGGCAACCTGAGCTTTTCCATCAGTATCGAAGGCTTCCGCGACGTCAACGACAGCCGCCGCGGCAAAGGGGACTTCGACAGAGTCATGCATGCCATGGACCTCTTACGCAAGTACGGCATCCTCTTCGGCACGTCCATCTGCTATACCCGCAAGAATATCGATACGGTCACGTCCGACGAATTCCTGGACCTCCTCATCAAGAAGGGCGTCTGGTTCACGTGGTATTTCCATTACATGCCTGTCGGCAACGATGCTTCCCTGGACCTCCTGCCGACACCCAAGCAGCGCGCCTACATGGTCCGCCGCGTCCGTGAAATCCGCGGCACCAAAGGCGGCAAGCCGATTTTTGCCATCGACTTCCAGAACGACGGCCAGTACATCGACGGCTGCGTCGCCGGCGGCCGCAACTACTGCCATATCAACCCGAACGGCGACGTCGAACCGTGCGTCTTTATCCATTATTCCAGCGCCAACATCAACAAGCAGAGCCTGCTCGAATGCCTGCAGCAGCCGCTCTTCAAGGAATATGCCAAAGGCCAGCCTTTCAACCACAACCATCTGCGCCCGTGCCCGATGCTGGAAAATCCGCAGTACTTAGCGGCGATGGTCAAACGGAGCGGTGCCAAATCGACAGATCTCCAGTCGCCGGAAACGGCAGAACACCTCTGCGCGAAATGTAAAGCCTATGCGGAAAAATGGCATCCTGCAGCAGATAAGCTCTGGCATGAAATCGAAGAAAAGAAAGCCCAAGAAGTACCTACTTCTCCCAAAACGGCAGCACACTGACCAGGGCTGTTTGCCGATATAGGCCAGGATGCCGCCGTCGACATAGAGAATATGGCCATTGACGAAATCCGATGCTGCCGAGGCCAGAAAATTGTCTGGATTTTCGGCAAACGAACCACAAAAAAGAGGCCGCAAGGCCTCTTTTTTATTTACTCCTCGCTGCGGACGGTACGATGCCGATGGCGCAGAGGATGGTGAAAACGATGAAGGCTTCCTGGATATGGTCGATCAGCCAGTCCGCATTGCCTGCGGTTCCGCTCTGGGAAAGGATGAGGGTGATGATGGCTACGCTCAGGACCTGGCCGATGAGGCGGACCGTGCTGACAACGGAAGACGCCGCCCCATAGTATTTCGGCGTCACAGAGCCCATGATGGCGTTATTGTTCGGCGCCGTGAAGAGGGCAAAGCCGATGCCGATGATGATTAGGGCCAGGGCGATAAGCCAGAACGACGGGAAGGAAACGTTGACGGACAGTAAGGCCAGGCCGATGGTAATCAGGACCATGCCGGACGAAGCGAGGATCGCCGGATTGATCCGGTCCGAGAGGGAACCCGTAAAAGGCGAGAGGAGGGCCATCAGGACCGGCTGCAGCAGGAGAATCAGCCCCGTATCGCGGGCATTGAGGCCTGTAATGCGCTGCAGATAAATGGAAAGCAGGAAACTGATGCCGAAGGTCGCGCAGTAATTGAGCATGGCCGCTAAACTGGAGAAGGAGAAGACCCGGTTGCCCGCAAAAATCCGGACGGGCAGGACCGGGCTTTTTTTATGCCATTCGCCGTAGAGAAAGACGAGGAAAACGACGAGGCCGACGGCAATCATATATTTTGCATACCAGAGAGAAATAATTTCCGACAAGCCCACCATGACGGCAATCATGGCCACGGCATAGAGAAAACTGCCCGGCATGTCCAGACCACCGTTCGCATTAACAATCCATTCTTCCTTGGTCATGGATACGGCTGCGATGACCCAGGCCGCTGCACAGACGGCGGCGATGAAGTAGAAAATCGTTTTCCAGCCCAGATAATAGGAAAAGAAGCCGCCCAGAGCCGGTCCCACCGAAAGGCCGCAGTAGACCGCCGCAATGGTGAAGCCCATGGCCCGGCCACGCCGTTCAGGCTGCGTAACCAGCGAGACGATAGCCATACTCGTCGCAAAAATACTGGCACTGCCGATGCCCTGCAAGAGGCGCAGTACATAGAGACCTTCCAGGGACGAGACGAAATATACGGCCAGGGAAGAAATACAGAAAACAGAAATCCCGAAAAAGAAGACATGCCGCTTGCCAATGCGGTCGGCAATCTTGCCGATGGGCATGATCGTCACCGTCGAAGAAATCAGGAACAATTCGATGACCCAGCTCAGCTGAGCGTCCGTAGCACCATAATCCGTGCCGATACCCGGCAGGGCCGTCGTCAAGGCGCTGCTCGTAAAAGGGTTGATAAAAGACACCATCATGACCACGGCCAAAATGGTATTCTCATAAGAAAGAAAACGCTGCATGGCGAAAAAAATCCTCCTAAAATGATAATTGGAATACCTAATTATAACGCCGGACCCCAAAAAAGGCCAAGCGATTTATTTTTAACTATCAAGTTGACTTAATCAACTATTAGTAAAGCTGTATTCAGCGAAAAGCAGCTAAGTGCAGCGTATTTCAGCTAAAGGCAGATAAAATCAGCGATATGCAGCTTATTGAGTAAAATGCAGTTACAAGCAGATCCATTCAGTAATATGCAGTTGCCAGTCCATATCATCATAATAGTCGTTGTACAGTATTTTCTGTACAGTATTATTGGCTGTCGACAAGTCACTTAGCATCCGAATTATAGACAGCTGCAGCAGAAATCTATGATATGTGCTGAGGGGATGTAAAGAATTTTTTAAAAAATTTTTCGAGGTATGAAATTAAAAAACATCGAAAAAAATAGCACATATGATGAAATAAAGAAAATTCCAGGCGTCAGGCCATGGGGAGGGATTTTTACACGCTATTACTTCCGATAACGTTAAATTATCGTAAGTTATTTTAAATGAGAATGGAGGTGCATATTGTAACACTTTCTATCCAGCATAACTAAGCCATTTATTTAA
>OCTW011594764.1_pt1 | contig 65527 bp, 50 predicted proteins | sample 1539671 | NCBI WGS metagenome assembly OCTW01 (sample SAMN02144230, study PRJEB22623) | gut metagenome | biome: sheep rumen | host: Ovis aries | place: New Zealand | reverse complement strand
CCCGCCGATGGCGTGAAAGAGTCTGATGCCGTATTGCCGGCCTCTGCGAAACTGGCCGACGAGACCGAGAAAAATGCGCTCTATCTCAATGTGGAGGAAGAAGCCACGGAGGACGTTCTTGCCAACAAGGTCACGGTGTGGCTCAGGGACAAGGCGACAGGGCAGGTCAGACTGTTGCTCACCACCAACCCCATGGCCGATCTGCGGTGGGAGGACATGGTGGACAATCATGCCGTGGATGTCGGTCTCGACCAGATCGCTGCTGCCGACAATGCCTTTTTCGTGCCTTGGGATGAGTCGAAAATCCTCGTTCAAGGCTGTCCCGACGCCCGGAATATCTGGACTTACATCGTTGACACAAAACAGAAGTCTGCCATGCAGTTCCCTGCGAAAGAAGGCTTGTTCAATTTTGATCAGGACAATCACCGTCTGATCTTGTTGGATTATAAATATCACATAGAGAACGGACGCTACTCCGTGGCACAGACTTATACGATGGATGGTGCCTTCGTCAGCGAGAGGATTTTCGACGAGTCTGAGTCGAATTAGGGCTATAGCAATTCTCTGCCTGCTGATATCATGCCCTCTGATTTCCAGCTGCTGATTCATTGCTGGCTGATTTCTTGCTGGCTGATATCATGCCCTCTGATTTCTTTCCGGCTGATTTCTTGCTGGCTGACAGGATGGCGTAGATAATGACAAAAAAAGAGAAAAATGATCCTTGGGGAACAAAAAAATGATATTTTTGTTTCCCCATCTCTTTATTTTTTGTATTTTTGCACTTTGTTTTTAGTTAAAATAGGTATATGAAAATAGGCTTTGACAATGACAAATATGTGAGGATCCAATCTGAGCATATCCGTGATCGTATCTCACAGTTTGGTGGAAAATTGTATATGGAACTGGGTGGCAAACTGTTTGATGACCACCATGCTTCACGGGTCCTTCCCGGTTTCAAACCAGACAGCAAACTGTCGATGCTCCAGCAGTTGAGCGACAGCATCGAGATCGTCATCGTCATCAGCGCCGAAGACATTGAGTCCAATAAGATCAGGGCCGATCTGGGCATCACCTACGATGAGGATGTGCTCCGCTTGCGCGACGCCTTCATCGAGCGTGGATTCATGGTGGGATCGGTGGTCATCACCCATTACACGGGGCAACGGGCGGCCGACACCTTCCGACAGCGGCTGCAAAGAATGGGCATCAAAACCTATATCCATTACCTGATAGAGGGATATCCACACAATGTGGCGCTCATCGCCTCCGATGAGGGCTTCGGCAAGAATGAGTTCGTTGAGACGGAACGTCCGCTCGTCGTTGTGACGGCTCCGGGGCCGGGCAGCGGCAAAATGGCGGTTTGCCTGAGCCAGTTGTATGGGGAGAACAAGCGGGGCGTGCATGCGGGATATGCGAAGTTTGAGACCTTCCCGGTATGGAGCCTGCCGCTGAAGCATCCGGTCAACGTAGCTTATGAGGCTGCCACTGCCGACCTCAATGATGTCAACATGATCGACCCCTTCCACCTCGACGCTTATGGTAAGGTGGCGGTCAACTACAACCGCGATATCGAGATTTTCCCTGTGCTCAATGCGCTCTTCGAGGGCATCTACGGCGAGAACCCGTATAAATCGCCCACCGACATGGGCGTGAACATGGTGGGATTCTGTATCTCTGATGATGAGGTGTGCCGGAAGGCTTCAGAGGACGAGATCATCCGGCGCTATTACACGGCCACCAACAAGCTTGCTGATGGGGCCTGCAACGACAGTGAGGTGCACAAGATACAGATGCTTTTCAATCAGTTGAAAATCTCCACGGCCAACCGTCGTACCACGGTGGCGGCCAATGATCGGAAAAATGCCAGCGGACATACCAGCGCGGCTATCGAACTGCCCGACGGCACAATCATCACCTCGCAGTCGAGCATCCTTCTGGGGTGCTGTGCGGCATTGCTGCTGAATGTCACCAAGCACCTGGCCGGCATCGACCATGAAGTGAAACTGATCCCGCAGAGCATGATCGAACCCATCCAGAAAACAAAGGTGGAGTACCTGGGCGGACGGAACCCCCGGCTGCATACCGACGAGGTGCTGGTCGCTCTCTCGGTGCTCTCTCCTCATGATGAGAATTGCCGGCGTGCCTTGGAGAGCCTTCCCAAACTGCGCGGCTGTCAGGTGCACTGCACGGTGATGCTGAGCGAGATCGACCGCAAGATCCTCAAGAAACTCGGTTGCGACCTCACCTGCGATCCCGTCAGAAAGGTGCCTGTCTACAAATAGTCACACAATCCTTTGTCCAGGATATGGTGGCTGGGGGCTTTGCTCCCTGTTACAAATACCTTTTTATTTCTTTCCTGATAGCAGATGCTGTCAGGTTTTTTTTTATCTTTGTGCGATAATCAACTTGATCACCTAATCAACTAATTAGACATGAGACATTTTTACGCTAACTTAAAACAACTCAAGGTTTCGTGTGTCCTGGCTGGCAGCGTCATGCTGCTCGGCCTCTCACCCATGAGGGTGAGCGCACAGTTGTCGTCAAACCCCGACAAATTCCTGGGCAACATCACCACAAGCTATTCCGTCGACTACGGCAGCGAGAAGTTCTACACTCTCTGGAACCAGATTACTCCTGAGAATGAGTCCAAATGGGCGTCTATCGAGGGCAACCGCAGGGGAAGCTTCAATTGGGGGGGCTGCGACAACGCCTATAACTATGCCAAGAGATACAACTTCCCGTTTAAGTTCCACTGCCTGATCTGGGGCGCACAATACCCCTCATGGCTCAACAACCTCTCCACCGAGGAGCAGTACAAGGCCATCGAGGAATGGATGGATGCCATCAAGGCGCATTACCCCGACCTGCCGCTCATCGATGTCGTCAATGAGGCGGTCGCCGGGCACCAGCCGGCTCCCTACAAGGCTGCCTTGGGCGGTGACGGTAAGACAGGTTATGACTGGATCATCAAAGCTTTTGAAATGGCACATGAGCGCTGGCCGGATGCCATCCTGATCTACAACGACTACAATACCTTCCAGTGGCAACGCGCGGAATTCATCCAACTGGTCAAGACCCTCCGCGACGCCGGCGCGCCGATCGATGCCTATGGCTGCCAGTCGCATGACCTCACCGATATGAGCCTGAGCAACTTCAAAACGGCCATGACGCAGATTCAGAACGAACTCAAGATGCCGATGTACAGCACCGAGTATGATATAGGCACTGCCGACGATCAATTGCAACTGCAACGCTATAGGGAGCAGATCCCCTATATGTGGGAGGCTGACTATTGCGCTGGCGTCACCCTCTGGGGGTATATCTACGGACACACCTGGACCACGGATGGCAATTCCGGACTGATACGCGACGGCAAGGACCGGCCTGCGATGACCTGGCTGCGTGAGTACATGGCAAGCGATGCTGCCAAGAATGCCAAGAGTCCTTTCCCAGGCATGGTGAAGGAGGCGTCGGTCTATGTCAAACCTGCTTCGCTGAGCGTCACCAAGGGCGACGAGGTGCCTATCACAGTGCGTGCGCGGCTGAAGACCAAAACCATCGACCACATCGACCTCTATGTCAACAACAGCCTGTACTGCACGATGACAGAGGCGCCTTACACGACGACATTCTCTGCCACAGCTCTGGGCAAGCAGAACCTGAAGGCTGTCGTGACGGCTACCGACGGGTCGACTTACGAGCGGCTGTCGGGATTCACCGTCTATAACCCGCGCTCACCTTTCAAGGGCGAGACCGAATTGCCAGGCACCCTGCAGGCCGAGGACTTTGACTCAGGGGCCGAGGGGATGACTTTCCACGATTCCGACAGCAAGAACGAGGGCACTTCTGCCTACCGCAACGATGGAGGCGGCGTGGATATCGTGTCCGGCAACGGGGGCTACGCCATCGGATATACGGCCAATGGAGAGTGGCTGGAGTATACGGTCAATGTCAAGGAGGCCGGGGTATATTCCTTCAATGCCTATGCCTCGTCGGGGGTCACTAATTCTTCGTTCAGCCTCTCGCTGAGCACCGAGGAGGGACTTATGCCGCTCACCGAAAACATTGTCGTGCCGTGTGTGCAGGCCAATAGCTGGAATACGTACAAGGCCATCTATGGACGTTTGCTGATCCCGTTGGAGGAGGGCAGGCAGATCATCCGCCTCAATATCACCGGAAGCAGCTGCAACGTCGACAAGATCGTGTTCAAACATATCGAGGTGAACCCTGAGATCCACGTGGCCATCAGTGCCGACCCGTCGCCTGCTGTCATCAATGAGAACACCACGCTGAAGGTGGACGCTTCATGCTCCTCCAGTCCGGTGAAATCCGTCAGGATCTATGTGGGAGATGTCTTGCTGAAGGCTCTCACGGAGGCTCCCTTCGAGACGACTTACAAAGCGACGGAGAAAGGCAACTACAAGGTGACTGCAGTGGCCGTCACCGAGGATAACAAGGAGTCGGAGATCGCCAAATACACCTTGCAGGTCAACAACAAGCGCATCGCTCACAAGGGCGTGATTGCCATTCCGGGCATCATCCAGGCCGAAAACTTCGACAGAGGAGGGGAGGGATTCACTTTCCATGACTCGGATTCCAACGACGAGGGAAATGCAGGCTACCGCAATGACAACGAGGGGGTCGACATCATCCAGATCAATGGAGGATATGCCATCGGTTATACGGCCAACAACGAGTGGCTGGAGTATAGCGTCAATGTCATCCAGCCTGGCAAGTATGCTTTCGAGGCCACCGTGTCTTCCGGTCTCACAGGATCGGGATTCTCCATCGGACTGGTCAAGAATGGACAGGTGACCACCATAGGCAGGGTGAATGTGCCGCAAACGGCCAGCAACAGTTGGGATACGTATAAGGTGGTGACGGGCAATCTCACTTCCGAACTGCAAGAGGGCCAGCAGATTATCCGTCTCACCATCACGGGCGCCTATTGCAATATTGACAAGGTGGAACTGAAATGCACGTCGGGCATTGATGAGACCATCACAGCCCAACCGGTCTCTCACGACACTTATAACCTCTGGGGAATCAAGGTCGACGACAGCTACAAAGGCATCGTCATCCAAAACGGCAAGAAATACCTCCGAAGATAACGGGCTCCACATAAAAATCCCTCCCCTTCGAAAGGGGGAGGGATTTTTTATTCCGCCGATAGTTCATTCCCCTCCGAAGGAGGGGCTTGGGGAGGTCTCAAATCAGCGAGAAAGCCACATCCATCATGTGGGTGAAGGTGGTCTGACGCTCCTCGGCAGTCGTCACTTCTCCGGTGATGATATGGTCGGAGATGGTGCAGATCACCAGAGCACGGTTGCCTGAGCGGGCAGCGTTCATGTAGAGCGCGGCGGCCTCCATCTCGATGGCGAGCACTCCCATGTTGATCCACTTGTCGTTGTGGGGATTCTCTGAATAGAAGACGTCGGAGGAGAACACATTGCCCACCATGTAGTGATAGCCCAGCCGCTCGCAGGTCTCTGCAGCGGTGCGCATGAGGCCAAAGTCACCGATGGGCGCATAGGTGCCGGGCATCTCATACTGTTTGGCATAGTTGGAGTCGGTGCAGGCTCCCTCAGCGATCACAAGGTCGCCCACGTGCAGGTCGGTATGGAGCGAACCGGCAGATCCCACGCGGATGATCGTCTTCACACCATAGAAATTGTAAAGCTCGTAGGTGTAGATGCCGATGGAGGGCATGCCCATGCCATGACCCATCACACTCACGCGCTTGCCTTTGTGGGTGCCGGTGAAGCCCAGCATGCCCCTCACGCTGTTGAACTGTACGGGATTCTCAAGAAATTTCTCTGCCATGAACTTGGCGCGCAAAGGGTCGCCGGCCATGATGACGGTCTCTGCGATCTCGCCTTGTTTTGCCCCGATATGGGGTGTCGGTGTTTTTGCCATAATCTTAGTCTTGTTGGGTTAATATACAATTGTCTTTCACTTCGCTGTCTGCAAAAATAATAAATATTTTTGGCTTCTACTCGTTTTTTACCCATTATCAGTCGCAGAAAAGTGAAAAATGTCGCCAAAAGTTCTCTTTCAGGTGATTTCGTCGCGTTTTCTTCGTAGGATAATGAGATTCTTATTATCTTTGCCCACACAACACGAAAATTAGTTTTGAAAAACCTTGTTCCTATGAAAATAGTATGGCTCAGATTGTTGGCGATGGCTGTCCTGTGCTTCATGACATTGGGCATTTCCGCACAACGCTTCACCGATGCACTCGACCGTGGCCTCGTAGCTGTCAGAAATGGCGGCACGACATTCCTTTCTTGGCGTGTCCTCGCTGAGGAGAGCGGCGACGTCACCTATACGGTCTATCGTGACGGAACTATAGCTGCCACCGGACTGCAGGTTTCCAACTTCTCCGATTCTGCCAACGGCTCCTCTTATGCGGTGGCGGCTGTGGTGAATGGTGCCGAGCAGCCTCGATGCACTGCAGTCCCTGTCTGGGCCATGGACTCGGGTGCCGGCATGTTGGATGTTCACCTCGCCCCTGTCTATGACCGCAGTGGAAAAGAGGTCACGTCGCATTATCTGCCCAATGACGCGGAGTTTGCCGATCTGGATGGTGACGGACAACTGGAGATGATCATCAAGCGGCTCAACTGGGTTGATGCGGGAACTTCCGACGGAACGATCCAAGCTGATACGATGGTCCTGAACAACAAGGGAATCTATGAGGTCTCCTCCAAGGAGTTTGTCGTGCTCGATGCCTATGACATCAATTGGCAAACGGGGGAGGCTTCCCTGCTGTGGCGTATCGACTGCGGCCCCAACATGGTGAGCCTCAATTCCACGGAGATCAACATCATCGCTTACGACTGGGATGAGGATGGCAAGGCTGAGGTGGTGCTGCGTGGCGCCGACAACATGATCGTGTATGGATCCGAAGGGAAGACTCCGCTTTACACCATAGGTGATATGTCGTTGAATACACGAAACACATTTGCCCATGATAACGCTCAATTCGCCTGGACCCATACGGGCAGTGAATACCTCATCTACCTTAATGGACTGACCGGCGAAAAATACCAGGTGACGGACTATCCGCTCAAGCGGCTGGAGTATTATTCTGACCTTTCCAAGGAGTGGGGTGGAAAAGGCTATGGCCACAACTCCTCGAAATATTTCTTCGGCGCACCCTTCCTCGACGGCCGGAAGGCAAGCCTTTTCATGGCACGGGGTATCTATGGCACACATAAGATGATCGCCATGGATCTTAACCGTGGCACCCATCAGTGGAGCGAGCGGTGGAGATGGAACTGCAACGACACTTCCAGCAAGTGGTATGGCAATGGCTATCATAACTTCGTCGTCGCCGACGTGGATGAGGACGGGCGCGATGAGATCGTCTACGGGTCCATGGTGATCGACGACAATGGAAAGGGACTGCACACCACGAAGCTCGGACATGGTGATGCACAGCATGTGGGGGATCTTGATCCATGGCGCAGAGGTCTGGAGTTCTTCGGGTGTTTGGAGGAGTCCACAGGCTTCGATTACCGCAATGCGACTACCGGACAGATTTACATCCGTGTGACGACAGGCGGTGACGACGGACGGTGCATCGCGGATAATTTCCTCGACCGCTACCCAGGTTCGATAGGGCGCTCCGCGAGCCACGGCATGGTCAGCTGCGTGACCGACCGCGACCTGCCGGAGATCAGTGATGCCATCTCCTGGGGCGACTGCAACTTCCGCATCTATTGGGATGGTGATCTCTGCTCTGAGATTCTCAATTCCCCCGGTACGGCGAAGGATGCCAAAATCGATAAGGTCGGCGTGGGGAGACTCTTCACTTCCTCGGGGTGCAATATGAACAATGATTCGAAGAACAATCCCTGCTTCCAGGGTGATCTGATCGGCGACTGGCGTGAGGAGATCGTTTTGCGCCGTGGCACTGATGTCAGGATTTTCACGTCCACACACAGCTCGCCTTACGCCATGCCTTCGCTCTGGTTCGACCATCAGTACCGTCAGGCTATGGTGTGGCAGATGATGGCGTATAACCAACCGCCGCATGTGAGCTATTTCCTTGGCGAGACGGAGGGATACACCGTGGCACCGCCACCGCTCACCACGCGTGGGCGCACCGAACTGCATGACGGCGACTCGTTTGATTCGGCCTCCGACGGTCAGGATCTGCTCTTCTGCCCTCAGGCCGATGCCACGCTGACGTTCAACGGCAAGGTGGCTCCTCGCTCCCTCACCATCAATACACCCACTTGGGTGCAGGGGCACGACGACAACAACAATATCACGACGGCCACCTATACCCATACGCTGGCCTACGAGGGGAGCAATGCCACTTTGCAGGGCTCGATGCGACTGGTGAAACAGGGCAACGGCGTGCTCAACTTGCCGAAAAAGACCCTTGAGCATACGGGCCGCACGGAAATCTGGGGCGGAACGGTGAATTTCCAAGGCTCGCTCACGCAATCCAAGGTGTGGATGAACCGCTTCACGACGCTCAACCTGACGGGAGCAACCCTCAATGGGGGCCTTGAGATGGAATATGACGCCACCTTGAATGTGGGCGGCCCTGATGCCCAGTCGTTGAGCACGGTCACCATTTCTGACCTCAAACTGAATTACGGTGCCCGGGTGGTCTTCGATCTCAATGGCATGGACGAGAATGAGAACGACCGGCTCGTGCTCTCGACCCTGACTGTCGGATCAAAGGACTGGCACAACGGACCTGCTTATGCGGCTCCTGTCTTCCAGTTCTATACGACGACCAGTCTGGCCGATGGCCTTTATCCTGTGGCCACGGTGTCTGCCGTCGAGGGTAATCTCGACCGGGTTTACATCGAGGGCATTACTCCACAGAACGCCGGGAGTGCCTATTTCCTCCGCTTCATCGATGGCGTGCTTTATCTTGTTGTCGGCGGGCAACAGCAACTGACGGCTCCTTCTATCGCATTCGCTGCTTTGCAGGAGTGCTCCTTGGATGGGGATTATCCCACTGCCGACGGACAGCGCTATTTCCTGCCGGTGGTGTCGATCTCGAAAAACCCGTTTGTCAGTGGACCGAATTCTTACCTGCCGGCATTGACGGCCACTTTCACCGACCTGGACGGCAACACGACGGTCTTCGGAAATGATCAGCCTGCCGCTTCTTATTATGAGGATTATGAGAATGCGACGGAGATCACGGGGTGGACGAATTCGGGTGCTCCGATTTCTCTGGCTTCTGGGGATGCCGCTCATGGCAAGTATTTCTATATCAATCATGGCTCAACCAACACGCGTTACGCCTATCGCCGCTTCAATGTCGACGGGTTGGCTCAGGCATCCACCTATACCATCGATTTCGACTTGGCTCTCACAGCGGGCAACACCGACCCGTCGGAATTCTGCGTGATGAGCAAGGGTGGTAAGAACCCGACGAATGTTTGGGATAACTACGCGGCGATCAATAGCTATGCCAATATGCTGTTTGATTTGACTGGAAGCAAGAAGTCCACATCGTATGTGGTCAATGGCACCTCGACGAACACTACCATCGCCAGTGGACAATGGGTGCATGTCTCCTTGGAGGTGGACCAGATCGCGAGGACGGTGAGATGGTCGCTCTCCAATGGCGATAGCGGTACTTATTCGCTGCCGGAGGGCACCAGTTCGGAGTTTGATGGCTTCTATCTCGTGGCCGGACGCTACAATTCGGTGTTCAAACTCGATAACATCTCTATCCAGACTCCGGCTGACGACCTGTCTTCCTTCACCTTCACCCAGCCAGGCACGCTGACGGTGACGGCTTCGCTCGACGGTTTCCTTCCGGCGGAGACGACCTATCTGGTCAATACCCCCTATACCTTGCTCTGTGAGTCGCCTGCTTACAATGAGGTCAGGGCAGCTGACGCAGCCACTCTACTTGGAGGGACGTTCAAGACCGAGACTTACAACTCTCGCTGGGCCAATTGGAGCAAGACCAATAGCATTTATGGCCAGAACTACGTCATGGTGAGCAGTGGCAAGTCATCAGGATATGTTGACGATGCACAAATCCTTGATTTCCAACCAGGACGGGAGTTGTGCCTGGTGCAGGACTTCGGCATAGGATCCAATATCGACCACAATTACAATGTCGTGGCACGAAACCTCGTCGACGACAATACCATCGTCTTCTATAAGGTCGACCAAAGCAGAGGAGGGACTGCCTCTTTCGATGAGGGTTACGCTCATGCGGCTTCTGACGGCACCTGGACCTACGAGATGTATCAGAACACCACGTTCTGCAAGTTCGCTGCCTACGTTCCTTTCTCGCCTACGCTGATCGGTGATGCCGATGACAATGGAAGAGTAAACGTCGCCGATGTCATGCAGGTAGCCAACTACATCCTTGGCAATGATCCTTCGCCATTTGTCTTCAAGCAGGCTGATGTCAATGGTGACGGCCTCATCACAGTCACCGATGTCATGAGAATCGTCAATATCATTCTCAATCTATAAAAAAAATCAGCCAACCGCTGCGGATAAACCAAACATTTTAGTAAATTTGCAGCAGTCTTTATGGATAAGAAGAAAAGTCTTGGAGAAATCATACGCTTTGGGATGGTGGGTGTCTTTGCCACACTGTTCCACTACCTGATTTATTGGGTGCTGCTCCACTGGATCGACCGGAATGTGGCTTATACCATCGGCTATGCGGTGAGTTTCGTGTGCAATTTCTTCCTTACTTCTTATTTCACCTTCAAGTCTAAGGCCACGGTGGGCAAAGGAATCGGATTCGGATTGGCCCACCTGACGAATTATCTCCTCCAGATCATCCTCCTCAACGTGTTTGTGCACTTCGGGGTCAGTGCCGAACTGGCTCCGATCCCAGTCTATATGATTGCCATTCCCGTGAATTTCCTGCTCGTGAGGTTCGTATTCAAACACCGCTCGAAATGAAAAAAGTCACCATCCTCATCCCTTGTTACAACGAGGAGGCTTCTCTTCCTCAGCTTTTTGAGGCACTCTCCCGCCTGATGGACGAGCAGGCGTCCTATGACTGGGAAATCCTGCTGGTCAACGACGGCAGCCGTGACCGGACGCTCCAGTGCATCAAGGACATGCGGCAGAGGGATGACCGCTTCTGCTATGTCGACTTGTCGAGGAATTTCGGAAAGGAAGCTGCCATGCTTGCTGGATTCGACCATGCCCGGGGCGACTGCATGATCATCATGGATGCTGACCTGCAGCACCCTCCTTCGGCCATACCCGAGATGCTCAGCTACTGGGAGGAGGGATATGAGGATGTCTATGCGAGGCGCATCACCCGTGGAAGGGAGAGTTGGCTGCGCAAACGGCTCTCGCTGTGCTATTACAGCCTCTTGCAGAAATCCACCCGCGTGGAGGTATTGCCCAATGTGGGTGACTTCCGCTTGCTTGACCGGAAATGTATAGAGGCGCTCAAGCAGCTCCGTGAGACGGAGCGCTATACGAAGGGCATGTATTGCTGGATCGGATTCCGCAAGAAGGAGATCCTGTTTGAGCAGGGCGACCGGGTGGCGGGCGTGTCTTCATGGAACATGAGGAGCCTCTTCAATCTTGCCATCGATGGCTTCACCTCCTTCACTACGGCTCCGCTCCGCATCGCCACCTTGCTGGGACTCTCCGTCTCCATGCTGGCTTTCCTTTACATGTGCTATATCTTTGTCAAGACCATCGTATGGGGTGAGCCTGTGCAGGGATTCCCCACGCTGATGATGGCCATTCTCTTCCTCGGAGGGGTGCAGCTGATCTGCATCGGTATCATCGGCGAATACATCGGGCGCATTTTCAATGAGACCAAGGGGCGCCCGGTCTATTTCGTCAACGACGTGCAGATGTAAGCATACATGGGAGATTCCGCTGTTATCGCCCAAAAGAAAAATCCCGCAGACAACGTTCTGCGGGATTTTTCTTTTTAGACGATGAAGACGTGCCTTACTCGCTGAGGCTCTCACCGCCGAAGATGGCTTTGACGGAGGGCTTGTAGTTGGTGACGGCTGTGTCAAGGTCGCTGTTCACGCCATCGTCCTTGTCGTCGGTGCTGTTGTTGAACGTCCACTTGAAATCGCCGTGGTTGAGCCGGCCTGCGCCATACCATCCCTCTACGGTGGCGGGCACCTGGGTGGCGGGCTCTGCCTGGTAATTGTACATCAGACTGGGGTCGGTGTCGAAATTGTTATAGGTCGTGCCTCCTTGTTTGGCTTTCACCGTCGAGGGCACTTGGTCGTCGCGCTGTGCCGCTTCCCAGGCGTCAAACTCCACGGGATCCTGTTGGTAGGTCACGTAGTGGAAGTTGCTGCCTTTCTCGGCGAACACGTTGCCGTAGCTCTTGATGATGCCGCCATTCTCACCGCTGAAAGTGCCTTTGCCGCTGATGATGTCGCTGCCCTGCATCGAGATGAGGATGGGCTTCGGTGTGTTGCGGAAATAGTTGGACTCCACGAAGGCACTGGCTCCGTAAGTGGCTCCAGGACCGTATTTCGCCACGCCGTCGTAGTAGTTGTTCCACACGTGCACGGTCATCGTACGGATGCGGGGATGACGGGAGTCGGAGTGGTCGAACCAGTTGTGGTGGTAGGTGATGTAGTTGGGACCGCTCTCGCTCTTCATACCGCAGAGTGATGACTTGCCGCTGTCCCAGAAGTGGCAGTGGTCGACGGTGATGTATTTCGAGTCGCTCTTGATGTCGATCGAACCATCACCCTTCACCTGGTCGGCGTCCGAGCCGGGCTTGCCATAGAACATGTCGATGTGGTGAATCCATACATTCTCGTTCTTGGTGTCGATGGAGATGCCGTCATCCTTGAATTTCATGATGCCCAGGTTGCGCATCTCCACGCTCTTGACGTTGCGTACAAGGAAACCGAAGCCGTGGATGGTGGCATCCTCGCCGATGCCTTCGATGGTGAGGTTCATCGCTTTGCCTGCTTTGCCTTTCACCTGAAGGCCTTCTCCCGAACTGCCCATCGCATCAAGGTCGCTGTCGGTCAACTTGCCGATCAGGCGGATGGCAAGCGGCTTGCTGTGGTAGCCTTTCTCATAGGCTTCGAGAATGGCTTGCAGACCGGTCAGCCGGGTGGTTCTCCCATTGCTCGACGTGATCATGTCGAAGGTGACGGTCTTGGCTGTGTTCTTGGTCACGTAGAGCACTTGGGCACCGCTCTTCAGCGTGCCGTCGTCGTTGTAGGCTCCTACGCCGCTGAATCCCTTGTGGGCGAATCCCTCACGGATGTAGTTGCGCACCTTGATGGCCGAGGCAGTGCTTGCCTTGCTCTCGTCTTCCTGGCCGCCGATGATGGGCACGACCTTGAGCACATAGTCCGTTGCGGCTTTCAGTCCCACGATGTCGGCGCGGCCGTAGCTGCCGTAATCACGCACGAGCATCTCGTCGATGCGGGTGTAGCTGGCGTATGATCCGCCTTTCACGTAGACAGCGTAAGAGGTGGCTCCGTTGTAGGGTTCCCATTTCACGTAGGCTGACTCCAACCAGCCTTTCGACTCGGTGATCACCACACCCTGGTTGTGGATCTGGGCGTCTTCGCCTTGGGGAGCGGCTTTTGAGAAGGCGATATCACGCACCGAACTGCGGTATACGTCATCGCTGCCTGTCTTGGGGGTGACGGTGACGGTCGAATGCTCCTGGTCCAGGTCGACATGGTCGAGGTCGGCGGTATTGTAGTAGCGGATGCTGCCGTCGAGGGTGACGACATGCATCTGGTTGACTTTCGTGTCGCGGTCGACGGCATGGGTGACGACATCCTGCTGGGTGGCGACATCCTCGGCTGGCACAACGACGGTGCTGCCCGTCTCGCTCTCGCTCACCTCGATGCCGTAGATATAAAGGGCACCGGTGGGGGTCAGCACCACGTCGCCGTCAGCGCTCACCATGCCCGTGCCGGTCTGGTCGGCCGTGGTGAGCTCGAAACCGGAGATATTGTCGAGGTTGCTGGGGGTGATGGTGCGCTCTGTCGAACTGCTGGATGACTTGAACTTGATGGTCACGGTTTGCCCTTTCTTCAGGTCGGGGATGATGATCAGCGACTTGCTGCTTGATACCCAGAGGCGTTTCTCGGTTCCTACACGATAGCTGTCGCCTGAGGCGGTGCAGGTGAAGAGCAGTCCCTTGGTGACATGCAGCTCCTGGCCGTTGGCCGTCAGCGCGCCACGGGTGAGGGCGGGCTTGAATTTCCAGCGCTTGCCGTCTTTTGTCCAGTTGGTGGGATCGGCATCCAGGTTGGCGATGTCGGTGTCGTCGATGATCGTGGTGAAGTCCCATGCCGCGGCGTGGGATGGCGTGATGCCGGCGAATGCCATGAGAAGTAACAGGACGGTGCGGTATAGTTGCTTTTTCATGTTGCTGTGGTTTTCGGGTGACCTAATTGTTGCTTAGAATGATGTTGACGATGGCCATGATGTCACTCACATTGATTTTTTCGTCTACGACCACGTTGGCGTTGTCGTAGATGAATGGCGACGGATGGTTGTCCAGGATGTAATTGACGAGGGCCATCACGTCCGTGACGTTCACTCGTCCATCACCATTGGCGTCGCCGATGATTCCGGCGGTCGGCTCACCGTCGATGGTGAAGGTCTTCAGGTCGCTGTCGCTCTCCGTCGCGGTGAGGTAAGTGTGGAGTGGGGGAACGGTGCCGCTGACTTTCTTCACTTCACCGTTGGTGATGGTGTAGGCCGTGCCGGTTGCTGCCACGCTGTTGATGGTTCCGGTATGGCTGAAATAGGATGCTACGACTTTGTGCCCGGTGGCCATCGTGCCAATGGCGGCTTTGTCGAGACTGAAGGCACTCATGTCGGCTGGCACCGAGATGAGGTAGGGCATTCCGGCTTTCAGTTCGGTTGTAGTCACGAAGTTGATGTTCGTCGCTGTGGCACTTTCCATGACGGCGAGTTTCGCCCCCTGGCCGAAGGCGTGGGCGAGGTCTTCTTCCGACAGGTCGAATGGCAGGCAGATGCCAGTCCACTGCTTGGCTTTCAGCGTGAGGCGCACATTCACTCCGACGGTCTTGCCCCCGAAGGCTTTGATGACCTCGACGTTGTCGAAATGCTCGTCGTCGCCGTTGAACATGGCGGTGTGCAGGAATGCGATGCTCACCTGGCTCATGTCGTAGCTGTCGCTGTTGCCGTCGGTGAATCTGAGGGTGACATTGTCGCCCGAGAAGGTGATGCGGGTGGCTTCCTTCTCAACGGTCTGTCCGCTTATGGTGATGACCTCCCTGGAGTCGGCCAGGACCGATGTCACCATCAGGCACAACATGGGGATGAGGATGAAGGATTTTCTCATGGGGTCGTTGTTTGATGCTAAGTTTTTCCTTTGCAAAATTACCGAATTTGACTTGTTTTCAACATATTATTGTCATAAAAATGCAAAAGACTCACGAAATCGTTTGCGTGAGTCTTTTGCTTGGGAGACGGAGCACACCTGTTCCTGCCCAGCGGGGATTGTCGCCTGGCTTGCGGATGGTCCGCTATTTGATGATGATTTTCTTGCCTTTATGGATATACATACCTCTCTGGGTGGGCTTGCACAGGAAGGCTCCCGCTTCTTTGACAAGACTACTCCTGCTTCCTTGTCGTGCACTCATTCACGAGATAGACGATGCTCATGTAGGGGATGCCTGTGTTGCTCTGCAAACCGATCTCACAGGTGCGGCTGTTGGAATAGCCTACCTCGATGTGGTGCTCCTCGATCTGCGGGCGCAGTTTCCTGAGGGCGTATTTGTTCATCTCGGGATAGGTGAAGCCGCGGTCGCCGGCGAATCCGCAACAGCCTACGCCCTCGGGCAGGTAGACGTTGTTGGAGCAGAGCTTGGCCAGGGCGATGAGATCGTCGGCCACACCCATCTCACGGGTGGAACAGGTGAGGTGCAGTGCGATATGGCGGTCGATGGGATGGAAGTCGAGACGGTCCTTGAGGAAGGTCATGATGAATTCCGCAGGCTCGTAGAGCTTCATCTTCTTCATCACTTTCTTCATGCGGTGCAGACAGGGACTCTGCGCACAGAGCACGGGATAGCGGCCTTGCTCACTGGCGTTCCACAGGGCATCCTCCAGTTCACCGCTCTTGCGGTCGGCGATGTCGAGCATGCCCTTGCTCTCCCAGATCTGGCCGCAGCACATCTTGTCCATACCTTCGGGGAAGATCACTTCATATCCGGCTTTGTTGAGCAGGTGGCACACCTCATCGACAAGGGGATGCTCCACCGGGGCTTCTTTGGCCAACCCCATCGTCTGGTTGATGCAACTCGGGAAATAGACCACCTTGAGGTCTTCTTTCTCGGCTTTGCCTACGTGTGAGCCGGGCTTGGGCTGCTTCTTCTTCTTGGGCATGGCGGTGGTCCAGAGCGGAAGGCCCATCTTGTTCATGCCGCGGCAGACACTGGTCATCAGCGTGGGCCCCAGGGTGATATGACCCAGATGGGCGACGTCGAGCACCACGCGCAAACCCGACTTGATGCCGCTCATGTGGTTGGCGGCAAACTCTCCGAGCTTGTAGCCCATCTTGTTGTTGAGCATGTCCATCTGGCGGATCAGGTGGGTGAGCTCACCGGTGTTGATCTTCATCGGACAGGACGTGGAGCAAAGACCGTCGGTGGCGCAGGTCTGGTCGCCATAGTATTTGTATTGTTTCTTGAGGGTGGCCACACGCTCGGGGTTGGCTCCTGTGTTCTCCAACTCGCGGATCTCACGCTGCACGGCGATACGCATGCGCGACGACAGGGTGAGACCACACGACATGCAGTTGACTTCGCAGAAACCGCACTCGATGCACTTGTTGGCGCGCTTCACGGCGGCGATGGTCTCCTTGGCGGTCGACACCTTGCCGCCTTCCAGTTTCAGATAGACACCGCCGTCGGGTACCTTGTCGAAGTCGTAGTCGAGCACGGGCAGGGGCTTCAGGCACTTGATGAAACATTCGGGGTCGTCGTTGAAGATCACTCCCTGGTTGAGCAGACCGTTGGGGTCGAAAATGGATTTCAGCTCTTTCATGGCTTCATAGGCCTTGTCGCGCCACTCATACTTCACGAAGGGAGCCATGTTGCGACCCGTGCCATGCTCGGCTTTCAGCGAACCGTCGTATTCCTCGACGACAAGACGGGCCACGTCGCGCATCATCTCCTCGTAACGCTTCACCTCGCTCTCGCTCTTGAAACTTTGGTTGAGGATGAAGTGGTAGTTGCCTTCGAACGCATGACCGTAGATGCAGGCGTCGGAATATCCGTGGTCGGCGATGAGCTTCTGGAGTTTCACCGTGGCTTCGGGAAGGTCCTCGATGTGGAAAGCGACATCCTCGATCAGACAGGAGGTGCCCACAGGACGGGTGCCGCCTACAGAGGGGAAAATGCCGGAGCGGATGGCCCAGTATTTGCCGTAAATGGCCGGGTCCTCGGTGAACTCAGCGGGGATGTAGAGACGGAACTGCCCGAGGCATTCCTTGATCTGCTTGATCTTGTCGAGCAGCTGATCGTGGGTGACACCCTTGGTCTCGGTCAGAATGGCGGTCAGGTTATGGTAGTCGCCGGGCTTCACTCCCTCGATCTTGCCGGCGTCGACGTCTTTCTTGTATTGCAGGTAGACGGGGTCGTCGACGGAGTTGAGCGACATGTAGTCGAGCATCTCGGCGCTCTTCACTACCAGGTTCTCGGCACTCATCCTCAGGTCTTCCTCGCCTGACTTCAGCTTCTTCATCGCCACCACGGCTTCACAGCTCTCTTTCATCGTCAGGAAATAGACCATGGCGGAGGCCTTGAACTTGTAGTCGTGGAGGGTCTTCATCGTCACTTCAGAGAGGAAGGCGAGCGTGCCTTCCGAACCTACCATCGAGTGGGCCATGATCTCGAAGGGGTCGTCATAGGCGATGAGCGGACGGAGATTCAGGCCGGTCACGTTCTTGATGCTGTATTTCAGGCGGATGCGGTCGGACAGTTCCTTGTCGGCTCTCACTTTGTCACGCAGATCCTCTATCCTTTTGATGAAGTCGGGATGACTCTTGCGGAAAGCGGACTTGCTCTGCTCGTCGCCTGTGTCGACGATGGTGCCGTCGGTCAGGATCAGGCGGGCACTGACCATCATGCGGTCGCTGTTGGCATGCACGCCGCAGTTCATGCCAGAGGCATTGTTGCAGACGATGCCGCCTACCATCGCACTGCCGATAGAGGCGGGGTCGGGGGGAAAGACGCGACCGAAGGGCTTGAGAATCTCGTTCACACGTGCCCCCACAATGCCTGGCTGCAGACGGATGGTGTCCTGACCGGGGCCGATCTCGTATCGCTCCCAGTGCTTGCCGGCCACAATCAAAATGGAGTCGCTGATGCTCTGACCGGATAGGGAGGTGCCGGCAGCACGGAAGGTGAAGGGTAACTTGAATTTGTTGCAGGCCCTGATGATCTTGGATACTTCCTCTTCGCCGTCGCTGCGGACGACGACTTTGGGTATCTGACGATAGAAACTGGCATCTGTTCCCCATCCAAGGGTGCGGAGTTCATCTGTGTAGATGCGGTCGCCTGGGATAAACTGCTTGATTTCGGCAAGAAATTGCTCATACAACCGTGAATCCACTTGAGGCTTCGGTTTGGCGGATGTTGTCATAGTAATGATTTGTGTTTAGATTATATAAGTTTGTTGCAAAAATAGATATTATTCTTCAATCTGCATCCATTTTCTTGCAAAAAAACTTCTCATGCCAAGAAATAATGTCTGATTTTGAAAGTTTATTCCATATTATGGGTGGTTTGCATGATTTTTGCACTAACTTTGCATCCAATAAAGCAAAAAATAAGAATATGTTGAGAAGATTGAGCTTGAGACTCCTCTTGGTTTTTGTGGGGGCCGTCCTGATGACTTTCACGGCTCTGGCACAGGTGCCTGAGGACTCCCTTCCTGATGCGATGGAGGATGAGGTGGCGGAAAACACTCCCGCCGATGACATGGACTCCATACTGGCCGCCGACATGGCGGAGTTTGAGCAACAGACAGAAGAGGCACCGAACGAGGGATTCTACAAAGCACTGAAACGGAAATTCATCGAGGGTAATGTCGGCTTCATGTCGCTGGTGGCGCTGGCTCTCATCCTCGGATTGGCCTTCTGTATCGAGCGGATCATTTACCTGACGCTGGCAGAGGTGAACTCCAAGAAATTGCTGGAGGACATCGATGCGAAAGTGATGGCGGGCGACATCGATGGGGCCAAGGGTATCGCAAGAGAGACGAGAGGGCCGGTCGCTTCGATTTGCTATCAGGGTCTGATGCGCATCCATGAGGATGTGGACGCCATAGAGCGGTCGGTCACGGCTTATGGACAGGTGCAACTGGCCAATCTCGAGAAAGGATGCTCCTGGATCACCCTCTTCATCGCCATCGCGCCCTCGCTCGGCTTCCTGGGCACCGTGGTGGGCATGGTGATGGCTTTTGACCAGATACAACAGGCGGGCGACATCAGTCCCACCATCGTGGCTTCGGGCATGAAAGTGGCCTTGATCACGACCATCTTCGGTATTATCGTGGCCCTGATCCTTCAGGTGTTCTACAATTATATCCTCAATAAGATCGAACTCCTCACCACACAGATGGAGGACGGGGCGATCTCGCTGATCGACACCATCGTGAACTATAAAAAGACTGGAAAATGAGTTGGTTGCAAAAACTGCGCAGAGACGACCCCTCACACCGTGTGCTCCATGTCATTCTCGGACTGACGGTGGTGATCTTCGCGCTCTTTTTCCTCATCGGATACCATCATCCTTACGCTGAGGATCCTGATTTCATTGAACCTGAACTCACCTCGGCATTGCTGGTCTTCATGTTCGCCATCCTGGCCCTGGCGGTGGGCGTGACTTTATGGGCGGTGGTTTCCTCGAAACGGAAAAGGGGGACTACGCAGAAAACCGTCAACAGGGTGCCCGTGGCTCTGATCTCTACGGCGGTGAGCCTGGGGACGCTCGTGATCATGGTGGTGGCTTTCCTGCTCGGGTCGACATCGGTGATGAGTGTCAACGGTCAGGAGTATAGTCAACCGGTATGGCTTAGGGTCACCGACATGTTTGTCATCTCTGCTCTGATACTCATGGTGCTGGCCACCACGCTCGTGGCCGTTGCCACCATCTGGTCGCATTTCAAACGACGTTAGGATGAAAATCAGAAGACGAAAGCCTCGCAAAGTGCCTGGCATCAATACGGCTTCCATTGCCGATATCTCGTTCACGCTGCTGATCTTGTTTCTCGTGGTCACTTCGATGGATGACGACAAGGGACTCTCGCGCCTGCTGCCACCTGAGGCTCCCGCGACGGAACAGCCTGCTGTTATCACCAAGCGCAATGTGCTGGAGGTGACGCTCACGGCCGACAACCAGATGCTGGTGAACGGTGATACCATGTTGATCGGAGAACTGAAGGAGAAGGTGATGTCTTTCGTCGATAATCCAGACAACGACGCTGACTTACCTGAGAAAAATCCTCATCAAATCGAACTGCTCGGAAAATGTATGGTCACCGATGCTCATGTCATCCGACTCGCTGCCGACCGACAGACTTCCTATGAGACTTATTTCAAGGTGCAGAACGTGATTGCAGACGCTTACCGGCAATTGCGTGAGGATTTGGCTCAGAAACGCTTCGGATGCTCGTATGTGGCTTGCAGTGAGAAACAGCGGGCTGCGCTCAGGGAATATTATCCGCAACGGGTCTCGGAACTTTATGCCAAGGAAGGAGGACTGCCATGATACGCAGGGACAGGGGGGAAAGGAGAATCCCGGAACTCAACACGTCGTCGTTGCCCGACTTGATCTTCACGGTGCTGTTTTTCTTCATGATCGTCACCACGATGCGGAGTGTGCCCATGAAGGTGAGATACCAGACTCCAGAAGGCTATGGACTCTCGGAACTGAAGAAAAACAGCAGCACGCTTTATCTGTTTATCGGCAGACCGGTCGCTCCTTCTGGGGATGTGGCCAGGGATACGTTTGTCATACAGGTCAACGACCGCTATGTGGCTCTTGACAAGGTGGACGAGCATGTGGCTGCCTTCCGAGAGCAGTTGCTGCCCGACGAGCAGGAGATGATGACGGTGTCGATGAAGATCGACAGGGATGTGCCGATGGGCATCGTGACGGACGTGAAAATGGCGCTTCGGAAAGCGGGGGCACTGAAGGTGCATTACAACTCCTCGCCCGTCGCTGATGAGCCATAATGCGACTTTTCCTTCGCGATTCGTCAGTTTTTGACTCCTTTTATTGCAAATCTTAATTTTTTAGCCTATCTTTGCAGGAAAATACAAAAACTATGGCAAATCACATTTTAGACGCATTAGACAAGAAAATCCTCAAACTCATTGCTGAGGATGCGAGAATCCCATTCCTTGAAGTGGCAAGGGCTTGCAACGTGAGCGGAGCTGCTATACACCAGCGTATACAGAAACTCACCAACAGCGGTGTGCTCAAAGGCTCACAGTTCATCATCGACCCGGAAAAGATAGGATATGAGACTTGTGCCTATATCGGTCTATTCCTCAAGAATCCGGAGAGTTTCGACTCCGTAGTGGAGGAACTCAAGCGGATTCCGGAAGTCGTGGAATGCCACTATACCACAGGGGGCTTCGATATGTTCATCAAGATCTATGCGCACAACAATCACCATCTGCTCAATATCATCCACGACAAACTGCAGCCCCTGGGCTTGTCGAGGAGTGAGACCATCATCTCCTTCAATGCTGCGATCGACCGGCAGTTGCCGGTGGTCAACGCCATCGAGGAGAATGAGGATGAAGACTGAGCACGACGGGAGAGAACTCAGCCTCTGACATAGTCCACAAAATCATATGCGTAATGGTGCCGCTCGTCGGTGCCATGCGCTTTTCTCGTCTCTTCATGCCAGTCGTCGTAGGGCGGGAAGTAGGTGTCTGCTTCCTGTGGGGTGTCGTGTATCTCGGTCAGACAGAGCCGGTCGGCGATGGCGATGGCTTGCTTGTAGAGACTGGCGCCGCCGATGATGTAGATATCCTCGTCGGCATCGCAGTGAGCCAGGGCCTCTCCCAATGAGGCATAGTGGTCGCATCCGGGGAAGTCGCGCTTCCTACGGCTCAGTACGATGTTGCGCCGGTTGGGCAGCGCACCCTTGGGCAGCGACTCAAAAGTGCGGCGACCCATGATGATGGTGTGTCCCGTGGTGAGGGCCTTGAAACGTTTCAGGTCGTTGGGCAACCAATACAGCAACTTGTTGTGGAGTCCGATGGCACGGTTGGCTGCCACCGCGGCTATGATGTTGATACGCATTTCTTCCTGGGGTTTTCTGTGATTTTCGTTTAGACGGAGACTTGGCCGGCGATGTGGGGCCAGGGGTCGTAGCCTGTCAGTTCGAAGTCTTCATAAGTGAAGTCGGTGAGTTCCTTCACCTCGGGATTGAGCTTCATCACAGGCAACGGACGAGGGGTGCGGGTGAGTTGCAGCTTCACTTGGTCGAGGTGGTTGAGATAGATGTGGGTGTCGCCTGTCGTGTGGATGAAGTCTCCGGTTTTCAGACCGGTCACCTGGGCCATCATCTGAAGCAGCAGGGCATAGGAGGCGATATTGAACGGCACGCCGAGGAAGGTGTCGGCGGAGCGCTGATAGAGTTGCAGGCTCAGCTTCCCGTCGGCGACATAGAATTGAAACAGCGTATGGCAGGGTGGGAGTGCCATCTTCTCGACTTCCGCCACGTTCCAGGCACTCACAATCATGCGGCGTGAGTCGGGATGGTGCCTGATCAGGTCCACCACCTTACTGATTTGGTCGATGGTTCCTCCGTCGTAGTCGGGCCATGAGCGCCACTGATGGCCGTAGACCGGACCTAATTCGCCGTTTTCATCTGCCCATTCGTTCCAGATCCTTACACCATGCTCTTGCAGCCATTTCACGTTGGTGTCGCCGCGGAGAAACCACAGCAGTTCGTAGATGATGGAGCGGAGATGGAGCTTTTTGGTGGTGAGCAGGGGAAAACCGTCGTCCATGTGGAAACGCATCTGGTGGCCGAAGATGCTGCGTGTGCCCGTACCGGTGCGGTCGGTTTTCACGACGCCTTCGGTCATGATCCGGTCGAGCAGGTCTAAGTATTGTTTCATTGCTTTATCAGTATTTCATTGGGATTCTCAGGGATATGGGTGCTCTTGATCTTCCATTCCTGAGGATAGAGGTTGTTGCTTCGGTTGCCGATGTTTTTGACAAAACCGAGGGGTTGGTCATGGAAGGTGAGCAGGATGTAGCCGCGGGGGGTCGATGGGGGCAGGAGGATGCTCTCTTTCCGGAGATAGGCGATGGCTGCTTCCTGACCGACATCCACCGTGGTAAAGGATTCCCGGTGAAGGGCGGCGGAGAGTGCCAGACCGTGCTGGGGGATCACGTCGCGGCCTTTGATGAGGGCCATCCTGACTCCACGGTGGAGGATGCGGAGTGCTGACAGGTCGCCGCTGAAGACATCCCAAGCCTTCGGAATGGCGGTGATGGCGTTGTCGGTCTGTTGCAGGTCATATCGGCTTCCGTCTGTCAGCCAACTGCTTATGGTGGCTGTGGCGGCGTCGGGGCATTTCTGGCTCTTTCCCTTGGCAGACTTGCTCTTTCTCGTCTTGGTAGATTGGGGTTGGATTTCGCCTTCCTTCCTGAGCACGGCCATGAATTGGCCCTCACCTCGTGCGATGCCTGGGATGAAGCGGTAGACGGGGTAAGGACAGGTATCGGAGAGTGAACCGATGATTCCCCAGCGAGCGTCGATGTCGATGGCTGTGGGAAGGGCTCCGAGTGTCTCGACCATCCACACCACTTGGTCCTCGTTCTCCTTGGTGTTGAGGGTACAGGTGGAGTAGATGAGCATTCCGCCGGGGCGCAGGCATTCCCATGCCGCTAACACGATATCGCGTTGCAGGCGATGGCACTGGTCCACATGCTGGACCGACCATTCCGCCACGGCTCCTTCGTCTTTGCGGAACATCCCTTCGCCGGAGCAGGGCACGTCGGTGAGGATGACATCGAAGGTCAGACCGCTCCTTTGGTAGTCTTGCGGATAATTGTTGGTCACGACCACATCGGGATGACCGTATTTCTGGATGTTCTCCGAGAGGATCTGCGCCCGGAGGGGGATGGGTTCGTTGGAGAAGAGCAGACTGCCCCTGGGCAGGGCCGAGAGGGCGGCGGTGGATTTGCCGCCTGGTGCTGCGCAGAGGTCGAGCATCCTGACGGGACGGTCGACTTGCTGGCGCAGGATCTCGTCGATAAACATCGACGAGGCGTCTTGCACATAATAGGCTCCGGCATGCAGCAGGGGGTCGAAGGTGAAGCCGGGACGGTCGTTGAGATAATAACCACCTCTGCACCAGGGCACCTCCCGGGGGGCGAAAGACGGGTTGACCTCCCGACCGTCGCACTTGAGCGGGTTCAGACGGATGCTCACAGGCGAGGGCATGGCCATGCCTTCGGCGAAACGCTCGTAAAGCGCATCGCCCAGCATCTTGCGGGTGTAGGTGGTGAATCCCTCTGGCAATTCCATAAAAACCTAAAACTCGATGTCGAAACCGTCGTTGAGGTCGTTGCTCTCTTTCTGCTTGGGCTTCGGCGGGTTCTTCAGGTTGCCGTCCTGATCAAACATGCCGTAGGTGGTGCGGAGAACGATGAACTCCGTGCGGCGGTTGAGTTGGTCGCAGATGGCTTGCTTGTCGGCGTCAAGGTTCTTGATGAACTCCTCGGTGAGCACATCGCCTTCCTTCAACCAGTTGTATTGGGCGGCCACTTTCTTGCGCACCACTTTGGGCTTCTCCTTACCGTAGCCCTTGGGGGTCAGACGGTCATTGGCGATGCCGTGCTGCACCAGATACTCCACCACCGACTCAGCACGTCGCTGGGCCAGACCGATGTTGTAGGCCTGACTGCCATGATAGTCGCAGTGGGCACTCAGTTCGATGGTCACGTTGGGATTCTCGTTGAGCAGGGTCACAAGCTCGTCAAGGGCTTGGGTGGACTCGGGACGAAGGGTGGCTTTGTCGTAGTCGTAGAAAATGTTGTCGATCATCACGGGCACGGTGATCGAGGCCAGTGGAAACTGCAGCACGTGCTCCTCCGAATCTGAGGTCTGCACCACGTGAAGCTCTTCCTTGTGGTTGAGGTAGCCACGGCAGGTGGCCAGGAAGACGTAGTCCACTCCGGGCGTGAGCACTTGCTCAAACGAACCGTCGCTGCGCACGCTCAACTTCTCGTTGGTGCCGTCGTTGCCCACCATGTAGACCTGGGCTGCGGTCAACTCATAACCGTCCATCTCGTAGACCCATCCTTTCACGGTCTGTATGATCTCGGGCTTCTCGAAACTGAAGATATGGTCCCAACCTCGGCCGTCTCCTCGGTTGGAGCAGAAATAACCGCGGTTGTGAGGTCCTTCGAAGGTCATGCCGAAATCATCTCCCTGTGAGTTGAGGGGATAGCCGGGGTGCTCCAACTGATACTGACCGAAATCGTCGATGATGGCGATGAAAATGTCCAGACCGCCCATCCCCGGATGGCCGTTGGAGGAGAAATAGAGATCGCCGTTGGGACGGAAGGTCGGAAACTCCTCGTCGCCGGGGGTGTTGATGGGGGCTCCCACGTTCTCCACGCCGCCCAAGCCGGAGGAGGTGATCCTTACACGCCAGATGTCGAGGCCGCCTTCGCCACCGGGCATGTCGGAGGTGAAGTAGAGCCATTCCCCGTCGGGAGAGATGGCTGGATGGGCGAAACTCGAGAGGGTGTCGCGGGTCAGCGCCACTTCCGTGGGCTTGCCCCATGCGGCATCCGAGCGGCTTGCTTTCAAGATCTTGGCATAACGGGGATAGGAGGGGTCGGAACTGCACTGCGTGATATACATCTCGCGCTGGTCGGCATTGAAGCAGCAGGCTCCTTCGTCATAGGCGCTGTTGAGTCCGCCGTCCACACGTTGCGGCTTGCTCCATTTTCCTTTGTCGTCTTTCTGCGAGAAGAAGATATCACCGTTCTTGGTGCCTGTGATACCGCTCAGCTCGTCGCCTTCGGCTTCATTGCGGGTAGAGGTGAAATAGAGCTGGTCATGCTCCTCGCCAAACAGCATGGGGGAATAGTCGGCGCGGCGGGAGTTGAAGACATCCATCTTCTTCACGGTGTATCTCGACCCTGCCTCTTTCAACTTGGGGGCGGAGAGGGCGCCCGACAGACCGTCGCGGGCAATCTGCAGGTCGGGTACGGAGTCAATCACCAGTTGGTATTCGGATGCGGCTTCCTTGTAGTTGCCGTTCTTCATCAGTTGCCGGGCAAAGGCGAGGTGGGTGTCCACGTCGTCTTGCTTGTAACGGATCACATTGCGATAGGCGGCGATGGCTTTCTGTGTGGAGTTGATCTTGTCGTAGCACAACGCCATCTTCCGGGCAATCTGACCTCTCTTCTCGCGCTCCTTGGCTGGTGTCTTCGAATAGGCGGCCTTGTATTCCGTCGCGGCATCGTAATACTCTCCCAAGGCGAGGTATTTCTCACCTCGCTTCAGGTTCTTGTCCACGCCGCATGAGATGAACAGCGTGGTCAGTATCAGTGCCGCCAAAAAATATTTTCTTTGCATGTCTTTAAAAACGTCGCATTCGCTTTTTTATTGTGCTGTAGGCTTGCCTGGTTGCTCTCCGATGCTCCTTCTTCGGAGATCGGATGACTTGGTGCAGGCCAACTGTCTGTCAACTGCCGAATTTCAGGCGGAAGGTACAGCCTTCCTTCCATCGGCTGCATCCGTAGGCGGCCTTTCCCTTGATGATGACTCCTTGATGGCATACGGGACAGGGCTTGCCGATCAGATCGTCGCCGGGCATCAGTGGGGAGGTCGGGCTTGGGGGAGGCGGAGCAGGGACAGTGCCCTGGGGCGGTGCCGTGGCGGCACTCTGGGGCGGAGCGGTGGTGGTCCGGCGGCTCTTGGTCGTCGTCGATGGCGATTTGGCACGTGGGGATGAAGTTTTTTTCTTCAGTTCCTCGTCGGTCACGATGGCGATGCGGCGGTTGCTGTTGTCGGTCATCACTTGCTGCACGATCTCTCCGATCTGTTGCTTCAGTTCCTCGATGAATTGGGCCGCGTCATACCGCTGGTGCTCAATGTCGCGCAGTTTCTTCTCCCAGATGCCGGTCAACTCGCAACTCTTCAGGAGTTCTTCGCGGATGGTGTCGATCAGCTCGATGCCTGTGGCAGTGGCCAGCAGGTTCTTGCGCTCACGGCGGATATAGCGCCGCTTGAACAGGGTCTCGATGATGCCGGCGCGGGAGGAGGGGCGACCGATGCCGTTTTCTTTCAGTGCGGCACGCAGTTCCTCGTCCTCCACGAATTTGCCTGCGGTCTCCATGGCCCTGAGCAGCGTGGCCTCTGTATAGTATTTGGGCGGGGTCGTCCATTTCTCCGACAGGGTGGGGGTGTGCGGACCGCTTTCTCCTTTCACAAACTCGGGCAGGATCTTCTCCTCGTCGTCTTTCTTTCTCTCATCGTCGGGATTGGTGGCCACATCCTTGCTGTAGATGATCCGCCAACCGGGTTGCTGGATCTGCTTGCCCGAGGTCTTGAACTCTATCTGGTCTACCTGGCCCATCACGGTGGTGGTGGTGAAAAGGCAGTCGGGGTAGAACACGCTGATAAATCGGCGGGTCACCAGGTCATAGACGTGCTTCTCCAGGTCGGTGAGGCCCGAGGCGGCCACGCCGGTGGGGATGATGGCGTGGTGGTCGGTCACCTTCGAGGTGTCAAACACTTTCTTGCTTTTCTTCAACGTCTTGCCGGCCAGTGGGGCGGTCCATTGCTCGTAGCCGCGCAGACCACGCAGGATGTTGGGACACTTGGGGTAGATGTCATCGCTCAGGTATTGGGTGTCGACACGGGGGTAAGTGGTGAGCTTACGCTCATAGAGGGTTTGGATGATTTTCAGCGTGGTGTCGGCACTCAGACTGAATTTCTTGTTGCAGTCCACTTGCAGTGAGGTCAGGTCGTAGAGGTGGGGTGGGGTCTCCGTGCCTTTCTTCTTCTGGATGTCGGTCACCACGAAGGGCTTGTCCTGGATGAGGGCAAACGACTGCTCGCCTTCTTCCTTGCTGGTGTACTTGCCTTTCGTAGCGGTGAACAGGGTGTCGCGGTAGATGGTCGAGAGCACCCAGTAGGGCTCGGGCACGAATTGGTCGATCTCTTTCTGACGGTTGACGATAAGGGCCAGGGTGGGGGTCTGCACCCTGCCGATGGAGAGCACCTGACTTTGCTGGCCATATTTCAGGGTGTAGAGCCGGGTGGCGTTCATGCCCAGAAGCCAGTCGCCGATGGCACGGCATAGTCCGGCGCGGTAGAGAGGGTCATAGACGGATTGCTCCCTGAGGGTCTGGAAACCCTCACGGATGGCTTCGTCGGTCATCGACGAGATCCACAGACGGCGCACGGGACATTTGGCCTGTGCCTTCTGCATCACCCACCGCTGGATGAGTTCTCCCTCCTGTCCGGCATCGCCGCAGTTGATGATGCCGTCGGCCGACTGCATCAGTTTCTCGATGACGGCGAACTGTTTCTTGATGCCGTCGTCCTCAATGAGCTTGATGCCAAACCTCGGCGGTATCATCGGGAGCTGAGAGAGGGTCCACCGCTTCCACACGGGCGTGTAGTCATCGGGCTCTTTCAGGGTGCACAGATGACCGAAGGTCCAGGTCACTTGGTAACCGTTGCCTTCCATGTAACCATTGTGCGCGCTTGAAGCCCCGATGATCCTGGCGATGTCTTTGGCCACACTGGGCTTTTCTGCTATGCAAACTATCATGTCGTAGAAGGTCTAATAGCCCAGGTTGAGGTCGGTCAGGATCACGATGTGGCGTTTGGCGGGGTGGGAGTTGCGCAGGAAGTGGATGTAGTTGCAAATGCTTTGCGGTGAGTTGCAGTTGTGGCACATCCCGTCGTGCTGGCACGGTGTGTTGATGTCAAACCGGGCGGCGTTGATGGGGGATGCCGTGCTGCGTGCTCTTTGGAGTGCCGCTGTCACGTCCTGGGCCACCTTGTTGAGACCCACCACGAAAATGACCCGCTTCGGTCCCCATGTGATGGCGGCTACGCGGTTGCCATTGCCGTCGATGTTGACGAGCACTCCGTCTTCCGACAGGGCATTGGTGCTGGCCAGGTAGTAATCCACCTCGAATGCCTTGCGGTATACGGCGAGCTTCTCTGCTTCGGTGCTCACGTCATCACGGTCATACACTTGGTAGTCTCCCTGCTTCAGGGCTTGGGTCAGTCCGATGTCGCGGATGCTCATCGAACCGCCCCAGGTGATGCTGCTCCCCTCGGGAATGATCGACTTCACCTTGCTGATGATCTCTTCTGCGGTATGGCAATAATATGCCTCGAAATGCCTGCGCTCCAGATTCTTGATCAGTTTGGCGGCGAGGCGCTCATTGCGTATTTCTTTTACTGTCATAATAATCTAAAAAATGAATTGTAGAGACGTCACATTGTGGCGTCTCAGTGATGTATCTGTTTTTTTATCCCTTGCGGACACACACCTCGCCGAAGTATTTTCCCTCCTTGTGAGCGATATACCCGTATGCCTCGGATTTGCCGCCTTGGCGGTGAATGGCTTGTATGAGGGTGGATTGCCCCTGGGGGAGACGGCCCAGCACTTGATGGCCTGTTCTGACGATGATGGTGTCGCCTTCCACGAGTGCCTCTCCGCTGAAAAGTCCTGTCGGGGGCTGCTGCTTGGCACTGTTGTCCACAATCAGGTCAAGGTGCATGAATCCTTTCTTGACCATCAGTTGCAGGTCGCCTTCATAGTCATTGAAAGGCGAGTCGTCCAGCGGGGGATGGTCGATGTCGAGGATGCCGTTGAAGACCCAGTTCTTGCCGCTGTGCTCGAAATGGGGCTCTTGGTAGTCTGTCTTGGTGTCGTCGTGGCGTCTTAGGAATATCAGGCCCAGGATGATGACGACGGCTGCGATGATGACGATGTATTCCATGGATGGTCTGTGTGAGGGGTTGCCGGTGTTATTTCCATTCTTTCCCGTTGACGATGACATCCTTGAAGCGGATGTCGGCCGTGCCGGTGGTCTTCACCACCTCTGGTTCGGTCACGCCGTCGAAACGGCAGTTGCGGAAGGTGATGTCTCGGGCCTGCACCCGTCCGTCGATGCCTTCCACATGCAGCATGTAGCGGCTTTTCTTGCTCGTCACGTTCTCAAATTTAATATGGTGGAAATAGGGATAGTATTTGCCTTCGTTCACATGCCAGTAGTTGAGTTCGATGCCGAGGATGGCCAGGTCGCATACCCCCACGTCGACGTTTCTCACATAGACGTTCTTGACTTCTCCGCCACGGTTGGGGTTGGACTTGATGCGGATGATGCGGGCCAGGTTCGGACTGTCCATCTGGCAGTCCTCCACCCACACGTTGGTGCATCCACCGGTAATCTCGCTGCCCATGGCCACGCCTGCATGGCCGTCGCGCATAGTGCAGCGCCTCACGATGATGTTCTCGCTGGGTATCATCCACCGCCGTCCGTCGTCGTCCTTGCCGCTCTTAATGGCGATGCAGTCATCGCCGGTATCGAAGAAACAGTCTTCGATCAGCACGTTGCGGCACGACTCGGGGTCGCATCCGTCGTTGTTGTAGCCGTGGCTGTCGAGCTTGAGCCGCCTCACGGTGATGTTCTCCGACATCAGCGGGTGGATGAGCCAGAAGGGTGACCGGTTGATCTCGAAATCCTCCAGGAGGATGTTCTGGCACTTGTAGAAGTTGATCATCTGTGGACGCATGCCGTATCGTCCCTCAAACACACGGCGCTCCATGGGCCATTGTTCCTCAAGCGCTTTGTTGAGCAGGTCTTTCTCCTTGCCCACTGTGCCGTCGGGCAAGGTGATTTTCCACATCTTGTCGGGATGCAGCCAGTTGGTTTTGTCGGCCTGCCCGTCGAGAAGTCCTTTGCCAGTGATGGCGATGTTCTTCTCTCCGTAGGCATAGATGAGGGGTGAGAGGTTGTAGCAGTCGATGCCTTCGATTCGGGTGAGTACGGTGGGGTAGAGGCCAGGGTTAGTCGAGAACAGCAGGGTGGCTCCATCCTCGAGGTGCAGGTTGACTCCCGAGCGCAGGTGGATCGCTGCGGTCTTGTAGGTTCCCTTGGGCACGACAACCATTCCACCGCCTTGCGACGAACAGGTGAGGATGGCCTTGTCGATGGCTTCGGTGTAAAGCGTGTCGCCGGCTTTGTGGAAGTCGGTGATCAGGTATCTTTTGTCGGGGAAGGTGGGGACGGTGATGGACTTCTCCACTTTCTTCATTTGCTTCCATGGATTGGCACCCCATGCGCTGGTCACGACGCAGAGCAGGAGGGTGGCCGCCTGAAGGATACGGAATGGATGTTTCATGGCTGGAGTTGTTGGATCTGTTGTGGGGTGTATAATATCTCAAGTGTCTCGTCGCTGCCTTTGATACTGTAGCGGTAGCCCAGTCCCATGTTGAGCTCGCGGAGCAACGAGAGCAGGATGGTGACGTCGGTGTCGTGGCCCTTGCCTTTGATGTTGAGCATTTCCTCCGGATGTGCTTTCAGGTGGGCTGCGTTCTCCCGCAGCACGTCCATGTCGAAGAGATCACCATCCACTTCATACCGGTAGATCTCGTTGCCGTCCTCGATGCTCACTTTGGTCATCTGGATGCCCTCGGTCACTTTCATAGGCAACTGACTCTGGCTCTGGCGGTTGAAGAGCTTCAAGGTCAGAAGGGCTGAGGATTTCTCATCCTTTCCCTTTCGCTCAAGGATCTTCTTGATGTCTGCAAACGGGATGTCGATATTGATTTCCTGGGTGCCGTCAGCCGATCTGATGAGGAAGGCCAGTCCCGTCTCGGTGCTCAGCAGCAGGTCGGCGAATTGCGGGCTCTTCCGCTTCAGATTGGTCACCAGCAACTCTGACGACTGGCTGAGATCCACATGGTCAAGGTCAATCTTCTCGTTTTTCATGTTGACGTGGAAGATCACTTTCCCATCATCATAGCTGACCGACGAAGCCGTGCCGAAACTTCCCAGTTCGATGGGACATTTCTTGTCGGCTTCATAGGCGGCCAACCGCATTCTCGGACTTTCCTGGCAGCCGGTGAGTCCTGCCGTCAGCAACAGGATGAGCAGCAGGCATCTCAGATAAATACGTCGTTGTTGCAATATCATCGTCATGAAGTGATTGGGATTTCTCCGTGGTGCTGAAACCAGCACTGCGCGGGTTTTAGGTGCAAATTTAAATAAATGCTTTCACATGACAAAAGCTTTTTTCCGCTTTTTTCTTGCAAGACAAGGGTGGATTGCTTATCTTTGTGCTCAATTCAGCTAATCTTTATCAATCTCCAAAACTCAAGCACAATGAAACACACCCTCCGATTCTTCTCCCTGCTGGCTTTCATGCTGACATTCGCGGCCGGCATACAGGCACAGGATATCTACGAAGAGAAAAACAAAGCCACGAACTGGTATGCGGATCGTTGCGAGAATGCCATCTCTCTCTTTGAGAGTACACGGCAGAACAGCCATAGCCTTCCTCAGAAATATGTGATTTTCAAGTCTGGACAGGCATCTCCTTTGGGCTTCGCCATGGTCGTCGCGAATCGGGATGAGAGCGAACTTGTCATGATCACCCCCGACGGCAATGGTCTCAAGGCACAGCGGGTCAGCAGTAGCGTACTGCCCGAAGAGGATTGCTATTGGGATGATATGGATCAAATCGGTATTTACCGTACCGTCGAAAAAGATATCACCCTCCGTGAACGCCCGATTGCCGTACGCTCGGCCGACAAGGCCGCCAACACTTTTGAGGCAGTGACGTATGAGGGTGAACGGATCAAGGACATCCGCTCGTATAATACGATGATCTTCAAACCTCATCAGAACAGCGTCAGGTTTGTCAAGGAGGAGCGTGACGCCAAGTATGATGAACTGCAGGATTTCTACATCAAGGATGATATGCTCTACACGTTCAAGCTGCGTGACCCTTCGGTAATACCCAAGATGTTCCGTGGCTATAGTGAGGGGGAGATGTGTCCATGGATTGTCAAGAGCAGTTTCTTCGACCATCATTCACTGCTTCAGTACAGCCGCTGGAAGGAGGGAGAACCCATCAAGAAAGCCGGCGACTACGTCTGCCGCATCATCAGCGACTACTATGGGGGGCGCCGCATCACCGACAGCCGGTGGCTGGCCACTGTGGAGTCGGGTGAGCGCTCTTTCTATGCCGTGCAGTTCGAGCACCAGCCGCCTTCAGCACTGGCCGCCGTGGTTTGTGTCGCCGAGGGGGAGGTCGTCTCGGTTTGGGAATTTCCGGGTAATGTGGATCCCGAGACTTACACCCCAGGAAGTTCGATCTGGTTCGTAGATGATGAAGGCAATTTCATGGACCACGCTCCTGAGATCCACTGCATCGTGGCTACTGATGAGGGACTTGAGCTTTATGTCCGCTTGTATGGTGGCGAGAGCGTGCAGTATTATATCATCCGCGAGATGGGACCGGTGTTGATGACCATCCATACTGACTATTGGGTCTACGTCTGGGATTAGGGCTTCGTCAATCCTTCAAGGGAGACCAGCGACTGCAGGGCTTGGATGCCTTGATGATTGATGTCGAGTTGCCTCACTTCTGCCAGATACCGCAGGGCTTTGTCTCGTTCGCCGAGTCCCAGATAGCCTAACGCCAGCATGTATTTGCAGTGTATCACGTTCTTCCGGTCGAGTGAGTCTTCCCAGATGAGCAGGTCGGGCAGAGAGACTGCGAAATAGTCCATCACTTGCGGGTCGAAGATGTGTTGCTTGCCGTAGTTCACGAGTTTGTGGAAACGGCCGTTGGCTTCGTCTCGCCGTCCGAGTCTCAGCAGGGCCAGTCCCTGATAGAAGATCTTGTCGGGCTTGGCATCGTTGTAATAGATGGCGGCAGCGGGTTCCTGTTGTCCTTTTGCCGCTTTTTCCCAGTATCTCCGGGCTTGCTCTTGTTGCCCGAGTCCGAGATAGGCTTCTCCGAGGAAGTAGTGGAAATCGTTTTCCTGTGCGCCATGGAGTTTACCTTCACCTAATTGGTGGGGATAGTCCAGGCATTGGAGGAGGAGTTTTCTGGCTTTTTCATACTCCCGGATGGCCAGGGCTTGTTTCGCTGTTTCCACTCGGCAGATTTGGTATTGGGCAGACACTTTGCCCTCACCGCCCTCCCAGGGGTGGAATTGATGGTGGTCGAGTAACTGCTTGGCTTTGGCGTATTGTCCTGTCTGGTTGAACAATGTGATTTCTTCGAGGATGAGGTCGTCACGCTGACCGACGAGTTGAGGATGGACTTGCAACAGAGCCAGCCGCTCTGTGTGTGACTTTTGCAGACGTTTGTAGAGCTGGTCAAGTTCCATCAGCACACGGGCGTCTGTCGGATCCAGCCGAAAGGCTTTCTCCATGCATTCGAGAGCTTCTTGCTGCCGGTCTTGCTTGTTGAAACGGGCAAGGGCGAGATTCCGCCATACGGTGGGGAACTGGGGATCAAGGCGTGCTGAGCGTTCCCAGTTTTCCGTGGCCAGATCATATTGCCGCGCTGCGTAATACAGACAACCCAGATAGTAGGGGGCCTTGGCACCTTGGGGGTTCTCGCGTTTGGCGGATTCCAGGGCGATGATGTCTTCGGCGCGGTTGGGGAAGCAATAGTGGGAGTCGGCTTCCTCTGCTTCTGCATACCTTCGGGTGTAGTAGTAGGTCATCGGGGTGGTCGCTCCCTCTTGGATAGCGATGTCCCAGATGGCATTGGCTTCGTCTGTCAGACCTGCAGCCCAATAGTCGAGGGCCACTTCGTCGTAATTTTTAGCACTGCCATGCAACAGCTCTTTCAGTTGATTGAGCTTTGACTCGTCGCCCGTGATGAGGTATTCCTCGTAACGGCATCCGTAATTGAAAAGGTCGGATTTGAGGGCGGCGTGGCATACTTCCTCGGCACTGGCCTGACGGCCCATCCTGCGGAGTACGGTGGCCTTGAGTGCAAGGGCCTTTTGGTTGTGCGCACCGAAGATGAGACTGCGGTCGAGTTCGTCGAGGGCGTCATCCAGACGTCCTTGGGAAATGGAGATCTTAGCGGCCTCGAAATATCCGGCATCGGCACACGCCTTGCTCCAGGTCGATTTCCAGAATCGTTCGTAGGCTTCGTCCTTCTTGCCTTGGTATTTCAGGGCCAGTCCGAGATTGTAGATAGGTTCGCTGTCGTAGGGGTTGGGATTGCGCTTGGTGATCTGCCTGACGGCCTTTCGCAGGTAGCTTTCTGCTTTATTGAATCGGCCTTTGCGGATATACCACAGGCCCAGGGCGTTGAGGCAGCGAGCGTCGTCGGGGTCGCGGCGCAGGGCTTCTTCGTAATAGTCCACCGCGCTCCATGTGGCGTGACGGTATTGTTCGAGATGCTGACCGGTGAGAAACAGTTGCTCGTTGGTCTTTACCTGTCCGGGGGGCAGGGCGGCCTCGGCACTGTCGGGTATCGGACGGATCTCATCCGGCTCTGCGTGCCAGTGCATCACGGGGCGCTCATGGCCATACAGATTCTTGTATATCGTCAGATGGAGCTGGTCGAATGGGACTTTCGTGGTCACAGTCTCTGTCAGCACGTCTTCGGGCGTGAGGCTCTGCTGCTTGTCGTAGAGCGTCTCTCCTTGTTCTGTGGTGAGGGCGATGCGTACGGTCTGACGGGAGGTGGCAAAGATCTTGAACACGACGCTGCCATCTTCGATCTCGTTGATGTTCATGATAAGGTCCCTTGAGGCTTCCTTCACCACGCCCAGTTCGCGGTAGGGCATGAAATATTGTACGAAACGCTTCTCTTCATAGGGCATCAACCATGAGAAGTCGGGCTGGTTCTCGGTGTAGACTCCGGCCATCAGTTCGATGTAGGGACGGAAACCTTTCCTTTCGATATGCCATCTCATGGCTTCCTCGGCAGTGGCCTCGTCGGTGAGGTTACGGTCCCAGGCGCGTCCAAAATCACCGTTGCCCCATGTCCACTGTTTCTTGCCGGGAGAGTAATGGTGGGAGGCCACGTGCAGCATACCGCTCTGAGTGTCGTTCTCGTAGCCGCCCTCAAAATCGAAACGGGAGTTCACACCCATATAACTGGTGGGCACGGCGATATTGCGGTAGTTGGAGATATCGACTCCGGCGGAGTAATCCATCTTGTAGTAGGTTCCCGTGGCGATGGGAAAACTGCTGACGGCACGCTTACCATGGTCGAAGACGGCATTGATGTCGGGCGGGAATACGCTTTGATAGGCTTCGTTGACCTCCACGGCGGGGTTGGCCCACCAGAGGAATGTCTGCGGCAGGTCTGTGCGGTTGTAGAGCACACCGCGGATCTCCAGATAGGCGCATCCCGGACGAAGGGTGAAGCCGGCCATGCCTTTCTGGTGTGACATCTGCTCCATCTCGCTCACCCAGACTGTCACCGAGCCGTCTTCTCCGTTCTCTATCGTGCTGTCGACGGGCATGAACGTCGACGGACGGTGGTGCTGGGGCCAGTTGAACTCGATGCCGCCACTGATCCAAGGACCGGCCAATCCCACAAGGGCGGGTTTGATGACGTGGTTGAAATACACGAAATGCCGCTGCCGGATCTTGTCATAGGCCATCTGCACGCGGCCTCCCAGTTCGGGAAGCACCATCACCTTGATGTATTCATTCTCCAGCCAGATGGCCTGATACTCCTTGTCGGTCTTCTCGTCGCTGATCGTCTCTATGACGGGGTAGGGGTATACCACGCCGCTCGATCCTTGATAGACCCGTTTCTCAAGAAACATCGGATTCTTCTCGGGCTTCCCGATCTCATACGTCGGGATAGTCACCAACTCTCGCCATGCTTTTACCATTGTCGTTGCTATTTTGCCAGTTCTTTTTCCAGTTGTTCAAGTGATTTCCCTTTGGTTTCCGGACAGTTGCGCAGCAAGAACAGGAAGGCGCAGGCGCAGATGGCGCTGTAGATCCAGAACGTACCGCTGCTGCCGAGGACTGCATTCATCGAAGGAAAGGAGAAGGTCAGCGTGCAGCATCCCACCCAGAGGGCGAAGGTGCAGGTGGCCATGGCGATACCTCGGATGCGATGGGGGAAAATCTCGGCCAGAAGGGTCCAAGTGACAGGACCGAGGGTCATGGCGTAGACGGAAATGGCTGCCACCACAAGAGCGACCATCAAAATGCCTGTCATGCCCAGGAAGTAGCAGGTGCCAAGGGTCAGATAGATCAGTCCCAGTCCACCGGCTCCCAACAGAATCAGTGTGCGGCGGCCCCATTTCTCGATGGTATACAGGGCGACTATCGTGAAGACCACATTGGCTATGCCTGTGATCACGATATTGATAAACATCCCGTCGACGTCGAAACCGGCTCCGAGGAAGATTTCCTGAGCGTAGTTGAAAATGACGTTGGTGCCGCACCATTGCTGGAATACGGCCACCACCAGGCCGAGCAACAGCACTCTCCTGTATCGCGGACGGAGGAGCTCGCTGAGTCCTGCCTCTGACTGCTTGCCGGCGGTTTTCGGTCCTGTCTTCATCCTCACGAAGACTGGACTCTCGGGTATGAAGAAACTCATGACCAGAAAGAGCGCGGCAGGCAACGTCTCGGCCCAGAACATCCAGCGCCAACCCCATTCCCGGTTCCATGTCATGCTCTCCGCCACTGACGTGTCGCGGGCCAACAGCATGTTCACGATCTGTGCCGCAAGGATGCCCAGCACGATGGTCATCTGGTTGAGACTGACCATGCGCCCGCGGATGTGGGGCGGACTGACCTCGGCAATGTACATCGGCGAGAGGGCTGATGCCACTCCGATGCCCATGCCTCCCACGAACCGGGCGACGTTGAACAGGGTGAAGTCGTTGAACAGACCGGTGCCCACGGCACTCACAGTGAACAGCACGGCAGAGAGCATGAGCAAGGGCTTGCGCCCATAACGATCGGACAACACGCCGGCCACCATGGCACCTACCAGGCACCCCACCAGTGCGGTCGTCATGGCCACTCCTTGTAGGAGCGGACTGTCACCGATGCCGAAATAGAGCTCATAGAAGGGTTTCGCTCCTCCGATCACCACCCAGTCGTAGCCGAAGAGAAGTCCGCCCATGGCCGACACACCACAAATGAAATACAGAAATCCTTTGCTGTCGTTTTTCATATCTTTTGATCATTGTTGTTCTTGACTGCAAAAGTACGAATTCCATGGTCAAATAAATATACTATCCTATGCAATAAGATGGATTATCCGACGTTTTTGTCTATAAGATGAAAAAACGGAAAGATGGTTTTCAGGGAGAGCGGTCGATTGTGCTGCCTCCCGATGTGGTCGAAACTGAAGCACAAGACCCATTGGCGTCGAGCCTCTATGTCACGGATATCGGTTATTATCCCTCTGCGCTTTACCACTATCGTGAGCGCAACCATCCCATCCCGCAGCATGTGCTGATCTACTGTGTCAGTGGCCGTGGCTGGTACCGTGTGGATGATATGACTTTTCATGTGGCGGCAAATGAGTATTTCATCTTGCCGGCTGGAAAACCGCATGCCTACGGTAGCGATGAGCAGGAGCCTTGGACGGTCTATTGGGTCCATTTTCAAGGCGAACACGCACCTGTCTATGCCACAGGAGCATTGACTCCGCAGCGGGTGGTCCCCAACTTGCAGTCGCGCATCGGTCATCGCAACAGCATTTTTGAGGAGATTTTCACCACGTTGAGTCATGGCTACAGCCTGGAAGCGTTGCGCTTTGTGTCATCACTGCTGCATTATTACCTCGCATCCATGCGTTATTTGCAGCAATACCGGATGGCTGAGAGCAACAAACCGAAATCCGTCGACGATGATGCCGTCGTCTCGGCTGCCATCCATTACCTGAAAGAGAATGTCGGCAGGCATCTGACCGTGAAAGACATGGCCGACTACGTCGGCTATTGCCCGTCGCATTTCTCTGCCATCTTCAAGCGGAAAACAGGGGAGAGTCCGATCAACTATTTCAATCAACTGAAAATCCAGGAAGCTTGTGGGATGCTGATGACCACTGATATCCAAATCAACCAGCTGTGTTTCAAGGTCGGCATCAACGACCCGTATTATTTCTCACGCCTCTTCACCCGCATCAAGGGTTGCTCCCCTCAGATCTACCGCCGGGATAAGGGATAGCATCGCTGTAGTGTTATTGCGGACTTTACTTTACCTCGCTTCGCAAACAGCGACCGTTGGTCCCTCAATTCTCTTCGAAAAACCTTGATTTCAGAGCATGACTGTATTAAACTTTCAAAATCGTTTTGTGAGGTCGGTATTTTTTTGTAATTTTGCACCCAATTCGCAATTTTAATAATATTCTGTAATTTTTGTATGTCTAATCAAACCACCATCGTAGGTCACAAAATCAAGAGCGTCAGAGAGTCGAAAAACCTCTCCGTGGAGGAAATCTCTGAGCGCAGCGGTCTCTCGACCGATCAAATCATTTCCATCGAAAACGATCAGTATCTACCGTCACTGGGACCGCTGATCAAGATCGCAAGGGCACTTGGCGTCAGACTGGGCACCTTCCTGGATGATGACGATGAACTCGGACCTGTGGTTTGCAGGGCAGAGGATCGCACCGACAGCATCAGCTTCTCCAATGATACCGCGGACGCCCGCAAGCACATGGAGTATCACTCGCTCGCCAAGCAGAAGGCGGGGAGGCACATGGAACCCTTCATCATCGATATCCAGCCCAGCGAGGAGCGTCATTTCAAAGCTTCTGCTCATGAGGGCGAGGAATTCATCTTCGTCATGGAGGGCGAACTGGAAATCGATTATGGCAAGGAGGTCTATCTGCTCAAGAAGGGCGACAGCATCTTCTACGACTCTATCGTGGAGCACCATGTGCATGGTGCCTTGGGCAAACCGGCCAAGATCCTGGCCGTTGTGTATATTCCTTTTTAAAAAAGAGCGATGGAGCAGTTATTTGAGAGAACATTGGGTGGATGGCTCGAATATTGGGCCGAGAAAACACCCGACAAAGAGTATATCGTCTATTCCGACCGCGACCTCCGCTTCACCTGGAAGGTGTTCAACGAGAGGGTCGACAACCTGGCCAAGGGATTATTGGCCATCGGGGTGAGAAAGGGAAGCAATGTGGGCATCTGGGCCACCAACGTGCCCGACTGGCTGACTTTCCTCTATGCCACGGCCAAAATCGGCGCAGTGCTTGTCACGGTCAATACCAATTACAAACAGAGCGAGCTGGAGTATCTCTGCGAGAACTCGGATATGCACACGCTGTGCATCACCGATGGCACTTGGGAGTGCGACTATGTCGACATGACCTATAAGATGCTGCCCGAACTGAGAATGTGCGAGCGTGGACATCTCGACAGCAAGAAATTCCCTCACATGAAAAATGTGGTCTTCATCGGACGAGAGAAATACAGGGGCATGTACAATACGGCAGAACTGCTCTTGCTGGGAAAGAACATCGACGACGAGATGCTCATCGAGATGAAGAAAAACGTTACATGCCACGATGTGGTCAACATGCAGTACACTTCGGGCACGACGGGTTTCCCAAAGGGCGTGATGCTCACACACTATAACATCACCAACGACGGGTATATCACAGGCGAGAACATGGAGTTCACACAGAACGACAAATTGTGCGTCTGTGTGCCGCTCTTCCATTGCTTCGGCGTCGTGCTGGCCACGATGAACTGCCTCACTCACGGATGTACACAGGTCATGGTGGAGAAATTCGATCCGCTGGTGGTCCTGGCTTCCATCCATAAGGAGCGTTGCACGGCGGTTTATGGCGTACCTACGATGTTTATCGCCGAACTCACCCATCCCATGTTCGACATGTTCGACCTCACGTCGCTCCGCACGGGTATCATGGCGGGATCGCTGTGCCCCGTGGAACTGATGAAGCAGGTGAGCGAGAAGATGTATCTCACCATTACCAGCGTCTATGGACTCACGGAGTCGTCGCCGGGAATGACGCAGTCGAATATCCACGACACGTTCGAGCAACGTTGCACCACCGTAGGACGCGACTTCCCCTTCGTCGAGGTCAAGGTGCTCGACCCGGAGACGGGCGAGGAGTGTCCCGTCGGCGTGCAGGGTGAGATGTGCTGCAGGGGCTTCAATGTCATGAAAGGCTATTATAAGAATCCGGAGGCGACGGCCGAGGTGATCGACAAAAACGGCTTCCTCCACTCAGGTGATTTGGGTGTGAAGGATGAGCAGGGCTATTACCGTATTACCGGACGTATCAAGGACATGATCATCCGGGGCGGCGAGAATGTCTACCCTCGTGAGATCGAGGAGTTCCTCTACCACATGCCAGGCATCAAGGATGTGCAGGTGGCTGCCGTGCCTTCCAAGAAATACGGCGAGCAGGTGGGGGCTTTCATCATCTTGCAGGAGGGGGCGAAGATGCAGCCCGAGGATGTGCAGGATTTCTGCCGTGGCAAGATCGCACGCTACAAGATTCCGAAGTATGTGTTCTTCGTTGATGAGTTCCCGCTGACGGGTTCTGGAAAAATCCAGAAATTCAAGTTGAAGGAACTGAGCTTGAAACTTTGCGAGAAAATGGGCATAGAGGTCATTTGACCGTCATGACTTCTTATGTTTCTTGAATAGGGTGGTGAAGGCTTTGCGCTGTCGCCACCTTTTATCATGCCTACGCTTCACTTCAAGCATCTGGCCCACATACGCGGAATCGAGACCACGGCAGGCCACGTAGGCAGTGGCCACAAATTCAAAAAGATCCATGCGGCCGGTGAACCGGGTGAGGTTTTCCATGCATTCGGCCATCGACGGATAGCCGTCGGTGAACCGCATGCGGTTGATGTCGATGACGGAGAAGTGGTAGTGGCCGTCGGACTGGGGATGGTAGAGCACGTTCGAACAGTTGAAGTCATCGTGCAGGATGCCTTTGCGGTGAAGGTCGGCGGCGAAACAGGCAAGGTCGGTGGCCATCACCTTGTCGAAATCCTTGGTCTCGTTGAGCCTTCCTTCGATGGATGGGGCGTTGTCCTCACCACTGAGATAATAGCATTCCTCAAGTAGTCCGCCGCTCTTCTGCTCGATGTAGGCGATGTTGACGGGGGTGCTGATGCCGTTGGCGATCAGACGGCCTCCGTTGAGGTAGGCGCGACGGGCCTTGCTCTTCCTGAAAAATCCATAGACCACGCGCTGGATGAGATTGGGCTTCTTAAACCGCTTCACCACGATTGACTCACCGCCGACAACGAACTTCTTGATGGTGTTGCGCCCCTTGAAGAGAAGCGTCCCATCGGTTTCGAATTTTTGGGGCACGGTGGCCACAAAGTCGCTCAAGTGGGCGTATGACGGATTGATTTCCTGTCTCATAGTTTGTCTCGGGAGAGCTTCATCTTTAATTTGAAGAGGTTGTGCTTGACCGTGTAGTTGTAGAGATTGTGGATGTTGCTGATGGATCGGCAGGGTTTCAATGTCACTTCTTTCTTCTCGGCGTCAGGATTAAGTTGGTCGCACAAGCGGGCGGTGTATTCAAACAGGTCGTAGACGTTGAGCACACGCTGCCGGGCTTCTGACAGAGCAGCAGAGGAGGCACTGAAGGCATCAGCGGCGATCTGACGCTCGATAGTGGCGATGGCGGCATCGGCGTCGTGGAGGTCGATGGGGGTGAAGGAGTCACTGGGGAAATAGTCGCCAAGGTTGGTGCAGCCGTAATAAAATGGATAAGCTCCGGCGAGATAGCAGTCAGAGATCTTCTCGGTCCAGTAAAACCGTTGTGAGGTGTTCTCAATAGCGATGTGGTAGCGGTAGGGCGCAAGCACGTCCCATTTGTCGTCGAAGGTGTTGTAGCCACGTCCGAAAACATCCAGCCGGTCGCCGAAATGATCCTTGAGCTTTTTCACGAAGCGGATGCGGTCGAGATGACCTTGGGTGAAGGCTTTGTTGCTGGTGATGACCGAGATGAGTTTTTCTTTTTGGGGGAGCGGCATCAGCTCCATGTATTCGCGGTCGATGGTGTAGCTGCATTTGCCGTCTCGCTCCGTGAAACCGACAAACCAGGGCAGAATGGCGGGACCATAGACCACATGCGGGTGCAGGGTGTGTTCCTGGCAGGTGTTGATCATGCCGAACTGGTCGATATAGGATTGAGGGTAGACCAGTACGGTGGCTGGCTCCGTGGCCATCATGATGGTGTTCTCCGGGGCCACGTGGAAGGTGCCCGGCTCACGGAGGCCTTTCCCTTGCACCACGAGGAAGTCGGGCTCACAGGGCTCGTCGCCAATGACAAACCGGTATCTGCCGTCGCGAGAGTACATTTGATGCCCGATGGTCTGCCGGTGGTAGATCTTGCCCAGTTCTTGCCGGTAGGGGAAAAACTTTATTGTGTAAATGCGGCTTTTGGGTCTTTGTTTAGCCATATCTGTTGGAGTTGTATCAGACCTTGTGGCTGATGAAGTCGTTCTTGTCGGCATACTCATACCGCATCCGGGTCAGGATGTTGTGGCGCAACATGCCGATCTCCAAGGGGATGATCCTCCATGCGGGGATGTCTACCTGATAGTCTGCCAGGGCTTTCTTGCCGATGAGGATGCGCAGGGCCAGCGTGATGCAGAGCGCTGCCACGCAGGCTCCCAGGAGAATCCAGCGAGAAGTGAGGCCGGCGAATATTCCCGTTGCAAGGATGAGCAGGTAATTGAGGTGAAGGGCACACTGGTCGAGACCGTGGAGCACGCGCGCCGTGCCTCCTCTCTCAAGATGTCTGGCAACCTCATGGGCATACACTTGTTTGTTTTGCCACGACTTGTCACTGATGGGGTTCTCAATCAGCCTCGTCGGTGGGTCAAGCGCCACTTCCGTGTGCCCCATAGGGGCGTATTTGTCGACGAGGAAATCATATTCCCCGATCGAGTATTTCAAGTATTCCAGATAACCGTGGTTCTCCATGTACTGGCTCTTGCGGAATGCCACATACTGGCAGTTGGTGGCATAGGCGCGGCCTTTCTGGGCTTCACGCAGGAGATAGAGCGCAGTGTGGAGGCGTTCGAAGCGGTGGAGACGGGGCGACTCGTCGGCATAGTTGCTGTAGCCCAGCACAAGGTTGCTGTGCGTCGTGAAACGGGTGGCCAAAGCTGCCAGCCAGTGGCTGTCGGCGGGTTTGCACCGGGGGTCGGTGAGGACAATCCATTCCTCCTTGGCGGCTTTCACACCGAGGGTGATGGCGAGCTTGCTCTTGCTCATGTAGCGTGAACTCTCCGGCACGAAGGTGTGATAGAGCCTCTCGTTGTTGGAGTAGCGCTTCAGCACGTTCTCGGTCTCCAGGTCGGCTTTCTCGGTGACGACCACGATGTGGTAACCGGGTGCGTACTCCTGGGTGAGGTAGAGGGGCAGGTGCTCGTCGAGGGCGGTGTGGTCGCCGTTGGAGACGAGCAGCACCGTCACGGGGGGGAGATCGGTGGCGCTGTCGCCGCTTTCCTGACGTGGACGCCTGAAAAACGGACTCATCATCGGGGTGATGAGCGCCAGCAGCAGCACGGCGGATGCGGCGATGATCGTGATCAGGTCGATGGTCATAGATCCTCCGTGATATAGCCGAGGGGCAGCCTGCGGCAGTTGTATTGTGATGCCATGATCTCACCATAGGCGCCGGCGGAGCGGAGGGCGATGAGGTCGCCGCGCTTGGTCTCGTTGAGGTCGACGGATTTGCCGAAGACATCGCTCGACTCACAAATCGGGCCTACCACGTCGTAGGTGGCCTTGGGACCGTCGCTGGTGATGTTTTCGATCTTATGGTAGGCTTGGTAAAGGGCTGGACGAATCAGGTCGGTCATGCCAGCGTCGACAATGGCGAACTGCTTCACAGCACCTTGTTTCACATAGAGTGTGCGGGTGATGAGGGTGCCGCACTGGGCGACCACGGCGCGGCCGAGCTCGAAATGCAGCGTCTGTCCGGGACGGAGGCGCAGATGGCGGGCGTAGGTGTCGAAATAACTCTTGAAATCGGGGATCGGCACACGGTTGGGGTGGGTATAGTCGATGCCCAGGCCACCGCCTACATTGATGTTCTCAAGATGGATTCTCTTGCGGTCCAACTGTATCTGCAGTTCGTTGATGCGGTTGCAGAGGGCGGCGAAGTCATCCATGTTGAGGATTTGCGAACCGATATGGAAATGCAGGCCGACAAGGTCGATGCTCGGCATGGCGGTGGCTGCCTCGATGACGCTTTCCATGTCGCGCATGGCGATGCCGAACTTGTTCTCGGCCAATCCAGTGGTGATCTTCGAGTGGGTGTGGGCTCCCACATCCGGATTGATGCGCAGGGCAACGCGGGCTCGCTTGCCGCGGAGGGTGGCCAGTTCGTTGATCACCTCCAGTTCAGCGGTGCTCTCCACGTTGAAACAGAAAATGCCCTTGTCAAGGCCTAAGTTGATTTCCCAGTCCGACTTGCCTACGCCGGCGTAGACGATCTTGCGCGGGGAGAAACCGGCCGACAACGACGCCCTGATCTCACCTCCGCTCACGCAGTCGGCTCCGAGTCCGGCCTGGGCGATGATGTTGAGCACCTTGGGGTTGGCATTGGCCTTGATGGCATAGTGCACCACAAACCCCTCGTGCTTCGAGACCTCCTGGTTGATGGCCCGGAGGGTGTCGCGGAGCAGTTCGGTGTCGTAGTAATAGAAGGGTGTCTCTATTTCCTGGAATTTGCTGACGGGGAATCTGCCTTTCATCTTTGGGTCAGAATAGTTTGGCACTGAGGTTCTGCAAAGCTCGCTTCTTGTCCTGTTCTTTCACCAGGAAGGAGATGTTGTAGTTGGATCCGCCGTAGGAGATCATCCTCACGGGGATGTCCTTCATCGCATCGGTGGCCAGGGTCTCGAAGCCCAGGTTGCTCCAGTCGAGGTCGCCCACCACGCAGATGATGCACATGTGGGTGTCGACCGTCACGGTGCCGTATTTCTTGAGCTCGTTGACAATGGGGGTCAGATGGGCGTCGTTGTCGATCGTCACCGATACACCGACCTCCGAGGTGCACACCATGTCGATGGGGGTTTGGTAACTCTCGAAGATCTCGAAGACCTTGCGCAGGAAACCGGTGGCCAGCAACATGCGAGAACTCTTGATCTTGATGGCGATGATATTGTCCTTGGCTGCCACGGCCTTGATCTGGCCGCGCATGATCACATTGTCGACGATGGTGCCTTCTGCATCGGGCTGCATGGTGTTGAGCAGGCGCACGGGGATGCCGGCATATTTCGCGGGCTGGATGCAGGTGGGATGGAGGATCTTGGCTCCGAAATAGGCTAGCTCGGCGGCTTCCTCGAAGTTGAGCTGGCGCACGGCCTCGGTGCCGTCCACGATGCGGGGATCGTTGTTGTGCATGCCGTCAATGTCGGTCCAGATCTGGATCTCCTCTGCATTGATGGCGGCGCCGATCAGCGATGCGGTGTAGTCACTGCCGCCGCGCTGCAGGTTGTCCACCTCGCCGTAGGCGTTTCGGCAGATGAATCCCTGCGTGATGAAGATCTGGTGCTCACCCTGCTCGGAGAGAATGGCACAGAGCTTGTCTTTGATGTACTGGGGATCGGGCTCGGCGTTCTTGTCGGTGCGCATGAAGTCGAGGGCGGAGAGCAGCACGGCGTCGATGCCCTGCTCATGCATGTAGTTGGCCATCATGTTGGTGCTGATGACCTCGCCCTGGGCCACGATGCTCTTCTCCTCGAAACTGGTGAAGAGGTCTTTGGTGAACGAGCGGAGATAGTCGAATTCCTCGCAGAGGAAGGCACGTGTCTTCTCACGCCACTCCTCGGTGCTGAAAAGCTCATCCACATGCTGCATGTATTTCTTCTCAAGCATGTTGATCACTTCGTTGGCTCCGTCGGGATTCTTCTTGTAGAGGTAGTCGGAGATCTCGATCAGGGTGTTGGTGGTGCCTGACATGGCTGAGAGTACGACAAAAGTGGGCTCGCCGCTGCGTGTGGTCAGGGTGGCTACTGACTTCATCCTTTCGGGGGTGCCGACGGACGTGCCGCCGAATTTCATTACGATCATATCTGTTGCTGTTTTTTTATAATGTTTGTCTGTTGTCGGCCTCGTTCTAATCTTTGGCGTCTTCTGAGAGATCCATTTGGCGGTACTCATGAGTCACGTCGGTCACCTTGCCGTCCTTGCAGCGGTAAACGGTGCCGGGAAACTCGTCGAGCAGCTGGATGTTATGGGTGGTCATCACCACTGCCGTACCGTCTTTGCTGATCTTCTTCAGCAGACTGACGATGTGGCGGGCGGTCTCGATGTCGAGGTTGCCGGTGGGCTCATCGGCGATGATGATCTTGGGCTTGTTGAGCAGGGCGCGGGCGATAGCGATGTGTTGCTGCTCTCCGCCCGACAGCTCATAGGGCATCTTCTCGATCTTGTCAGACATGCCCACGGCGCTGAGCACAGCCTCGATGCGCTCGTCGCGCTCCTTGCGCTTACGCCATCCCGTGGCTTTTAGCACAAACTCCAGGTTCTTCTTTACCGAACGGTCGTGCAACAACTGGAAATCTTGGAAGATGATGCCCATCTCACGGCGGAGGGCAGGGACGTCTTTGCGGCGGATGTCGTTGACATCACGCCCCAGCACCTCGGCTTTCTCGGGCGAGGCATGGTCCAGCTCGCAATACATGGTTTTCAGCAGCGAACTCTTGCCGGAGCCCACCTTGCCGATGATATAGACGAAGTCGCCGGCGTTCACTTGCAGGTTGACGTCCTTGAGCACGGAGTTGCCGTCCTGCACAATATTTACTTTTTGATAGTCTATCAGCATGTTGTATCTTTTATATCAGGGTTAGTGATGTCGTTGCCTTGGGCGGTACTGGGTACAGCGTCAATGCTTGTGCCATGAGGGGTCATGACGAACACAGAGCTCTGAGGCGAGATCCTCGATCCTCAGTCCCTTGCTCGTGAGCAGCACGATGAGGTGGTAGAGCATGTCGGCTCCCTCGTAGACCATGCGCTCGTTGGTGCCGTTGGTGGCTTCGATGACGAGTTCCAGCGCCTCTTCTCCCACTTTCTGGGCCATCCTGTTGAGACCGTCGCGGAAAAGACTGGTGGTGTAGCTGCCCTCGGGCATTTCCTCATGGCGCTTCTCGATGAAGTCTTGGAGCTGCGAGAGGAAGAGCAGGGGATTGGCAGTGTTGCGCTCTCCCCAGCAGGTGTCGGTGCCGGTGTGGCATACCGGACCGGTGGGGATGGCTCTCACCAGAAGGGTGTCGTTGTCGCAGTCCACCTTGATGTCGACCAGCCGCAGGTGGTTGCCGGAGGTCTCTCCCTTCGTCCAGAGGGTCTGGCGCGACCTGCTGAAGAAGGTCACCAGACCGGTCGACTGGGTCTTCTCCAGGGCTTCTTGGTTCATATAGCCAAGCATCAGCACCTGGCTGGTCTTGGCGTCTTGGATGATGGCGGGTACGAGTCCGCCGCATTTCTCAAAATCTATCGTCATGTCGTTGTCGTGTTTTATATTCTTGTCTTGATGCCCTCGGCGCGCAAGTAGCGCTTCAGGTCGGGGATGGCGATCTCGCCGAAGTGGAAAACACTGGCGGCCAGCGCGGCGTCGGCCTTGCCGATGGTGAAGGCATCGCGGAAATCTTCTTTCTTGCCTGCCCCGCCACTGGCGATGACGGGGATGGGAAGCAGGTCGTGTAGCTGGGCGAGGGCGTCTAAGGCAAAGCCTTGCTTCACGCCGTCGTGATTCATGCTGGTGAAAAGGATCTCGCCGGCACCGCGGTCTGCCACTTCCTTGGCCCATTCCAACAGGCCTCTCCCGGTGGGGATGCGGCCTCCGTTCACATAGCAGGTCCAGTGTCCTTCCTCCAGCCGGGCATCGATGGCGCAGACGCAGACTTGCGAACCGAAGCGGTTGGCAATCTCGTCGATGAGAGAGGGACGGCGGAGGGCGGCGCTGTTGACGCTCACCTTGTCGGCTCCGGCATAGAGCAGGCGCTCCACGTCCGCGAGTTCGTTGACGCCTCCTCCCACGGTGAAGGGGATGTTGACTTCGGCGGCCACACGGGTCACCATGTCGGTGAAGGTCTTCCTGCCCTCATGGCTGGCGGTGATGTCGAGAAACACCAACTCGTCGGCTCCTGCATCGCTGTAGGCCTTGCCCAGTTCCACTGGGTCACCGGCTTGGCGCAGGTTGACGAAGTTGGTGCCTTTGACGGTCGTACCGTCCTTGACGTCAAGGCAGGGTATGATTCTCTTGGCTAATCCCATGTCTTCAGCAGTTGGTCAATGTCGATTTTCCCCTCATAGAAGGCTTTGCCGAATACCACGGAGGGGATTCCATGGCGGTCGAGCTCAATGATGTCGTCGTTCGACGATATACCGCCGCTGGCAATCAGGTGCAGCGTGGGATAGGCTTCCATCACTTCGGCGTACAAGGCCGTGGCAGGACCGCTCAGCGTACCGTCGCGCGAGATGTCGGTGCAGAGCACGTTGCGCACGCCTTGGTCGACGTAGTAGCGCAGGAAGGGCAGGAGCTGTGTTGTGGTGTCTTCCTTCCATCCGTTGATGCTGACCATGCCGTTGCGTACGTCGGCTCCAAGGATGATGCGGTCGGCTCCGTATTTCCTGATCCATCCGGCGAAGAGGTCGGGGGAGGTGACGGCTACCGAACCGACAGTTACCATCGATGCGCCGCAGTCAAAGGCGGTCTCGATGTCGGCGTCGGTCTTGATGCCGCCGCCGAAATCCACGACGAGGCGGGTCGTGCTGGTGATGGCACGCAGCACATCCTGGTTGACGATGTGCCGTGATTTGGCTCCGTCGAGGTCGACCACGTGGAGGCGCTTGAAACCCAGGGCCTCGAAGTGCCGCGCGGTCTCTGCCGGGTCGGTGCTGTAGACGGTCTTCTCGCGGTAGTCGCCCTTGGTCAGTCTGACACACTGGCCGCCGATGATGTCTATGGCTGGTATGAGTTCTATCATGATGCTATCGTTGGGGGTGATGCCCGGAGGCGATGTCGAGGAAATTGCGGAGAATCCGCTCGCCCACGCTGCCGCTCTTCTCGGGATGAAACTGCGTGGCGTAGAAATTGTCCTTGTGGATGGCGGCGCTGTAGGGGTGCACGTAGTCGGCTGTGGCGATGGTGTAAGGACAAAGGGGCACGTAGTAGCTGTGGACGAAGTAGACGAAGTCGCCTTCTTGCAGACCTGACATCAGGGGCGACTGCAATTGGCGGATCTCATTCCACCCCATCGCAGGGATCTTGTCCTCGTGGCGGGTGGGCTGGAAACGCCTCACCTGTGCGTCGAAGATGCCCAGGCAGTCGGTGTCGCCTTCCTCAGAATGCTGGCAGAGCAACTGCTGTCCGATGCAGATGCCCAGGACGGGCTGACGCAGTGAACGGATCACGTCGTCGAGCCCATGGAGATGCAGGTAATCCATCGCACCACGGGCTTCTCCCTGGCCGGGAAAGAGCACGCAGTCGGCTTGGCGCAAGGTCTCGGCGTCGTCGGTCAGCCGGGGCGTGACACCGATCCTCCGTAGGGCGTTCTCCACGGAATAAATGTTGCCTGCATTGTATTTCACTATGGCTACTTCCATCGTCTCTCTCTCGTTTTAGCTGAAAATGATGGTCTTGTTGTGGTAGGTGAGGATCTTGCGCTGGATGTGCTTGGTGACAGCACGCGAGAGCACGATCTTCTCCAGGTCGCGGCCTTTGAGCACCAGACTCTCGGGGGTGTCCTTGTGGGTGATGCGCACCACGTCCTGCTCGATGATCGGGCCGGCATCCAGTTCGGTGGTCACGTAATGGCTGGTGGCACCGATGATCTTCACGCCGCGCTCCCAAGCTTGGTGATAGGGCTTCGCACCGATGAAGGCCGGGAGGAAAGAGTGGTGGATGTTGATGATGTGGTGGGGGTAGGCGTCGATCATCTGCTCTGAGATGATCTGCATATACCGCGCGAGCACGATGAATGTCACCTTTTTCTCCTGGAGCAACTCCATCTCAGCAGCCTCCACCTCTTCCTTGTTGGAATGGTCTTTCTTGATCGACCAGACGTAATAGGGGATGCCGAACTGGTCGGCGATGTAGCGCAGGCCCTCATGGTTGCTGATGATGCAGGGGATGTCGACATCCCATTCCCCGGCTTTGTAGCGGGCCAGCAGGTCATACAGGCAATGGCTCATCTTGCTCACGAAGATGGCCATGCGCGGACGCACGTCGTTGAAGTACAGGCTGAAGGTCATCTGGTATCTCTGGGCATATAGCGTCGAGATATATTCTTCGATCTTGTCGCGAGGTATCAAAAATTCGTCAAGTTCCCATTCTATCCGCATGAAGAACATACTGTCCTGACGGTCAACATATTGGTCAAGGTAAACAATGTTGCCTTTGTTGTCGGTGATGAATTTCGTCACTTCCGAGATGATACCTTGCTGGTCAGGACAATGGAGGAGCAGTATCGCTGTGGGTTTCATCTTTTTTTCTTCTCTTCTCAAATTCTTAGGGCAAAGGTACGACTTTTCCCACACTTCTCACCATAATAATAACATAAAAATGAGTTTTTCACTTCAAAATGGTCTTTTATGCTCGAATTATGCGTTTTTTTGTTGGTTTCTTGCATATTGGCGGATCAATTCGACAAAAACCTCACCATAGCGGTTCTTCTTGTATTCTCCGATACCGGGCACGTCGCCGAAGGCGTCCAATGTCTGAGGTTTCAGGGTGGCCAGGGCGGTGAGCACTTTGTCGTTCATCACCACGAAAGCGGGAACTCCCATCTCCGAGGCGAGCTTCTTTCGCTGCTGCTTGAGTATCTCGAAGAGCTGTGGGTCGACAGTACCTCGCGAGTGCACCACGGGGATGGTGAGCCGCAGTTGACGCACGCCTCGCTTCGGCGAAACTGACTGTTCCGTAGCGTTCTCCACCAGTTGCACCTGCCGCACGCCACGCAGTACCTCCCAGCCATAAGGGGTGATCTTCACGGCGTTATAATGGGCGTAGTCGATTTCGATATAGCCCATCTGGAGCAGTTGGAGGAAGTAGTCACGCCAGCGGCGCTCGTCATACTCCTTTCCCTTACCGAAGGTAGGCAGATGGTCGTAGCCATTGCGGCGTATGGTGTCGCTGCTTCTTCCCAGCAGGATGTCGATCAGCGTGCCGGCACCACGGCTCTCAAACGTGCGGGCGGCTGCGCTGAGGGCTTTCTGGGCGGCGATGGTGCCGTCGAAGGTCTTGGGCGGGTTGTGGCATACGTCACAGTTGTGGCAGTCTTTGTCATACAGCTCGTTGAAGTAGTTGAGCAGGATGCGGCGGCGACAGATCTGCGCCTCGGCATACTGGCGCATGCGACGGAGTTTCTCGTTGTTGGTCTTCCGTTGTTCCTCGTCCGGACTGTCCTGTATGAACTGTGAGAGTTGCACGATGTCTTGGAGCGAGTAGAAAAGAATGGTGTCGGCGGGCATGCCGTCACGCCCCGCACGGCCGATCTCCTGATAGAAGCCTTCCATGCTCTTGGGCATGTTGTAGTGGATGATCCAGCGGATGTTGCTCTTGTCGATGCCCATGCCGAAGGCGATAGTGGCGCATACGACCTGGATCTGGTCGGTGCGGAAGGCTTCCTGCACGCGGTCGCGGGCAGGGGTGGTCATTCCGGCATGATAAGGGGCGACGGCGAAACCTTGCCGCTTGAGCTTGCCGGCGAGTTCCTCGGTCGACTTGCGGCTGAGGCAGTAGATGATGCCTGGCTCCTCGGCGTGTTGCCTCACATAGTTGATGATGAAAGCGTCTTTATTGGGCTTGCTGTATCCGTGCATCACACGCAAGCTCAGGTTGGGGCGGTCGAACGAACTGATATAGACTCCTCGATTCTCGTCGACGCGCAGGCCCAGTTGCTGGATGATGTCCTGGCGGGTCACTTTGTCGGCGGTGGCGGTGAGGGCCACGATGGGAATGTCGGGGAAGCGCTGATGGAGCAGGCCGAGCTGTGAGTACTCGGGACGGAAGTCATGCCCCCAATGGCTGATACAATGGGCTTCGTCGATAGCGAACAGCGAGATCTTGGCGTGCTTCATCAGGAAGTCAAGCTCTGTCATCAACCGCTCCGGCGAGATGTAGAGCAGTTTGATCTCGCCGTTCATGCACCGCCGGTAGGTGATGTCTTGATACACCTTGGGCGTCGCACTGTTGAGGGCTTCCGCTGCGATGCCGTTCGACTGCAGTATCTGCACCTGGTCTTTCATCAGACTGATCAAGGGGGATATGACGACAGCTGTGCCCGACATGGCGATGGCGGGAACCTGATAGCAGAGACTCTTGCCGCCGCCAGTGGGCATGAGTACAAGGCAATCCTTGCCCGACATGATGTCCTGAATGATTTCACGCTGATGGGGCCTAAAAGCATGATAGCCAAAGTGTAGTCTAAGTGTTTGCAGTATGTCCATGGGGTTACCAAAGAACTATGATGGTGAGGTGTATGTGCATGCAAAAATACTTTTTTTTCACAAAAAATGAAAAAAAATTTGGAAAATTGTAAAGAAACTATTATATTTGCAAAAACTGTATAGCTTTTTACCCAATTTCTTCATTTTTTTAGATATGGCAAAGTATAACATCATTGAGAAAAAAGAAAAGGAGGCGGCTTACCGCAGCCTTGTGAGTCCCCGGCTCATGGATGAACTGAGGGAACGGATCCTTGAGATTATCCTCATACAGAAAAAGTATAAGGATAAGGACTACTCTGCTAAGAAACTTGCTGAGGACCTGGGCACCAATACCCGTTACATCTCAGCTGTGGTCAATGTGAGATTCCACATGAATTACACATCTTTCGTCAATAAATTCAGGATTGAGGAAGCTATGGCGATTCTGGTCGACAAGCGCTATCAGCATTTGAACATGGAGGATATCAGCAATATGGTGGGCTTCTCCAACAGACAGTCTTTCTATGCTTCCTTCTACAAGATCAACGGGCTGACACCGCGTGATTACAAAATCAAGCATCTCGCCCAGCATCCTTCCATGAGAGAAGCGAAAAAGGAATCCCGACGGCTCAAAGGGGCTTCTAAAATCGCAGAATGAAATGACTGGGAATTTTTGTTACGCTGGAGAGCGTTTCGCCGACATTCAGATACTCAGATATCAGTTAAATGATTTCGGGCACCTTGAGTTTCGACAAAAACTTTATATCTATTATCTGGCCGAGGCCACGCTTTGGGGACGTGACATCACATTCGACCAAAATGGAATGTACAATCTCCGTATCAGAAAACTGACGGAGGTTGTATATTCGTTTTTAAAAGGAATGGAGCCCACCGACGACAGCCGCGCCCTGGAGGTGTATCTGAAGCGGCTGTGGTTCTCCAATGGCATCCATCATCATTATGGTGGCGAGAAATTCATTCCCGGATTCTCCGAGCAGTTCCTCCGCGACATGGTGCAGCGCATCGATCCTGGTCTGCTGCCGCTCGTTAAGGGTCAGACTCCTCAGCAGTTGCTCGATGTACTCATACCTGTGATGTTTGATCCTGATGTCCTGCCGAAGAGGGTCAATAAAGCTGACGGCGTGGACCTGGTGCTTACCTCGGCATGCAATTTCTACGAGGGAGTGACTCAGGCCGAGGTGGAGGCTTTTTATGCCGCCAAGAAGTCAAACGATGATTCTCGGCAACCGTCATGGGGACTTAACAGCAAATTGGTGAAGGAGAATGGACGGTTGGTCGAGAAAGTCTGGAAGGCCGACGGTATGTACGCTGAGGCGATTTCCCATATCGTCTACTGGCTTGGGAAAGCTGCCGAAGTGGCTGAGAATGACCAGCAGCGTGAGGTGATCCGCCTGCTGGTGAATTATTATCAGACTGGCGACCTGCGCGATTTCGACCGCTATTCTATCCGGTGGGTGAGTTGTCATGAAGGCGACGTGGATTTCATCAACGGCTTCATCGAGGTCTATGGTGACCCGCTGGGACTGAAAGCCACCTGGGAGGGCCTTGTCGAGTACAAGGACAAAGAGGCTACCAAGCGCACACGCACCATCAGCGACAATGCCCAGTGGTTCGAGGACCATTCCCCGGTCGACCCGAGGTTCCGAAAGAAGGTGGTCAAGGGTGTGACGGCGAATGTCATCTGCGCCGCCATGCTGGGCGGCGAGGAATATCCTTCCACGGCCATCGGTATCAATCTGCCCAACGCCGATTGGATCAGGGCGGAATATGGCAGCAAGAGCGTAACGATCGGTAACTTGACCGAGGCCTACAACAGGGCTGCCAAAGGCAATGGCTTCAGAGAGGAGTTCGTCGTCGACGAGGAGACTATACGCATGATCGATCGGTATGGTGACGTGTGCGACGACTTGCATACCGACCTGCACGAGTGCCTCGGTCATGGCAGCGGACAGCTGCTGCCCGGCACTGATCCCGATGCGCTGAAGGCTTACGGCAACACGATAGAGGAGGCGAGGGCCGACCTCTTCGGACTCTATTATATGGCTGATCCCAAATTGGTGGAACTCGGACTCCTTCCTGATGGCGAGGCTTACAAGGCCCAGTATTACACCTATCTGATGAATGGCATGATGACGCAGCTCACACGCATCCGTCCCGGACATCTCATCGAAGAAGCGCACATGCGCAACCGTGCGCTTATCGCGCGGTGGACTTATGACCACTGCGGCGATGTGATGCGGTTGGTCAAGCGTGATGGCAAGACCTTCTTGCAGATCTTCGATTATCCCGCTTTGCGCCGGGCATTCGGCACGTTGCTGGCCGAGATCCAGCGCATCAAGAGCGAGGGTGACTTCGAAGAGGCACGCCGTCTGGTGGAGATGTATGCCGTGCAGGTTCCGGCTGATCTGCATCAGGAGATCCTCGAGCGTTATGCCCGCCTCGACCTTGCTCCATACAAAGGTTTCCTCAATCCCAGACTGTCTCTTGTCGTCTCTCCTGATGGCGACGTGACGGATGTCGCCGTCAACTACTCAGAGTCCTACGAGGAGCAGATGATGAGGTACTCACGTGATTATGCCGCCCTGGTCTGAACGGCGGAAAACCTTTTTTCATGAACGAAAACACCAATATGGATACGCAGGAGAAACTGAAAGAGATCAAACGGTCGTTCAGGTTGTTGATGAACGGGGAGGCTTCTCGCTCGATGCGAGAGCGTGGACTCGACTATCACCTCAACTGGGGCGTGGCTTTCACCGACTTGCAGAAAATGGCTGAGGAATATGGAAAGGATTACTCACTGGCCGTCGAACTGTGGAAAGAGCATATCCGTGAATGCCGCATCCTGGCGACAATCATCATGCCTCCAGAGCGGATGACACCCGAACTGACCGATCTCTGGGTAGAGCAGGTGGATACTCAGGAACTGGCCGAAAGACTGGCTTTCAACCTCTTGCAATATCTCGACTTCGCTCCTGTCTTGGCTTTCGAATGGATAGCCTCGCCTTTCCCCATGCGGCAGATCTGTGGCTTCCATGTGCTCTCACGCTGCATGATGCGTGGTGAAGCACCCGACGAGAGGGGCATCTGTGAGATCATCGACCAGGCACAGACGGCGCTTTCCGATGACTCCATCCCGGTGAAGCATGCCGCCTATACTTGTCTGATGCGTCTCGCCGATTTGGGCGACGACTACGAGCGTATCGTCAATTCGGCTCTCAAATCCGCAGGACTGGATACCCTCTTATAATTTGATGTATTTCTTTCCGTCGCGCACCACGATGCCACGGTGGTTGTCACCGACGCGCTGTCCCATCATGTTGTAGGTGGGATGCTCTCTCGGTTGGACTTGCTTCATTTCCGTGATGCCCGATGTCGGTATGGCGAGGGGTACGAAGTCCGCGGCATTGTCAAGCCGGGCGTATGCGTCGAAGGGCGACAGTGTGGCATCGCCAGTCAATCGCGACAGTCCCCATTCTTCTCCTTGTTTTTGGAGTACGTAGTCTCCTGCGTAGAGCGGTATAGCCACGTAGGAGCCTCGCACCATGGCATTCAAGGGGGATGTGGCGTAGGCCACGTCGCCATTGCCCGTGAAGGTGACGGTGCCTTGGCCTGCCACGATGACGGGCTGATGAGCGGTGATGCTGGCGGTCTCTTGCAGTGTCAGGTCTTCTGCGAGCAGGTATGCCTTCGCATTGGCGGGGACGGGGGCTGAGAAGGGCAGCATCAGTAGTCGGGCTCCGTCTATGTCGCAGGTCAGTGTGGCGACGGTCGTTGTAAATCCTTTGGCAGGGCGGAAATGCCCTCCGCCATCAGTCAGACTCAGTTGCTCACATGTCGTTGCGACAATGGTGTTCACACTTGCTGTATTGGCTTCCGCTGACAGGAAGGCCACTCGATTGGTGCCTTCCAGCCAAGGTAGTACCGCCGGCATGGCTGTCACCTGACTGAGGTCGATGCTGGTGCAGGCGGCATCGGTGGTGTAGTCGAGCAGATAGTTGTCATCAGCACCATAGGCACCGCTGAGACGGGCTGCATAGCGGGTATCTCCTTGAGTGAGATAGACGTCTCCGAAATTGATGGTCAGTGTCGACGACCAGTTGTTATTAGTCAGTGATATCAGTCCGCGGCATCCGTCAGGTAGGGTGTGCGGCGAGAGGTCGAGCACCAAGTTGAAATTCTCTTTCTTCGAGAGGTCGAGCTCTCCATAGTCGTGGCTGGACACCTCGCCTTTGTCGTTCACATAATAGAGTGTGGTGAGGGCAGAAGTGTAGTTGAGGGTAGAGGTCACCTTGTTGACATGCATCACCAGACGGCTGAAACGGTCGGTCAGTTCTACATAGCCGTTGGCACTGTTGGTGCGTGTGGAGATCAGTGGGTTGGAATGGTCAAACTTCTTCGTCTTGCCCGAGAGCTTGTAGTTGGTGCCGAAGGCCGACTTGGTTTGTATCTGGTCATCCAACAGGTCGAAGTGCACTGTGGTTCCGGTCATCTGCGAGGGCTGGCGGTCTCTGCTGCGCACGAAAAGAGCCGTGGCGACGCTCATGGCGGGAATGTTGACCTCAGGACGGCAGGTCTCCGCCTCTATCTGAAGACCCGCATCGGTGAGATTGCTTGTCTTTGTCGTGACATAGAGACTGCCGTTTTCTGTGTAGAAGGGCAGACTAAGCCTCAGTTCACGCTCATGGTCAGAGGGGTTGGCGATGACAGCCACCACGGTGTCGCCCGACTGCGAGAGGTAGGCTGAGCCCTCGAAGGGCACTTGCTCTTCGTCGTTCCATGCTGTTTCCACCCGTGTCATGCCTGTGACGAAACGTGCGAAGTGGGCCATCACATAACCGCGTTTGGTGACGGTGCTGTTGGTGGTGCCGCGCTGGCCGTCGCCCAGCATCGCATAGTAGCGCTTGGCAGCGTAGTGCACCCAGGCGTTGAAATCGCCGAGCATGCAGGTGTTGATGGCACGGAAGAAGTCAAAGAAATCTTTGTTGAAATCAAAATTGCGGGTGTTGTTCTCAATCTCGTTCCAGTTGATGAGATACTCGGTCATCCACAACTCCTTGCCCTTCTCGGCCAGTTTCTTGTAGGCACTCTGGATGCCCCCATACTGGTGCCCGCCGTAGATGTCGAAGCCGGTCAGTACGTCGTCGTTATTGAGGGCATTGGCGTAGCTGTCGCTCACGGCGAGGGTCTCGGGTGCCATCACCTTGCAGCTGATGCTCGGGCCATAGGTCTTCACGAATTCCGCGATGTCCTGGGCTGACCAGAGGCAACCCGCATAGGTGGCGGGCCAGTCGGGCTCGTTCTGGATGGAGATGGCATCGAGCTCGACGCCGTTGTTGCGCAGATATTGCACGTAGTCCTCAAGATACTGTGCGTAGTCGGGCCAGTTCTCGCGCTTCAGATAGCCCAATGTGCCGTCGCTGTTCTTGGCGTTGCTGGTCCCGTTGGTCTTCCATTCTGCAGGTTGTCCCCAGGGTGATGCGAAGACGATGAGCCCCATCTGCTTGGCTTGCTTGGCTGTGGCCAGCGACTGGCTCCAACTATTGCGGCCGATGGGGATGTAGAGGCGCATGATGTTGCATCCCACGGTGCTCGTCGGCCCCCAGACCTTTTTGATGTCGCTGGTGCTCATGTGGTTGTAGGTAAACTGCGGACTGCAGACAAAACCACCGAATCCGGTAATGGTCTGATGGGGCTTTTGTGTGTCAATGTTCACGACGGCCTGTTGCGCTTGGATGCCTTGGATGAGACTCAGGGCAAACAGCATTGATATGAGGGCTCTCTTTTTCATCTTTTTGCCAATTTGCCTGCAAAGATACAGAAAAAGTTTTTTATGCACCTACTCCTCTTGTTTCCAATGTTTACTGAAATGTTGCAACTCTCCCCGTTCATCGGGATTTGTAATCCCGATGCAATGAGTATCAGGATTTGTAATCCGATAAAAGCACGCAGTTCATCGGGATTTGTAATCCCGATGCAATGAGTATCAGGATTTGTAATCCGATAAAAGCGCATTAAAAATGCTTACACTCAATGCGGTCGGATTACAAATCCGACCGAACAAGGGTGCCGAGCAGCAAATCCGACTGAACAAGTTTTGTAATCCGATGTAAGCCCGTGGTTCATCGGGATTTGTAATCCCGATGCAGAGAACATCGGATTTGTAATCCGAGAAGCACCCGTTCCCCGTTCTTCGGGATTTGGCGCCCTGCACCCTTAAGGTCACGCTTGGCTTATCCAAGAATCCCGATAAACGGAGAACCGTGCCCACAAACTAATCCTTTTTTTTATTCTCCGGTGTATTTGCCGACGAAGAGGATGACATCCGAGGAGGCCTCGCTGATGATATAGACGAACGGACGGTTGGCATGAAAGGTAGCCTTGGGGTATTCGATAGGTCCCATTGAGTTTTCTGTTACTCCGGCTATGGTGACGGCAGCGGCTTCAGATCCCTTTTCGTTCACTTCGATGGCTGCCTTCTGGCGCATTATGTTGATGTACAGATTCCTGTCTTCGCACATGTTGGGGATTTGTGAGCGTTCCATGTCAAAGGCCAACTTGATGCCCATCCGCTGAAGCAGGCCGATAAGTTGGCCTTCCAATAGTTTGTTGGTGTCCGAGGTGGTGTCAAACCTCGGTAGTTTCAGGTCCACCTCATGGGGCCTCATCGCATTGTCGAGGTGTTGCGCCAGGAATTGGTTGTCTCCTGCCATCGCACTGATCACGTCGCCTGTGCTCTTCCCGTTTTCAGGCAACAGTACGGTCATGTTCCACATCCCATTGCCATAGGGAAGCTTGACGGCGGCGAACGTGTCGTTGTGGGTGTAGTTGATGAGTACTGTCTGGTGCATCATCGGTTGCTTGGTGGTTCCGCTTTCTGTGGTGAAGGCCTCCTTTCGGGTGTTTTTCGGGTCGAATTTTGATGACCAGTCGGCCTTGAAATAGATGGCGTTGAGGAGGTAGGAGATCATGTCGGGGTCTACATCTTCAAGGATGGTGGGAATCATACCTTTGGTTTTGTCGTTGCACCAGCCATTGATGTGGTCAAGGGTCTTTGACGACCTGAAGTCAAGGGCTTCGGCTTTGGCGTCGTAATAGTGCTGCATTTCCTGCTGATATTGTGCTTTCAGCTTGGCTTTGTTTTGGTTGACGAAAATGGCATTGGCGATGTCCAGCGTCACTTGCTCATCTACCTTGGGTAGATTCTCAATGAGGTTCTTGCAGTAGTCGTTGACGGCCTGTATGCCTCCCTTGTGGAATCCCAGGGTCTCTTCCAACTCTTGTTCTGTCTGGCCTGTCGCTGCTGCGTTCACCATTCCCAGTACGTAGGTGATGCTCAGCGGTGAGTAGATGTAGCTCTTGCCGCTGGGATTTGCCCGGTTGGCCGAATCGAGGAATTTCAGGGCGAAGCCGTTGTTGTCGACGACAAAGATCTTTTGCTCGTCTGTCAGTTGGATGCTTCGTGGCTCCGACATCATGTTTACGATTTTTTTTGTCTCGTCTGAATACTCCTCGGTATCCGATGAGGAGCACGACAGCAGAATGCCGCTGATGGCGATAGCTGTCATTAATAGCAGATTCTTTTTCTTCATGGTTTCTTGTTTTTGGGTTTCTGCTGAAATAATGCGGCGAAAGGCACTTTCTTGTATAGAATTTTGTTAAAAAACCTAAATTGCGGAAACGTGACATACAAGAAATCCTTTTCTTTGTATTATTCAAGTAACTGACTAAGATAGCATGTCGAAAAAACTCGTTGAGCGCATACAGAACCATGACCAACGGGCGATGAGCGAACTCTACCAGAAATATGTAGATCGGCTCTCGTCGGTATGCTACCGCTATGTGCCATCGGAAGATGATGCAAAAGACGTGCTGCAGAACAGTTTCGTGAAAATCTTCACGTCGCTTCCGCAGTTTGAATACCGCAGCCAACCTTCCTTCGAGGGATGGATGGTGAGGGTGGTGGTCAACGAGGCTCTTCATTTCCTGCGAGAGCATAAACGGTTGCAATTCGCTGATATCCAGAAGACTAATGTGTTGCCAATTGAAGAGGAGAAACCTGATGTCGACTGGATCTCTGCAGACGAGCTTCACCATTTGATCAGCCAACTTCCTGACGGATACCGCACGGTGCTCAACCTCTATGTATTTGAGAACTATCCTCACAAGAAAATCGCAGAACTGTTGGGCATCAAGGAGGCTTCGTCGGCCTCTCAATTCCATTGTGCCAAACGGCTTCTGTCGAAAAGAATCAAAGAACTCATGGACAAAAGACGATGAATAATAACTGGACTGATAGAATGAGGCAAAAGTTGGCAGGGCATCGGAAGGCTCCGCCTGCTGGACTGTGGGATGGCATCTGCGAGCAGATGGGCTTGGAGCCTGACTTGATTCTCAGACCTGAGCCCGTGCGCAAACCGATTGTCTTGAGACGATGGGCGTTGGCGGCAGCGGCAGCTGTTCTGGCTCTTGCCGGATTCTTTGTCTTCTACGATAGCGATAGCGACGATTCGTTGCCGCAGGATGGGGCAGTGGCTCTTCAAACCTCTCCTTCTCTTTCCCAAGAGACTCATCCCACAGGAGAGACCCCGCAGGAGGGAGTCATTGGAAAGACCTCGCAGGAGGAAGCTATAGAGAAGACCCCGCAGGAGGTAGTTCCTCTCATGACTGTCAGCCATGCGGCCGACCACGGTTCGGACAAGGCGGCCGATGACAAAAGTGCCACGGTGCCGAGTGCCACGGTGCCGGCATCCCATGACAATCAAGTCGCTCAACATATTTCTTCCGAAAGCGGGTCTCTGGAGATAGAACAAGAGGAAAACCGGCAACTGGCAGAGAAGACGGACGATCAGTCCGGACAGAAGAGCGAGTCGGAACAAATATCCGGGCACCAACCGAAGTGGCAGGAGTCTGAAGTCCTGCTCCCTGGTGACGATGGTATCAGGGTAGCCCGCCAGTCCTCTGTAGAAGCTTCCACCAAGTGGTCAATTGGTGTTAATGCCTCAGGAGGACTGTTGGCTGCACAAACCAACTCTTCGCGCACCGGGCGTGTCTATTTGGATTACAACGGTCCGGGAGAAATGACGAATTCTAGCGATGTCCAAGGGTCTTATACCCTCACCGACTATGTGTCGAAGCATCATCTCCCGGTCCGTTTCGGGGTGAGCATGGACTATAAGTTATCTCCTCGCCTGACTCTTCTCAGCGGCGTTTCCTACACTTATCTCTATTCACAGTTCAGCCTGTCGCTTTATCCTGAATCCGTCACCGACCAGAAACTCCATTATCTCGGTATCCCTTTGGGTTTGGCCTGGCGGTTCTGGTCCTCACATCGCTTCCAGCTCTATGTCTCGGGCGGTGCGACGGTGGAGAAATGCCTCAACGACAGTCCCTGGCAGTGGTCCGTCCATGCGTCTGCCGGAGCGGAATATGTCATCTCTCCGCAGTTTGGCATCTATGCGCAACCCTCACTGGGTTATTATTTCGACGACGGCACCAGTCTGGAGCATTATTACAAAAAGCATCCACTGGCTCCCTCCCTCGAATTCGGCCTGCGCCTGCACCTGAACCGATGAGTCCATCCCATAAGAAAGTAGAGACGTCGCATTGAGGCGTCTCTTGTTTATCATTCTCTATCCATTTTTTGAGCGCAAGAAGCAATGGCTTGGGCTACGGTGTAGGCGGTGGTCCAGGCAGCTTGAAAATTGAAACCACCGGTGATGCCGTCGATGTCAAGCACCTCACCGGCAAAGTAGAGGCGGCTACAAGTGCGGCTCTCAAGGGAGGTGGGCTGGATGCTCTTGAGTGAGATGCCGCCACAGGTGACAAACTCGTCTTGAAAAGGTGCTCTCCCCGTGATGGCGATCTCATCATTGACCAGGGTGTTGATGATGCGGTTGAGTTCTTTCCGGCTCAAGTCGCTCCACCGCATTGTGGCTTTCTCGGCGATACTTTTCCCGAGGATATGGTGCCATAAGCGGCGGGTCAGACCGAAAGGTGGCATGCTCGGCAACTGTTTCAATCGGTGGAGGATGGTGAAGTCCATGATGGCATCTCTCACGTCAGATTCCGTCTGCCCTGTCCAGTTCACAAGAAGCGTCGTGTGGTAGTCCTTTTCGCGCAGAATGCGGGCGGCGTGGCTCGTGAGTTTGAGAATGACCGGGCCGCTCAGTCCCCAATGGGTAATCAGGAGCGGTCCTTGCGCGCGGATCTTCGTCTGAGGCAGTTGCACTGTGGCATGGTCTGCCACCAGACCCATCAGCTCTTTCAGCTGCGGGTCTTCCACGCTGAGTGAGAACAGCGAGGGCACGGGCGGCTCCATCTCGTGTCCTGCTTCACGGAGCCAGTCCATCGCTCCGTTGTGGGGCAGTCCGCCCGTAGCGATGACTTTGAAATCATAGCCGTCGAGGTCTGCCATTCCCGTGATGGGGTGGTGGGTGAGGATGCGCACCCCGTTTTGCCGGGCATGTTGGAGCAGGCAGCTCGTGATGGAGTGGGAGTCTTGCGATTGGGGGAAAACGCAGTGGTCGCTCTGCACCATCAGGGGCACCCCGTGGCGTTCAAACCACTGGTAGGCGTCGCGGTGGTCGAAAAGGTTCATCAGCCGTCGCATCAGGCGGTGCCCGCGGGGATACACCGCACTGAGGTCGGTGATTCCTTCGAAAGTGTTGGTGCAGTTGCACCGTCCGCCGCCCGAGATCTCGACTTTCTTCAGGATGCGGCTGCTTTTCTCAAGGATTGTGACATCCATTTCCGGACACATTTCCTTGAGGTTGACGGCCAGGAAAAAACCTGCCGCCCCTCCGCCGATAATAGCTGTTCTCATACGCCTTCAGGGTTTCCAATAATGATTAGTCAAGAGGAAATGTTATCAATGCAAATGTTTTGTTGACTGTGCCATCTCGTCATGTACGATGGTATAGTCTTTACCCCATCAGGGCGGGTGTATATCCGTGCTTTAAATTGATTGCAAAGATAATGTAAATATTAGGATTATGCAAGAAAAATCTTGTTTCTTGAGGTTTTTCATTCGGTGTCGTTGAGGTATTTCATTCGGTGTTTTTGAGGTATTATGATCTGCTTATTTGATCATTCTCATTCTGTTTTTTTGATTTTACCAAATCATTGGCACAATTATTCGACTATTAAACAATCTTAACGAATTGTTAATTCTTGTCTGGTTTTTATTTTATAATTTTGCATGCATCTATATCGTGAACGGAAAGAAGGTATATATTCGTTAATATCACTATGAACAAGAAACCATATATCGCGCCGAAGATAAACGTTGTTCTGCCAGAGTTGGATGACACAATGATTGGTATCGACGACGGTAGTGCCACTGAAGTACTTTCGAATGACACGAATCTCGATTTCGAAGATAATGGTTACGACCCAGAAAGTCTCTCCTCAAAAGGTATAGACAGAACAAGGGATTCTCTATGACAAGAATAGTGAATTTGGGAAGCACGCCTCAGTGACGTGCACCCTCTTTTCGTGTTTATTCTATCCAAAATGCTCAAAATGTCGCGCCAAGGGCTCCCCTCCCATCGCAGGGGAGGGGAGCAGTGTGCACAAACATGCCATTTTCCCGACAGCTATCCAACAAGGCTGAATGAATCGAAAACTTCGTCCCGTGATTCATTTTTTTTAAGCCAACATCCGCTAAACAAAGTTAACTAAAGTTAATTTCGGAGGGGGTAAATTGTTAATTTCTGTTTTTTCCTTTGAAAATTGTATATTTGCAGATTGCAGAGAAAATCTACTAAGAATAATTATTCTGTTGTATTTACTTATCTTTTTATGAAAACAAATGTATTAATGAAGGCCCAAAGGGCCACAGTGAAATCATTAGTATCGCTCAAGGCATGGATGCTGCTATGCCTCGTGATGCTGTGTGCTGCTGGAGTGAAGGCGCAGACGCCCTACGCCATCTGGTGTGCCGATAATGCAACGTTCTACTTCGTGAATTCCGAAAGACCTTATTGTGCTGGCGGCGTTTATGATGGCACGAATATCACGATGGTATGGAGTGGAGAGCAGGTCACGGAAAATGCAGGTTGGATGGAAGATGCCTCACATAATGAAGACATGGGACTGCATAATGATTGCCA